>Ga0209390_10000450_pt1 | contig 80611 bp, 77 predicted proteins | sample BON01_FD_187212 | JGI IMG/M metagenome (GOLD analysis project Ga0209390, IMG submission 187212) | Freshwater microbial communities from Lake Bonney liftoff mats and glacier meltwater in Antarctica - BON-01 (SPAdes) (version 2) | ecosystem: Environmental > Aquatic > Freshwater > Ice > Glacier... | reverse complement strand
TCACAGTTACCACCCTTGCGACTTACTAATACTTCTAGACGTTACTCCAGCGCATAAGGGACTTGCACCCTCTAGATTAATTCCCTACTTTGCAGTAAGGTAAAGATGCCCATACTGGGCACACACAACGTGTATAAAACATAGCTAATATAGGCTTTCAGAGAGGTTTTCGTATATTTACAAAGTACGCCAAATTTTTAATTTGGTTATATTTAGAAAAGAAAAATAAACATAAAAATTAAAAATTCGGCTCGTGCTAAATCCGAAAAATTAGCGTCTTTTTACACGCTACGTTTCATACACAAGACCGTTAGGCAACATTAAAAATAACATTTTGGCAAAATAATTGATTATTGAAATTAATCAATTATCTTTGTAATTAGAGTTTAGAAAATGATGACGACAACTATTTCAAATATCGGTCAAGAAATTAATCAAATAATTTCAAACAGTAAGTCTATTCCTGCGAAATTTAGTGAAGAGGAAAAAATCAATCGTTTCCTTGATGGAATAAATAATTTAAGGGTAAAACTCGTTGAAAAGACGGAAAAAATCCAAAAATTAGACGATTTGTTTTCTAAACTAACTTGGTATGATGTGAAAAATCAAGAAGAGGAAGATTTAATGAAAAAAGTAATTTCTAAATCACTTTCATTTCATAGTAAATCAATCAAAAATTTTGTTTCTCTCAAAAGAAGTTTTTGGAAAGACAAAATCTGTAGAGATGAAATTACCAATTATAAAAACACTCTTGATGATTTCGAAGATTCAATCTACGAAGTAAAAGAAATTTTCTTTAGTTTACGAAAAGATAGTGAGTTCAACGATTTAATGAACTCATTATAAGATATATAAATGCATATATTTATTACAGAAGAATTTGTTTCTGAAGTAAAACCAATTTCTAAAGATAAAAGTCATTCTGATTGTGAAACAGATTTGATAAACTCAATATTTAAAAAAACTATTGATGAAATTAAGAATGTAGGAACTAAAAGACTCGGAGGTCAAGCTGATAAAAGTCCATTCTTAAGAAAAAGGATAGGTTCTGAAACCTCTGGAAAAAGTGGTGGATACAGACTGTATTTTTGGCTATTTATACTTGATAAAAACATTTTTCTTTTATTCATTCATCCAAAAACTGGAAGAAGGTCAGCCTCAAATATATCTACTGAAAAACAAAAGGATTTAGTTAAAACTTTTAAAAAATGTAGAGATGAAAACTTGTTCTACGAAGTTGAATTAGATAAAAAGAAAACTCACACAATATAACTAAAACTAAAAAGAAAGTGTTAAAATAACGTTGCCTAACAAAGAACTGAGTTAAAAAACAACTTATTTCTTTATTAATTTTATGCATTATTATTCTAAGCTTGAAAACCTGATTCAAGCTTTTTTTATTCATTTTATGGAAGATTTTACTATTTAATTTTTACTACAGAAACAAAACTTGCATCATAAGGATTTCCTGATTTTGCAATTGCATAAGCTTGTTTTAGTAACTTATTAGACACAGCAATTAGCGCTAATTTTTTACTTTTCCCTTTGTTTGTAATCCGTTCGTAAATTTCCCTGCAACCTTTATTTTGTTTGCACGCACTAAAAGAACATAGAAATAATAAATTTCGTAATTTTCTGTTTCCTACTTTACTAATTCTACTTCTACCTCTTACGCTGCTTCCAGATACTCTAATTGTGGGCGTTATTCCTACATAGCTGCATAATTGTTTTGCGTTTTCAAATTTCTTAAAGCCATCGGTAACTACTATTAAAAACAGCGCTGTCTTTACACCTATCCCTGGAATACTTTGCAATAATGTAAGTTGGACTTGCTGATCTTGCTTTACTAAAGAAAGTAACTTTTGTTCGATCCCCAAAATCTCTTTATCTAAATTTTTTTTTGTTTTGACTAAAGAACGAAAAACAAATTTTGAAGGAACCCCTAATACTTCCTCTCCATGAATTTTGTTCTTGGTAGCTGTTCGTTTCTTGATTAAATTATCTAACCATCTAAAAAGCTGCAAACACTCACTTTGGAAATCTGTTAACGCATTATATAATGGGACTTCATTAATAATTCCATAGTCACAAATTGCTTTGTCATCACTTTTATCCGTTTTTACTTTGGCTAATTTCATCTGAATGAAACGCTTTACAGACAATGGATTTACAACAGATACAATTTGTCCTTCCTTGTATAAAAACTGTGCTAATCTGTAATGATAATAACCTGTGGCTTCCATGACAACCAGCGTATTATCTTTACTTGTTTTGAGAAACTTAACGAACCCTTTTTCTGTATTCTTGAATTGTAAATGACCCTGCGAACTGCCATAACAATCAAAAACATCTTTACTAATGTCAATTCCAAAAGTTTCTGTATATTTATTCATATTCAACTATTTTATGAAAGAATAACCTACTTTTACTCACAACAACTTAAAAACGAGATCTAGGTCTCACAGAACTGAACGTGATTTTTAGTAGAAAAGAGAGCCGATTATCAATGTTGTCGAAGTCAATGCTTCACCGTATATATTAACCTTAATTCTCTCTTTTATTCTTTCTGATTATTTATCAAATTTAATAAAAAACAAACTTAAGCCGTGTATAAAACATAGCTAATATAGGCTTTACCAAAGGTTTTTACTTATTAATGAAGTTCGACAAATTTTTAATTTTGTATATTTAAAAAATAAAATTAAACATAAAAATTAAAAATTCGTCTCTGTGTTAATCCGAAAAATTAGTGTCTATTTACACGCTACGTTTCATACACAAACACGTTAGCGAAAAAACCCTACCGCCTCTGTTTAGGAGCGCGACTAACCTTCTTCTTTCTCCGATTAAAAGGAATCGCGTCGTCAAACGTATGTTGCGCTGTTTTATGAGCTGTTTTATTCTTTTTCCACGAATTATTTTCTGGCAATAAGACTTGCAATAAATCAGATCGCCCCACTTTTGTAAGTGTGTTTTTAATCCAATCTCTGTTCTCTTTTTTGTACCAAAAGAAAAATTTATGTTGATCGTCTCGCTCTTGTTTCGTCTTTGGAGTTTTAGTCGGTTTCAATGTATATGGATGATAACCCGAATAATAAATAACCGTTGCAACTGTCATTGGAGTTGGTGTAAAACCCTGTACTTGCTCCAGCTGAAAGCCCATGTTTTTAGTTTCTGCAGCTAAATTTGCCATGTCTTCCACTTCACTTGCAGGATGACTTGAAATAAAATACGGAATCAATTGCAAGTTCAATTTCTTTTTGATATTTATTTTATCAAATCGTTCCTTAAATAGGTGAAAGTATTTAAAAGAAGGTTTTCGCATTAACTTTAAAACAGGATCAGAAGTATTTTCTGGCGCAACTTTTAAACGTCCAGAAATATGCTTTGTCATTACTTCTTCTGTATACGCATCCAACTCTTTTGGATCTGCATTTTTATTAAATTCAGGAACTAATAAATCATGTCGAATTCCGCTTCCAATAAACGATTTTTTAATCTTTGGATGATTATCAACTGCTTGATATAATTCCGTTAACGGTTTGTGCGAAGTATCTAAATTAGAACAAATTACAGGCGAAATACAACTTGGCGCAACACATTTATCGCAAATCGATTGCACTTTTCCTTTCATCTGATACATATTTGCAGAAGGTCCGCCAATATCAGATAAATAGCCTTTAAAATCTGGCATATTTGCTACTTTATCAACTTCTCTTAACACAGATTCTTGACTTCTACTCGCAATAAACTTTCCTTGATGTGCAGAAATAGTACAAAAACTACATCCTCCAAAACATCCTCTATGAATATTAATGGAGAATTTTATCATTTCAAACGCAGGTATTGGTCCACGCTTGTCGTATTTTGGATGTGGTAAACGTGTGTAAGGCAAATCGAAAGAACCATCAATTTCTGCTTCTGTCATTGTTGGGTAAGGCGGATTAATTACCAACGTCTTTCCTGCCACATCTTGCAAAATTCGTCTTGCATTTAACTTGTTCGATTCTTGTTCTATCGTTTTAAAGTTAGATGCAAATGTTTTTTTATCGCCCAAACACGCTTCATGAGAATTGATTGTTACATCTTCCCAATCATTAATCACAGGCAATTTTTCTACTTTCTGATTGATAAGAACTGCGGTTTGTTTTATGTTTTTTAAACTCGAAAACGGAACACCTTTTTGTAATAATGTTACAATTTCACGCAACGGTTGTTCGCCCATTCCGTAAACCAACATATCTGCTTTTGAGGTTTCTAAAATAGTTGGCAACAATTTATCAGACCAATAATCGTAATGCGTTACGCGTCTTAATGAAGCTTCAATTCCGCCAATTAAAACAGGAACATCGGGAAATTTTTCTTTTAATATTTTCGAATAGACAGACGTTGCATAATCTGGTCGAAACCCTTTATCTCCATTCGGTGTATAGGCGTCTTTATCTCTACTTTTTTTACTCGCAGTGTAATTAGAAACCATTGGATCCATGCATCCGCCAGTAACACCAAAAAACAAACGTGGTTTTCCTAATTTCTCAAAATCTTGCAAATTATCATGTACACTTGGTTGTGGTACAATGGCAACGCGCAAGCCGTAACTTTCTAAAATTCGTCCAATTACTGCTGGTCCAAATGATGGATGATCTACATAAGCGTCTCCACTAAATAAAATTACGTCCAACTCTTCCCAACCACGAATTTTCACTTCTTTGTTTGTGGTTGGCAACCAGTCTGTTAATTGTAATTTATTTGCTGTTTTCATAGTTTGCAAAAATAGGTTTTTTACTGCAAAGATACGCAGAGAAAATCTCGGAGTTTCGTTAAGAATATTTTAAAAATTAAATTTTTATAATTATTTGCGCATCTCTTTAAAAATTAAATTTTTTTTGGAGCCATTTCCTGCTTTCCGCACTCGCTTTTTTTATGCTGAATTTATTTCAGCGTCTTTATATATTTATAAATGATTTGACTACTTATAGAAGCTATTGAAACGAGTTCGGCATAAAAAAGAGCTCAAACAAATGCTTCAATCAGGGCTAAGCTTGTTTGGTAAATTTTAGCAAAATCTAAAGAAAACTTTTATTTACAATAATTTTGGATAAAGCCATTTTAACCAATCATTTTATAATCCTGTGGATAAATCCACAGGCAATTAAAAATCATCATAAAATTAAAATAATCAATAGCAACAGGCTTCAGCCTGTTGTAAATTAATATATGAATTATTGGCTTTAGCCAAAAAAATTAATCCTAATCATAAAATGAATAATCTAAAAAAAAGTAAAAATTCACAAAGCATTTACAAATTCTTTCTCTGTGATTCTCTATGAAAACGCTATGCAACTCTGTGAAATAACATTTTTATCAAATAATCAAAAACAATTCTTTTATCTTTCGTAAATTTATGCCAAACTAAATCAATCAAAATGAAAAAATATTTTTTCCTTATCATTTTCAGCTTTTTACTATTGGTAAATTGTGATCAAAAAGCATCCGAAGAAAACATAGAAATTGAAGATACTTTTGTATCAGATAATTATACAAAACAAGAAGTGAATATTGAAATGCGAGACGGCATAAAATTGCACACCACAATTTATTCGCCAAAAAATACGCGTGAGAAATATCCTATTTTAATGCAAAGAACACCGTATAGTTCTCAACCTTACGGAGAAGGCAAACTAAAAACAAAAATTGCACCAAACGTTCATTTGATGAAAGAATTGAATATTGTGGTCTATCAAGATGTTCGTGGACGTTGGATGAGTGAAGGAACTTACGACAACATGCGTGCGTACATTCCCAATAAAAAACAAAATCAATCTGATGAAACTACAGACACCTATGACACGATTGATTGGTTGGTGAAAAATGTAGAAAATAACAATGGCAATGTGGGAACTTGGGGAATTTCTTATCCAGGACATTATGCAACTGTCTCTACAATTGATGCGCATCCCGCATTAAAAGCAGCTTCGCCACAAGCAAGTATTGGCGATTTCTTTTTTGATGATTTTCATCATAATGGCGCGTTTTTATTGAGTTATTTTAGAGCAGTTTCTTTATTCGGAACCTACAAAGACACGCCAACAGATTCTGCTTGGTATTCTTTTCCAGAGATGAAAACGCAAGATCAATATCAATTTTTCTTGGATATTGGACCACTAAAAAACCTAAATAAATATTTTCAATATGATAAGTTAGATGTTGCTGGAGCAGAAAATAAAGACAGAATTGACGATTATTTTTGGAAAGAAATTGTAGAACATCCAAATTATGACTCAGTTTGGCAAAGCAAAGGAATTATTCAGCATTTAGACAAAGTTCCATCTTCTGTAGCGACTATGGTTGTTGGCGGTTGGTTTGATGCAGAAGATTTATACGGACCTTTAGAAACCTATAAAGGAATTGAAAAACACGGAAAAGACAATTACAACACGTTGGTTTTTGGCCCTTGGGATCATGGAAAGTGGGCAAGTTCTGGTGTAAAAAATTCGGTTGGAAATTATTATTTCGGAGATTCTATTTCATTGAAATTCCAATCAGATATTGAAACAAAATTCTTTAATCATTTCTTAAAAGGAAAAGGCGATAAAAATTCGGGTTTGCCAGAAGCGTATGTTTATGATTCAGGAAAAAAAGAATGGAAGTCTTATGATGCTTGGCCTCCAAAAAATGCGACGAAAGAAAGTTGGTTTTTATCTGACAATCAAGAATTAACTTCAAGTAAGAAATCAAATTCAGAAATAAAATTTGTGAGCGATATTAAAAAACCTGTTCCCTATTCAGAAGATATTAAAACAGTTTTTACGCCAAGAAAATACATGACAGACGACCAGCGTTTTGCGGCAAGAAGACCAGATGTTTTGGTTTTTGAAACGGAGATACTAGCCGAAGATTACACATTAGCTGGTGATATTTTAGCAAAATTAAAAGTCGCAACTACAGGAACTGCAGCAGATTGGATTGTAAAAGTAATTGATGTTCATCCTGCAGATGCAGAAGAAAACAATAAAGATTTACAAGATCATTTAAAAATGAGTAATTATCATTTAATGGTAAGAAGTGAAGTAATGCGTGGACGTTTTAGAAATAGTTTCGAGAAACCAGAACCGTTTATCGCCAATAAAAAAACGGATGTAAACATCAAATTACAAGATGTTTTTCACACGTTTAAAAAAGGTCATAAATTGCAAATTCAGGTGCAAAGTACTTGGTTTCCTTTAATTGATTTGAATCCGCAGACCTATGTTGACAACATTTATAAAGCAGACGAAAAAGATTTTAAAACACAAACACATTCGGTTTTTACAGAATCTAGTATTGAGTTTTCTGTATTGAAATAAAAAAAGACTCAAGACCGCTGCGCTGTTAGTTCCGATAGCTATCGGAAAAGAAACAAGACTTGATGCTAACTTCATAAAAGGATTATAATTTAGAAAAAATCATCATAAATAGAAACAAAAAATGAAAAAATCAATTTTAATTTTACTGCTTATTTTTATCGCAAAAATAAATGCACAAGAAAAAGCAATTCCCATTTTTAAAGATGGAGAAGCGCAAATTGTATCCGCTTTTGAAGACAAAACCAAATGGATTCGTCATGATTTATGGGTAGAGACTACATTTGATACAGATGGAGATGGCAGATTAGATAGAATGCATGTTGCCGTTACAAGACCAGAACAAACAGAAAGTGAAGGTTTAAAATTACCTATTGTTTATGAAACCAGTCCATATTATGCTGGAACTGCAGGAAATGAACCCGGTTTATTTTGGGATGTAAAACATGAAATTGGCGAAAAAGAAAAACCAAGAACCAAAGTTGAAGTGGTGAGAAGAGGCGAAAGACCAATTATTTCAAATTCTCAAATTAACACTTGGGTGCCAAGAGGTTATATTGTAGTACATTCTTCGTCTCCAGGAACAGGCTTGTCTGATGGCGCGCCAACTGTTGGCGGAATTAATGAATCTTTAGCGCCAAAAGCTGTTATTGATTGGTTAAACGGACGAGCAAAAGGTTTTGAAACGAGAGAAGGAAATGAAAGGGTAATGGCTTTTTGGAGTACAGGTAAAGTTGGGATGACCGGAACATCTTATAACGGAACACTTCCGTTAGCTGCTGCCACAACTGGCGTAGAAGGTTTGGAAGCAATTATACCTATTGCGCCAAATACGTCTTCTTATCATTATTATCGTTCTAACGGATTAGTTCGTTCTCCCGGTGGATATTTAGGTGAAGATATTGATGTTTTGTATGATTTTATCCACAGTGGAAAAGAAGAAAATAGACCTTACAATAATAGAGTTGTTAGAGATACAGAATTGACAAATGGAATGGATAGAATTTCTGGCGATTACAATGATTTCTGGGCTGGTAGAGATTATTTGAATCAGATGAAACCAATGAAAGCCGCATTATTAATGTCGCACGGATTCAATGATTGGAATGTAATGCCAGAACATAGTTACCGAATTTACAAAAAAGCAACAGAAATGGGTTTGCCAACTCAAATTTATTATCATCAAAATGGACACGGAGGTCCGCCACCAATGAAAATGATGAATCGTTGGTTTACACATTATTTACACGGAATCGAAAATGGCGTTGAAAACGATGCAAAAGCGTGGATTGTAAGAGAAGATGCTCAAAGAGATGAACCAACTTCTTATGCTGCGTATCCGAATCCCGAAGCAAAACCAGTTACTTTATATTTAAGTAGTGGCGCTCCAAAAGCAGGAAATTTATCTACAGATAAATCGAATTCTAAAGAGAAAGAAACTTTAGTCGATAATTATTCTTTTTCTGCGGAAATGCTAGCGCAAGCGGAATATACAAATCATCGTTTACTATATGTTACTCCTATTTTAAAAGAAGATGTGCATATTTCTGGCATAAGCACAATCACTATAAAAGCAGCAAGTTCTAAACCAGCAATAAATTTATCAGTTTATTTGGTTTCTTTACCATGGAATAATGGTAGAAACACAAAAATTACAGATAATATTATTACACGGAATTGGGCCGATTTGCAAAATTATAAATCGTTAACGCAAAGTGCGCCATTAAAAAAAGGTGAATTTTACGAAATGACTTTCGATTTACAACCAGACGATCAAATTATTAAAAAAGGTCAACAAATTGGGTTGATGCTGTTTTCTAGTGATAGCGAATTTACTTTATTACCAAAACCTGGTACTGAATTAACTGTCGATTTAAAAGGAACAAAAATTACCATTCCTTTTGTTGGCGGAGAAAATGCTTTTAATAAAGCGACTCACTAATAATACTATAGGTCTTCATTATAAAATGAAGACCTTATTTTTTTATGAGAAAAATTACAATTGTTTTTTTATTCTTTACATTAGTTTCTTTCGGACAAAATATGGATGAGTATCAATGGAAAAATAGAGTGCTTTTGGTTTTTGCTGATGAGAAAAATTCGGATGAATTGAAGCTGCAAATTCAGGTTTTAGAAAATAATAAAGCCAAACTAAAAGAACGAAAGATAGTTGTTTATAAAATTCTACCTTCCTTTTTTAATTTCAATTTTGAAGATAATTGGCAATCGTCATCAAAGTATTTTGAGAAATTTAATCCAAACAAAACTAAATTCAAAGTAATGCTTATTGGTTTAGATGGAGGAATAAAACTAGAACAAATCCAAATTTTATCCACAGAAAAATTGTTTGTACTTATTGATGGAATGCCAATGCGCAAAAGAGAAATTAGAAATGAAAAATAATGACTTCTACAGAGATTGCGTTGCTTTTAAATGATGATACCGAAAAGGTTTTAAGAATCGGAGAAATCATTAGTAAAAAAATCTCTAAACGAGATGTTTTTGAAAATCTAAATGAATTTGAAAAAACATTTATTTATATTGATGTTTTCGAAAATCACACCACAAATGGAGGATTCGAAGAATTTTTCTGGAATGCTTCTGGACAATTTGGACATGAAATTTTAGAAGCTTATCACAAAATAGAAGCTACAGAAACAGCAGAATGCATCTACAATTCTTTTGTGGCTTTTGGAGAAATTCCCATTCCGAAAAACACAAATGAAAGACAATTAATTCTTTCTAAATTATCTCCAGAAATTTGGGATGACTTGAATGAGAAATTTTATAAATGTAAAGACAATATTGTTGCCTTGATCTTGAATTTCGTTACTAAAAATATTAAAAATTTTGATTAGAAGTAGGTTTTTAAACTTCAATCTGCAAACCGTCAAAAGCTAAAAAAACATTTTCAGGCAATGATTTTTGAACTTCATCATGAAAGCCAAGTTTATGACTTATATGAGTAAAATAGGCTTTTTTAGGGTTAATTTCTGCCACAAAAGCTAACGCCTCTTCTAAATTAAAATGTGTGTAATGTTCGTTTATTTGCAAAGCATTTACCACTAGAACATCCAAATTTTGGAGCTTTCCTCTTTCAACTTCAGCAATTGTTTTTACATCTGTTAAATACGCAAAATCATTAAAACGATAACACGTAATGGGTAAATTTCCATGCAAAACTTCAATTGGAGTAACGTTGATATTTTCTAAATAAAAAGGTTTATCTGTGACTAAATTAACCCCAATTTTAAAAAGTCCAGGATATCTGTTTTCTGTTCTAAAAAAATATTCATATCTGTATTGTAAACTTTTTAACGTTAATTGATTGACGTAAATTGGCATTTCGTCCATTTGAAATCCGTAAGGTCTTAAATCATCAAACCCAGCAACATGATCTGAATGTTCATGCGTAAATAAAACGCCATCAATAGAAGTTACTTTTTCGCGGAGCATTTGTTGTCTAAAATCAGGTCCACAATCCACTAGATAATTAAATTTATCCCAAGAAATAAGAATAGAAGATCGCAATCTTTTATCTTTTGGGTTGTCAGAAAAATTTACTGGATTATCATTTGCCAACATTGGAATTCCGACTGAAGTTCCTGTTCCTAAAAAAGTTATTTTCATAAATATTTGAATAACTGTAAAAATAATCAATCGAAAACTTTTACCCTAATTTAACTTACAAAAACCGATAATAATTAACGTATAGCTACTAATTTTAGTACATTTGTTATTCGTAATAAAAACTAGTTAAATGCCTATTACATTAAAAGGAGACCAAAAAATAAATAGTGTACCAACCACAAAAAGTAAGGCACTTCGTATCAATTTAAATTCACATATTTACGGAACGTTTGCAGAAATTGGCGCAGGTCAAGAAACGGTTCGTAATTTTTTTAGATCTGGTGGTGCTTCTGGTACAATTGCAAAAGCAATGAGTGCTTATGATAAGGATTTTTCTGATGCAATTTATGGTGTAGAATTAGACAAACGTTACGTTACAGAACCGCGTTTAAAAAGAATGTTGAGCCATGAAGTTGAGTTAATGCAAGACCGATTGAGCAGAGAAAAACATCCTGATAAATTATTTTTTGGTTACGCAAATACGGTTGCAACAATCGATTTTTCAAAAAAATTTAAAGGGCATGGTTGGGTTGGAATTCGGTTTCAATTAGATCCGCTAGAAGATTTTAATGAAATAGTATTGCATCTCCGTTTTAAAGAAACAGACGCTAGTTTACAGCAAGAAACTTTGGGTATTTTAGGTGTGAATTTAATTTACGGTGCGTTTTATTTGAACGACAATCCGAAGGAATTAGTCAAATCTTTCTATGATAATTTAGATAAATATCGACTAGAAATAGATATGATTAATTTTTCTGGACCACGTTTTATGTATGTAGATAACCGTTTAATGAGTTTGCAATTAGTGAAAAACGGCATGACAAATGCCGTAATGTTTGGACCTGATGGAAATAATTTATTACCTGCTCAAGTACTATACAAAAAGAACATTTTAGCGTTACGTGGTAGTTTTAGACCGGTTACGAAAGTTAATATGGACATGTACGAAAAAGCAAAAAATCTTTTTCTGAATGAGAAGAAAGTAAATCCAGAAAAAACGCAAATTATTTTTGAAATTACTTTAAGTAACTTACGTGCAGAAGGTGAAATTAATGAACGTGATTTTCTTGACAGAGCAGAATTATTATGTTCTTTAGGACAAAATGTAATGATTACCAATTTCCAAGAATACTTTAAATTAGTAGAGTATTTTAGTGAATTTACCAAAGAACGTATGGCTTTAGCGATGGGCGTTTACAACTTAATTGAAATTTTTGATGAGAAATATTATCGTCATTTAAGTGGCGGTGTTTTAGAAGCTTTTGGCAAGTTATTTCATAGAGATTTAAAAGTGTACATGTATCCTTACAAAGATGAAGAAACTGGCGAGTTTGTAAATAGCGATAATTTGAAAGTTCATCCAAGAATGAAGGAATTATACAAATATTTTAAACACAACGGTAAACTGATTGATATTAAAGATTTTAACCCGGATATAATGAGGATTTTCTCTAGAACTGTGTTAAAAATGATTGCAGAAGGCGAAGAAGGTTGGGAAGAAATGTTGCCAGAAGGAATTTCTGAAACCATTAAAAATAACCGACTTTTTGCATATTCACGCGTTAGAGGTTAGCAATAATTCAATTTTTTTAAACCTTTATAAAAATCTATCGTCTAACTTAAAACTGGTTCTTTTGTTGACAGATGAAACTATTTTTATTCAAGAATTACAAAACGACAAAACGAAAGAAAAAGCGTTTAGGCAATTAATAACGCTTTATAAAGAGCGTTTGTATTGGCATATTCGTAAGATTGTAATTTCTCATGATGATGCAGATGATGTACTCCAAAACACGTTTATAAAAATTTTCAGAAATTTAAGTAAGTTTAAACAAGACAGCAAGTTATTTTCTTGGATGTACAGAATTGCAACAAACGAAGCAATTACTTTTATCAACAAAAGAGCGAAAGATAGAAACCAAGAAGTTGCAGAAATGCAAACTAATTTAGCGTCTGATTTGGGAAGTGATAATTACTTTTCTGGTGATGAAATTCAGATTATTTTACAAAAAGCCGTTGCGTCTTTGCCAGAAAAACAACGTTTAGTTTTTAACATGAAATATTTTGATGAATTAAAGTATGAAGAAATATCAGAAATATTAGAAACCTCTGTTGGCGGATTAAAAGCTTCTTACTTTCACGCAGTAAAAAAAATTGAACAGTTTATAAAAAGTTATCAGCTCAATTAAACCATTTTCAAGATTTAATGTCTTATTACCAAATGAATATAGAATTGAAAAATAGCGAAGAGTTTATTACCAACAAAGTTGGTAAAAAAACTGGGTTTAAAGTTTTAGAAAATTATTTTGAATCTTTAGAGGATGCTATTTTCACAAGATTAAGTGAAGAACTTTTTACTAAACAAACTGGTTTTGAAACACCTTCAAATTATTTTAACAATTTAGAAGAAACTATTTTAACTAAAATTTCATCAGAAGAAAAAGTAGTAAAAGTTATTCCTCTTTACACTAGAATTGCTCGCTTTGCTTCTATTGCCACAGCAGCTTGTGTCTTATTATTTGTAGGTTTTCAACTTTTTAGCAGTTCAGAAACGATCTCTTTTGATACATTAGCTTTTGGAGATGTAGAAAATTGGGTAGAAAATAATATTGTTTTGATTGATAGCTATGAACTAAACGATGCTTTTAAAATCTCTGATTTTGATGGAAATGAATTACTATTATCAGAAATTTCTGATGAGACCATAGAGAATTATTTAACCAATGTAGATACTTCTACACTTTTAAATGAAATAGATTAGGTTATGAAACACTTAAAAAACACTATTCTACTATTCTTTTTAATGACTTCTACAGTTGTTATAAGTCAGCATAACAAAGAAAGTTTAGAGAAAATAAAGTCCTTAAAAACGGCTTTCATTACAGAACAATTAGATTTATCTGCTGCTGATGCACAAAAATTTTGGCCAATATATAACTTGCATTTCGAAAAATTACACACGCTAAAAATGGGTGACAAAGTCAAAATTATGTCTAAATTAAATTCTGCTGGCGGCATTGACAATTTATCTGAAGTAGAAGCAAAAGAGTTAGTTAATTTTAGAATGGATACGGAAAAGAAAATTTACGAGCAAAATGAGCTAATGTTAAAAGACTTAAGTACTGTAATTTCTCAAAAGAAAATTATAAAACTTCATATTGCAGAATACGAGTTTAAGAAAAAACTTATTGGCAAACTTCGAGGTAAAAATAAAGATAAATAGAGAAAAGGGAAGTTTAAAAACTTCCCTTTTCTAATTCTTGATATTTAATAAACAAACCGATAATTCTGGTTTATCTAACATAAAAGCTTTTAGCCAAATTGTTAATTCCTTTATTTCATGAGGTAATAATATGGCAAATGCTTTTTGCAATTCTTTGCAAAATAAATCCGTATTAAAGCTAACTTTCTTTAAAATAGTTATTGTGTAATCAAACATAGCTCTTGCCATAATCGTTGGAGTTTAATATAATAACGTTTCTACTTTAGTAATAGTATTACGCTATAAATTTAGTCCAAAAAAAAACCATTCTCAAAAGAAAATGGTTAAATTTTGTATAAAAAGAAAACTTATTTTACCTCGTTTATTTTAGCTAATAACTTACCAGCTTCCTGTTCTAAATCTTGGTTAACTTGCTTTAAATGAGCTTGTTTATTTTCTGGTTTTTTATCATTTACTTTTGCAATTAATTCATCAAAAGTCACAATAATTTCATCAATAATTACATCCGCCTCTTTCTTGTTTGCTTTAGCAGAAACTTCAGTTATTAAATCTCCTAAAATGTAATTAATATCTTTTTTTAAGTTTTTTATACTTGCCATAATTTATATTTTTTAAAGGTGCAAAGTTACTTGTTTTATTTAAAGAAGCGCTAAAACTTCTTTGATATTTGCAATTGTTCTATATTTTTTAGGTTCGTTTGTATTTTCTGTTATTTGTTCATGTGCCCAAGTAGTGTGAAAAGGCACGTGAATTGCAGTAGCGCCAATTTCTATTAACGGTAAAATGTCTGACTTTAAGGAGTTACCAATCATCAAAAATTCTGATACTTTTATATCTAAATGTTTTACTAATTTTTTATAATCTGTGGTTTTCTTCTCACTCATCACTTCAATATGATGAAAATATTGTAACAAACCAGATTTTTGCAATTTGCGCTCTTGGTCTAATAAATCACCTTTTGTAGCAACAATTAATTTGTATTTAGATTGTAATTCAGCCAAAACCATTTCAATATTTGGTATCAATTCTATTGGTTTCTCCAACATTGTTTTACCAATATTTACTATTGCGGCAATTGTTTTTGGTTTTACTTGATAATCAGATAATTCTAGTGCGCTTTCTACCATGGACAATACAAAACCCTTAACACCGTATCCATAATAATCAAGATTATCAATTTCTTTTTTAAATAATTCTTGGTCTATTTTATTTTTGGTTTCGTATTTAGACAACAGTTCTGCAAATTCTTCTTCTGCTTCTCTAAAATAAGTTTCGTTTACCCACAATGTATCATCTGCATCAAATGCAATGACTTTTATATTTTGATACATATTATTTTTTGTCTAAAAATTTTATTGCTTTTTCCAAATCTTCTTTGGTGTCAATTCCTATCGATTCCACATCAGTTTCTATCATTTTAATTTTTTTACCGACTTCTAAATATCGAATTGCTTCAATTTTTTCTGCAGATTCTAGGGGAGTCATTTCCATGTGATAAAAATCCATCAATGCATTTTTACGAAAAGCGTAAATTCCTTTGTGTTTGTAATATTTTACATTTAACGTTTTTTCTCTATGAAACGGAATCACACTGCGCGAAAAATACATAGCAAAATCCAAATTATCTGTAATTACTTTCACATTATTTGGATTTTGAATTTCCTCCAAATCTGTCATTTCTACTTTTAGTGAAGCCAAATCGATTTCCTTTTTTACATCATTTTTAAAAGCATTAATCAATTTTTCAAGAGAAATTTTATCGATAAAAGGCTCGTCACCCTGAACATTAATTACAATATCTGCATTCATATTTTCTACAGCTTCTGCAATTCTATCAGAACCACATTCGTGTTCTTTTTTACTCATAATTGCCTTACCTCCTACATTTGTAATGGTTTTAAAAATAACATCAGAATCAGTTACAATATAAACATCACTAAACAATCCAGTTTGTAAAGCAGCTTCATACGTTCTTAAAATAACTGGTTTCCCTTGCAATTCTTTCATTAATTTTCCAGGGAATCTGCTTGCTTCATACCTCGCAGGGATCATTGCTATTACTTTCATTATTTTTTTTTTAGAGCTCAAATATACCTTTTTACTGAAAATTACAAATCAATAAAAAATAGTATTGTGATTTATTAATTTAGCTTCAAGTATATTAACTAAAAACTTATTATTATGAGAGGAATTTTTTAGCTAGTAGCCGTTTTGTATTATTATTTTGGTGCTTGGTTTTTTGGAATTGCAAGCGGAATGCCAACTGTAAATTTAATTCACATTTTATTAGTAATTGCCATTATTGTGGTTTTATATAACCTTATTTCTGGCAGAAGACCTTTATAATTATAAAAATGCATAAAGACAAAAATCCAAGCTTTGCTTGGATTTTTCTATTTTATAAACACTTCTAAGAGTTCAGCTTTTTCTGTTGATGAGATTTTGAGTTCTTTAATTGATGCAGGAACTAAAAGTGTTTCACCCATTTTTAATTTTTCTGATTGATTTTCAATAGAAAATTCAACCACACCTTCAACACACATATAAATCACAAACGAATCTTTTTCTGAATGATTTACATTAACCTCCCCTAAAATAGGCAGTACATTTGTCGTAAAATAAGGGCAAGAAACAATTTGTGAAGCTGTATTTATTTTTTTCTGATAATCAGTTTTATATGATTTTTCTGACGTATATTCAATAGCATCAATAGCTTCTTGGGTGTGTAAATCTCTAAATGAACCATCAGCATTTGGTCTGTCCCAATCATAAATTCGATATGTAATGTCTGATGTTTGTTGAATTTCTGCCAACAATACTCCTGCTCCAATTGCATGAACTCTTCCTGTGGGTATAAAATAAACATCGCCTTTGGCAACAACATCAATATTTAAAATAGCTGTTAATGTTTTATTTTCTAGATGATGTAAATATTCTTTAGGTGAAATATCTTTTTTAAAACCAACAATTAAATTTGCATTTTCATCGGCTTGCATAACATACCACATTTCTGTTTTCCCAAAAGAATTATGTCTTTTTTTAGCCAATTCATCATTTGGATGCAATTGAATACTCAGTGCTTCTTTGGCATCAATAAACTTGATTAAAAGCGGGAATTTTTCACCAAATTGCTCGTGAACTTTTTTACCGACCAATTCTCCTTTAAATTCCTTAATAATATCTTTTAACGTTTTTCCGGCTAAATTTCCATTTACAACTATAGAAGTATCAGCATCAACATCAGAAATCTCCCAACTTTCTCCAATATCAGTTCTATCAGATTTTTTGTTAAGTATTTTTTTTAATTTTTCTCCTCCCCAAATTTTATCTTTTAAAATGGGTTCAAATTTAAGTAACTGCTTCATTTTAATTTTTTATTATTCACCTGAATAGGTTACAAAATTACGTGCCGTTTCATATAAAGTAATTTTTAAACCTAAATTTTCTGGTAAATGTTTTCTCAATTTATCAAAAATAACTACGGAAATATTTTCTGCAGTCGGGTTCAAATTTTCAAATTCTGGAACTTCTAAATTTAAGTTTTTATGATCAAAAACATCTTCAATTTCCAATTTTATCAAATCTTTTAAAATTCCTAAATCGTAAACATAACCAGTTTCTGTATCAATTTCTCCAGTTAAAGAGACAATTAAATCATAATTATGTCCGTGAAAATTTGGATTGCTACATTTACTAAACACGGCTACATTTTTTTCATCAGACCAATCTTTTCTATACAATCTGTGAGCAGCATTAAAATGAGCTTTTCTATGAACGGTTACTTTAGGCATCTTTGTTATGTTTAAAAATTAAAAAAGCTAAAAATTAAAAGTTTTACTTAATTTTTAACGTATTATTTTTGATTTGATATTCTTGAATAAGATTCTTTAAAAATAATCTTAAACCAAGCAGTATAAATTTCAGGATTACTTTCAATATCTTTTTTTACATCGTCTAATTTCATCCATTTATAGGATGCAACTTCATCAGGATTAATCTTTGGCTCATCGTCAAATCTTCCAATTAAAACATGGTCAAACTCGTGTTCTGTTAAACCATTATCAAAAGGAGCTTTGTAAATAAAGGAAAAAATCTCTTTTAATTCGGTAGAGAAACCCATTTCTTCTTGCAATCTTCTTCTCCCCGCTTTCACGTTACTTTCTCCTTCTCGTTGATGTGAGCAAGCCGTATTTGCCCATAATAATGGCGAATGATATTTATGTGCAGCTCTTTGTTGCAACATTAATTCGCCTTTTTCATTAAACACAAAAACAGAAAAAGCCCTATGTAATAATGCTTTTTCATGTGCCTCCATTTTGTTCATTAAACCAATTGGTTTATCGTCTTTATCGACTAAAATAACCTGTTCTTCCATAAGCGTACAAAAATAAGGAAAATTCTTATTTTAAACGGGGTAGAGTTCTGATAAATAAATCTATTTTAGTTTTCTATTTTGATGAAGTACCTTTGCGAAGTAAAAAATAAGTTATGTTTCCTTCAAAATTGCAAATTCTATTCTTTTTATTTCTGCTGATATTTAGCTGTGCAGAAAAGCCTAGTAAAAAAAAATCCCAAGAAATAAAAGAAAGAATAACAGTTAAAACTGAAATTAAAAAACCAGTAAAAAAGAAAATCAAACAAGAAAAAGATACATTACACGCAGAAAACACAAATTCTTTTTTTACTGAATATGGCGACCAAAATAAAGAAACAAAAATATTAATTACAACGGATTTTGGTGAAATAAAACTCCGCTTGTATGAAGATACTCCAATTCATCGAGCAAGTTTTATATTTTTAGCAAAAAACAATTATTTTAATACCACTGTCTTTTACCGCGTTTCTAAAGATTTTGTGATTCAAGGTGGCAATTCTGATGATGAGTATACCGTTATTCAGCGAAGAAAGTATGATAATTACCTTTTAGATTCAGAATTTAGAAACAATAGAACACATAGTTACGGCGCTTTAGCTGCTGCGAAAGATTGGGAAAATAATCCGAATAATTTATCAAGTCCGTTTGAGTTTTATATTGTTCAGAACAAAACTGGCGCTCATCATTTAGATAATGAACATACTGTTTTTGGCGAAGTTATTTCTGGGTTTGAAACAATCGAAAAAATCAATGAAGTAGAAACTGGTTCTGACGAATGGCCCGTAAGTGATATTGGAATGAAGGTTAAGATTTTGGAATGATGGTTATTTCGCGAAGATTCACAGAGAGATTTCGCAGAGATTTACTGATTTTTTTTGACACGAATTTCACGAATTTGCGCTAATTCTTTTGGAGATATTTGGTTGGTAAATTTTCCTTTGCGAACTTGGCGTTTAGTTTTTTCGCGAAGATTCACAGAGAGACTTCGCAGAGATTCATAGAGAATTTTTTGACACAGAGTACACTAATTTACCCTAATTCTTGTGGAGATATATTGGTTGGTAAATTTTCCTTTGCGAACTTGGCGTTTAGTTTTTTCGCGAAGATTCACAGAGAGATTTCGCAGAGATTCATAGAGAATTTTTTGACACAGAGTACACTGATTTTCACTGATTCTTTTGGAGATATATTGGTTGGTAAATTTTCCTTTGCGAACTTGGCGTTTAGTTTTTTCGCGAAGATTCACAGAGAGATTTCGCAGAGATTCATAGAGAATTTTTTGACACAGAGTACACTGATTTTCACTGATTCTTTTGGAGATATTTGGTTGGTAAATTTTCCTTTGCGAACTTGGCGTTTAGTTTTTTCGCGAAGATTCACAGAGAGATTTCGCAGAGATTCTTAGAGAATTTTTTGACACAGAGTACACTGATTTTCACTGATTCTTGTGGAGATATATTGGTTGGTAAATTTTCCTTTGCGAACTTGGCGTTTAGTTTTTTCGCGAAGATTCACAGAGAGATTTCGCAGAGATTCATAGAGAATTTTTTGACACGAATTTCACGAATTTGCGCTAATTCTTTTGGAGATATTTGGTTGGTAAATTTTCCTTTACGAACTTGGCGTTTAGTTTTTTCGCGAAGATTCACAGAGAGATTTCGCAGAGATTTACAGAGAATTTTTTGACACAGAGTACACTGATTTTCACTGATTCTTGTGGAGATATATTGGTTGGTAAATTTTCCTTTGCGAACTTAGGGAAAAACTTTGCGAACTTGGCGTTTAGTTTTTTTCATTAATTACTTTTCAATCAAACGTTATCACTTCACTTCCACTTTCAAAATCATAGAATAAAAGGTATCTTTGCACCTCAAAAATTGTAGATGAGTTTTTTAAAAGAAATTGAGCGCCGAAGAACATTCGGAATTATATCACATCCAGATGCTGGAAAAACAACTTTAACAGAAAAATTGTTGCTTTTTGGTGGTGCAATTCAGGAAGCTGGCGCTGTAAAAAACAACAAAATTAAGAAAGGTGCAACGTCAGATTTTATGGAAATTGAACGTCAGCGTGGAATTTCTGTAGCCACTTCTGTTTTAGCTTTTATTTACAAAAACAAAAAAATTAATATTCTCGATACGCCTGGTCACAAAGATTTTGCAGAAGATACCTTTAGAACGCTAACAGCTGTAGACAGCGTTATTGTTGTAATTGATGTAGCAAAAGGTGTAGAAGAACAAACGGAAAAATTGGTAGAAGTTTGTAGAATGCGTAAAATACCGATGCTCGTTTTTATCAACAAATTAGATCGAGAAGGTAAAGACGCATTCGATTTAATGGATGAGGTGGAGCAAAAATTAGGATTACGAGTTACCCCAATGAGTTTTCCAATTGGGATGGGTTATGACTTTAAAGGAATCTATAATATTTGGGAAAAGAAATTAAACCTTTTCTCTCCAGATAAAAAAACATCAATCTCAAAAGGAAAAGAATTTAGCGATTTATCGAATCCTGAATTAGATAAAATTATTGGCGAAAAAGCTGCAAATCTGCTTCGTGAAGAAGTAGAATTAATTGAGGAAGTATATCCGGATTTTAATCAACAAGAATACTTAGAAGGAAATTTACAACCCGTTTTCTTTGGTTCTGCATTGAATAATTTTGGAGTTAAAGAATTATTAGACGCATTTATAGAAATTGCACCAAGACCTCAACCAAAAAGAGCCGAAGAACGTTTGGTAGATTCCAAGGAAACAGAATTAACAGGTTTTGTGTTTAAAATTCATGCAAACATGGATCCAAAACACAGAGACAGATTAGCATTTGTAAAAATTGTATCAGGAACTTTTAAGAGAAATGCACCTTATTTGCATGTTAGAAACGGCAAAAAAGTAAAATTTTCGAGTCCGAATGCTTTTTTTGCAGAGAAAAAAGAAATAGTAGAGGAATCTTTTCCTGGAGATATTGTAGGATTGCATGATACTGGAAATTTCAAAATTGGTGACACGTTAACAGAAGGTGAAATATTGAATTTCAAGGGAATTCCGAGTTTTTCTCCAGAACATTTTCGTTATGTAAATAATGCAGATCCAATGAAATCAAAACAATTGTTTAAAGGTTTAGACCAGTTGATGGATGAAGGAGTTGCACAATTATTCACGTTAGAATTAAACGGTAGAAAAGTAGTTGGAACCGTTGGTGCCTTACAATATGAAGTAATTCAATACCGATTAGAACACGAATATGGTGCAAAATGTACCTATGAAAATTTGAACGTTCATAAAGCATGTTGGGTTGATCCAGAAGATCCAAAAAACGAAGAATTTAAAGAATTTAAACGCGTAAAACAACGTTTTTTAGCAAAAGATAAACAGGGACAATTGGTTTTTTTAGCAGATTCTGCTTTTACCTTACAAATGACACAAAGTAAATATCCAACTGTAAAATTGCATTTTACAAGTGAGTTTAAAGATTAAATTATGAAAAATAGTATTGTCCTACTTCTGTTTTTAAGTTCGTTACAATTTATTGCTCAAGATTATAATACAAGCAATTTGCGAACAAAAGAATTGAACAATAGCATACGATTAAATTATATTTTAATAGATCAACCAAATAAAACGTATGATTATTCAGATGGCAGTACATATACGCTAAAGCCAACGATGGGGCTTTTTGGTTTAAATTATAATATTCCGCTAAATGATTGGTTATACACAGGTGCAGGTTTTCATGGTGCTGTTTATGGAGATCAAGGGGGTTTGTTTACTTTAGGTGTTAATTTAGGAGTAAATACTCAAATTATAGATAACTTTTATTTTGATGCAAATATCCATTTTGGTGGCGGTGGCGGATTTAGAAGTTTAGTAAATGGTGGCGGAATTTTATATCCCAATGCGGGATTACAATATAAGAAAAACGGATTTTCTTTTGGTATTCAATATGGGTATGTAAATTTCTTTACAGGCATACAAAAAGGGGATAATTTTTCTTTTTTTGTAGAAATACCAACATCTATTCGTTCTGCTTCTTATGCTGATGCACAAGAAGAATTTATTGTAGAAAATACTTCTAAAGATAATTTTTGGAGAAAACCATCAGTTAAAAGTGTACAACAAATAACATTCGATTATTTATTTCCAATAGGAAATTCGAGAAATGATGGTATTGGAAATTTTAACAATACAACTCCAATCACACAAACATTACCTCTTTTGGGTTTTGAATACCAACGTTATTTAACAGAAGACACTTTTATTTATGCGCATGTAGATGCTATGTACAGCGGATTAGTTGCTGGTTTTATGGATGTATTTATTGGAATTGGTAACAATTTTGTAGAAACAAAATATCTAAATCTATTTGCAAAAGCGGGAATTGGCGCTGCAGGTGGAAGAATTTTCCCAGAAGGTGGGTTAACATTTTACCCAAAAATTGGTGCAGATTTAAAATTAAGTGATCAATTTGGTATAAGTGTTCAAGGTGGTTATCACAGAGCTATTGGAGGAAGTTTTGAAGCGCTTACAACTGGTTTTAGTTTAAAATATTATGGTTTAAGTGGCGGAATAAAACATCCTTTTACAGAAGAAAGCATTGAAAAAATAGCAACGCAAGGCGTACAAATTAATTTAGAAAATCAGACTTATTTTGATGTTGCCAAACAAGGAGGAGCACCAAATAGTGATTTACAATTAATTGCTTTAAAAATAATTTACGCCATTAATAAGCGAATATACTTTGCAGGAGAAGCATCTTTTGCTTATGAAGGTGAATCTGGCGGTTATGCACACGGGATATTTGGTTTGGGAGTTAAATCAAATCGATTTTTAAACGATAAATTTTCAACATTTTTAGAATTATCTGCCGGTGTTGCCGGTGGTGGTGGAATAGATTCTGGAGAAGGAATTTTAATAAGACCCACTGCAGGAATAAATTATCATGTTGCTGATGATTTATCTTTTCATGTTGCTGGCGGACAAATGTGGTCGCCTTATGGAAACGTAAATTCATCAAACATAAATATTGGTTTAAGCTACGGTTTATCTATTTTGAATAGTAAAAAGTAATTCGCCTTAAATAATTAAGAGTATAACAAATATCGGTTCGAGCGCAGTCGAGAACTAATAAATTAATAAAAAGGCTCGACTGCGCTCGAGAAAACATAAAAGAATAAAAGAGAAGATTATGAATAACGGAATTTATGCAAAATTCAACACTCCAAAAGGAGAGATTTTAGTACAATTAGAACACGAAAAAGCACCTGCAACAGTTGGTAATTTTATCGCTTTAGCAGAAGGAAATTTAGAAAACACATCAAAACCACAAGGAACTCCTTATTACAATGGTTTAAAATTCCATAGAGTGATTCCTGATTTTATGATTCAAGGTGGCTGTCCTTTAGGCACAGGAACCGGAAATCCAGGGTATAAATTTGAGGATGAATTTCATCCAGATTTAAAACATGATGCACCAGGGAAATTAGCAATGGCAAATTCTGGACCAGCAACAAACGGAAGTCAATTTTACATTACACACGTTCCAACGCCTTGGTTAGATAACAAACATACTGTTTTTGGTTCTGTCATAAAAGGACAAGATGTTGTTGATGCAATTGGACAAGGAGATCTTTTAGAAAGTGTAGAAATTATTAGAGTTGGTAATGATGCAACAGTTTTTAATGCGATTGAAGCTTTTAGAACTTTTGAAGGATCAAGAGAAAAAAAAGAAATAGAAATTAAAAAAGAACAAAAAAAATTACTAGATTCAGTTGCTGCTGGGTATAACGAAACAAAAAGCGGATTACGTTACCAAATTTTACAAAAAGGTGACGGAAAAAAAGCAAATAAAGGAGACAATGTTTCTGTACATTATAAAGGACAATTGTTAGACGGAACTGTTTTTGACTCATCATACAAGAGAAATCAGCCGTTAGATTTTCCAATAGGTGTTGGTCAAGTAATTGCAGGTTGGGATGAAGGAATTCAGTTACTACACGTTGGCGACAAAGCACGTTTGGTAATTCCTAGTCAATTAGCTTACGGAGAAAGCGGTGCTGGCGGAGTAATTCCACCAAATGCAACATTGATTTTTGATGTTGAATTGATGGGTGTAAAATAAATATCATCTGTTGTGATATATTTAAAGTCTGGAAAGCAATTTTCAGACTTTTTTTGTTGGCAGAAATTTTTGTTTGATTTTTATTTTTTTTCGATTAACTTGGATGTAATACCAATTTAGTTTTATAGTGACGTGCAAATAAATTGAATTATTTTTTGATTAATTGAAATGAAAAATTAGTAGCATAGCATCGTTACGGTAATTATTTTTAATGAAAAGTAATTGAAAAAGAAACGATTTATTACGGCATTATAAGGCTAATTTGGTATAAAGTATTAAAAATTGGTCATATCTGTAAAAGTTAGCAAAATAAAAGACTGTCCATTCAAAGCAATATTCACAGAATTAAAAAAATTTTAATGTATGTCTGTATTTAATCATAAAGCAATGTTGTCATTCAGAATGAAGTGTAACGGAATGAAGAATCTCTTGAAACTATAGGGATTCTTCCTGTCGTCAGAATGACAAAATCCATACATTTTAAAATTTATTACAAATTACGGGCACGCAAAAATTTTACTAACTTTTCTATCGATTCTGAAAAAGCAATAAAAAAACCTTCTCAAAAGTTTTCTAATTTTTTTAATGCTTATCTACAAGCAATAAATGGAAAAAGTAAGCGTTACGATTCTTTACTGGAAAAACAAATTAAAAGAATTGAGTTGAAAGATGAAACATATTTAAAAAGCTTGATTATTTATATTCATAACAATCCTCTGCAGCATAACTTTGTAGAAAAATTATTGACTATCTAAAATAGCGTTTTACTAATAATCCCAGAAAGGGTATAAAACCCTTTCTGGGATGGTTTAACATCAAATAAAGAGTGTAGTAACGTTCTCATTTTAAAATATAAAAACGTAAAAAAATTTATACAGACGAAGAAAAAGGAACTACAATAGTTCTAATTCGTGGATTTTTAGAAAATTCTACCATGTGGAAAAATATCATTCCAGAACTTCCTGTTCAAGGATATATTGCGACACAAGAAGGCATAGGGTTGCATCCAAACAGAAATCATATATTCTCTGAAAACACTTTTAAAAAATTAATAATTGTCGGCAAAAAAGATCCTGTTTTAAATTATCAGACTTCCATGTAAGAAGCTGTAGCTACAAGTTCAGAAAATATAATTTTACCAGATGGTCATATAAGTTGTATTGATAACAGCAACCAATTAATTAGTATTTTAACAAAATTTATAAAAAATTGCAAAAATTGATTGTATCAGAGAAAAAAGAGTAAGTTTGTTTAGTAAAAAGACGTGAGTAACTAAACAAATTTATGTTTTAAAAATACTTTGATATGATTAAAAGAAAGGAAGTAGTATTACTTATTTTTGAAAAGCTTCTGTCGGATAAAACTCGTGAAAAAATTGAAAAAATAATTCTTAAAATAGCGCTATTTAGTTTTTTTATTCACTTGGCGTTCATCTATTCTATACAATTTGGTTTTCTAGATATCCTGCAAAATTCATCGTTATTCAACAACCCTATATCAGCCGTTTATACACCGTTTTCTTTTATTCTTATTTATGAGGTATATTTATTAATCTACTATTTACCCAAATCTTTTACGAACTATATCACCAAACAATACGAAATTATAACGTTAATTATAGTTCGTAAACTATTCAAAGATTTAGCGGATTTAGAACTTACTACAAATTGGTTTGAAATAAAAGGAGACTTACAATTTACGTACGATATAGTTGCTTCTCTTCTACTTTTTTACTTAATATTTCTATTTCAAAAACAAGGGAAACGAAAAATAATTCATCAAGTTGAAAGCAATTCTACCATTACAAGATTTGTGGAAAGAAAAAAACTAATTGCTATTATTTTAGTTCCGTTATTTTTTATAATCGCCTCATACACATTAATCGATTGGTCTGCTGGAACTTTTGTATCGTTAAGCACATTACCAACATTTGAAAATATTAATAATCTGTTTTTTGATCAATTTTTTACCGTGTTAATTCTAGTAGATGTGGTATTACTTTTAATATCATTTTTTTATACGAATCAATTTCACAAAATTATGCGAAACTCTGGATTTGTAATTTCAACCATTTTAATACGGATGTCTTTTGGGACGAGCGGATTAATTATCACTATTTTAATTGTTGTTGCTGTTCTTTTCGGACTAGCAATTATTACAATTCATAACAAATACGAGAAGAATATTGAGCCTAACAAAAGCAATGCTTCGTTAGTTGATTCTAGTTCATCATAAAAAAGATAATTTTATCACAAATCATCTTTCTGTACTACTTTTAACTAATACGCTCGTTGCGTGTACCCAATTAAAAAATAGACCACTATGGGCTTGAAGTCCGTAGGTTTTTTAACAGACTGAAAGTCTGTTTTATTCGTGAAATGAATAGTATAGCATTTGCGTGCGCTTTTAGGAAACAAATTGATTCGTGTAAATTCGTGTAATTCGCGGCGGAAATTTTTAGAAGCTAAAGCGAGGTGCACCGAAGTACATCGTTTTAACTATAACTGAGACCAATAAAGTACCGCTTTTATTCTTTATTAGATTACTCAAGCCATTCCTTGTGATTACCGCAATAGACAACAGTGCTTTTTTTTATCATCGTTTTATTCCATTTCTGCTCGCTATAAAAATGCTTTTATTAGATAGCTCCCAGAAGTTTCTATTTTGAATCATTCATCAATCTATTTTTTGTTCAATTATTTTTTTCTATTTCACAAAGAAATAAAATCTTTAAAGATTGATAATCTGCTACCCATTTAAAGCAATATTCTCTGAATTAGAAACATTTTCTTTAGGGATATCGGCAAAAAACTCCATGCTTTCCGTATTTGCTATTGCTCCATAAGCTGCTAAAAAAGTTCCTTTTGCTCCTTCTGAAGTTTTTATAACGTACAAAATCGACATATCATCTGGATTACTCATTCCTTCATACCTGTGCTCTGCCACAATGTGAATTTGTTTTGGCGCAAAACTATTTTTTGTTTCGTTGTCAATTAACTTTCCTTTTACAACTCTAAAACTGTGTGTAAAACCTTTTGTTTCATATTGTCTGATGAAATCTAATTCGTTTTTGTTTGATGTGTTATCCATAATAATTAATTTTAGATTATAAAGTTAGTAATACTTGTTTACTAATCTTGTTCTTATCCATTAAAATTTAATCGCTATTCAGTAATAGCTAAAATATTCTACTTACTTTTCTGTTAAAATAGTTCTAATTGAAGTAAATTTTTTCTGAATTGAGATAAATCCGTATTCATAAATTCATCAAATTTGTAAAAAATAACGGCATGGCAGTTTTAGGAAATATAATTAAAGGAGTACTAAACTTAAAAGATACTTTCTCATCAGAAATAAATCATAAAGAAGCACAACTAAGCCTATTGAAAAAATTGTTAGAAACTGCGAAAGATACTCAGTTTGGAAAACATTATAATTTTAAAGGCATTTTAGAATCAGAAGATATTCAACAAAAATTTACATCAACAATTCCTTATTTCGATTATCATTCTATCGAAAAAGAATGGTGGCATAAATTGCATGAAGGTGAAACGGATGTAACGTGGCCCGGAAGTCCGTCTTATTTTGCGATAAGCTCTGGCACGACAGGAAAAACGAGTAAAAAAATTCCAGTTACTAATGAAATGATTCAAGCGATTAAAGATTCGGGAATTAAACAAGTTTTTTCTTTGAGTCATTTTAATTTGGAATCAGATTTTTTCGAAAAAGAAATTATGATGCTAGGAAGTTCCACCGATTTAAAAAAGAATAAAAATCATTTAGAAGGAGAAATAAGCGGAATTACGGCCAGTAAAATTCCGTTTTGGTTTAAAGGATATTACAAACCTGGCGAAGTAATTTCAAAAATTGAAGATTGGGATGAACGCGTGCAACACATCGCAGAAAATGCAGAAAGTTGGGATATTGGCGCATTAAGCGGCATGCCTTCTTGGATAGAATTGATGTTACAGAAAGTAATTGAGCATCATCATCTAAAAAACATTCATGAGATTTGGCCAAATTTACAGGTTTATACTTCTGGCGGCGTTGCATTTAGTCCGTATGAAAAAAGTTTTAAAGCTTTATTAGGCAAACCGGTTATTGTGATTGATACGTATCTGGCTTCCGAAGGATATATTGCAACGCAAATTCGTCCAGAAACAGATGCGATGCAATTAAATACAGAAAACGGAATTTATTTTGAGTTTGTTCCGTTTAAACCAGAATACATTAATGAAGATGGTTCAATTACGCAAAATGCGCCAGCAGTAACTATTGATAAAGTTGAACCAAATACAGATTATATTTTAATTATTAGCACTGTAAGTGGCAGTTGGCGTTATTTAATTGGCGATACGATTGAATTTACGGATGTAGAAAGAGCTGAAATTAAAATCACAGGAAGAACTAAATTCTTTTTAAACACGGTTGGTTCTCAATTGTCTGTGAATAAAATGGATGCTGCGATGCAGTTTTTGGAAGAAAAATTCAACACGCAAATTACAGAATACACTATTAGTGCGAAAAGATTAGAAGATGGCGAATTTTATCACTGTTGGTATATTGGTTCTGACCTTGATAATTCTGATGAAATAGCAGATGAATTAGACCAGTTTTTAAAAGAGACGAATAATAATTATAAAGTAGCAAGAGGTAAAGCATTAAAAGGTGTAAAAGTTTCTGTAATTCCGACAGAGAAATTCCACAATTGGAGTGATAAAAACAAGAAAAAAGGCGGTCAAGTAAAAATGGAACGCGTCATGAATGAAGAGAAATTTGCAGAATGGGAAGTTTTTGTGAATGAAAATTAAATTTAATTTTCATTCACGCTGAACTTGTTTCAGCGTCTTACTTTCTAATTACGTTTCAGCCTCTTACTTTCTAATTATTTTAATCATTTAATTAACTAGTTGCTGGTTTTTATGAACCAACAACTTCCTCTAATTTATCTCTATCATTAATCAACACCATAATTTCTTCTGCCGATAAATAGTAGCGTTTAATTCGGTTTTTATAGGTTTGAGAAATACCTGCATTATTTAAAATAAAATCTTTTGTTTTTAAAATATAATATTCCATTTTATGCTCAATTGCAAATCGATCTGCCGTTTGTTCTGCTTCAATAATATGATTATCAAACAGTAAATATTTGATTCCAAACCAAATTAAATTCAGTTTACTTCTTCGCTGATAATCCATTACGTGTCCTAATTCATGCCCAATCCAACCAATAAAAATATCCGAAGGAATATCTCTTGTCGAAAATTCTTTGTCAGCAATCTTAAATTTTTTACTTATTAAAATTTGATAACTTCTGTTTTTTCTCGTTCTAAAAAAACTATCAATCGTAGGTTGTGCCTGCATGGTTGATTTTTTGATTTTTTTCTTAAATTTAAAGAGAATTTTACATTCTTTTAGTTTGGGATAATAAGTTAGTGCTTTTTCTACTTCTGATTTTATGGGATCCGGAATGCTATGAAATTCAGACATAAATTATTTTTCTAATTTTAACATCTAAATATACTATTCTTTGCAGTATTATTTATGCTTTTATCCTTAAATTTGTTGTTCTTTTAAACGCATCAATTTCGAGATGAAAAAAATTATAAATATCCTCTACTCAACCCGTGTAATGGCGGTTTTATTTTTCCTTTTTGCAATAGCAATGGCAGTTGCAACATTTATTGAAAATGATTACGGTACACAAACATCAAAAGCCTTAATTTATAATGCTTGGTGGTTTGAAGCCATCATGGTTTTCTTTGTGATCAATTTTCTTGGAAATATTTTCAAATACAGATTACATAAAAAAGAAAAATGGCCTGTATTAATGTTTCACCTTTCCTTTATTTTTATATTGATTGGTGCCGGAATTACAAGATATTACGGTTATGAAGGTTTAATGTTAATAGATGAAGGCGAGACGACAAATAAATTTTTATCTGAAACTACGTATGTAAATTTTGTAGTAGATAATAATGAAGAACAATTAACCAGTAATGAACCAATAATGCTCTCTACGTGGGGATCGAACAATTGGAATGTTAATGGAAATTTCAGAGATATAGATTACAGTGTTCATTTAGCCGAATACATCCCTTGGGCAGAAGAAAAAATGATATTGGATGAAAACGGTACCGAACATTTACTTCTAGTGGAATCTACGGATGGGACAAGACATGAGCATTATATTAAAAAAGGATCGATAGAAAATATTCACGGTATTTTGGTTGGTTTTGGTGTTGATACAGAAAATGCTTCAATTAATTTTATCAATGAAAATGATGGATTAAAAATCATTGCAAATGAAGATGGCGATTGGTTGCGAATGGCAGATCAACAAAAAGGAACGATAGTAAAAGACTCTTTACAAGCGTTTAACTACTTGTCTTTACACAACGTTGCAGGTTTACAATTTGTGATTCCCAAACCCGCAGAAAAAGGAGCCTTGCAAACTGTTAGAGGACCAAAAGACGATCAAAAATTTGATGTTATACGGTTGGATGTAACGGTTGGTGAAGAAACGAAACAGATTGAATTAACTGGTGGTAAATTTAATTCTGACGGTTCAAAAACTGTTTCCGTTGGTGATTTGAATTTTAGAATGCTGTATGGTTCTAAAATACTAGAAGTCCCTTTTGAAATAAAATTAAATGATTTTCAACTAGAAAAATATCCAGGATCAGAAAGTGCTGCATCTTTTTCGAGTGAAATTACAGTAATTGACCCAAGTGAAACGTTTGATTATAGAATCTTTATGAATAATATTTTAGATTATAAAGGTTTTAAATTCTTTCAAGCAAGTTATGATATTAGTGGAGAAAAAGAACAAACTCACTTATCTGTGAATCATGATTTTTGGGGAACATTTGTAACTTATGTTGGGTATTCTTTCTTATATACTGGGTTAATTTGTATTCTTTTTGCAAAAAACACACGTTTTGATTATTTAAAATCTACGTTAAGAAAGATTAGAAAGAAGAAAAATACCATGCTAATGTTGGCAACTTTGCTTTCTGTTGGTTTTTCTTTTGGTCAACATCAAGAAACGCATCAAACTCAAATAACAGATCAGCAAATAGATTCTATATTAAAAGCGAATTTAGTGAATCAAGATCACGCAGATTCGTTTAATAAATTAGTGATTCAAGATCGTGGTGGTAGAATGAAGCCTGCACACACTTTTGCATCAGAATTGGTAAGAAAGGTTGCGCATGACAATAATTTTAACGGAATGGAACCGAGTCAGGTTTTGTTATCGATTATAGAAAATCCGCGTTTTTGGATAGAAGTTCCAATTATTTATTTAGAAAGCGGAAATGAAAGAATTCGTAAAATTTTAGATTTACCAGAAGATGCAAAATATGCAAGTTTATCACGTTTTTATACACCTAAAGGAGAATCTAAAATTGGCGATTTAGTAAATGAGGCGCAAAAAAACAGTGTAAAAAATAAGTTTGAAAAAGACATTATTAAAATTGAAGAACGCATTTGGATTATGTCAAGAGCCATTAGCGGAAATATGCTGCGTATTTACCCGATACCTAATGACGAAAACAATAAATGGATTTCTTTACCAGAACAGTCACAAGCTAATTATAAAGGAACGGATTCTGTTTTTGTAAAACAATCTTTAAAAGCATACATTCAATTATTACAAGAGTCGAAAGTAAGCGGCGATTTCACGCAAACGAATAAAATTTTAGACGGAATTAAGAAATTTCAAAAAAAATACGGTTCAGATGTATATCCATCTGAAGAAAAAATTGAATTAGAAATTTTATATAATAAAACCCAACCCTTTTTAGCACTCTCTAAATATTACGGTTATGCGAGTTTATTTCTAATCATATTTGTTTTGTTACAAATTTTTTACGTGAAAAAATGGATAAATATAGCTGTAAAAATATTAACAGGTATTGTAATAGTTCTCTTTGCTTTTCACACATTAGGTTTGGGAGCGCGATGGCATATTAGTGGATTCGCACCTTGGAGTAATGCGTACGAATCGATAATATATGTTGCTTGGGCTACCATGTTATTTGGGTTGTTTTTTGGTAGAAAATCTGCTTTAACAATAACAGCAACAACGTTTTTAACAGCAACTATTTTAGCCTTTGCACATCAAAATTGGTTGGATCCAGAAATTGCGAACTTACAACCTGTGCTAAATTCTTGGTGGTTATTAGTTCACGTATCTATTATTGTAGCAAGTTATGGCCCTTTTTCTTTAAGTATGATTTTAGGTGTTTTCGCTTTATTCTTAATGGTTTTTACCACTAAAAAGAATAAAGCAAAAATGGATATCAACATTAAAGAAATCACCATAATTAACGAAATGTCTATTACTGTGGGTTTAATTATGCTCGTCATTGGAAACTTTTTAGGCGGCATGTGGGCAAATGAAAGTTGGGGTCGTTATTGGGGCTGGGATCCAAAAGAAACGTGGGCTTTAATTTCTATAATGATTTATGCTTTTGTACTGCACATGCGTTTAATTCCAGGTTTGCGAGGTAGGTATACGTTTAACTTATGGTCAATTTTAGCGTACGCATCAATTATGATGACGTATTTTGGGGTTAACTTCTATCTTTCTGGTTTGCATTCTTATGCGAGTGGTGATAAAGTAGTTACGCCAACATCAATTTATTATTCTGTTGGTTTTGTAACAATTCTAGGTGTATTTTCTTGGTTGAAATACAAGAAGTTTTATAAAAAATAAAAATTTACGTACTCGTTTTCTTGTTGAATATGATTCGGCAAGAAAATGATGCCGTATTTTCATATTAAAATGTACTTTTGCACTTTAAAAAACCAATAAAAAAAAGTTTTAAAACACATGTTTCATAAGAATATAAAATTAATTTTAGCAGCATTAACAGTAATTTGGTCCGTTTATGAATTTTCTCAAGGACATATTGGAAACGGAATTGCCATATTATTATTAACAGGAATTTTTACGCTCTTTTATTTTAAAAACGAATTTATTTTAATGTCTTTTTTACAATTAAGAAAACAAAATTTTGATGGTGCCAAAAAATGGTTAGGGTACATAAAAAATCCTGAAGCAGCTTTAACGGTTAAACAACAAGGGTATTACAATTATTTACATGGTATTATGTTGAGTCAGACAAACATTACTCAAGCAGAAAAATACTTAAAAAAAGCAGTTCGTTTGGGTTTATCTATGGATCACGATTTGGCGATGGCAAAACTTCAATTAGCAGGTATTGCAATGACAAAAAGAAGAAAAAGAGAAGCTACTATGTTAATGGCAGAAGCTAAAAAACTAGACAAACAAGGGATGCTAAAAGAACAAATGCAGGCGATGAAACAACAAATGAAGAAAATATAACTACATTTCAAACCAAAAAAAATCCGATGAAATTTAATTTCATCGGATTTTTTTTATTAACTTAATTTCAGTGTCACTAATTTATATTTTCAAATAGTTAGAATCAAGTCTTTCTTCTTGTTTCTTGTTTCTTATTTCTTGTTTCTTATTTCTTGTTTCTTGTTTCTTGTTTCTTGTTTCTTGTTTCTTAATCATAACTTATAAAAATAAATCTTGTTCTTAATTTAGAAACTCAATGATAACTACATGCTACTTTAATCGTATTAAACTTAAATCATCATTATATTGTAGTATAAAAACACCATTATTATTGGTTGCTTTAAAAAGTATCTTGTCGTAATTAAATTTGCTTTCTACTCGGTAAGATGTTCCATCATTAAAGGTGGCTTTTAAGTCATTACCAGAAGCCAAACGCATTAACACGTCATACGTAATGTCAAAACCTTTTGTAGCGTAATGGGAAGGTAAAACGTAGTTTTTATTAAAATAAGCTGCATTAAAACTCTTTGTTTTAAACGATTCATTATCTAGAAAAACATCAGAAGCAAATGAGAAATTTAATTTTGCTAATTTATTATTATCAATTTTATCGAAAGTTGTTCCTTTATCAAACGAAAATAATGTAACCCCTTTATTTGCAGACATTGATTGCAAGGTTGCTTCATTTTCCTGTTTTTTCAACTTGTTCTTTGAAAAAGAGGCAGGTAAACTTATTAAACTATTTACAACGTTTGATGCTAAAATAGCATTATCGGTATCAATAATAATCCAATTATTAAGTCCTGGCTTCATTACATTTAAGACACTTTCTTTTCTAACATATCCTTTTGATGGCATTACAACTGCAATATGATCAATTGAATTATGCTTTTTTAAACCATTTATAGTAGCTGTACTTTTTGTTTTATCGTCTGTAACAACAACAATATTTTCACCGTTGTAATTCTCAATCATAAAAGCAATCATTTTCTCTTTATAAAACTCTTTATTAGGATGCGTTTTAATTAATAAAGATGATGAAAAATCGTTTTGACTTCCAGAAAAGACCGGAAAAACAACTGGTATTCTCACTTTACTTGCAATAATTTCTGCCTCTTCAGAATAAATTGGTCCAATAATTACATCATTTTGATTAAAATTAGTATCCGATAATATTGCATTAATACGACTTTCTCTATTACCAGTATCAAATACGTTTAATTGAACATTAATTCCTTGCTTTTTTAATGAATCAATTGCAATATCTGCACCTAAATAAAAGTCAGTCACAATATTTGCCAATGTATTGTTATCAAAAATATTTTCTGCCTTTAACGTATCTAATTCTTTTAATTTAAAGGGCAATAATAAAGCAGCTTTTAAAGCTATGTTTCTTTTAGGCGAATCTTGATAAACTAAACTTTTTTCTTTTTCTTCACCTAAAACTAATTTTGTGATTTTAATATAAGAATCTAGTTTTAATCCCTCTTTTAATAAAGGATTTAACACCAAAAGCTGTTCTTTTGTAACATTATAAAAGCGTGTTAAGCTGTAAAATGTATCGCCTTTTTTTACCTTGTGAATAACATAATATTTTTTAAGAAGATCTAAATTTACATTTTCAGAAATAATAGAAACCGTATCTAATTCTTTCGATATATCTTCTAGAGTTTTACTATCAATAGTTAACGTTGTTTCTTGTTTTTTTTGACTTGGAACAATGATTACCATATTTGGTTGTAAACTTGTATCAATATCGGGATTTAAACGTAATAAATCTTGCGTTTTAATATTGTAATCACGAGCAATAGAGCTTATCGTTTCTCCTTGCTTAACTTTATATTCTATGTATTTTTTTTGCTGACCACAAGAAATGGCAAACGTTAAAATGCATAAAAAAACGATAGATTTTAAGTGTCTCATATATTCTATTCCCATTCTATAGTTGCTGGCGGTTTAGAGCTAATGTCATACACTACTCTATTTACGCCTTTTACTTTGTTAATTATTTTGTTTGATATTTTTTGTAAAAACGCATACGGTAAATTTACCCAATCTGCCGTCATACCATCTGTACTTTCCACTGCTCTTAAGGCAACAACTTTTTCGTATGTTCGCTCGTCACCCATTACTCCAACTGAATTTACGGGCAATAAAATTGCACCTGCTTGCCAAACTTTGTCGTATAAATTATCTTCTTTTAATCCGTCAATAAAAATAGCATCCACTTCTTGCAAAATACGCACTTTTTCTGAGGTTATGTCTCCTAAAATTCGGATTGCCAAACCTGGACCAGGAAAAGGATGTCTGCCTAATAATTCTTTATCAATTCCCATAGAAGCGCCTACTCTTCTTACTTCATCTTTAAAAATCATTCGTAACGGTTCCACCATTTTAAGCTTCATAAAATCTGGTAATCCGCCCACATTATGATGACTTTTAATCGTTGCAGATGGCCCTCCATTTACCGAAACAGATTCAATTACATCTGGATAAATTGTGCCTTGTGCCAACCATTTTACATCTTTAATTTGATGCGCCTCATCATCAAAAACCTCAATAAAGGCATTACCTATTGCTTTTCTTTTTAGTTCTGGATCACTCACATTTTCTAACGCCTTCAAAAAACGTGCCGATGCATCTACACCTTTAACGTTTAATCCCATGCCTTCGTATTGCGCGAGCACACTTTTAAATTCATTTTTACGTAACAATCCGTTATTTACAAAAATACAATAGAGATTTTCTCCAATTGCTTTGTGCAATAAAACAGCTGCAACGGTTGAATCTACGCCTCCGGATAGCCCTAAAACTACTTTATCTTTTCCTACTTTTTTCTGAATTTCTTCAACCGTACTTTCTACAAAAGAATCGGCTGTCCAAGTTTGTTGAACGCCAGCAATGGTTACTAAAAAATTTTCTAGTAATTGCTTTCCGTCTGTTGTGTGATACACTTCTGGGTGAAACTGAATTGCAAATGTTTGTTCGCCTTCAATTTTGTAAGCGGCATTTTCTACATCTAAAGTACTCGCTAATAATTTTCCTTTTAAAGGCAATTCTTTTATGGTGTCTGAATGACTCATCCAAACTTGACTTCCTTTTTCAATATTCTTAAAAAATGGTTCATCTTTTAGAATAAAAGACAAGTTTGCTCTCCCATATTCTCTAGTGCTAGAAGGTGCTACTTTTCCTCCAGAAAAATGCGCCAAATATTGCGCACCATAACAGACAGCTAATAAAGGTTTTTTACCTCTAATTTCTGATAAATCTGGATGCAACGCAGCATCTGATCTTACTGAATTTGGACTTCCAGATAAAATTACAGCTTTATAACTTTCTATTTTTTTGGGTGGATTATTATATGGATGAATTTCACAATAAATGTTTAATTCTCTTACTCTTCGCGCAATTAATTGAGTGTATTGCGAACCAAAATCTAAAATAAGTACTTTGTCTTGTTGCATGCGCAAAAATAATATTTTGAAGTTAGATAGTAGCTATTAAAATCTCAATTTTTTAAAGGAAATGAAAATCTTTGAACTGTGGATTGTGGATTGTGAATTGTGGACTGTGGATCGTGAATTGTGAACTGTGAACTGTGAATTGTGGATCGTGAATTGTGAATTGTGGACTGTGGACTGTGACTGTGGATTGTGGACTGTGAACTGTGGACTGTGGATTGTGAACTGTGAGCTGTGGATTGTAAACTTAATACCGATAAACAATCGCATTTATATTCATACCTGCGCCAACAGAAGCTAGAATAATCACATCCCCTTTATTTACCTGTTGATTTTCAATTTCTCCTTTTAAAACCAAATCCAATAAAGTTGGGACAGTCGCCACCGAACTATTTCCTAAATTATGAATGCTCATTGGCATAACTCCGTCTGGAATTGGTTTTTTATATAATTTGTAGAAACGTTTTATAATTCCTTCATCCATTTTTTCATTCGCCTGGTGAATAAATATTTTCTTAACTTCATCAATAGAAGTATTGCTTTTTTCTAAAGCAGCTTTCATTGCTAACGGAACATTATTTAAAGCAAATTCGTAGATTTTACGTCCGTGCATTTTAATATATTTAATGTTTTCGTCTTCATTCTTGTTAAAAGAATTTCCGAAGTATAAAAAATAAGCTTGCTCTTTAGAAAATGTTTGCGTTGCATGATTTAAAATCCCAGAATTTGTGTTTTCTTTCGCTTCTACAACGCAAGCTCCTGCTCCATCGCTATAAATCATAGAATCTCTATCATGCTTATCTACAACTCTAGACAAGGTTTCTGCACCAATCACCAAACATTTTTTTGCCATTCCGGCTTTTATAAATGCGTGTGCTTGGATTACGCCTTCAATCCAACCTGGGCAACCAAATAAAATATCATACGCTACACAATTGGGATTCTCAATACCTAATTGATATTTAACTCTCGTTGCAATACTTGGTAAGGTATCACTTTGCATTCCTGTAGATTTTACATCTCCAAAATTATGGGCAACAATTATATACTCTAATTCCTCTTTATTAATATTTGCGTCTTTAATTGCTTTTTCAGCAGCAAAAAAACCTAAATCAGATGTTTTAAATTCGGGTTTTGCATACCGCCGTTCTTGAATTCCAGTAATTCCTTTAAATTTTTCAATTATTTCATGATTTTCTGAAGTAAGTGAACTTCCGTCATCATTTAAAAATAGATGTTCTAAAAAAGCATTATTTTCTTTTTTTATTGAAGGAATATAGGTTCCTGTTCCAGTAATTACAGTAGAAATCATAGTTATGATAGTAATATATTTTTAAATTTATCTGTATTTTTAGTACCAAGCAAGATAAAGTATTTTGACAGAACTTTATATGATAAAACTCATATTCTATGAAGTTCAAAATCAAAAAAAAAGAATAGTGGACTACCTAGTAAATAAAGATGATAAATTATTTCTTGTAAATATCCATCTTTAGTTGCATTACTGTTGCGATTGAAGTTGCTCTATTTTTCATTTGTTCCGAATTTTCTCCAGAAAAAGTGGCATCAATTGTTTCAAATAAATACGACATCCAAAGCTGAAAATGTATTTTTTTAAACTGAATAAATGCATGTTTATCCGTATGCTTTTTCATGGTATTGTTATGGTATTTTTTTGTATTCAACAAAATATCTTCCCAAAAATCTGTGATTACATTTAAATGATGTTCTAAAGAATCTTCGATAATAATAGCTTCAAAAAAGGGAAACATATTTTCATCTGAAAGTAATTTTTTGTAAAATTCTGACATGATGAAGTGAATGTCTTTTCTTGAAGAAATATCTTGTTTCATGGTTGATACTTTATTTTACAAGTTGGCAGTAATTAGAAACCGAACTTTTTCTTCATAATTGGTTCTATGGTAGCTGCTGCAGTAATCGTTAAATGTATTGCTTTTATTACGCTAAAACTAACATTTCCGACTGCTCTTTCTGGATTTTTAGTTAAAAAATCAACAACATTCTGAATAGGAAATTCTCTTAATTTTGAACAGTCGACAAAACTATCTTTTACTAAAAATGGATTATTCTTTTTATCTATTTTTAAATGTAAAGATTTTAAATAAGAATTATAGGCAACATTAGGGTTCGCTTCAGAATTAATAACAACATATGCTAATGAAGCTTTATTTATGTCTTTAGCCACAACAAGAATAAACTTATCATGAGTGATTGTAAAATCAGGAATCTCAATCAAGATTGCATTCCCTAAATCAATATTTCTTTTAGCAAATTCATTTTTTAAATCCTCTGGGAAAAAATCCCCTAAACTAATATCAACTCTAAATTGTCATTTACTTTTTGTTGCGTGATAAAGTTGAGTAACTTTTCATCAGCACCAACAGTCTTAGCCATATCTAAATAATCAATATTCCAAGTCGCTTTGTTATAGGCATAATCGTGAGATTTATCAGTTAGAATAGAAAACTCTAAATTTTTATTTTCTTCTAAAGATTCGGTAAGACATTGTAAATCGCTTTCAGACAAATAGTCCAAATTTGGTTCTACTAAAGGTTTTATAAAATATCTGTGATATTTTGCTACAACCTCCTCTAAACCTTCAATATTTTCATCTACCACATTTTTAATAAAAGAAGGTACTGGACCATATTTCATTTTGACATATGTATCGCCAAAAATAGGTCTACCATATTTCAACAGATGCTTTTGATCAGCAAAATATAAAATTTTGTACGTTTTATGAGTATCAGCCTTTTCAAGATTGCTAATTACAAATAAAAGACTGTTGACAGCTTTTTCTATATGTAAATTAAAGTCTCTCATAATATTAAAGTAGATTTATTTTTAAACAAATGAAGACAACAAAGTTACGAAAAAATAATTACTCCAAGCCGTATATAAAAAACACCTAAATCCGTAACAAATTTTATTTATAGTATTTGTATACTACGCTATTTTATACCAAATTAGCCTTATAATGCCGTAATAAATCGTTTCTTTTTAATTACTTTTCATCAAAAATAATGACCGTAACAATGCTATGCTACTAATTTTTCATTTCAATTAATCAAAAAATAATTCAATTTATTTGCACGTCACTATAAAACTAAATTGGTATTAGTATACAAAAAAAGTTTTATTAGTCCTGTAAAAATTTCTCAAAACAAACTCAACTCTATTTGTCTTTCTCCAAAGAAACCATAACAGATCCAAAAAAGTATAAATTATTATTTTTGTCATGTACTTATATAAAACCTACAAAAAAGTATCATCAAAAGAAAAAGGCAAAAGAGAAACCAAAGATGCTGTTTTTACAACTTCACCAATTTCTCCCATAAAAATAATTTGTATCGGTTCTTTTTGATTTACCTCATACTCCAACATTGTTTGCCTGCACGCACCACAAAGACCAACTGGCTTATTTACTTTGTAGTTTAAAGAACTTGCAGAAATTGCCATTTTTGTAATTTTTATTTTGGGATAACTAGAGCCAGCTTTCCAAATTGCAATGCGTTCTGCACACATTCCTGAAGGATAAGCGGCACTTTCTTGATTATTTCCAGTAATAATTTCACCATTTTCAAGAATTAATGCTGCACCAACTTTAAATTTAGAGTACGGCGCATAAGCAAGTTCTCTAGCTTCAATAGCTTTTTGCATTAATAAATTTTCGTCTTTTGATAACTCGTTTAAATTATCATAAACAATAACCGAAGTAGTAACTTCTATTTTTCTCATATTATTGAACTTGTTTCAGTACCAAATTATTCTATACCAATTTAACCTTATAAAGTCGCAATAAATTGTTTCTTTTTCGCTTACTTTTCATCAAAAAAAACTACCGTAACAAATGCTATGCTACTTGTTTTTAATTTTAATTAATCAAAAAATAATTCAATTTATTTATACGTCATTATAAAATTAAATTGGTATTAGACAAAAAAAGCAGTCAAATTTAGACTGCTTTTTATTTTATAAGGTAAAACTACTAAAAAAATTCTTCATAAACTTCACCTAAATCAAAAGAAAGTGAAAAACGCAATGAATTTTCTAACGGATTATTAACATCTGATGAGTTCACCAAATAAGATAAATCTATATTTAAAGCATTGGTCTTAAAACCTGCACCTATGGTAAAATATTGTCTGTTTCCTTTGTCTTCACTTTCATGAAAATATCCTCCACGTAACGCAAAAGCATTATTGTATAAATATTCTGCACCAAGCGCGTAGGTAATTTCTTTCATTTCTTCAGAAAAACCGCCATTAGCATCACCAAAAGAAGAAAACATTCCAGAAATAAAACTCTGATCTTGATCTCCGCTTGGACTTGGCACTAATAATTTTGTAAATTCTACTGTGGTATTTATGGTATTGTAATCATCTAAAATAAAATCGAAACCACCACCTAATTTTAGGTTTGTTGGAATAAAATCATCTTTGCCAGGCACATAAGAAACTTTTGGACCAATGTTAGAAATATTAAACCCTAAACGATATTTACCATTAAATGTTCCGTAATTTTCTTCAAAAGATTGGTAAAAACCAGAAACATCAACAGAGAAAGAATTAATGGCTTGTAAATCATTTCCTGAAGCACCATTAAACGATAAATTAGATCTAAAATAACGCAATGAAACTGCCATTGAAAAAGTTTCTGCTAATTTCAAAGAATAGGTTCCTGCAATTGCTAATTCGTTTGGATTTATTGTTCCCGTATCTGTTCCTTGACTGTCTGTTAAATTAATTTGTCCTAAAGAGAAATATTTAAAATCAACTCCCCAAGCTGCATTTTCGCTGTATCTATTGATATAAGAAGCGCCTCCAACAAAAATATCATCTGTTAAATTCCGCAACCAAGGCGAATAATTTAAGCCAATATAAATTTGTCTTGAACCAAAAGCAATTTTTGCTGGATTGTGAAATAACGAGTTTGCATCTGCAGAAGTTGCAACCCCAACGTCTCCCATTGCACCTGCTCTTGCATCTGGGATAATTAATAAAAATGGAGTTGCTGTTGTAATTCCGCTTCTAGTTTGTGCATTCATTTTTGAAACAAATAACAAACAAAGTAACACACCTAATCCTAATCTTTTTATCATAATTTTCCCTAATTCTTGCGCAAATATCTAACAATTATTGAAGTATAACTAATTTTTCATACTTCTCTGCTACTAAATTACTTACTGTTGATTTTACTTTTAATTTATATACGTAAACGCCTTTTCCTATTTTATTTCCAAAATCATCTAATCCATTCCATGCAATACTTCTTGATAACGTACCCGATGTTATTACACTTTGATTTATTGTTTTCACTAATTTACCTGAAACTGTAAAAATCTGAACTTGAACTTCCAAAGCTTCATTTGGCTTGTTGTGGTTAAACCAAAATTCGGTATAATTTACAAACGGATTTGGGTAATTTAATACATTTTCTAAATTGAAAATAGCATCGCTAACAACCATGAAATTTAACGAACTTTTTGAACAATTATTATACGTATCACATGCTTTTACTTCTAATGTGTGATTCCCGACCTTTAAATTCCGTAATTTAAAAGATACTTTTCCGTTTGTAAAATCGTCTAGCTCGGTTTCATAAAAATCATTTAACACGATTGGGTTGGACTGGTCACCATCTAAAATCCCTATAATATCATGATCTACTGCAGTTATAGATGTATTAATACCGCTACTATCAAAAAGGTGTGCTATTAAATTTGGTGATGTATTTGTGTTGCCGCCATCAATAAACGATTCGTCATTTAAAAATAATTTAATTTCTGGACCTGTATTGTCTACAATTGCATTTTCGTTAATTCCGCCAACCGTAACATCAAAACTATACCCCGACTTGTCAATTACCGAATTTTCTGCATAGAAACTTAATTTTCCTTTTCCAAAAGCAACTTTCACATCTTTTGGCACAATAAAATCGAATGTAAAAGCACCGTTTGTTACAGAAGATTTTCCCCGATATAGTTTGCTTTCTTGCGAATCAAACTCAAGGAAAACGCCAAAATTATCATTGTCTAACGTGGTTTTATTTATTGGTTTGTCAAAAATTGTGGTGGATACTGTTCCGTTAAAATTAGGCAAAATGTTATCATTATTATCGGTAACAATGCCTTCAAAACTAACTTTTGATAATGCTTTTAACGTATCTATTTGTTGTGAAATACTTTTACCGTTCATTTTAGTAATTCGCACATTCGCTTCGGGAATTGCCAATTTAGCAGCTGGATCACCAAAATTATAAATAAAAAATTTCTGTTCTGAATCAGTGAAATTATTTTTTGCTTTTGCTAAAGCTTGTGCGATAGATAAATTAGAATTATCGTCATCCAACAATGTTTTCATTAATTGCTCATTGAATGTTTGCCCAGTAGAAATAAAAACTTCTCTTGTTGTGGTAATCATATTTGCGGCGCCACCAACCGGATTCAAAAATGTTAGCTCGCCAGCAGTAATTCTATTTGGATTATCAAATCGAGAAAAATCGCAGGTAACAGTAATAAAAAGGGGCAGTGTTTTTTCGTTGACAAATGCATTAATTTGTCCTTTTTCTAATATCCGTTCTGATGCAAAACCATCTTCACCACCGTGCCCGAAATAATTGAAAATCAACGTTCCTTTTTCTATTGCATTTGTTATTGCTTCTTTTACGGCAGGATAACGCTCACCGCCAGAAGAATTTTCTTGCACATAAGCATCTGCATAAATTTTATTCAGATTAAAAACGGGATTATTTTTAGAAATAGTATCTGCAATGCGTTCTACACCACTTTGTATCGAAATATCAAAACTATCGTCAATATCATCTGCTAATAAGGTAATTGTGTTTCGCCAATCACCAAAAGAACTTAATTGATAATAACTTAAAATCTTATCAACAACTTGTTTTGCTTCTTGAATTGTAGAAACAGGAACGCGACTTGAAGCCACATCAATGGTGTGATTTCTATTCATGTTCCCTTCAGTATCACCTAACATTACAAAAAAATCATCTGTTACATAAGAGGTCGCTAAATTAAAACTTTCAAAAGACTGAAATGCCGGAACTATATTATTATTTGCTGGAATCCGATCTTTAAAATCGTAAGAAGAATCTCCAAAAAAGCAAACATATTGTAATTTTTTTTCTGGCGATGAGTTATTTTTATAGATATAATTAATAAAATCCCTTATCCCTGTAATGTCTTTAGACCCTGATGAAAATTCGTTATATATTTCATCCAACAAAACCACTTTTGTAGTTAAACCTGAATTGTTTGCATGATAACCTGCTAATCTTTGTGCTTGGTTAGACAATTCATTATTGGTAATTACAATATAATTTATGTCTTTTAAAGCGTGTAAATTCTGATTTTTTACTTTTGCATTTCGGATGGTTTTAGGAATATAAAAATCGGATGAAGTTAAAATTACATACTCATTTAAAACACCGCCGTTTGCTTTAAAATTAAATGTGTTTCCTGGTGATGAACTACTGATAATTTTTGGATTCAAAAAATCGGTAACATCCCAGAGTTGCGCAATAGCTGACGCATTGTCTATCTGATATGCTACAATTCCGTTTGCAGTACTTGCTTCAAAACTTCTAAATGAAAACTGAAAATCGGTTGCTTTTAATTCCTTTTTACCTACAATTTCTATAAAATCTAAATAGGCTTTAGCAGAGGGAATTCCGCCATTATTATACGTAATTTCGACATTTATTTTATTTGCTACATTAGAAAAAGCAGCACTTCTATCTGAGGTTGATGCTTGATTTAATGAACCTCCAGAAATACCAAAAAAAGATAAATCGTATAAATTCTGTCCGTTTGCTTTTACGGTCATAGAAGAAGATAATGAACTCACCGCAACAGCTCTTGTTCTAACAGAAACTATTTCATTTGGCACGGCATTTGGAAACGGAATCGTAAAAGTACGTGTACTTTCTATCGAAAAATCTTCGCCAAACCATTGTTGCCCAGCGGCAATTAAATTTACGTTTTCTTTCTCGTAAAAAATATAATCATCAAACGTTGTTATTTGAGTTGACGCATTTGCTGTTATCTCTGGTTTGGTTGTTATTCTTTTACCATCGGTTTCATCAACAGAAATAAAATAATACCCTTTATTACTATAAATATTTTGTCTGTGCGTTGGTTTTGTTACGTTAGCATTTATTTCCCAATCATGCGGTCCTTTTGCATAAAAAAGAATAAAATCTTGAGTATCAAAACTTCCATCGTTTTCACCACTAATAAAAATGGCATTTTCTTGCAAATCATTATATCTGAAATCGCCATTAATTAAAGGAAGAAGGTTGCCTCCATTCCCGTAAATATGAATTTTTTTCGGATTTAAATTGGCTGTAGAAAGACCAATTTGTTGCAATAAGTTTTTATCAATTTTAAAAACACCCGTTGTATCAACAGAAAATTTAAACCAATTTCCGGAAGATAAAACAGCATCTTTAGTTTGAGTAAAACCTATAAATCCGATAAAAATTGAGAGAAAAAGTGTACTTTTAAGTTTCATAATCTTCACAAATAACGCAATTAAGATGCATATATTTTTGACGAATGCAAATATATACTATACTAAATAAAAAAAGCACTCGTTATAAGAATGATTGTGTTTATACGACTGCTTATAAATTTATTATTTTAGTTGTATAAATTAGGATTTATTGTAAATTGCATCGTTATTTAAAAACCATTATACTTCAATTATTAGTAATGAAAAACGTAATAAAAATATCATTAATTCTTTTTTCTTGTCTTCTTTTATTCAGTTGTTCAAATTCAAAAAAAGGGACATCTACCTTAACGGGTTGGAATTTTAATGACCCAAAGTATGGAAACTATATAAAAGGCAATGCTTTTGCTGGTCAACAAATACCTCGTGGAATGGTGGAAGTTGAAGGTGGAACGTTTACGATGGGAAGCGTACAAGATGATGTAATGTTTGACTGGAACACAACACCAAATCAAATTCATGTTCGTTCTTTTTATATGGATGAAGCCGAAGTTACTAACGCAGAATATTCACTGTATATACAAAATATAAAAGATGTTTATCCACCAAGTGAAGACCAATATAAATATATTTATGAATCGACGCTTCCAGATACGTTAGTTTGGAGAAAAAGTCTAGGAAACACAGATGTATTAACAGAAAATTATTTACGTCATCCGGCGTATGCAGAATATCCAGTGGTTGGAGTTTCTTGGTTGCAAGCCACAGAATATTGCAGATGGAGAACAAATGCAGTGAATTTAAAAAAATTAATTGATGAAGGTTACATTAAAAATATTTTAGCCATAGATACGGTTAGAAATATTTTAAATACGGAAGTGTTTTTAACTGATGCCTCGTTGTCTTTTGGTGGAGATACAACAATTTACAAAAGAGGAATTCCTGTTCCTGGACAAAGAAGAGCAGCAAGAGGTTCTTTTCAAGGAAGACCAATTACAAAATCTGATGGTATTTTACAGTTAGATTTTAGGTTACCAACAGAAGCAGAATGGGAATATGCAGCAAAAGCACTTATTGAAAATAGAGAATACAATACTATTAGAGGTAGAAAGAAATATGCGTGGGATGGAAAATATACTAGAGATAGAGCTGAAAGATATAAAGGAGATCAGTTGGCTAACTTTAAGCAATCAAAAGGGAATTATAGTGGCCCAGCGGGTTGGAGTACTGATGGTTCAGATATTCCTATTTCAATAAAATCATACCCACCAAATGCATTTGGATTGTATGACATGTCTGGAAACGTAGCCGAATGGGTGGCAGATGTTTACAGACCAATTATAGATAATGAAGCGAATGATTTTAACTATTTTAGAGGAAATATTTTTAATAAAAAATTAATTAATGCAGCAGGTAAAGTTGTAATTATTGGTGATGATACCGCAGTTGAATATGATACTTTACCAAGTGGTAAAATAATTCCAAGAAATTTACCAGGAACTATTAAATACATCCCTATAACCAAAGAAGATGTAGCAATTAGAAGAAATTATACGGTTGCAGACAACTCTGATGTTAATAATGGTGATAAAAATTCTACCCGTTATTATGAGGATGATCTTGATCAGTTTGGTAACAGAAACAGCATGTATAACTCCCCAAAAAAACCAACGATAGTAGTTGATTCTATTACGGGGCAACAAAGGGTTGTTTATGATGCAAGCAAAAGAAGTACACTCATAAGCAATAAAACAAGAGTTTATAAAGGTGGTTCTTGGTCTGATGGAGAATACTGGTTAGATCCAGCACAGAGAAGGTATTTGCCAGAATTTATGGCTACTAATTTTATTGGTTTTAGATGTGTTACAGATGTAGTAGGGCCAATGACTAAAAATAGTAGAAGACCATAAAGCGCCAAACCATAATTTATTTACAACAATTTATAAAACCTCATTGATGTATTCAATGAGGTTTTTTTTTATCTTTATCTTATGAAAATAGCCGAACTTTACAAGCACTATAGTATTAATTATTTAGTAGCTACAGACACTAGAAAAATCAGAGAAAATTCGCTCTTCTTTGCTTTAAAAGGGGATCACTTTAATGGAAATGAATTTGCCGAAAAAGCACTTGCTATGGGAGCAAAATATGCGATTATCGACGAGGAAATATATCAGAAGAATTCAAATTATATTTTAGTTGCTAATGTTTTAAAAACGCTACAAGAACTTGCAAATTACCATAGAAAAAAATTAGCAATCCCTATTATTGGTATTACTGGTAGTAACGGAAAAACCACTACAAAAGAACTAATTAATGCGGTAGTAAGTAAAAAATTTAAAACAGTAGCCACAAAAGGCAACTTAAACAATCATATTGGGGTTCCGCTTACCTTGTTATCTTTTGATAGTACTACAGAAATAGGAATTGTTGAAATGGGCGCAAACCATCAAAAAGAAATAGAATTTTTATGTGGTATTTGTGCGCCAGACTTTGGCTATATCACCAATTTCGGAAAAGCGCATTTAGAAGGTTTTGGCGGAATAAACGGAGTTATTAAAGGTAAATCTGAATTGTATGATTACTTAAAAAATAAGACTAAAACTGTTTTTGTAAATACAGAAGATGCACTACAAATAGAAAAAACTAACGGAATTAAGCGTGAACTAATCTCAAAAAATATCGCTTTTATAGAAACAAATCCATTTGTAAAACTTACTTATAAAAATACGCCAATACAATCTAACTTAATTGGGAGTTACAATTATAACAATATTGCGATTGCCATTACTATCGGTGAATTTTTTACTATTTCTGATGCTAAAATTAAAGAGGCAATTGTAAATTATTTTCCGAATAACAATCGGTCGCAGCTTATTAAAAAAAATAGCAACACCATTATTTTAGATGCTTATAACGCAAACCCCAGTAGTATGAAAGTTGCGCTGGAAAGCTTTGCTAAATTGAATGAAAAAAATAAAACAGTTATTTTAGGAGATATGTTTGAACTTGGTAAAAGCGCCAAAAAAGAGCACCAATTTATTGTTGATTTTGCAACCTCATTAAATTTTGATACGTATTATTTTGTTGGTGAACATTTTTATAAAACAATTACCGAACATCAAAAATTTAGAACTTTTGAGGATTTAAAGAATGCATTAATTCAAGATAAAATAAACACTAATTTTATCTTGATTAAAGGCTCAAGAGGAATGGCTTTAGAACGTGCAATCGATTTTATTATATAATATTATTTCTATGAAATTCCAACAAGCTATCAATTGGTCTTTGAATTACATCCGTTATCGTTAATTCGTTTTTATTGGCAACTTCTTCTAAGATATCTCTAAAATAATGTGCAATTGAACCAATAAAATAAATTGGTGTTGCTGCTGTTTTCTTATACGGTAAAACTCGGTATTTAAAAAATTCTTGAAACCCTTTTTTAATTAGTCTTTTAACATAGGTTTCATTTTTAAAATCGAACATAAATTTTGCGAATGAAGCCAAATACATATTTGGATTCGGTTGTTTATATACGTTAAATTTTATCTGATCTGCCTCTAAATCGAATTGTTTTTCAAATTCTGTGGCAATTCTTTTTGGCATTTTTTGATAGTAATAATCTCTAATTAATGCTTTACCAAAATAATTACCACTTGCTTCATCCATTAAAACATACCCTAAAGAGGCTACCGTCATCTCCATTTTATCACCATTATAATAACAACTGTTAGAACCCGTTCCTAAAATACATACAATAGCTGGGTTTTTACCTGTTGCTGCATAGACAGCCGCCAACATATCTTCATCTACGAATACTTTGGCATTTGTAAAAATTTTCTCTAAAACACTTTTTAAAATTGCGGTTGGCTTTGGCGTACCACAACCAGCTCCGTAAAAATGAATTTCTTGAACCTCATTTTTAACTTCAATGAGCTGAAACATATTTACTATTCTCGTTTTTAATTCTTCTTCTGCAATAACAGCAGGATTTAAACCCAATGTTCTTACTCTAAAAACTTCGTTTTTCTGGTTGTCAAGGGCAATCCAATCGGCTTTTGTAGAGCCTCCATCTGCTATTAAAATCATACTCGAATTTTAAATTTAATCAAATATATCATAACAAAACGTACTACACAACTGTTCGTTAAAACTCAATCGTTTTCGTAGTAAAAATAAACCACTATGGACTTGAAGTTCATCCGTTTTTTGAATGACAATTAAATTTGTCCTGTCATTCTGAATGCAGTGTAACGGAATGAAGAATCTCACTTTTAATTGACTGGAGATTCTTCCTATCGTCAGAATGACATTTGGATTGTGCTGTCGTGGTAATGACAATTGGGTTTTGCCCTGTCATTCTGAATGCAGTGCAACGAAATGAAGAATCTCTGCTTCTATTGTACTGGAGATTCTTCCTATCGTCAGAATGACATTTGGATTGTGCTGTCGTGGTAATGACAATTTAATTTCTACTGTCATTCTGAATGCAGTGCAACGGAATGAAGAATCTCACTCTTAATTGACTAGGGATTCTTCCTAACGTCAGAATGACAATTTAATTTGTTCTGTCATTCTGAATGCAGTGCAACGGAATGAAGAATCTCTGCTTCTATTGTACTGGAGATTCTTCCTATCGTCAGAATGACATTTGGATTGTGCTGTCGTGGTAATGACAATTTAATTTGCCCTGTCATTCTGAATGCAGTGCAACGCAATGAAGAATCTCACTTTTAATGGACTGGAAACGATAAAAATTTTTAATTTATACAGCCTAGATAAAGTCAGCATCTAAAACCGACCTATTTTATTTTTTGTGATAATTCGATTTCTATGAAACGGTAAGAATCCAAAGCATGTCTTCAACTTGATTGGGGAACCCAAATAATAAGTCTGGATTCGATAGTGAAATAGAAAGTAGCATTGTAAAAGAATAAATTCAATTAAGGCTGTTATAAAATCTAAACGTATTTTAAATACGTTTTTATACATTTATCTCTATGTTTCCTTATTAATACAAAAAACCAAAAAGCCACAAAGGTATTTTGTTTTGGTATCCTAATTCAATAGCATCGGCTGCTATAAATGCATTTTCTAAACCTTCAAGCTGTTTTTTAGATTTATCTTTTCCACCAATTTCGAAAGCATACTTACTATTTACCAAAAAATCTGTTTTTTCGTGATAGCTCAACTTATTTTTATACCCCAATTGATTGGCAAAAAAAGTTTCTCTGGCATTGCCTATATTGGCATTTGACGGAGAAAGTGCAAACATTAAATTGGTGTTTTCTAAATAAATCTTAGCTGGTTTTTGTAATTTCACACTTCCTTTAGCTTCTTTTTGTAAATTAATTGTCAACCCTACTTCTTCCAAATAGTGCAAATAAGTCATCAAAGTAGTTCTATGCATTCCCATTTTCTGACTTAAAACAGCTACATTGGGTATAAAAGGAACCGACTCTGAAATTATTGACAATAACTGTTTTATTTTTGGAACTAATCCGATAGCGACACCTCGTAATAAAGGAAGTTCAATTTCGAGCATCATATTAATAACCTCTTCTATTCGTTGTTCGTAGAGATCAGGCTCTTCTTTATAGAATGGATAATACCCTTGTTTCAAATAACGCTCGAAATAGCGAAATGGTTTTAATTTACTAGTAATTAAACCAGCAATTTTTAAATGATTTTTTAAAATATCTTCTAATGTTATTTTGTCAAATTTCTCCCCTGTTTCAAGCTCAAGATACTCTCTAAAGGATAGTCCTTGCATCTGATAAACAATCGCTCTGCGACTCAAATCTGCACGAGAATTTAATATTTCCAACAAGGAAGAACCTGTAAACACTACTTTTAACTCCACGTGGTCGTCATAAATGTTTTTTAATTCTTGTGCCCAATTGGCATATTTATGCACCTCATCTAAAAACAGGTATTTACCTCCATTTCTAACAAATTCATCCGCCAAACCGACTAATGTTTTTTCCTTAAAACCAAATGAATCTAAACTTACATACAACGACTCATCCAAGTTTGCACTGTAATTAAGCTTCATGTATTGTAAAAGAAGTGTTGTTTTCCCAACACCTCTAGCACCTTTGATACCTATTAATCTTGCATTCCAATTGACATCATGAATAAAACTTCTAATAAAATTAGTATCTATATACTGTACTTTTTTACGATATCTTCTAAACAAATCCTCCATAATGCATAGTTTAATGTACAAATATAACTAAATACTGTACATTGTTGTGTGTAAATTTAATTATTTTGAATACTTAAGTACATCTAATAATTGTGGGATTTCTTCTAACACTATTTTTCTTACAAAGACTGGTGTGTCTATATTGACATTCACTTTGACATTGACATTGACTTTGACTTCGTTGTTCGTTGTTCGTTGCTAGTTGTTCGAGAAACGATGGACGAGAAACGATGGACGATGACCGTTGTTCGATGCTCGAAAAGCAATAGCCGAATAAAATTAAAGTTTGGTAAAATGCAATATGTCATTCCGAAATGAGCCTTTTTAGGTGATTGAGGAATCTCATTAATAATACGCTAAATTATGAGATTTCTCGTCACTCATGCTTCGCGCTGTCGAAATGACATTGAGTTTGTTAATGTGTAGCGTGTCATTCCGAAATGAGCCTTTTTAGGTGATTGAGGAATCTCATTAATAATACGCTAAATTATGAGATTTCTCGTCGCTCATGCTTCCCTCTGTCGAAATGACATTGACATTAACTTTGACTTTGTTTTCGTCAGCCTCTCAGTCTTAGTCTTGGCCTTCGTTTTAGTCTTAGTCCTAGTCTTAGTTCCTCGATGATATTCGTTATTCGAAAAACGATGGACGAGAAACGAGAAACCGTCTTAGTCTTAGTCTTAGTCTTAGTCTTAGTTACTCGATATTCGTTATCCGTTATCCGAAAAACGATAGAAGATTTTAATTTAGATAGTAAAATAGCATAGATAAAGTCATCATCTAAAACCGACATACTTTTATTTTTAGTATAAATTCAAAAGATATGAAACGGCTACCTGTCCAAAGAGTGCAACGGTCTGGACGCGATAGTGAAATATCTTGTAGAATTTAAGAAAAATAAAATAAGTCTTGATTTTTTGAATACTTTTTGATCAAGCAAAAAAGTATTAGAATTAAACAAAAAGAACTTTTGTTATTCGGAAGTGAGCTTTTTTAGGCTATTGAGGAATCTCATTGAGAATAAGATTTCTCGTCGCTCATGCTTCCCTCTGTCGAAATGACATTGACATTAACTTTGACTTTGTTTTCGTCAGCCTCTCTGTCTTCGTCTTGGCCTTCGTTTTAGTCTTTTTATTAACTTTAACCTCGACTTAGACAATGACTTGGTTTCATTACGAATCGAAGTCTACGTTGCTGTCTTCGTTTTAGTCTTAGTCTTAGTCTTTTTTACTACATTGACTTTGACTTTGATATTGACTTTGTTTTCGTCAGCCTCTTAGTCTTCGTTTTAGTCATAGTCTTAGTCCCTCGATAATATTCGTTATTCGAAAAACGATGGACGAGAAACGAGAAACCGTCTTAGTCTTAGTCTTAGTCTTAGTCTTAGTTACTCGATATTCGTTATCCGTTATCCGAAAAACGATAGAAGATTTTAATTGATAAAATAGCCTAGATAAAATCAGCATCTAAAACCGAAATACTTTTATTTTTTTTGTAAAGTCAAAAGATCTGAAACGGCTACCTGGCCAAAGAGCTTGCGGTCTGGACGCGATAGTGAAATATCTTGTAGAATTTAAAAAAAATAAAATAAGTCTAGATTTTTGTTTAGCTCACGCGTTTATATTTATTGAAGTTCGTGAATCTCCTAAAGTCGATTTCCTTTCAGCAATGGAAAAGAAAAAAGAAAAAATAATTAACTACTTTAATAAAAATACTAAAAATGATTTCTCATCTTTTGTCTTGATACAAAAGAAGCAAAAAATCAAGAGAATCCCTATGAAATTGCTTCGCAGCATTCTCTTTTGATATTTCATGCGTAGTGCTACGCACCGCACTTCCATATCATCGTTCATTATTTCTTGGGATCACAAAAGCAGATTTTAAAAGCACTTTTTTAATCAAAATTATGTTGCTTATTCGAAAAACGATAGACGATAGACGAGAAACGAAAAACGATTTATAAAGACAGCATCTAAAACCGACCTATTTTATTTTTTGTTACAATTCAATTTATTTGTACTACTAATGAAGTATTTGTTTAAAAAAAGTAAAATACACAAACTATTAGTTTGTATATTTGCAATAAAATAAACCTAATTGTGTTTTTGTAGTTTAATAAAAGTTTAAAGTAAAAACTAATAGTTTGGAAAAAGAACAAAAAATAAACCGGCTTCTTAATTCTCAACCTTCTGGAGTTGTATATTTAAGCTCGTGGTTAACAGAAAATGGGTTCTCAACACAATTATTAAACCGTTATAAAAAGAGTAATTGGCTTTACTCTATAGGAATGGGAGCTTGGATGCGTGTAGGAGAAAAGCCTACTTATAAAGGGGCTTTATACGCATTACAGGAACAAGCTAAATTGAGTATTCATATAGGAGGGAAAACTGCATTGTCTTTACAAGGGAAAGTCCATTATCTAGAATTATCTACCCAACAAATACTATTATTTGGTAGTAGTAAAGAAAAATTGCCTGCTTGGTTTTCTAAGTATGATTGGGGGTTAAAAGTGAATTACTTTAGTTCTTCCTTTCTTCCTACCAAAATAGGGTTGCAAACCTTAGCGCAAAGTAATTTTAGCTTGTTCATATCTAGTCCAACAAGAGCTTTGCTAGAATGCTTATACTTAGCGCCTAAAAAACAAGCACTTGTTGAGTGTTACGAAATAATGGAAGGGCTCAATACTCTTAGACCAAGGCAGGTACAGGATATTTTGGAGCAATGTACCTCTGTAAAAGTAAAACGACTTTTCTTATATATGGCAGAAAAAGCCCAACATGATTGGTTTAATTACATCAATTTAGAAAAAATAAATATTGGAAAAGGGAAGCGTTCTCTTGTAAAAGATGGAGTTTATATATCTAAGTATCGCATCACAATTCCTAAAGCATTAGCAAATTATGAGTAGTTACAAGCATCAAGTTTCTTTATTATTACAAGTATTGCCAGAAATAGCAAAAGAATCTTGTTTTGCACTGCACGGTGGAACTGCGATTAACTTATTCATTCGAGAAATGCCTAGATTATCTGTAGATATTGACTTAACCTACATCCCTATTGAAGATAGAAGCACCTCTTTAAAAAGTATTGTTACTGCTCTTGGCAACATAAAAACGAACATTGAAAGAGTAGTGCCTAAGGTTCAAATTACTTTAAAACAAGAAACTCTAAAGCTTCAAGTTGCTACTGTTGAGGCACAAATAAAAATAGAGGTAAATCAAATAAATAGAGGCATATTAGGTGCAATTGTAAAATTACCACTATGCGAGAAAGCTCAAGAAGAGTTTGATGCCTTTTGTGCTATTCCCTTAGTATCATTAGGGCAATTGTACGGCGGTAAAATTTGTGCCGCTTTAGACCGACAGCACCCAAGAGACATGTTTGATGTGAAGTTCTTATTGCAAAATGAAGGATTTACAGACGACATTAAAAAAGGGTTTATGCTGTGCCTTTTAAGTAGTGTCTGGTCGGAAACATAGCAAAATTAAAAATGTTTCTTTTTGCAATCTTTATCTTTAATTTTAATCGCCTGATGCTAAGGCATCACTTCATAAAATAAAAAACAAATAGCATCAAAAATAATTCATTTTATAAAATTCGTCTATTTCCGACCAGACACTAAGTAGCAATCGACCTTTAAATGAAATGTTGCAACCCAACCTCATTGACCAGGAAGAAACGATGGTCAATCAGTTCGAAGGCATGAGTTCAGAACCTTTCACGTATTTCGATTTTGAGAATAGCAGAGCGCAATTGATTGATGTGATTCATAAAAGCTTAACAGATAAAGACAAAGAGTTTTTAGTAAGCTTTAATAACTTGGCACCCGACTGGAGTATTTATGATTTTGAACGATTTCCAGCAATTCAATGGAAATTAAAAAACGGAAATAGGCTTAAAACTAAAAATCCAGAAAAGTTCAACGAATTCAAAACATATCTAGAAGAAGCGTTAAAAGGATAATTAGACTTTGTTATTACGTTGACTTCGTTGTTCGTTATCCGTTATCCGTTGTTCGATGTTCGATGTTCGTTATTCGAAAAACGATTGACGGTCTTAGTCTTCGTCTTCGTCTTAGTCTTCAGTTCTACATTGATATTGACATTGACTTTGTTTTCGTCAGCCTCTTAGTTTTCGTCTTAGCCTTCGTTTTAGTCATAGTCTTAGTCTTAATCTTAGTCATAGCTAGAAGGTACTCTATATTCGAAAAACGACTTATAAAATCAACATCTAAAACCGACATACTTTTATTTTTAGTATAAATTCAAAAGATATGAAACGGCTACCTGTCCAAAGAGTGCAACGGTCTGGACGCGATAGTGAAATACCTTGTAGAATTTAAGAAAAATAAAATAAGTCTTGATTTTTTGAATACTTTTTGATCAAGCAAAAAAGTATTAGAATTAAAGAAAAAGAACTTTTGTTATGCGGAAGTGAGCTTTTTTAGGCTATTGAGGAATCTCATTGAGAATAAGATTTCTCGTCGCTCATGCTTCTCTCTGTCGAAATGACATTGACATTCACTTTGTTTTCGTCAGCCTCTTAGTTTTCGCCTTGACCTTCGTTTTAGTCTTCGTTTTAGTCTTAGTTCCTCGATGATATTCGTTATCCGTTATTCGAAAAAAAATAGAAGATTTTAATTTAGATAGTAAAATAGCATAGATAAAGTCATCATCTAAAACCGACATACTTTTATTTTTTGTGATAATTCAATTTCTATGAAACGGTAAGAATCCTAAGAGCCTGCGGTCTGGATTCGATAGCGGAATAGAAAGTAGAAGTATAGAAAAATAAAATAAGTCTAGATTTTGGTTTCTTTTCATCAATGGAAAAGAAAAAAGAAAAATATTTTTTTTTGAGTATTAAAATATAAAAGTAATGACATTTGATTTGCCTTGTCATTCTGAATGCAGTGCAACGGAATGAAGAATCTCTGCTTCTATTGTACTGGAGATTCTTCCTATCGTCAGAATGACATTTGGATTGTGCTGACGTGGTAATGACAATTTAATTTGTGCTGTCATTCTGAATGCAGTGCAACGGAATGAAGAATCTCACTTTTAATGGACTGGAGATTCTTCCTATCGTCAGAATGACATTTGGATTGTGCTGTCGTGGTAATGACAATTTAATTTGTGCTGTCATTCTGAATGCAGTGCAACGGAATGAAGAATCTCACTTTTAATGGACTGGAGATTCTTCCTGTCGTCAGAATGACAATTGGGGTCTGGCTGTCGTGGGAATGACACTTTAAATACATCAATTTTTTAAGGGAGTACTGGTCTTTTCTATTCCTTTAATAAAGAGATATCTAACTCTTCAAATTCTGAATTTTTTGACAAAAATTCTGGTACAATTTCTTTCATTCGTTTTACGATTTCTTTCCTTTTCATGGTATCAAAATTTGAAGCCAAAAACTCTATGTTTCTTTTTGTCGCTACCTCATCCAGCAGCTGCGTTCTGGCAATCATAATTTTACTATTATAGGTTTTAATTGTGTTTTCACCATCTGCCAATAACTCTTCATATAATTTTTCTCCAGGGCGTAAACCACAAAACTCAATATCAATATCATCTGGATATTTTAAGCCAGAAAGGTTAATCATGCGTTTTGCTATCTCAAATATTTTAACAGATTTCCCCATATCAAAGATATAAATCTCACCACCGTTCCCCATAGTTCCAGCTTCCAACACCAAACTGCATGCTTCAGGGATGGTCATAAAATATCTTGTAATATCTTTGTGCGTTACTGTTAGTGGTCCTCCGTTTTTAATTTGCTTTTTAAACAACGGAATTACAGAGCCGTTAGATCCCAACACATTACCAAATCTTGTGGTGGTAAATTTTGTGTTATTTGTAGTTAAACTTAAACAACTTATGTATGATTCTGCTATTCTTTTAGAAGCGCCCATAATATTTGTTGGGTTTACCGCTTTGTCTGTAGATACCATTACAAATCTTTCTACTTGATTTTCAACCGATAAATCTGCCAAGTTTTTTGTGCCTAAAACATTTGTCCTAATTGCCTCATAAGGGGCTTCTTCCATTAGCGGAACATGCTTATAAGCAGCTGCATGAAATACGCGTTCTGGTTTGTATTTTTTAAATATTTTTGACAATTGGCTTTTATCCCGAACATCAGAAATAACGGCGACAAAGTTCTTTGTGTTTTTTAATAATAATTCTTGCTGTAAATCATACAACGGGGATTCTGCTTGGTCTAATAAAATAATCTGCTTGCAATTGTACAAACTTAATTGTCTAGAAATTTCACTTCCAATAGAGCCTGCTGCTCCAGTTACTAAAACAACTTTACCATCTACTTCTCTTTGTACTATTGGATTGTCGATAGAAATTTGTTTTCTATCTAATAAATCTTCTATTTTAACTTGGCGAATTTGATTTGCTTGTAAATCTCCATCGATCCATTTTGATAAGGGCGGAACTATTTTTACCTTAACACCTAAATCAATAAATTTATCTGTTACTTCTAACAACCTGTCTGAATGGATGTTTTGCATTGAAATAATAACCTCATCAATACCATGTTTTGCAATAAACTCTTTGTTTATTTTATTTGGATTGTAAATTTTTACGCGGTCAATTTTTTTCCCTATTTTGTTTTTATCATCATCAATAAACCCAATTACTTCATACTTGCTTTTTGTGTCTCTATTTAAAGCACTAAAAGTGATGATTCCAGATTCACCTGCACCATAAATTAAGGCTATTTGTACCCCTTCTAATTCTGTAGAAACCACTTCATAAAGTGCCTTGAAAATAAATCGACTTAAAATTAGTACGAAGGCGGCTACTAAATAATGAATTGCAATAATTGATTTTGGTATAAAATAAGTGTCAGAAAGTTCAAAAATGCTATTAATAATAACGCTTACCGTCAATAAAAAACCAAGTAGGGTCACTGCTACAAATACATTAAAAGCATCTCTATTCCCCGTGTGCCTTATAATTCCTTTATAGGAACCAACACATAAAAAAGAGAGTAAGGACAATACGATAACTGCAGGAATATGAAGTATTAAATTAGAGAAATCAAAATCAAAACTTACGTCAAAGCGAATAAAATAGGCTATAAAAAAAGAAATTAAAACCAACACAATATCTATACCCAACACCAGCCATTTAGAGGCGTATTTATTGAGGGTTTTAAGGAGGAAATTTCTAAACATGTTCTCTTATTTATAGAAGAGCAATTTACAAAAATTTATGAAGTGTACTCGAAATTCTGTCTAAATCTTCTTCGGTTAAATTTGAGCCAGATGGCAAACACAAACCATTGGTAAACAGCATTTCAGAAATAGTACTCCCAAAAAATAAACAGTCTTTAAAAACAGGTTGTAAATGCATGGGTTTCCATAACGGACGAGCTTCTATGTTGTCTTTTTCTAATTGTAAGCGCAACTCTTGGCTGGTAAATCCTGTGATTGCTGAATCGATAAGCACACAACTTAACCAATGGTTTGAAAAATAATCTTTGGTTGGTGCTGCAAAAACGGTGATGCCTTTAACGTCTTTAAACAACGCTTTATAAAATTGATTGTTTTTTCTTCTTAAAGCAACATGTTTGTCAAGCACTTCCATTTGCCCCCTGCCAATACCTGCCAGCACATTGCTCATTCTATAGTTATACCCTATTTGGGAATGCTGATAATGCGGCGCATTATCACGTGCTTGTGTGGCTAAAAAGATTGCTTTTTGTTTGTCTTCTTCATGCTTACATACCAAAGCACCTCCACCAGAAGTGGTTATGATTTTATTTCCATTAAAAGATAAAATCCCAAAATCTCCAAACGTACCACATTTTTGGTTTTTATAGGTAGATCCCAATGCTTCTGCGGCATCTTCAATTAAAGTGATTTTATATTTTTTTGCAATGGCTGAAATTGCCTTCATTTTTGCGGGCATACCGTATAAATGAACAATAATAATGGCTTTTGGTTTTACCCCTGCTGCCATTCGGTTTTTGATGGCTTCTTCTAAAAAAACCGGACACATATTCCAAGTTTCTTTTTCACTATCAATGAAAATTGGTTTTGCTCCACAATATACAATAGGATTTGCAGAGGCGGAAAAGGTAAAACTTTGGCACAAAACCTCATCGTCTTGTTTTACACCTGCTAAGATTAAAGACAAATGAATTGCAGCAGTACCCGAAGAAAGACAGGCCACTTTTGAATTTTGTTTTAGATAATTTTCTATATCTTTCTCAAAACAAATAATTTCTCTTGTTCCAAAAAAACTTTGTTGTAAGGTATTTTTTTCATAAAGAAAACCAACCTCACTTTCATTAAGGCTAGAAGACGATAAATATATTTTAGTTTTTTTCACGATATTATAAAACAATTTAACTTATTTCAAGATAGCTGAAAATGTTTTTAAAATTACTGAAAAATCTTGATATAAATTTCGCTGACTTATATAATCTAAATTTATTTGAATTTTCCGAGGCATTATTACTTCAATATAATATTGATCAGGATTTATTTGTTGAGACAAAATTTCATTCTCATTCCTATATTCAATAGAAGCCATATCCGTAATTCCTGGTCTAACTTTAAAGATTTTTTTTTGTTCTTCAGTATATAGCGCTACATATTTTCGAACTTCTGGTCTTGGGCCTACAAAGCTCATTTCACCAATAAAAACATTTATTAACTGCGGCAACTCATCAAGTTTATATTTTCTAAGGTAATACCCTATTCTAGTAATTCTAGAATCCTTACCACCAACTGTTAATAGACCTAATTTATCAGCACCAACATACATTGTTCTAAACTTAAGTATTTTAAAATCCCTACTTTTTTCACCAACTCTAGTCTGTCTATAAAAAACAGGACCTTTAGATGTTAACTTAATTAAAACTAAAACTATAATAAGAATTGGGAATAATAAAATTAAACTAAATAATGAAATTAATATATCAAATATTCTTTTAAGCATTACTTTTAACTTTTTCAACCGATTTAACAACTGCTCCAACAACTTTTTCCACGTCACTATTTGAAAGCGTATAATACACAGGTAAAGATATTTCACATTCCCACATTTGTTTTGCTTCTGGATAGTTATCAATCTTATAACCTAAATTTTTATAAAAAGACAACAAAGGTAAAGGCTTATAATGAACATTCACAGAGACATCTTGGTCAAAAATTTCTTGTATTATTAAATTTCTTTCTTGTAATGTAACCTCTTTAATTCGCAATAAGTACAAATGATAAGATGATTCTCTTTCGTTATCAATATAATGAGGTGTTATTGCCCAATCGTATCTATTTAACAAGTTAGTATATTGTAAAAATATTTCTTTTCTTCTAGGCAAAGTTTCTGTTTCATACCTGTCAAACTCAACCAAACCTATAGAAGCTAATATATCAGTCATATTACATTTAAATCCTGCATCAATAACATCATATTCCCAGCTTCCTTTTTCTGTTTTTGCTAATGCATCTTTATTTTGTCCGTGTAAAGACAATGTATTTAATTCTTTATAAATCTCTAAATTATCAAATGGCTTAGGTAAATTAATACATATAGCACCTCCTTCTGCGGTTGTCAAATTTTTTACTGCATGAAATGAAAACACCGTAAAATCTACTTCTGAGCCTACATTTTGACCTTTATATTTTGCCCCAAAAGAATGTGCTGAATCAGAAAGTATCATGATTCTTCCTAGTTTTTTCTGATTCTCTGACTGAGCGTTAAATTTAGCTTTGATATTTGGTTTATTTACAATACTTTTTAATTCATCAAAATGTATAGGTAAGCCTCCCACATCAACAGGAATGATCGCTTTTGTTTTTGATGTAATGTGTTTTTCAATTTTAGAAATGTCTATTCCAAAATCAGAGCTTACATCTACCATTATTACTTTAGCTCCTCTATGTATAACAATATTAGCCGATGCACAATAGGTATAAACAGGCACAATTACTTCGTCTCCTTCTTTTATGCCATACCAATATAATAACAGTTCTGCACCAGTAGTCCATGAATTAACTGCCAATACATTAGAAACATTACAATAATTAGCTATTTTTTTTTCAAATAACTTTGTTCTAGGTCCTGTTGTAATCCAACCCGATTTTAAAGCATCGGTAACTTCTTTGAGGATTAAATCATCTATTCTGGGTGGTGAAAAGGGAATATTCATAATTAATATTATTTTTCTGCAACACCTATAACGATATAACGCCAAATCTTTGGTATTATTGGTGCAATTATATTATCAATTTTACTTAAAATTTCCCTTTGTCTTTCGTTTCTGCCAAATGTTCCTAAAAATCCAACTGTTATATAATTAACATTTTTAAAAGAATTAAATAATTCGTCTACTTTTTTTATGTCTAGGTAGCTCCAACTATCTTTTCTTTTTAAAAATAAATTTCTTGACCACATATGAACAAAAGTAGCCTTTGTATTTTTAGAAAAAAGTAATTTGCCTCCTGGCTTCAAAGATATATATATAGAATCAATTGTTTTTTTCATTAATTCAATATTATTTACACCTATTCCGCCTAAAACAGACTTAAAACTAACAATATCAAAATGAGCTACGTATGGAATATTTGTAGCATCAATCGCCTCGTATTTAATTTTTTTTGAACATTCATATTTTAAATGAACTTCTGAAGCTTGAACTTCTGGTGAATGTAAATCTGAACAAATTACGGTATTTCCTTTAGAGGCTAACCATAATGATAACCCTCCTTTATTGGCTCCTAATTCAAGACAAACATTATTGTTTGAGTTTAAATATTTATTCCAATAGGTGATTGATTTGGACCAGTTTCCTGCATCCCATTCAAAAATGTCGTTTTTAAGAATCCCATTTATTTCCATAATATATAATTTTATAATTCTGCCGCTTCCGAACTGATGTGTTTCTAATTTAGTAATCTAAAACCATTATTTTAGACCCAATAACAATCAATCTGTAGCAACCAAAAAGTTTATTGTCATTCTCATTAATATTCTTCTGATCTTCTGTTGAAATAGAAAATGGAATTGAATGTTTAATAAATTATTTATAGCTACATGGCTCAAAAATAGTTTATTTTTTTGAAGTTCCAATAACGTTATTTATTAAATAATTCGACTATTTTCTGGATATACCTAACAGAAACCATGAAAATATTTGTATAAACCCCATTTGAGCGACAAGCTCTTATTACGTTTCTATTATTATCATATAATAATGTTTTAAGTGATTTTGTGCTGGCGCCACCGAGCCTCATAGCAACCATATCTATATTTAGATATTTGTATTTTAATTTATGCAGATATAAAAAGCGAACCATTAATTCATAATCTCCTGATATATCAAAAGTAATATCATACGCACCAAACTTCTCATAAAATATTTTTCTTACAAAAAAAGAAGGATGAGGCGGCATAAATCCCCAACGAAATAGACAAGTTCTAAATGTTTTACCAGAATATTTTCTAACAGATTTTAGTAGATTATTTTGACGAACAAAATGTATATCGCCAAAGACAGCGTCAATGCTGTTGTCACTAAAAGCTTGAGCTATTTCAGAAAGAATGGTGTTATTGGTGTAAAAATCATCAGAATTTAATATACCTATTACATCACCCGTGGCAAGTTGTACCCCTTTATTCATCGCATCATACAATCCCTTATCTGGCTCTGAAATCCATTTGGAAATTTGGTTTTCATATTTTTTTATAATTTCTAAAGTAGCATCTTTTGAGTTACCATCTACAATAATGTGCTCTATGTTGTTATAGGTTTGTGATGCTAATGATTGTATTGTTTTTTCAATGGTTTTAGCACTGTTAAAACAAACTGTAATGATGGAGATTTTCATTATTATTAATAAATATTTTAAAATGTTAAACAGATACTTATTAATTTCTAAGAGGCTGTAATTAAGTGTATAAATTCCTTATTTACTTTACATTTCTAAAGCCTCTTCAATTGTTATTTTTGGAAAAATATTTAATTTTCCATTAATTGTTGCATCATATATTTCAACATTATTTTTGTTTAAAAAATATAATGCCTTTTTATAACCAATTTCAGATCCTTCGAGATCGGGTATTGCCCATTTTTTATTTTTAAAATAATTTGGGTCAAAATGATTATGATCATCACCAGTAAATGTTTCGATTTTAGATTTCACTTTATTATTACTATAACCTTTAAAATTATGATCCACCCCAACTAAAATTATTTTTTTTGCGCCTAAATAATAGGCAAATTGTATTGCTGAATAAGTAACTGTCCCTGAACTCCCTACTTTTTTTACAAAATTAGTTGAAAAACCAGGTTTATAATTTGGCAGAAAATAAATAATGTTTTTTGATACTGCACCTAATAAAAAGGATTTTATATCTAATAGAACTGGAATTTCTAATTTTTTAAATATTTTTTTGTTTTGTAAAGTAACTAAACCGTTCATACAAATTATAAAATTTGGTCGCCAATTCGTTTTACTAAACAATAAATCTATCTTATTCATTCCAATTGAAGGAATTCTAAACCTTTCGAGTGGAGTGATTTTTAAACTTGGGCCATTTCCAACTACTAATATAGTTTCCCCCTTAAATTTGTTTTTAAGTGATTTAAGTTTTTTATTTCCTAATAGGAAATAAAGAAAATTTAAAAAGGGATATTTAATAAAACCTGAATTTTTTAATATTTCACCTATCATATGTTCTTTAGTTATTTTATAAAAATGCGATTAATTGATTCTATTAAGTAATGGAAACTATTTATTGTCATATTCAAAAACTCAAGTTTATCCTTCATTGTGAGTAGATCGAATAAAAAAACACGACATTATTTCGTTTTCTATACTTAAATTAAGTGTAAAATATTTTATTTAATAGAATATCTAATGTGATATTTCTTTTTTACGTGGAATAAAATTATTAATAACCTCATTATTTGTACATAATATTAAAATGTAATAAAATAAAATTGTAACAAAGCCAAAATTACTAAAAACTGATTCTGAAATTCCCAATAAAATCATAGCAAATAAAAGGTAAAATAATGCGTTATTAATTTTACTTTTTTTTAATCCTCTAAAAATTAAAACACTATACGGTATTAAACCAAACAAGCCAAACCCTACTATTAACATTAATAATAAGTTATGAGGGTTAAAATTTTTTACGGATTCAAATATACCACTTAATAATTCAACTTTCCCAAAAAGAATATTTGAAAAATTAAAATTTAAAATCTCATTTATCAAATATAAATATAAATAAAATCTCTCACCATTTGAGTTTGATTGAGCTCCTCTTATAACAGTTGTTTCTGATAATGTACTTTGTAATGCATCAAAAGAATAAAATATAATAACGATAAACATTAACAAATAAAAAATTGGAATTAATTTTATTAATATTTCTTTTTTAATTTTAACGACATTCAAAATTCCAATAAATAACAATACCAAAAGAGGGCCTCTTCTCTGTAAAAATAAAAGAGCACTACACATAATAATATAGATTACTATTGTTTTAAATGAATATTTAATAGAAATAACATAAACACCTATTAAAAAAAATGGAAAAACATAGCTTAATGTAGACTCAAGATAAACGAAAGGCCATATACCTTGCGAAATTCTAGAATAAAGTAAAAAAAGATTAAAATTATAATATTGATCAATTAGAATTATTGCTATAATGATAATAAAATACCCATAAATAAAGTTAAATATTGTGCTTTTGATAATACCTTTTTTAATTGAAACATTGACTAATACTTCAAAAATGAAAACAAGAATTACTGTGTTAATTACTCCAAAAGGAGTAAAATATCCTCTAAAATATAAATATGTAGAAGAAAATAAAGAAAATAATGTTATGAAAAAAAATTTTTGTTTGGGAAAATAATATAAAAATATTGCTATGATAAAAAGTTCAAATATAATAAGAGGATATAACAAAAATTTGTTGGTTTCTGTATAAAAATAATTTTGCATTATAATTAATAATGGCAAGATAAAAGAAATTATCAAAATGTATCTTTTAATCATATTTAATTATAATGCTTTAAAAAATAATTTCAAACCGTTGATACAAATTATAAAATTTGGTCGCCAATTAGTATTACTATACAATAAATCTATCTTATTCATTCCAATTGAAGGAATTCTAAACCTTTCGAGTGTTGTGGTTTTTAAACTTGGGCCATTTCCAACTACTAATATAGTTTCCCCCTTAAATTTGTTTTTAAGTGATTTAAGTTTTTTATTTCCTAATAGGAAATAAAGAAAATTTAAAAAGGGATATTTAATATAACCTGAATTTTTTAATATTACACCTATCATATGTTTTACAGTTATTTAATAAAAATGCGATTAATTGATTCAATTAAATAAAATATTTTATATTTAATTTTTTCCTTGCAAGTTATTAAGATATAAAGTTTTTTGAAAATATTATATTCAGGTTTAATCATTGCTTTATTTAAATCTAATAAAACCCCATTATGAGACCTGGAAATTTCATTGAAATATTGGTACATCTGAGTAATTAACTCTTTATAATGATTTTTGTTTTCCAATTTGTTTGAATCATTGTTCTCATGTATCCTGTATTCCCCCAATGATTCATAAATAGTGTATATTTCACCATAAAATATACTTTGCCGAGTCAATCGGACATCTGGCCATATATATTTGTAATTATCTTCTTTTAATGGAACGACTTGTTCAAAATAGCTTCTCCTGAAAGATAAGGCGCTTGTTTGAGAGAACAATCCAGTTAAATTATGCGTTTTTTCTATATATTTTTTAATCTGTACTTTTTTAATAGATAGTTTTTTATTTTTTAATTTCTGATTATTAAAATTTATCTCATCAAATTTATGTTGAACTAATACTACTTCAGGGTGTTTTATAAATACATCCATAACCCTCTCTACTTTTTCTGGATAAAATGCATCATCACTGTCTAATAAAAATATTATTTCACCTTTAGAAAGCTCATAGGCCATATTAATCGCATTAGCTTGATTATAAGAAGGGTACTTTCCGAAATTTTTATTCGATAATATTATAATATTGTTTTTATACTTATTTGCAATTTCTAAAGAGTTATCACTAGATCCATCATTATATAAAATTATTTCTATATTTTTATATGTTTGATTTAATGCAGAAGAAATACAATAATCTAGATATTGAGCGTAATTATAGTTATTAATTAAAATTGAAGCTAACAAATTATGTTTATTTTATTAATGTTCTAATAAATAATTTTAAAGAATTAATTATATTTTTAAATCTTGTAAAATATACTTTACTTTCCAATTCCATCATTTGTATTGCTAATTTATCCCCAATTATCAAAATCTTATGATTATTTCCAATTACTTTATAAAATAAATTTTTATCATCAAAAATATTTAATTTAGATATTTTTTTTAAAATATCTGAATTTGGATATGGTGTATTATTATTATTTACATTCAAATTAATTATTTCATTTTTATTTCTAAAATATTCATTCAATAAAAGAAAAGGTAATATAAAAGTCCCTTTCCCCATAGGCCTTGAAAAAGGATATTTATTAGAGGGGGGTAATTCTTGAATGTCATCCACTATTATAATTCCATTTGTTTTAATCAATTTAACTGCAATTTCAAATTCTTCTAGACAAACTTCGGGCTGTGCTCCCCCATCTAATAGTATAAAATCAATTTTATTTGTATTTTCATTAATTAACTTTTTAAGTCCATTTATACCAAAATCATTAATAAATTCAACATAGTTTAACTGATTTTTTGAATGATTAGTTGATTAGTCAGTATTTTAATACATGACGAAATATTTTTATTATTTAACTCTATAGAATATAAAATTCCTTTTGATTTATGATTCTTTATTGCATTTGTTAATGTTAAAGTTGAAAATCCTTCTTTTTTTGTAAACATACACCCAACCTCAATTAATTTAATTTCATGGTTGTTGTTTTTTTTGATATAATCTATTGATTTACCAGAAAAATATTCTCTAATGTTTGATTTAATCATAATTTCATGTAATTATCTTTTTTTTACTAATTAATAGAATTACTTGAGTTTAATTTATTAATTAAGCTCCCTCTAGTTGAATTTTTTAATAATATTTTCATATTTAATTCTTTCAAATATTTCAAGTTTACCGCCAGCTGTAGCATTTCTTATAATACGATCATCCTTTTCATAAAACTCACGAGCTTTGTAATAAGCCTGTTCCATACGATGGAGCATAGGGTCATGCCACCTCTTTCCTTTTCCAAAATAATCTTTATTAAAGTGATTTGGATCATCTGTATTAGATAATATATCATTCCCTGTTACACTTGAACCTTCAGGGATTTTATAATTATGATCAAAACCGATTAAATAAACTTCTTTAAACCCCATAGAGTAGGCAATTTGCATACACAGATAAGTAACCGTGCCACCTACCCAAATTTCTCTAGAAATATTTTTTGAAAAATTTGGAAAATTTTTATAAGAACGATAATCCATATTTACATTCATGAGTATAGATTTTTCATCATTTTTTAGACAGTAATTCAAATAATTACCAAAGAGCTTAGTACTGCTTTTATAATTATTAATTTCATTAGCTCTATCTTCTGCAACAAGTGTATCTTCAACTACATGGTAGGTTGGATAAAATCCCATTTTTTCAAAGTTGGTATAAATAGCGTTAACACCAAAAGTGAACTCATTCTTTAATAAAGTTAAATCAATATTATTTAAGCTTGGTCCATTTCCTATTATAAAGCATCTTTCACCTTTATGTTTGTTTTTGAGTTGTAATAATTTTTTGTCATTTTTTGTTATTGGTAAGCCCAATCCTAAAAGTCTATAGCGAATTGTAAATTTTATTCTCTTAAGAAGTGATTTAAAATTTAATTTTTCTGGAATAGTATAATAGTCAATTATAAAATTTACTATAGCGAAGGATATATTTTTAAATTTAGCTTTTATCATTTCAATGTTTTAAAAATAGAATTTAGAGTAGTAGCAACATAATCAACTTGCTCCATAGTCATCCCAACTCCTGAAGGTAAATAAAATCCATTTTCAGAAAGTAATTCAGCATTTGAAAGAGAATAATTGATATTTAAATTACTTAATATAGGCTGCTTATGTAATGGATAAAAGAAAGGTCTTGTACCAATTCCATTCTTTCTTAACGCATCTATGATTATTTGCATTTTACCTGAATCTTTTAGAAGAATCCCATAAACCCAGTAAATATTATCAGCATAAGGCATTTTTGAAGGTAAGGTAGTGTATATATCATCATTTTTTTTCAACAGTTCATTATAATATTCACCAACCTTCCTTTTTCTTTCAGTAATTGCATGTATATTTTCAAGTTGCGCAACACCCAAAGCAGCCTGAATATTTGTCATTCTAGCATTAGTTCCAATTTCGGTGTGATAAAAACGCTTTTCATTATTAAAACACAAATTACGTAAGCTCTTAAGTCTATTATAATAATCTTCATTATCAGTCAAAACCATACCTCCCTCTCCAGTTGTAATATGTTTATTTGCATAGAAACTGAATGTGCTTATGTCACCGAAGGACCCACAAATTTTTCCATTATATGTTTGACCGTGCATTTCAGCAGCATCTTCGATTACCTTTAAACCATGCTTTTGAGATAATTCTAAAATTTTATCCATTTCCACTGGAAAAGAGTAAGTATGAACTACCATAATAGCAGATGTGTTAGTTGTTATTTGCTCCTCAATTAGGTCGACATCTACATTCCAAGTTTTTAGACTAGAGTCAATAAATACTGGCTTTAACCCAGAGTTGATAATCTCGAGAACACAACTAATGATTGTAAAGCTTGGCAAAATTACTTCAGACCCTTTGGGTAAATTTAAAGTTTTTATAGCAAGATCAATCGCTACAGTACCGTTTGTTACGGCAACAGCGTATTTTCTATTACAAAACTCTGCGAACTCATTTTCAAATCTTTTTACAAAAGGGCCTTCAGAAGAAACCCATCCCGTATCAATACATTCATTTAAATATTTTTTTTCATTTCCGAAAAAACATGGAATATTTACTGGTACTTGCATAATTAAAATCTTTTTTTATCATTAACGCCATTATAAGGACCTTGTTTTACTTCTATGATCTCTGAATCTTCAATAAAATGAAATCCATGACCTCCTTGTAAAAAAAGAATTGTATCTCCTTTATGAAGAATTTTATCATCTATTTTTTCCAAAGAAGAATTATAAAAATCTACTTTTACCTTTCCAAACTTAATTAATAGTACTTCAGAACAAGAATCTATAGATCTATTATTATTTAAATGATAATGAGGTTGAATAACATACCCCGATGATCGATGCATAATTCCTACCTGCATATGATCATCCTCTTTAGTTAAAAATCTTATATCATCTTTCAAACTATAATCATGCCTAATAATTATTGAATAAATAGAGCCGTCAGAATATTTTAAATACTCAATCATTAGTTTTTATTTTAAGGTTACTAATATATTTATTAAATGAAAATTCATTTTTATAATCTACAAATTTATATTCTATTTCCAAACTCGCAAATTCTAACGATTTTGCTAAATCATTTGAGTTGTAGTTTTTACACCAAACAGCACCAGAATTAGAAATTATCGGATTAAAATCATAACCAGCCATTACTGCAACCGGCAAACCTAAGCTTAAAGCTTTATATGTTGATAGATTGTAATCACAAATATCACTGCAAATAAAAACATTTGAATTCAATAAAGTAGCAGTTGCTGTCTCCTCTTCTACATTTAACTTGAATTCAATAATCTTATGTATATCTAATTTTATTGCAAGTCTTTTCAATTTATTTAAATAATTTGGATTAGAATTTAAACCCATAATTATCATTCTTTTATTTAGAATATTAGCTTTTGAAAATGCTAACATGGAAATTTCAATATTTTTTTCAGCAGCAATTCTACAATATGATATAACAATAAATTCTTTATTCTGTTGCAGCGTATCTTTCTTAACCATAACAGGATTACTTTCTATTGCAAAGTTAGCGAATGATCTCTTATGATTTAGTAATTTCGAAGTGGAACTTGCCGATCTTTGAGATAATGAAAATAAATAATTTGTTTTTTTTAATTGGTTTATTCTCCAATTTAGAGTTTTTTTATCTGTTTTATTAAAGAAAATATTTTTTAAAGAATAAAGGTGCTCTTTTAAAAAGAAAAAAAACATATTCCTACGATCACTTAATATTCCGTTATTTAATTTTAAATAAGGATCAAAACTTAAAACATCTTTTGTGGTCTTTAAAAGATTCAGTTGTTTTAAAATTATTGGATTCTTTTTCCAAAACTGATCATGCACTAAAACAACAGATTTTATAGGTATATTGTCTAATATATTTCCAAATCTTGTCTGAAAGTCAAAAAAACTATATTCTGTATCAAAAATTATTTTATCACATTTATTTAAGTGATTAACTATAAATAATTTCTGATTTTCAGGTTCAGTATTAGTTTCTTCTGTCCAATTATTATAGAAGGAGTAATGTTGAAAATCATATTCTGGATAGATTTTTTTTAAATCATAAAAATTTATAGAAATTGAAGCATACAAATCTTTTGTATTCTTTAACTCATTACAAATTTCAAGATAGAAGCGCCTTCCACCTCCACCAGGTGTATTCTGAGCAACTGTATATACAATATACATATTTTATTTTAATTTTTTAAGTAAATAGCCTTTGAAAAAAATCTTTGTACTATTAAAGGGAACCGAACATTTATCAATATTATCAAACCAATCATCAAGTATTTCATAATATTCTAATAACTTATCTATTTCATTAAACGAAATTATTTTCATTACATACTCTGAACTTCCTCCATTTTGGATAGAATAAAAACTCTTTTCTGTAGTAAAAGGTGTTCTATTAATAATAATATAATTTGGTAACGTTTCAAATTTAAAAATAATATCAACAAGGCTTTCGTTTAAATATTGCAAAGCACTTGAAGCATGAAAAATTAAAGCCTTTTTAGAAACTACTTTTTCAAAACTATTGAAATTCAAATTCAAATTTTCTTTGTTTAATAATCTCCCCGCTTCAATAAAATTTTCAAGTTCTACAACAATCCAATTATGTGCATTTAAATTTAAATACTTTTTATATAAATAAAAATGATTTCCAATATTACCCCCAAAATCTATTATAATATTATTACTTTCATCGGTTTTTGAAATAATTTTATTTAACCGAAAAATTATAGGATAATCCCAAGAAAACAATCCATTAGAATTATATGATTTATTTTCATCCTTAATATGAATAAAATTTATTGTTTTTTTAAATATTTTTAAAAAGTTATTTGTATATTCTTCAACATCTACATTTTGCCATGACTTTTTGATTTGTTTTTTTGCGGAATCATAATTTTTATATTTTCCTCTAAGCGCGCCATATCTTTTTTTATATGTTGCTGTAAAATATATGTCTTTAATTAATTTATAAATAGACCTCATAAAAACTCCAAAAGATTAAACTTATTAATAGAAAAAATAATGCATAATTAACTTTATATATATTTTTAAAATATTCATTTAATGAATATTTCATACTATGAAGAGACATTTTTACAGGAAGCCAGTTATTTAAAACAAGATTAGAAAAACCTAAAATTAAAATTGCATCAATTGCATTTGTTGGTTTTATAATTAATAACATTGAAAGATATAAACCTCCTGAGAACAAACTAAATTTATACCAAGGCTCCTTATTCTGAGTGCTATAAATATGCATATGCAAACCATGATGTCTTTCCAAAAAGAATATAAGAACTAAAAAAATAGAAAACTTAAGGTCTGATTTCAAATCAAGTAATCCTAAATAATTAAATTTTACTATTATTAAGTAAATTAATCCAAAACTTAAAAAAATAAAAGTTACAACATTAATAGGTTTTATTAAAGCATTTTTAAATTTTAGAAGGTTGTGATTCTTTCTTAAATCAACATAAATAGGTGTTAATGATGAGAAGTAGATCATACTAAATGCGGAAATCATTAATACAACTCTCAGATTAAGCATATACATATTTGCATCTTCTAAGGAAAGACTTTGTGACATTAATTGATTTGAAAACTCTATTATTCCGGTAGAAAAAAATAAACCAAGAGCACCTCTCCATACCGTCGGAAAGATTTCAATAAATAAAATTTTAAATTCAATAAATATTAATTTCTCTTTAATAAAAAATTTCTTTGATAGAATATAATTGGTAAATACAATTACTAAGTTAGCAGCTTGAATTGCTATAATAATATATAAAAGGCTTTTATTTAATAGTATTAAGAAGATAACAACAAATAATTTAATTATATTAATTATAAAATTCTTATAATTAACAATATAGATATGTCCTAATCCTATTAAAGCATTTGCATATTTTTTTCCATAAAAACTCAGTGACAACCCTAAACAATGAACAATGAACATATATAATATGCTTGGATCATTTCTTACAAGTTTTGAATATGAATAAAAATAACTAAATAATAACATTACAACCAGTAAAAATGTAAGAGATAAATAGATGTAATTTGAGAATATAAATAACTTATTTGCTCGTGTATTAGATGCATCTATTTTAGAAATTTCGTACGAAAAAAATCTTTGGAGAACAGACGAAAATCCTACATCTGCAAAATTAACAAAAGTTGAAAAAGATAAAAGTAAAAGCCAAGCAGATTTTTCATAATTGTTCTGATATGCCATTACATAGAAAGTAACAGATAAAGAACTTATAACAAATGTCATATAATTAGCATATGTATAAAATATTCTTTTATCAATTAGATTATTTAAATTTCTAATTTTCATAAAGCTTAACTTAATTCTCCGATTATTAAAAAATTCGCAGCTGGATATGGCTGTCCGTATTTTATATTATCCCAATCTAAATCAGTAGCAATAGTCCATTCATTATTTTTTGAAATTCTTTTATAAAATGAAGCTTTCAAGTTAGGTATTTCATTTTCTCTAATTAATTCATCTAAACTTGGATTATAACCAATTGGAGACGTGAAAATAAATTTTCCGTTATCTTTCATCAACTCTCTCATTTTACTAAAAGCGGCTATTAACTTGTTTTTAGAATCTGATTTATCATTTTGTTGGTTTGAATAACGTGAGTACTCATCAAAACCAATATGCTCAAAAGTAGAAACACTAATAATAAGGTCAAATTTTATCGCACTATTAAATTCAATAATGTCAGTATTTATAACTCCTGGATATTTTTCGTATTTATCCAATACAGTATGTTTTACGCTAACATAATGATTTAACACATTGCCTATTTCAAGAATTTCTTGACCTTTAAATCCTTTTAATATGTTTTTTGCTATAGCGATTTCTATTACTCTTTCATTATTATAGGTTCTATTATAAGAGGAATATAGGTAATTTAATTTTTCTCCCCTAAAAATAAATTTTTTATTGTATTTACTAATCTTATGATATAATATTATTAGCCAAATCCCAATTCTATAATTTTCAAATGTTATATTATATTTTAGTATTTTCACCTATCTTGTTGTTTAAATTTTTAATTAAAGTTATTGATTGGTTTATTGTATTTTCTTTATTTCAATATTTTAGGTGGAGATTTGTGAGTCCTTTCTCTATATTTACGACAGCTTAACAAGCTATACTTATAGACTCTGTTTACAAAGTAAATCTATAGTTCTTTTATTTTCAGAATTAAACACATACCCCCTCCAAGCTATATGAAAAAGGTTATAATTCAAACTTTCACTGGTCAATAAACTTCTAAGGATCTTCTTTTTTTCATAAATATCAACTTCATACTCCTCTTTTAGAGATTACCTTAAAGATACTCCAAAAACTCTTAATCCGATTATCACTATTTTTATACCTAGCATAATAATCCAAGCAAATTTTCTACCGCCATAGTGCCCTGTCTTACAACACTTTGATATGTCCTAGAACCCACATGTGGTGTAATAATTACATTGGGAATTCCTCTTAACTTTTCATTTTTATCAATAGGTTCTATTGCAAGTACATCAGTCAAATAACCTCTAATTTTTTCTTTTTCAAGTCCTTCAATAATTGCATCTACATCAATTAACATACCTCTGGAGGTATTAATAATAATAGGACACTTCTTTAGTTTATTAAAAACCACATCGGCGTTGATTAATTTTTCTGTCTTTGATGTATGGGGTAAATGGAGACTAATGATATCAGCATTTTTATAAATTTCATTTATATCGTCTGCAAAAGCAACTTCAGGATGAGCGGTTAGGAATTCCTCATCTCTGAACAAATCGAATGCTATTACCTGCATTCCCAATGCTGCCGATTTTTTGGCTAATTCTTTCCCTACAGCCCCGAGTCCTATAATACCAATTGTCCTTCCCTGAATTTCATTTCCTGTATATCGTTTCCAACTTCCTTGCTTAGTAGATTCATATTGAATATGAATATTTTTTTCAAATGCAAAAAGCAATGCTAATACATGCTCGGCCACTGAAACCTGGTTAACTCCCGGGCAGTTTGTAACTGGAATCCCCAACTTTTTTGCAGCAACTAGGTCTATTCTATCCAAACCAACTCCATATTTTGAAATATATTTTAATTTTCCTTGTTTTCCTTTAGTCAAAACCGCTTCAGTATATTCATCATCCCCACAAATCACAGCATCATAATTAGCGATAATTGGCAAAAGCACCTCTTCTTTTACAGGTCCTCGCAAAACATCAATTATAAAACCCTGGCTATTTAAAAGATCGTGATGCGTTCCCGGTGTGTCTTGAAAAGAAGTGGATGTAAGTAATATTTTCATTGTATCTATTTTTGTAAATGAGTGTCATTTTAACTCAAAATTATTTTATTGTCTTTAAAATATGATTTAAGCTGGTTAAATCTCGCATTCGATATCCTTTAAAATCCTTAAATAAATGTTCCGCTTCCTTAGTTTCCCTTAAAATAAACGTAATATCATTGTTAATCGCGGCATTATAGTCAGTAAGTGCATCCCCAATAAAAACACACTCTTCAGCTCTCATTTTTTCTTTATCAAGAATTTTTTTAATCCAAAAGTCTTTTTTTTGTGGAGCACCATAGGCTTCTATAAAAAAATGACTCATATTTCTTCTTTCCAGTATAGGTTTGATTTCAATAGTGGGAGTTCCCGTAATAATATACTTTATGTATTCATGAGATGAATTAAGAAAATCTGAGGCTCCTTTAACTTCTTCACTATTAACAACCCCATCCATAACATAGTTACTGAAAATGGCTGCCAATTCATCAATTTTTTCAGAGGTAACATCTTCTCCAAGCCAATCTTCATTATAAACTTTAAACTTCTCATATCTTGAGACTCCTCCATTATCTAAATGGTAATCTACTACTTTCTGAGCAAATTCATCACCATATGAAAGGTACATCTTTCTAAAAGCTTCCGTTTTAATATTTACGGATTCTGCAAGAACTCCATCGAAATCAAAAAATATATACTTTATTTTCATTATTTATGCTATTAACCATTTTATGTTGGAATGTTCTCTTGCAATTTTTCCCATAGGATAACCAACAGACTTTCCCGAGTATATATCATCAATAATTTTTTCTTTACTTTTTCCTTTTACCATCACTATTATTTCTGAAGCATTTAATATTACAGGGTATGTAAGGGTAATCCTTTCTGCATTCAATTGAGGAACTTTATTAATAATAACTATTTCATTTTCTTCCGAAAGACCTTCAGTATCAGGAAACAAAGAGGCTGTATGCCCATCATCTCCCATACCTAAAAGAATCAAGTCAAATTGCGCAAAAGATCCAACTCTTTTTGTTATTTGTTCTTTAATAGTGACTTTATAACTCCCAACTGATTCTGTAAAGGAAGTGTCTTTTAAAATCATTGAAAAAGATTTTGAGGATATATCTTTAAAAAAGATTTTATTAATATTTCCAAAATTACTCGACTCATTTTCAATTGAAACGCATCGTTCATCAACCATAAAAAAATTATAGCGTTCCCAATTGATTTGTTGCTGTTTTAATTTTTCTAAAACCGGCAAAGGGGTTGTCCCGCCAGATAACGCAATATTAATTTTCCCATCAACAACTGTTTCAATTCTTTTAAGGGTTTTATATAAAAAAGCAGCAGCAAACTCATCGAAATTTACTTTACCTGACTTGTGAATTTGGCCGCTTTTATTTTTCATTATGAACCGCTCTAATACATTCCAGAAGTCCTTGTCCCATATCAATATGCGGATTTGCAATAAGCTTTTTGCCTACTGAAGGCTCAAAAGAATAGGGTGTAAATTTATAATGATTCCTATATCCATCATCAAAACATTTAACTTCAACTTTGTCATTTAATATTTCCTTGATCATATTAAATAACTCCTTGCGTTGCATTCTTTCTGTCCCGGTAAGTATAACATGAATGTTATTAAATACATCCGTTTCTATCACATCGACTGATAGCTTTGCAGCATCTGCCGCATGAATGTATTCTCTTATTTCTTTACCGTCTCCTTTGTGATCAATTCTTCCATTTACAACAGCTTCTTTCACCAAATTATATATATAATTATTGTCGTAACTTTTTTCTGAATATACTGAGCCATATCTCAAAATCACAAATGGTAAGTTGTGTTTTTTGTGGTACTCCTCAATAATTTTTTCGGAAGCAAGTTTACTTATCCCATAAAAAGAACCCTTATTACTGACAGCATAAGCACTGCTGGCGTAAACAAAATTAGATACTTTATGAGTAAGGCATGCCTCTATAATATTCATATTACCAATAACATTAAGTTGTATTGTCAAGGTAGGATTTTCAATGGCTTTATCAAGATTTGAAAATCCGGCGAGATTATAAACAACATCAAAATTGTTACTATTAAATACCTCATCAACTTGTTTTTTATCTCCAATGTCACATTTAAAATAGCTGACCGTATTTATGAGTTCCTCGTTAATAGAGATGTCTGCCACACAAACCTCATAGTTTCTTTGCAAAAGCTCTCTTACTAAATAGTAACCCAAAAATCCAAATCCACCAAAAACCAATACTTTTTTCATTACAATTTACTTTTAAGCAACTCCATTTCCTTTCTTGCTTTGTCTCCTAAGAAAAAGAAATCAAGACTAAAGGCCAAAAACGAATATCCTTTATTAATTTTTTCCAAAGTTTTAGAATGATCTGAGTCGATAACATGAAATCCTAACGGCTTATTCAATCTTTTGGTAATTTCGTCAATTTTAGCTAATGCAGCCTGAACATCTTCTCTTTCATATTCTCCAGGATACCCCATTGATGCTGATAAGTCATAAGGACCTACAATTATTCCGTCTATTCCAGGAACTGAAAATATTTCTTCCAAATTATTTACGGCATCAATATGCTCGATTTGTGCAATTACAACAACTTCATTTTTAACCCAATCTTGGTAGGTATCAAATGCAGTACCGTACTTTTGAGCACGATTTAATCCGACTCCTCTTTTACCTAAAGGTGGATATTTCACGTAATTAACTGCTTCAATAGCTTCCTCTTTATTTTTAATCATGGGGACGATTACGCCATCTGCTCCCGCATCCAAAACTCTTTTAATAACAACCTCTTCGTTTTTACTAACCCTTACAAGCGCCTGCATTCCATTTCCTTGAATATGACCAATAAGATTCATCGCTGTCTCAATACTTATTGCAGCATGCTCTAAATCAATCGTCAACCATTCAAAACCCGCAGAGCCTAATATTTCTATTACTGATTGATGCGGAATTGTTAACCATGAGCCTATAGAGAGCTCTCTATTTTTGAGTTTCTCCTTAAGAGGACTTTTGTTATGTGAAAAGTTTTTCATCTATTTTAATTACGATTTTTTTTAATGTTTCTATTTTATTGTTCACTGCAAACTGAGGGTGATGAATATCATCCGGAAAGAAAATAGCCATATAACCTGGTTCAAGATTTATTTCTGAAATAGGCTTGTCCATATTTTTATAAAATTGACAATCTGATTCAGAACTATAAGGTTCAGTAATTGCTACAGCAACTGAATTATAAATCTTGATCTTTTCATTCCCTGATAATAGAATCTGAATATCTACCTCTTTTCTATGGGATTCAATGATGTTTGAATCTAATTTAGTGTCATAACTCATAATCTTGAAATAAAAACCTTCATAATTTTTATACACACCATTTGCGGTATTAATTGTGTAAGTTTCTAATTCTTTAAATATTTCACTGAATATTGGAGATTTAAAATAAATCTTCCAGTTTTCTATTTTATCTACTATCATGATAATAATTTATATAAAGTCTCTGCTATAATGAAATCTTGTGGTTCATCAATGTCAATAGATTCTATTTTATCTATTTCAAACATAAAAGGTTTAATACCTATTCTTTTTTGATTCGAATTTTTAAATGATTCTTTTGTGAAAATATAAAAATTAGAATTTTCTTCATAAAGTGGTTCTAAGTCTTGGGTTCTTAATAATTCTTCTGGGCTATGATTAAACGGTTCTCCTTTTCCATTATACAAGCGTGTTTGTAATCTGGTGACTGAAAATATAGAATCATATAAGTCATTCTCTGTTAACGAAATCATTTTTTCTATTGCTGCATCCAAAGATTCTTTTTTTAGCAAAGGATTGGTGCTATGCGTTTGTATATATAAATCGGCATCAACATTAACCATATCACATTCAATAACCTTGTTCATTGAAACAAAGTCCCCTATTATTTCCTGCGGTCTGTTAACAACTATTACATTATCTTCAAAATGCTTTTTCAAATCCTCCTTGATAATCTCACTATCTGTGTTAACAACAACTTTATCAATGTATTTTGAACTTATTAAAGTTTCCATAACTCTGTGATATAAGGGTTTTCCCACAAAAAGTTTTAAGTTTTTGTTGGGCACCCTCTCCGAGTTTCCTTTCATTGGTAATAGCGCAATTATTTTCATATCAAAACTTAATTTTTAATATATCTCATGTGAAATCTACTTTAACTCTTTGTAAAAAATATACTCGTACAAATATCAAGTTAATTTTTTCCTTAACAAAACCCAAACTGAGGCTATCATTTCTTCCACCAAATCATTTAACAGAAATCAATTAATCTCAAAAAAGAGAGTTACTTTTAATTCTACTCAAAATAATTTAAAGTCGTATAACCACCATACTTTAAATACTGATCCTTTTTCATTAATTTAATATCACTTTGCATCATATCTTTTACTAAATCTTGTAAATCATATTTACACTCCCAGCCTAATTTTTGTTTTGCTTTTGATGGATCTCCTATTAACAAATCTACTTCGGTTGGTCTAAAGTACTTTGGA
>Ga0209390_10000447_pt1 | contig 81084 bp, 72 predicted proteins | sample BON01_FD_187212 | JGI IMG/M metagenome (GOLD analysis project Ga0209390, IMG submission 187212) | Freshwater microbial communities from Lake Bonney liftoff mats and glacier meltwater in Antarctica - BON-01 (SPAdes) (version 2) | ecosystem: Environmental > Aquatic > Freshwater > Ice > Glacier... | reverse complement strand
TGCTCTTAAACTCAGCAGTATATTTTGTTCGCTTTTTACTCATATAATTACTCCAATATTTAGTTCATCATAAGGCTATTGAAATAAGTCTTCAGAATTTGTTGTATGAATTTCTTGGGGTACTATAGTTTTCATAATATACCTTTTCATTGTCCATACAGAACACGACATGCTTTATTAAAATCAAGCACGTAATAAAAATGGTGACTACAACAAATTATATAACAACAACCAGACTCATCAAGACAATCATACATTGATGCTAAGTCGATGGGATTGAAAATAAATTTAGCTCAAATATAAATTGACCGTTACCAGTTTTTTTAAGTGCGTTTGAGTAACTAGAAATTCTGGAATTTTTTTAAATTCTATACTATAAGACAGCTAGTGGTAGTAGTTCATCTGCTAAATTTGATAACCCATACTTTTGAGATTTATTCATTATCTAGTATAAAGGGGGCGTCTAATTTTAGGCAAAAAAATGAGCATGATATTACTAACATGCTCACCATGAATCATTGCGTACCTTTACTTAAAAATCATTAATTATTACTGATGAAAGCTTTTTATTTTTAATATCTTCTATTGTAGGTAGTAATGAAAATGAAACAATATCTTGACCACAGTTACTTTTTCGAACTGCTAGTGAATTATACCAACGATTAATTTGTGTTCGATGCTCAACTAAATCACGACTATCAGTCAATAGTAATAAATGAATAAGTGCGGTCCAATGTACATCTGAAAAAGTGTACTTACCAATGATATATGGATTTCCGGTCAATTGTTTATCTAACATATTCAAGATCGGTTCTAAATTGGATCTCGCTTTATCAATCGCATTCTTGTCTTGCGAATAGCTAGAATCAACCATTGGTTTAATAACTTGCTCTTGAACTAGTGTGTTAATGTAAGGCGTAGCTTCTGTAACAGCAACATCAACCCAGAAGTCCTGTGTAGCTGCTTCTGTAACATTCTTAGGTGCTAATGAAAAACCCAAGCCTCGAGCATTTATAAAGGCTAATATGCCCGTTGCACCAGCCACATTATAATCAGCCTCTTTCAAACCAGGATAAGTACCAAATTCGAAAATACTTCGATATGATTCTGTATCTTGTTCATTATTTAAAACATCTAAATACCCACTATGCACTTCCATACCTTGTTCGGCTGCTGCAATAATACACTTTAGTGTATTAGCATCCCATGGCGTACCTAGTAGCTGTAGCATGTATTGCGTTTTTTTCATGTCACCTGAGCTGCCGTATTCTTCTTTTCCCATAGGTGCTTGTTTATCAAATATGTCCATCATACTTTACCTCTTATTTTTAGTGATTTATGCCACTTAATTAGTAGCCGTAAGTTTAGAAGGGTCCATATGAAGATATTCAATCTTTAGTGGGCCACCCATGTCATTTTCCAGTCGTGTAATCCAATCACCTATTTTTGGATATACCGTCATGTCAACACCACTACAGCCTAAAGCATAAATATAGGCTGCAACATGTGGGTCAGCAAATGTCATCGGTCCTACAACGTACAAGTTTTCAGATAATAAATTATTTAAACTAGTCAATATTTTGTTTAAGCGCTTTTTATCGTCATCGGAAGCTGTTCCAGTAGTAACTGCCTGGGTTACTGGACCCAATATTTCATAACAAAGATCAATCCAATAATTCTGTTGACCGAGTACTCGAGCTTTTCTTGGTGTTAGGGATACTCCCTTACCTCGAATATCTAAATAAGTAAGAATCGCCGGCGTTCCTGAAACGGTGAAGCCTTCATGATTTATTGTAGGCACTCTATTTGATGAGTCTAAATATTGATAACTATTAATTTGATCAACACCCACATTATATGACGCTAGTCTTGTTTGCAATGAAACGTCTTTAATACTAGCAAGTATCAGGCATTTCAGTGTTGCTATATGGCCAGTAATGCCAAGCAGTTCTATTTCTTGACTACTTTTATCTTTTTTTCTACCAAAAATACTAAATATACCCATTGTTTTTTACCTCTATATTTAAAGTTAGCTACATCAATAAAACTGACTACTATTTACCGTTGCATATTTCTGTAAATAATTAACGATTGCTGTCAGCATGCCGGTGTTCTAATTGACGATACGTTACGATAACCATTTTTTATGAAAATTCATGTACGTAATACTTCATATATCATTAACAATTAGTGAAATTTACCTGATCTAGATCAATGAATTTTCATTTAATTGAAGAACTTTAATAAAAGAAAGGCAAAAAGAGTAGATTTGAGCAGAGCAATGCTATTTTTTGTTTGAGTGTTTTTTATTCTGAAACATTATCAGCAATCGATCAATACAAAGTAGTCGTCTTGAAGTTAATATTCTCTTGGTATAAGTTATATTGTTTGAATGAAGAGTTTTCTGTAGATGGGTTATTTAGATAAACCACGATAAGTACAACCATTTTAATTACTATGGCGTTATTTAGGCTTGTCTATCCACTCAATTTTGTCATCTAAAGTCTAAATAACAATGATAATTAGCAATAAAAAATAATTCCTAATCCTTCAAAACAAAAATCTTATTGCTCAGGATTATAAATATAGCGATAGTATGGGCAGTACTACCTAGCTATAGTGGTCGCTTATATAAACTATCACCATCAAAATCAACTAATTTTGAAGGGCGTTAGATCTAATTAATAATCTATGTTAATTACTACTAAGTATCTGTTAGCGTGGGTATATCGACATAATTGAAGCCGGATGCTATGGCAATTTTCAAAACATCAGATAGTGATTTAGCATTTAATTTTTCCATGACGTGAACACGGTGAAGCTCTACAGTACGGATGCTAATATCCATGTCATATGCAATTTGTTTATTTCTAAGCCCACCCACCATTCCTTTGAGCACTTCGTGTTCTCTTGGTGTAAGACTTCCAATCACCTCTTCTGCATTATTATTAAAGGCATCAATATGTTGAGTGTTAACGCGATCAGCAATACATGTATTAACAATATCAATCAGCATTGTTGAATCAAAAGGTTTTTCAAGAAATTCATATGCACCAATTTTTAAAGCTTTTACAGCTGTAGGTATATCGCCGTGACCAGTTATACATATAACTGGCATAGTTATATGTAATAGTTTTAACTGTTCCATCACTTGCATACCGGATATTTCAGGCATACATAAATCCAAAATGATGATGCCATCTTCTAATTCAACGACTTTAGATAAAAAATCCAATGGATTTCCAAACGCTGAAACATTAAAATCTTCTGATCTCAATAGCATTGATAACGATTCCCTTACAGCATCATCATCATCAATTATATATATACGACTCATCATTATCCTCCTATAAATTCTATATCTGTTACCGGCAGAGTAAACTTAAATGTAGTACCACCATGTGAATTTAAATCCACGACTAAATTCCCACCATGAGAGTGAATTATCGAGCGTGTTATAGCCAATCCCATGCCCATACCTTCAGGTTTTGTAGTATAAAATGGTTCAAAAATTTTATTTATTTCATATTGAGTTAATCCAGGACCACTATCTTGCACGGATACGGCCACCTCATTATTTGTGCTGCTACTCGACTCAATAACTAATCGTCGATCGGACACTGCTATTGAACGCATTGCTTCTATCGCATTTTTGATTAAGTTGATTAATATCTGTTCAATCATAATTCGATCTGCGAATACAAAGGGTAGATCACTTATTAGTTTTAGTTCAATATCAGGATCATTTTCTTGAAATTCTAATCGTAATAACTTTATTGCTGATTTAATTAGCTCATTTACACAAATATTTTTCCTTGAATCATCTTTTTTTACGAAGTTTCGCAATTCATGCATGATTTCTTGTGCACGAATAGCTTGGCTAGATACACTTTTTAATGCTTGTAAAATTTCAGCCTTAGTTGTTTTATCTTTTTCGATTAAAGTAATACATGCTCTACTATACGCTTCTATCGATGTCAGTGGTTGCGATAGCTCATGGGCTAGTTGTGAACTCATTTCACCAATCGTAATCATCCGTGAGGTGTGTGCTAGCTCAAGCATATGTTTCTTTTCAATATCCTCATCTCGTTTCAATTGCGTGATATCCGAGGTCAACACTACAAAACCGGTAACTTCCCCACTTTCAGAGAAATTAGGGACATAACTACTACGAATAAAGACTTCACCTTGTCTTGGATAATTTACTTTTTCTTCAAAAGTTACTGTTTCACCTGAGATTGCCCGCTTTACATAATGCTCTACAATTTTATAAGATCTATTACCAATTACCTCCCAAATATTTCTACCAATAATTTCTTCACGAGTAAGTCCAAACCATTTTTCGTAAGCTTTATTATTAAATTGAAACTTTAGGTCGTGATCTACATAGGCAATTAGTTCGGGTATTGCATTAATAACTAATTTTAGCTGTTGTTCACTCTGATGAAGTGCATTTTCTATTACAAGACGCTTAGATTCTTCTTGTACTTTAAGCGTGACCTCTTGCAAAATTATATTCAATATAGGTTCTATGGCAGTATGGGTTAATATTGAGATTGTCATCTCAAAATACTGGCTTCCACTTGGGCCATTGAAACAACATACCATAGTGCTATTGTGCCTTAGGTTGTTTGTTTTCACTACCTCCTCAATAAGCGCTTTAATTTCAAGTGAATTATTTTCTGGGAAAAGATTGAATATATAGGTACCTACAAGCTTTCGTTCACTATGTTTCAGTAGTCTTTGAGCTCTAGGGTTTAGGTTTAAAATCTTACCTTTAGAATCAACATTCAAGATACCTATAGATATAGATACTCTATCTAATAGTTTATATAAATAGTTAGCGACCAACGGCTGATTAGTTATTGATGCTCTGCGGTCTTTTTCAACTTCAGCTATGGTAGAGATATGATTGCGTTGCTTCTCAATTCCATTTACTTTTTTTTGAAGAAGATTTGCAAATTCTTCTTTACTTATATATTTATAAGTAGACACACCGGAACTTAAAAATGGAGAGAACCGTATTGATTCTTGTATTGTAAGTTCCTGTCCATGCTCACAAAAGATGATTATCTTAGTACTTTTTGAAATAACGTGAGTATGTTCAGCTATTCTAATGGGCTCCTGAACTTTTATTCCTAATACGAGTATATCTGGCACACCATAGTTATTCTCTATACGGACATATAAATCTTCAATCGTATCTATATGCTCTATAAAGACACCCGCGCTTAGATTTAAATTTAAATAATTTAATAGTTGCTCATTATTAGTTGAGCACAATGTAATCCGGCTACTCATGTTATGTTTCTGTCAATAAGGGCTGATCAAGTAGTGATCTTCCTGTCCAAATTCTTAACATATCAGTTGTAGGGGACATGATATGAGCTGCTCGTGCGTCTCGTAACATTCTATTTAAGTTAGAATCATCACGATACACACTACCACCACAGAGCGTCATTCCATCATTCACAATATCCATTACAGTGTCAGCCACTTCTGCTTTAGATGAAAATAAATCTAACTGTGCATTATCTAAGCCCTTATCATAGGATTGAGATGAATAATATATTAATGCCCGAGTTCGTGCATATTTAGCCCACAAAATGCCTATTTGGTGTTGAATCACTGATGAAGTGGCTAAAGTATTTCCTGAAAAAGAATATTCTCGATGTGTTACATGATCTTTAATTTCTTCAAGTGCCGCACGTGCCAAACCTAAATATGCACCAGTAATTGCTGTTAAAAAATACGGTGTAATAACATTAAAGATGTACCATATATGATCGCCGACATTACCTAGAATATCCTCCGCTGAGATGGCCACATTGTGTAATGATAAATAACGTGAGCTATTACCTCGCATTCCTAAACCAGACCATTCTGGTCCCCATTCAACGCCGGGGCTGTCTCCACGTATCATGATGCAATTAAATCGACCTGATGGCATGTTTGATTCTTCTGTTACGACAGACACCACATAGGAATCTGCATGCCCGCCATTTGTAGCAAAAGATTTATCACCATTTATCATATACCCACCAGAATTGGCACTTATCATTTTTGTTTGTGGTAGGTAAAAATGTGACCCTGAACCTGTTTCGCTGAGCGATAGTGAAGTAATATGTTTACCTTCACAGATTGGCGTTAGATAATTTTCTTGCTGATAGCTAGTAACTTTTGAAGCAATCACTGCGCTACCTACACAGTGCATACCATAACATATCGATGTGCTAGGACAATATTGGCCAATAATTTCACAAACCTTAGCCAAGGTTTCGGTGCCATGGCCCAATCCACCATATTCCAGGGGTACTGTTAGACCGCCTAAACCAGCTGCTAGTAATGCACGAATCCCTTCTTCTGGCCATTGAGCATATTTATCGGTATTAACTGCATTTTTTGCAATAATAGTTCTACTAATCTCTTCAACCGTTTGTAGAAGCTTAGATGTTTCCGAATACATATCTCGCTTATTCCTTCATACATTTATTATGAGTTGTTCGTTATCACTATTATGACATTTTTTTGCATTTTATATGGTTACCTATATTTTCTAATTTCCATTCAGATAAGTACTTAATAATTAGGACCTAAAGGCTAGAAATGCTTAATAGTCTTTTCAGACTGTTATCTATTGCGTGGAAGTCTTCAGGTGATATACCGAGCATTGTAAAATGACCCCATGGAGATGGAATTGAGATTAACTCGCTTCGAGGAATCATTAGTTGATCTTTTTTACAATCAGCAGGAGACATAAACATATCGTGTTCGAATGAAATAACAAAAACATTAGCCGTTATACTTGCCAAGGCCGCTGATAAGTCACCATTTGTATGTAGACTTACATCTGCTGAATTCCATTTATTTGCCATGCAAAGCAGATTATTGGGATCCATTGGTAAAAACCAATTTTCCCATAATCCCTTAAGTAAATCTTCTTTAGAAGAAAAACCATAGTTTGCCCATAACTCATCGTTATAAAAGTTTTGACAAACCCCCATCATAGCAAAAACATGTGCCATTCGTCGCAGACCTTGTTCCACGTCTATTGATTCTTTATAAGCACCATTATTCCATGCTGGATCAGAAGTTAATGCTTCACTAAAGATATCTACGAATAAAGCACAATGGGGTGTAGTCTTTGCCGTACCTGCTATAGGTGCTGCACGCTCAACCATATTGGGATAGCGAACAGCCCACTCATAGGTTTGTTGTGCCCCCATTGACCAGCCAGTAACTAATTGTAAGTGTTTAACGCCAAGATGAGTCAGTAATAGATGTTGTGCCCTTACATCATCGCCAATTGATAAATGTGGGAAGTATCCAGCCCCATAGGGACCACTGGTATTATGTGGAGAGGTGGATAATCCGCCGCCTAATTGGTTTGGAATGACAATAAAATATTTACTGGGATCTAATGCTAACCCTTCACCGACATAGGGTGCCATTGCAGCATGTGTTCCAGAAAACATGACAGGAAAAAGAATCGCATTATCACCTTGGGAATTCAGTTCGCCATAGCATGTATAGGCTAATGTTGCTCCGCGAAGCGTCTCACCCACATCTAAGACAAAGTCTTCTAGTTCAAAAACTTTAAAATCACCATGTTGTGCAGCTGTATAGAAGCTATTGTTAGACATTTTTGGGGGCCCTTATTATAAGTAATAATAATTGTATTTATATAGTTTTCTATAGAGAACAATAGGCTATATCTATTAGATTACTAACTCGTATTTATACTTATTGCTTTCACTCAACTTTGGATATTATTAGTTAATAACTCAGCTGCTTTAGTCTTAGATTAGGATTATTGAAATCTTAAAAGAACTTAAAATGACTATTCTAGAATATTCATATTAAACTGATTGCGAGTTGGATTTATCATACTATTTACTTATGATATATTGAGCGTACTCATTTCAGTACTAGTACTATTTACTAAAATTTATAATAACTATATTTGTACTATCAATTTATATTGAAGGTTAAATTTTAATCCTATCTACATACCATTAGACATTAACTTAAGCATTGATACAGCATTCCACTCAATTGCACCGTGAGCTTTATATATCAACTTCCCTTCTGGTGAAACAAGGTAGCTCATGGGTAGGACGGGTACACTCCAACCTTGTAAATTTGTTTTTTCGTCAACTGCCGTCTTGAATGTTATATCTTTATCAGCTAGAAATTCAGCAATATTTTGATCAACTGGACCGGCATGAATCGCAATAATTTCAAAATTATTACCTTGCAAAGATTTATACATAACTTCCATATCAGGCATTTCTTTTATGCAAGGTGCACACCATTGTGCCCAAAAATTAATCAATACATATTTGCCTTTATAATCTGTTAATGAAATTGGATTTCCTTCCAGATCCGGTATCGTGAAATTGACTGCTTTTTCAGGAGTTTCTATTTTACTCATTAGATTATCAGCAGCAAAAGCAGCTAATGAAAATAGACTAAGACCTAGATATATAAGTATGCGCATTATTTTCCTTTTATTTTTTTGTTACATTTAGTTTCTAAGCTTTGCTGTCCTAATGTCCAGTGTCACCGATAGGTGCTGTAAAAGCGTCTGACACCAGTTCACTCACATTATCGCCGGTCAATGTTTTTAGAAATGACACTATTTCATGTATCTCATTCCTAGTTAGATTAAGTTTGTTTATTAGCGGTGATTGAGTTTCATTTTTAAAACCGCCTTGATTATAAAATTCTACGACGGCCTCTAAACTTGCAATTGAGCCGTCATGCATATAAGGAGCAGTTAGTGCCACATTCCTTAATATTGGAGTGCGGTAACGCCATCTGTCATCTGGATCTTGAGTTACTTCATAGCGTCCTACATCACCAATTCTTTTATTTCCTACTTGCTCTTTGATAGACTTTTTAATATCCATGTAAATACCTGGAGCGATTAACATCCGTTGTATTTCAGGCTCATTCCGCATAGCTATATTCCAACCTAAGCCTGTGTTATGTAGTTGATTATCGGTAAACAAAGCATATTCTTCATTAATCGTATGGCAGGCTATACATTGTGCTTTTCCAGTGAATAGTTTGAATCCACGCTTAGCTGATTCTGAAATTGCGTTAGTTTGCTTTTGATAATACCATTTATCAAAGGGTGAATTAGCCGAAATTAAAGTCCGTTCATAACTTGCAATTGCTTGACCAATGTTTTTAACATCCGCCGGATTACCATCAAATGTCTCTTCGAACATCAAGTCATAATCTGCTAAGCTTTTTATCTTTCCTATCACTTGGCCAATGGTTGGTAAAGCCATCTCATTATGTGCGAGCAATGGTTGCCATATTTGATTTTCTAATGTTGATTCCCTTCCATCATGAAACAATTCTTTATAATAAGCTACATTATATATTGTTGGTGCATTACGTTTTGCTGATCTGCCTTCGAACCCTAGCGGTCTTTGAAGCTCATTATTTGTAAAACCCTGCTCTGGAATGTGACACATAGCACATGATATAGCGTTATTCAATGACAGTCGGCGGTCATAAAATAGCTTTTTACCTAGTTGTATTTTTGCTTCCGTAACTGGATTATCATCGGGGACAGGGACTTTAGGCAGCCCTAATGGTGGAGATTTTATTAATTTTAGTAGATCTGTTTTTTTACCCTTGCGTTCTGACAAGGCCAATGAGTCTGTTTTGTAATCAGTTGTGTCATAACCCTCTTTACTGTCTCCAGGGCCCATTCGAAGAGCTGTTTGCTTTTGTAGCGAGTTTTCTAATGCGATATTGTCATGTATCATCAGAGTTTTAATATCATTAATTAAAATATCAGGATGAAGAAACGCTGGACTATATATATTTCGTATATTGTTTTCACGATCTATTAAATACACACGCAAGATATGAGAAAAAGTACTTAACTGTTCACCCTTTTCATCTGTCCTAATTTGAATAGCTTGATTATAGTCATCAAGAATCGGCATTAGAGATTTTTGAGAATCAGCAGTAAGGTAATGCCATGGAATGCCATGTGTATTATCACTCTGCATATCATGATTCATTTTAGTCATATCATGGCCTTCATGATCGCTATGATCTATGCCTGCCATACTGATTTTTTTAAGGACTGCTGGAGTATCATTTTTCGGATCAAAACTCATACTAATTAATTGTATGTGTTTTGCTAATTCTGGGGTTTTAGCCATTTCATTTTTAACACGGTTAAAAACCACATTGGTTAATGGGCAGCCATTTATATCATCACAATGAGTATACATAAAACTCAGCACCGTATACTTTTTATTAAAAGTATCGTGTAACGTTACGTACTCATTATCAGTATTCAGTACTTTGCCATCTTTAGCTTTGCCAAGGGCAGGCAGTTGATAGCTGCCAACCATTGGTGCATCAAAACTTAATTCACCGTAACCTGGTGCAAGTAATTCAACTTGTTGTTGCTTGTCTACGGCTTTCTCATCTGCATAACTTACGCTATCAAATGCCGCACAAAAAAAAACAATACTTGTTATTACACCAGCATACTTCATTGCTTAATGTTCCTGTTATTTATTAATGGCTAGATCAGCTTTTTGAGCTGCACCAGTGTTCCTTGCTTACCATTAAGTGGATATGTATATAAATGTATTTGGTAACACGATCTAATTTTTATTTATAAGAGCACTGTTCGTGCTTTTGTTTAGCCTTTTAGACTATCCAGTCTATATTCGTATTACGGCTTGTTTTACACGATGACTACTAATTGTTTTTTTCTTGTGAAATCAATGTTTTAATATCATTAATTAGAATATCAGGGTGTAGAAATGATGGACTATATATATTGCGTATATTGTTTTCAGGGTCAATTAAATACACACGTAAGATATGAGAAAAGCTACTTGTTTGTTTACCCTTTTCATCTGTTCTAATTTGAATAGCTTGATTATAGTCATCAAGAATCGGCATTAAAGATTCTTGAGAATCTGCAGTAAGGTAATGCCACTGCATGTCAGCTACATCATTACTCGGCATATTATGTTCCATGTCATGATTCATTTGACTCATATCATGGTCTTCATGATCGCTATGATCCATACCTCCCATACTAATTTTCTTAAGTACGGCGGGCGTATCATTTTTCGGGTCAAAACTCATACTAATTAATTGCATGCGTTTTGTTAATTCTGGTGTTTTAGCCATTTCACTTTTAACACGGTTAAATACCACATTGGTTAATGGGCAGCCATTAATATCATCACAATGGGTATACATGAAACTCAGCACCGTATACTTTTTATCAAAAGTATCGTGAAACGTTACATACTCATTATCGGTATTCAGTACTTTGGCATCTTTTGCTTTGCCAATGGCTGGCAGTTGATAACTACCAACCATTGGTGCTTCAAAGCTTAAGTCACCATATCCCGGTGCAAGTAATTGAACTTGTTGTTTATCTACTGCTTTTACATCTGCATAGCTTATGCTTGTTAGTAAAGCACTACAAAACACAATACCTGTTAACACACCGGAATACTTAATCATTTTATCATTTTCCTATTATTTATTAAGAGCTAGATTAGTCTTTGCTTCTTGCTCTAAACTTGCTTGTTTACCATAAAGAGAATATGCACCAAAGCGTATTTGGTGAGCGCGACCTAATTTTTCTTTATAAAAATCAATAGAGAACTGTTCGGTCATTTCCTTACCATCCCAAGCCATCAACTTGAAGAATTGATCATCTTCTTTATCTTTTTTATCCCAATTACCTAACAATGATGTTGAGTAATAGAGACGTTTTCCATCCCAGCTAGAAGAGACCATGTTGACTTGATTACCCATTTTTCTTTCATAGATTTGTTTTGGATTATGTGGGTCGGTAATATCAAAGCCACGTGTTGTGCCATCTAAGAAGGTATTAACCCATAGTAATGAATCATCACTACTAATTGATATATCTACAGGTAATGGGATATCAGCAGGGTTACCAATGTCTGCAACATTGCTTGCTTTCCATTTACCATCAGTACCGTCTTCTTCAATCAACACTATTTGTGATGTTAATGCTGTTGTAGTGAAACAATAATTGTTAGTTGATTTCCATGCACATCTGATTTCTAAAGGTGCACCTGGAACATCTAATACTTGTTTAGCTTTACGAGTATGAAGATCCCAAACTACCATTGTGTTACCAAAACGTTTCATTGCTTCTGGATCGCCTAACATTTGTCCAAAATCCATCATGTAGTTTGACCAACCAGTGAATGACGATGTGAACATAACATTACGACGTGGCAATGCTCTTATATCATAACCGTAGCCGTCTGCAAATTGGCCTTCTTTAACTGCTCCCTGCAAGTTTTCATCTGTTGGTGACCAATAGGATGCAATGTATTCACCATCATTGGTATATTCAGCCATACCTGTTCGACCGCCATGATCTTTATTATTTGAAAGACCAGTCACAATCATTCTGCCTGGCATAGCATACATTGTGTGTGGTCCTACGATACCACCGGTTTTACTAACAAAATTATCAATTGTTTTAACTAATGTTGCTTTAGCTGGGTTGGTATGAACATCGAAGATAAAGATTTTGTTTGAATCTAAAGCACCTGCCCATAGGTATTTACGATCATCGGTTAAGCCTGAGTGATGTGCTTCACCTCGTTCACCTACTGATTCTGATGCGATGACTGTGCCATAGGTTTTAGAATTAGGATTTACAGATACTGTTACCATCTTGTCTTGACCATCGCCAAGACCTTCGACTCCGAGAGTCCAAATGTAAGCAAAATCTTCTTGTCCAACAATTTTAACCATATATGGAGACATACATGTCTCATCGGCCATAACTGTCGCAGGACCCGCCATCATTGTCGCCGCCAATAGTGGCAGCATTAATTTTAGTGGTTTTTCAATAAACTTCTTAATTTTCATTTACCATCTCCTTGTTATTTCAATGGTCTTCTCAACTTAATATTCTTACTTTAGCGTAAGAGCTATTTTCTCTATTTTCTCTTTAAAAAGTACTATATTTAGTGCTTAGAATGTACTTTAAATTTGTTTAATTTATCATCAGATAAATACGGTATCTATGTTGTTTTATATTGCGATACTGTCTAGCAGGATACATGAAATTTCTACAAAAAAAGCCTAGTATTAATACTAATAACCTGGGTTCTACTATAATTAATCAAGTAATAAGATAGTCTCTTATATTCAGCTTAAGTTAACTCATGCCTTAATTGGTAGGAGAGATAACTATTGATTTTCCGATAGATATTTTTAGTAAATCTTTTCCTAAGTAGACGTGTCCATCAAACTTCTCCTTCAACGTTTCTAATACTTCTTTTTCTGAAACACCAAAGAGTAAAACATGATTTAGAATTGTATATTTTGGTCGGGTTTCTATAAGTGTTTGGGATAAATTTTCAGGGTCACTGTGATAAGCCATTATCTTTTGTAAACGCTTATTACTATCCAATAAAGTTTTGCTTGCTGCAGCAATCTCATGAATAAGTATATCTGCATTTTTAGTGTGCTTAATCAAATTTTCTGAGTACGTAGTATCGCCTGAGATTATTATTTTTCGACCGCCAGACTCAAATTTATAGCCATACGCCGGCGCTACCACACCGTGGTTAACCTGGAATGCTGTTATTTTTATATCATGTTTTTGATAGACAACTATATTATCTAAAGCTGATTCCTCAACGACTAATTTAGTTTGATCTTTATTCAAACCTGAGTTGAGTGTTCGTAGTCTAATATCTTCAGAAAAAGCTTGTTGTAAATGATTAGTAAAATCTTTGGTTCCTTCAGGACCAAACACATTCATTTTGTTTTGGCGTTGCCAAATCCAACTTGTTAACCATAAGTCGGATAAGCCACTTATATGATCAGAATGTAAGTGGGTTAGGAAAACCTGTTCAATTTTATCTAATGGTATTCCAGCTTGTTGTAGACGAATTGTGGCCCCGCGTCCCGCATCAAAAACAAAATACCGTCCTTGCGTTTCTATAACGGTTGAAGGACCGAAACGTTCGATGCTAGGAGGGGGGCCACCAGTACCTAATAACGTAATTTCTATATAATCTGCACCTGCCAGATTACTAAAACATAGTAATAATATAGTTAGAATAATCTTATTATTCATGGATACCTAGGGTGTTTTTTTGTGATTTCCTAAATAATACCTTTATTGTTTTCCATATTTTTAATTACAGGCGTGTTAATTTTATTCAGTGATACATGTTGTATATCACGTAAATAATCAGCAACAACATCCCAAATAGGTGCTCCAGTCGATTGTGAGTTCACTGTTGCCCAGCCAGCAACTTTATATTTTTTGTTTGCTTCTAACAGGTGCCCATTATTAAGTCGCATTTCTGTGATACGTTTGCCTATTACTTGCGTTGGATCACACGTGTAATCCATACCAGCAAGGCGAACCATATCGCCACCCTGTCTATAGAATGGGTCTAAATTGAAGATATTATCACAAACATCTTCTAATATAGCCTTGATTTGGGCTCCAGTCATTTCATTAGTATATGTTTCTGGATAAGTAATACATGTCTGATCCATAACATGTTCCATTGTTATCGCTTGGCCTGGTAGGACAGTTGTTCCCCATCTAAAACCTGGTGAAAGTGATATGTCTGCACCGTTGACTTCACATAAAGCATCACAGATTACCTGATCAAAGGTTCCGTTAAAATTGCCACGTCGATATAACAATTGGTCAGCTACAGCAAGATTTTCTGACAAAATGTCAATATAAGGTTTACGTGTAGTTTCGATAAAGGCAGCCATTTCCGGATCGGGTTCGATAAAATTCGAAAAAATGGGTAACAATGTATATCGATAATCTTTAACACGACCATTTCCTAGTTCTAAATCTAAAACAGCAAGGTATTTTCCATTGGAACCAGCATTCGTGACTAGGGTTGTGCCATTAGCATTCTTAACTTCTACAGGTTTTGGAATACCATCATGAGTATGTCCACCAAGAATAACATCGAGGTCTGTAACAGTAGAGGCCAACTTTAAATCAACATCCATTCCATTATGAGACAATAATACAACAGCGTCTGGAGATTCAGTGTCTCGAATTTTATTTATAAGAAGTTGAAGATCTTGTGCCTGAATACCAAACGTCCAGTCCGGAATAAAACGTTTAGGATTTGCTATTGGTGTATAGGGAAACGCTTGACCAATAATAGCCACACGATGATCACCCATTTTTTTTATGGTATAGGGTTTAAATGCATACCCTTCATCTTCATCGTAAGCTTGAGCGCCTTCAAATAAAGCTTCTTGTTCAACTTTTATATTATGAGCCAAAAACTCGCCATTGAACTCTGAAATATTTTCCAATACTTCATCATCTTTATATGTAAATTCCCAATGCCCAGTCATAACATCAACACCTAATATGTTTGATGCTTGCACCATATCTTTCCCACGTGTCCAATAGGCAGTGGCAGAGCCTTGCCAAGTATCACCACCATCAAGTAATATCGAACGCTCTTTTTCACCATAAGTTTGACGCAATTTTTTAACTAGCGTGCTTATGTGTGCATATCCTCCAACTTTGCCAAACTGATTAGCTGCATTTGCAAAATCAAGTGAGGTAAATGCATACGCTGATAAACTATTACTTTTAATCCCAAAATAATCTAGAAAATGTTGGCCGACTAAATGTGGTGGATGCCCATTCTCTGAACCAATACCGATATTGACACTGGGTTCTCTAAAATAAATAGGTAGTAATTGAGCATGACTATCCGTCATATGTAGCAATCGGGTATTACCGAAGCTAGGTATGTCGTACATTTCAGCAGATGTATGATCTAAGCTTTTTGAAAAAGCAGTTCTTGGCAAGATGTTAGCTATACTTGCTGCTGCAAGTATTTGAGTAAATTCACGACGATTCATATAGTGACCATATAAAGAAACTAAAAAATACCACCGTCACTAGCAATTCAATGAGGAACTAGTTAATTAGACAGTGGTGAAGCTGATTTAGTATGTAGTGCAGTTAGTATTATTTTACTGTTGTTAAACCTAGGGCTTCCCAATTTTGCATTCCTCCTCGGTACCACTTTATTTTTGCAGCTGGATATCCGAATTTTAATAATGCGTCAATATTTCTTGGAGACTGACCACACCACATACCATTACAAAATAACACTAAGGTTTTGGCATTAGAAAAATCCCATAACCCTTCTTGTTCCTTTACACCAAATTGTTCTTGTAAAATGTCAATTATTCCAAATGGACTTGCACCAGCACCAACCGTTAAGTTATTCCATGGAATGTTGACTGAGCCGGGTATCGTACCTTTGGCAACCCAATCAGGTGTGCGAGAATCAATTACTAACACAGAGTCATCACCATCACTTTTCATTTTTAAATAATGAATGATTTCTAACTCACCAAGTGTCTCAACTCCTTCATTAATTTTCATTGGTTTGATGCAAAAAGGAGGGCAATTTCTAGAGGTTTTAGCATAATCAGGATTAATAGTATTATTTGTATCTTGATTTCGCATTATCGTCACTTTTTTACCATTATGCATAACATCTACTGATGGCAATTCGGGCGTGATTTGTACGTCTAATGCATATACATTTGCTATGAAAAATAGTGTTGACAATATCATTAATAAATTTACTACATTTTTTTTCATTGCTCATTTCCTAATTATGTTTAAGTTTTTAGTTAATCATTTTCCGGGATAAGTAATTTCCAATTTTGATTAGCGTATTTTGCTTGTTCCATAGAAAGATTAAATTGTAAAATGGCCTCTTTGAACAAAGCTTTAGCTCCGTTTTCATTTCCTTTTTTTGCCTCGGCGTAACCGTTATCAATGATTGCATCAGTTGTACTCCATACAAATCCATATTTATCGGCTTGACGTTCCACCTGAGCTTGTCGATGCATTAATTCTTGTAAATCTAGCTCATCGCTTGTTTTTATCATTACATCTTGACTAAAAGGTTTAGAGTCGAGTTTTTGTTGTTCCATTATGCTGCTCTCTGCTTCTGTTCCATTATCTTTATCAGAACAAGCGGTTAACATAACGGGAAGAGCTAACAGAAAGGCTAGTCTTAGGATATTGTTTTTAGTCATAATGCTATTTCCTAGATCCTGGGCCATTAATCGGAAGACCATTACTCATATAAGTATGGAAATACTCTAAATTTCGGTATTGTTCACTTTGTAATTTGAATGGTTTGGCGCGAATTTGCACATTACAGCCTTCATAACGGCGTTGAATCGTACCTACATCTTCCCATTTAAATCGGTAAGCTGGAAAATGTGATACCTGCCCTAACGCTGGACTTAATATATCGGCACGTAATCGTTGGCCTGCACTTGCCATATGGCATGTTGCACATGCCATATTCAGCTGTCCTCGTCGTGAGTAGAAAAATTGTTTTCCTTCTTCATATGCTGCTTTTGCCGCATCATTAGGAATCGTTACATTAATGGGCTGACCCTTAGATGTTGAAGCCATGTACGAGGTTATGTATGCTATGGGGCCTTTACCATAAGATAATGGCTGTTCACCATTCTGTACACGACAATTGTTTACAGCTAGCTCTAGCGTTACAACTTGATTCTTTTCCGTATCAAAGTAGGGATAATTTTGTTTTACGCCAATACCACCATTATCAAAACAGCTCGCATAGTCTTTGCCATTTGTAAAAGGTGTTGTAAATAACTTTTTCCCTTTATCTATTGCTTCTTCGTAAGGTGGAAATTCTTCAATTTGTAACCATTGATCTCTTGAGTTTTTATCTATTGCATAGACGCCATCTACTAAGTCCTCTAGTGCTATATCTGGAAACTTATCTGCAAAATATGATCTAATCGCTTCATTGTCTGATACAGGATCAGCAAACGTTGAAGTCGCAACTGTAAAGCTACTTGCTAAAGCCAATGTTAAATAGATTATCCCTTTCATTATGGAAACTCCTCTATGTTTTACGTTATTTAATAACAACTTCTGTCTCTTCATGCTCTCCTAAGTTATCAAACCATTTTAGGGTTAAAGTATCTCCCGCTTTACCACCTGAAAATGAAAATGCTAAATAGGGATCTTTTGATACTGCTCTTCCAAAATTAGCTAGAAAAACCAGTTTATCACCATGCATGCATGATATTTCTTGAATATATTTAGCTGGAATTATATCGCCATTATTTTTGTCTTTTTGCAATCCAGTATCCATAGGATGTTTAACTAATAACTTTACTTCTACTTTATTGTTTTCAATTTTTGCTTTAACTTTCATTTCTTTATCCCCAAATAAACCTTAACCGCCACAACCACCGATTGTGACTTTGACTTCTTTTTGTACGCTATACAGAGTTCCATCATGTGTCTCGACTATGGCTTGTACATCCATAGTTTCAAATAGCCTAATACGTATCGACACATCTCTATCTGTTCCTTCAGGGATAGTGAATGAACATGCTAGTGGCTGTGGGTTTTTAAGCGCTACGATACTTATAGTTTTCACATTTTCGATATCAGTTGTTATGTTGACAGGTACTACTGCACCATTTTCTGCAATTTCTGGCACTTTCAAATATATCTTGTCACTTGTTGTTGTTTCTGTTTTGTTGAACATACCCGTCATTGCTTTTTCTGTAGTATTTGCATCAAAGGCTTTTGACCATTGAGCAAATGCCAGTTTAGGTATTATCAATGCAGCACTGAATACTGCTGTCATTCCTAATATTCCTTTCAGTAAATTTCTTCTTTCAATCATTTTTGCCTCTCGTTATTTATTATTAATCGTTATAGGGAATATATGAACTCAACCACTTTATTTATCTCTTCATCTGTTAACATTCTATGTCGTCCAAATGGTGGCATTGAAGTAAGTGGATTGTTTTCTGTTGCATCCCATATCTGAGCTTTAAGTAATTTTTTTTCTGGGTAGCGACTTTTTATATTTTTTAACTCAGGACCTAAGTTTCCTACTAACTCGCCCCCAGCAATGGCATGGCAGGCTAAACAATTACCCTTTGTCCGATCAAACACTATTTCCTTACCCTGTTGTATTGAATTATCTTCAGCTGATAAAGCTGCTTCATTTGCAAACGAATAAGGAACTCCTAGTGTAAAAAGAATCGCAAAGCTAGCTAGTTGTAATAATGATCTATTCATATAATTTTCCCTGATTCAGATTTCATAAAAATGATTTTTATTTAATGCCTTCAATCATATAATAAACAGCCGCGCTAATTTCTTGCTCTGATAAGCTCGGATTACCTCCTTTAGCTGGCATTACACCACTTTCACCAGTAAAGCCTTCTAGTGCATGTGTTTTAAGAACTTCAAAACCCTGAGAGACTCGCGACTCCCATGCTAATTTGTCTCCAAATTTTGGTGCTCCAGTAACTCCTTGAGCGTGGCAGATAGCACATGAATTCCCGTAAATATTACGACCAATATTTATTTGATTTTCTTGAGTTACTTCTTGCTCATTTATGGAATCCTGTGCTTCAGATGATGATGAGTTCCTTTGATTTGACTTCTGTTCTTTAGCCACATGGTCTAAAGGTGTTATTCCTTTAATCGCTGAGGTGATTTTTATCATTTTAGGATCTTTGCAATCTTCCATGCACGCAGGATTCTTAACATCTGGTCGATTATCTACATAGAAACCATCTTTATTAGGCATTTCAATTTCAGTAAAATTGCTGCGTGTTAACTCAAAATCCTCTTCAACTATTCGATTAAGATACAGTACATATGCTGTTAGAGAATAAGTCTCATCTGTAGTTAATGATTGTGGCTCTGTGAAAGGCATTGCTCGATGTATATAGTCCCATAGAGTACTGGCATACGGCCAATAACTACCTACTGTTTTATCTGGTTTCGCTTTATCCAACGTACCGAATCCACCTGCAAGCTTTGGCCAACGTCCCTCACCTTCTCCAAACGCACCATGGCATGACGCACACTTTGCATCATACAATTCTTCACCACGTGATACTGAACCACTGCCGTCAGGTAAACCCTGACCATCTGGTCTAACATCAATATCCCATCCTGCAATCTCTTCTTGCGTTGCAGGCTTACCGTAACCGTAGTAGCCAGATTCTTGACTCCAAGCAGCTTGCGACGTTACTAATATGCCGATAAACAGCACAACCTTATTAAGGTTTTTATTATCCCAATTGAACATTACTCACCGTCCCATCTGAATCTAATTTCCATGTGTGAATAGAATTTTTATGGTAGATAGAATTACTACCTCGAACGCTTCTCAATTGAGCCAGTGTAGGTTGTACATACCCTGATTCATCAATAGATCGACTTTGCAATAAAAGCGGCTCACCTTGCCAATTAATTTCCAGACTAAATCGAGTGATAGCTTTCGGAAGAACCAACCCCTTTAGCTTGGCTTGACGCCAAGTCACGCCACCATCAAGTGAGACATCAACACGCTTAACAGTCCCTCGACCAGACCAAGCTATACCTTCTAATTCATGCACCCCCCTCCTTAGCATTGGTCGCTCTGGGCAAGGTGATGTGATAACTGAATTTGTTTCCTGAATAAAACTAAATTTCCTGGCCTTTCCATCTGGCATTAAATCTGTGTATTTGGATGTTTCTTCCCTCTGGTACCATGGTTTATCGCCTATCTCTAAGCGTCTTAGCCATTTGATACTAGTATTTCCTTCCCAACCTGGATTAAATAACCGAACTGGATAACCTTGCTCTGGTCGTAGTTTCTCGCCATTCTGAGCATATACGACTAAGGTATCATCTAAGGCTTTTTCAATAGGAATACTTCGAGTCATTGTTGCACCATCAGCCCCTTCTGCTAAAACCCACTTAGCGTCGGGTGATAAGCCCACTTCGTCTAAAATGGTTGACAGCTTAACGCCTGTCCATTCACAACAGCTCAGCATACCGTGCGTAAACTGCAAAGCCTCCATTTGGGTGCCATGCCATTCCATGCCTCCATTAGCTGGGCATTCGAGAAAGTGAATAACGGACTCGGATGGAAAACGCATCAAGTCTTCCATAGTTAATGTAATAGGATTCTTAACCATGCCATGTATCATTAAACGGTGTTCATCAGGATTAACATCTGGCAGGCCGGCATGATAACGTTCAAAGACTAATCCACTTGGCGTTATAATACCCTTCATCTCGTGGATAGGGGTCATACTGATAGAAGATTGTGGCGTAGCTGTTAACCACGTTACTGTTCTTCGTATAACATCATCTTCATATTTCGAAGGTTGGCCGTATGGTTCGGATACAACGCCTCGTCCTAAGCTTTTAGTCCATATTGGGACATTAGGAGGCAACGAACTGTTTACAGCCATTACTTTGGCAGCACCCACAGCAAATGCTGATCCAGCGGTCAACTGAAGTCCCCTTAATAAAAAATTTCGACGTTCTGACACTGGCATCTCTGCGGCTTCGGCCTTAATTTCTCTGAGTAAGTCTTTCGTGTTTCCAGATAGCTTTTTCACATTTCACCTGTATATTTACTTATATCAGTATTTTTCATAACTCTATATTATCGATTTATATACTTTTTAAAATACGTATATCCACCTAATCAACCGGTTATGAAATTTATGAATATAAAATACCTATTTATATCGATACTATTATTTGTCAGTACAGCTTTTTTTACTTTTTCATATGCAGTCAATGACATAGATGTTAGTGACGATGTATTTCTAGATCGTTTTATTATTGAAATGGTAACTGAGAACATATATGTTATTCATGGATTTAATGAATCACCAAATTCAACTAATAGAGGTTTTATTAATAATCCCAGTTTTGTAGTGGCGGATTCCGGTGTAATTGTCATCGATCCTGGAAGTAGAAATGAAGTAGGTCAAATAGTACTAAAGCGAATCAGTCAAATAACATCTCTACCTGTTATTGCTATATTCAATACACACGAGCACGGTGATCATTGGCTTGCCAATCAAGCAATCTTAGATAAGTACCCTAATATTCCAATTTATGCTCATGCAGACATGATTGAATCAATTAACCAAGGCATAGGTAAACACTGGCTTAATATTATGAAACAGCTAACAGAAGATCCTCTAGTTAACACCAGTATTGCAGTACCTACACATGAAGTTCATGCTAATGATGAAATAGTCTTTGATAATCTAACATTTAAAATTCATCACTATGGTCCTAGCCACACACATAATGACATTATGATAGAAGTGGTCGAACTTGATACGATCTTCCTAGGTGATAACGTCTTAAATAAACGAATGCCTCATCTTGATGATGGCGATATAGTAGGCAATATCACGACAGTCAATGAAGTATTAAAGTTAAATTGTAAGTATTTTATTCCCGGACATGGTTCCCCTGGGATGAAAACAATAGCTGAAGAATATTTAGAATATTTAACGCTCTTACATCAGTCTGTCGAACAACATTACCACGAAGGAAAGTCAGACTTCGAAATGAAAGATGCCATTAAAGATTCCATGGTAAAGTTTTCAAGTTGGGTTGATTTTGAACAAGAGTTAGGAAAAAATATCAGTTTAGTCTATCTTCAAGTTGAACGAGATGACTTTTAGACGAGTATATTTAGCGCCACACAAGATCCCTACTTTTTGATTCGGTGGCAAAGTATGAGCAGAAAAGACCATTGGGAAAAGGTATATAAAGAAAACTCAGCTCTAAAAGTGAGTTGGTATCAGAGCGTACCTACAAAATCCCTAGCTATTATAAATAGACTAGGCCTAGAAAAAGATGAAAACTTAATAGATGTGGGCGGCGGTGCTTCAACATTAGTTGACCATCTTGTTGCAGATTATTTTAAAAACATTACCGTTCTGGACTTATCCTCTAGGGCACTTGACCTAGCTAAAAAACGATTAGGTGAAAAATCAACAAACGTCATTTGGGAAGCCAGAGATGTGACAGATTTTTCTCCCGATAAAATATATTCACTATGGCATGATCGTGCGGTATTTCACTTTCTAACTGATAAAAGTGACAGAGAAAAATATAAGAAAGCTTTAGAGTCTTCGATCAGAGTGGGTGGTTACGTTATTATCGCTACCTTTTCTGTTTACGGGCCAATAAAGTGCAGTGGGTTAGATATTGTTCAATATGACGCTAAAAAAATAACAAAAGAGCTTGGATCTCATTACAACATTATTGAAGAGATGTCCGAAAGCCATATTACTCCATCGGGTAATGAACAATTATTTGGCTATTATGTGTTTAAAAAAATCGCCTAAGAAATACGTTCGAGAAAACGTTACGTTAGTAGCCATTTGTCACTCTATACTTGAACTGCCTGAATTTTCATTAATCATCTATGATTATCATCAAAAGAAAAAACAAGTTAGGTTTATTCATCAGGTCTAAGTGTGTTTTTTTTATGAAACGTTTTATGAAAATCGCTACTTTAAGCTAGCAGAGATTATATAAACCTTTAATTTTATTGGTCGGAACAGCAGGATTTGAACCTGCGACCCCTTGTCCCCCAGACAAGTGCGCTACCAGACTGCGCCATGCCCCGACTGTAATAAAATTAAACACTTACTATCTTAACGGCTAGTAAAAGGATTATTTACGTAAATAATAGCATGTTAACAAGCGACCAATTATACATTGGCAGGATGGAGCCGAGTAGTAATATATTGGCGAAATCCAGCTGGTTTAGTTAAAAATAATGCTTAAATATTAAAAATCGAATCATTATGGTAGCCAAATTCTACTGGTATGATATTGATGACTAGTTGAGAATAAAGCTCAACAGAGCCGTTTAGAACCTGCATCTTTATGCTAAAAAAGCACGAATCTGTTCTAGCTCTTCCAGCATTTCTTGAATGATGTGTTTTTTATTATTTTGTACAGCTACTGGTTTTACTTTCACTTCTGCTTCAAGACGCTGGCGAGCACCACCGATTGTAAAACCTTGTTCGTATAACAATTCGCGAATTTCACGAATCAACACCACATCATGTCGTTGATAATAACGTCTATTTCCTCGACGTTTGACGGGCTTAAGTTGCGAGAACTCTTGTTCCCAATAACGTAAAACGTGTGGTTTAACACCACACAATTCGCTTACTTCACCGATGGCAAAGTAACGTTTACCTGGAATAACGGGTAATTCGTTATTGTTACTCGCTTCTAACATAATTATCCACCCTAGCTTTCAATTTTTGCCCTGGACGAAAGGTGACTACACGGCGTGCTGAAATTGGAATTTCTTCACCTGTTTTTGGATTTCTACCTGGACGTTCACTTTTATCTCTTAACTCAAAGTTCCCAAATCCCGATAATTTGACTTGTTCGCCAGATTCTAAAGCACCACGAATTTCTTCAAAAAACATTTCTACTAATTCTTTAGCTTCACGTTTATTAAATCCCAACTCGTCATACAGTTGTTCTGTCATGTCGGCTTTTGTCAGTGCCATGGTAATCCTCTAAAATATCTTTTTTCTATCCAGCTTACGATCTAATCGTTGCACCGACGTGTTGTTTTAACTGTTCTGTCACATTACGCATCAACGCATCTACGTCTTCATCGGTCAATGTACGCTCAACATGTTGAAGCTGAAATGCCACTGCGATACTCTTGTTACCGACCTCGACACCTGCTCCACTATAAACGTCAAACAGTTGAATTGACACAAGAATATCAGATTCTATGCTATTCAAGCAACGTTCAATTTCACCGGCAGTTATCTTATCATCTACAACTAATGCTAAGTCTCGACGTAATGCGGGGAAACGTGATAAAGGTGAAAATGAAGGCACCTTAGCGGCAAGTACAGCCGATAATGCCAATTCATATACATAAACCCTACAATTGATATCTAAGGGCTTATTGAGTCGTGGATGTAGTGCGCCCATCCAACCAATTGGATGATCATTTTTATAGATGCGCGCTGATTGTCCGGGATGTAGTGCGGGATGTGATTCTGAAACAAAATGAATATTATCTCCATTTCCCAAATCCAGTAAGGCTTCAACATCCGCTTTTGCGTCAAAAAAGTCAACTAGTCGTTGTTTATCTGACCATTGTTCGGCATAACGACTTCCACACAGAACGCCACCAATATGACGATGTTGTTCAACATTATCACTAGTCCCTGTAAATATACGACCCACTTCAAATAAACGTACCCGTTCATGTTGTCTATTCAAGTTGTAGACCATTGCTTGGATAAGTCCTGGCCACAATGATGTTCGCATCACGGACAAATCTGCAGAAATTGGATTCGCTAAGGCAATAGCCTGCTCACCTTCAACCGCTAAATGTCGTTGAATAGCAGGATCAACAAAGCTATAGGTAATGGCTTCTTGATAACCTCGATCAACAAGTAATGCCTGTAAACGGTGGGTTGCCAATGTATATTCAGATATATCAGCGCTTAAAACGGTTCCTTGCGGACGTGTTTTGGGTAGTTTATCGTAACCATATAAACGTCCAAGCTCCTCAATCAAATCAACTTCAATCGCAATATCAAAACGAAAACTTGGCGCAGTGACCTGCCACCCCTCATCATTAGCGACAACATTTAAGCCAAGTCGTGTTAGTTGATCTTCGACTTGTACTGGATCAATATGAATACCTAAAACGCGTTTAATTCTTTTCGCACGTAATTTTATAACTCGTACTTGAGGTAGATCCGCTTTTGAGACCACTTCAGTGAGTGCACCTGCTTGACCACCGACAATATCTAACAATAGAGCTGTGGCTCGTTCGATTGCTATTCTAGGTAATTCAGGATCAACACCACGTTCAAAACGATGTGATGAATCAGTATGTAAACCATATTCACGCGCTCGGCCGGCAACTGCTAAGGGATTGAAAAATGCCGCTTCTAAAAATAAATGTGTTGTTTGATTGCCAACACTTGATGCTTGTCCGCCCATAATACCTGCAAGTGCAAGCGGTGATGTTTGATCAGCGATGACTAAACTAGTCTCACTCATCGTCACTTCCTGACCATCTAACAACGTTAATTTTTCACCTTGTTTAGCCATTCTGACTTTAATGCCACCATCTATGGCATTTAAGTCAAAAGCATGCATCGGTTGCCCTAGTTCTAACATCACGTAGTTAGTGATATCGACCACAGGATGGATTGAACGCAAGCCACTACGGCGTAATTTTTCTTGCATCCATAGTGGTGTTGTTGCTTTGACATCAATATTTTCAATCACCCGACCAACATAACGTGGGCAAGCACTTGTCGCATCAACCTCAACGCTTAATTGTCTCGTGCTTTGTTCATTTATCGTTTCTTGTGGCCATTTAGTGAGATCACAGCCTGTCAACACGCCCACTTCACGGGCTATACCGGCGATACCCAAACAATCACTACGATTAGGCGTCAAATCGACATCAATCGACACATCATCGAGATCTAAGTATGTTCTAATATCTTGACCAACTGGCGCATCTATGGCAAGTTCCATCAAACCATCAGTATTTTCAACCATGCCGAGTTCTTTTGCTGAACACAACATACCAAATGATTCAATACCACGTAATTTGGCTTTCTTAATTTTAAAATTACCAGGCAAGACCGATCCAATCACTGCAACGGGAATCTTCAAATCTAAGCGAACATTCGAAGCACCGCAGACAATAGAAAGTAATTCATCTGCTGCCACATCGACTTTGCATAGACGTAATTTATCTGCATCAGGGTGAGGCTCAACAGAGACAACTTGTCCTACAATCACGCCTGTAAAATCACCTGCAACAGGTTCAACCGCATCCACTTCCAAACCTGCAAGCGTTAATTGAGCAACTAATGTTGCCGTGTCGAGATCAGGATTAACCCACTCACGTAACCATTTTTCACTAAATTTCATTGTGTTATCTCAAAATTAATTGAACTGGCGCAAGAATCGCAGATCATTTTCAAAGAATAAACGAAGATCATTAACGCCATAACGTAACATTGCCAATCGTTCAACACCCATACCAAATGCAAGGCCTAGATATTTTTCACTATCGATATTGACATGTTCAAAGACCGTCGGATGCACCATGCCACAGCCTAATACTTCTAACCAACCAGTATGGCTACATACACGGCAACCTTCGCCATTACACATTACACACTCGATATCGGCTTCAGCTGATGGTTCGGTGAAAGGGAAGTATGATGGTCTAAAGCGAACCTTTAACTCTTTTTCGAAAAAGGCCTGTAAGAAATCAGACAAGATGCCTTTTAAATCGGTAAAGCTGACATTTTCATCGACCATTAAGCCTTCAACCTGATGGAACATCGGGGTATGCGTTAGATCAGAATCGCAGCGGTAAACGCGGCCAGGGGCAATGATCCGTAGAGGCGGTTCTTCATTTTCCATAACGCGTACTTGTACTGGCGAAGTATGCGTTCGCAGTAAGGTTTCAGCGTTAAAATAGAAAGTATCATGCATCGCACGAGCAGGATGATGCTCAGGGATATTCAGCGCGGTGAAATTATGAGTACTATCTTCAATTTCTGGACCTTCAGCGACTTGGAAGCCGATTTGCTGAAAGTATTGTTCTATACGTTGCAAAGTTCGAGTAACGGGATGTAGACCGCCAGTTTGTTCACCTCGACCAGGCAATGTGACATCAATCTTTTCAGCTTCTAATGCTGCATTCATTGCAGATTCAGCTAATAATTTGCTACGGACATCTATTAAACCAGTCACTTCTTGTTTAGCTAGATTGACAGATTTACCGATAACAGGGCGTTGCTCAACACTGACGTTGCCCAGTTCTTTCAAGTAAGCAGTAATTTTGCCCTTCTTACCCAAATATTCAACTCGAACGACTTCCAAGACGGCATTGGTATCTGCATGAGCAATTGCATCTTTTGCCGTTGCAACAATGTCATTTAATGCCTGTAACTGCGAGTCAAGCTCAGTCATTTTATTCTCACCTGAAAATTGATTACTACAAATAAAAAAGGGCCGTCGTAACGGCCCTTTTCTCTATCAATACACTGCTATATTACTTGATGAAGTAAGATAGTTTTACTCAGCTAAAGCCGCTTTCGCTTTTTCTGCGATAACAGCAAATGCTGCTGAGTCATGCATTGCGATATCAGCAAGTACTTTACGATCGATTACGATATTTGCTTTTTTCAAGCCATTAATCATACGACTGTAAGACATACCACATTCACGTGCACCGGCATTAATACGGGCAATCCATAATGTACGGAAAGTACGTTTTTTCTGACGACGATCGCGATATGCGTATTGTCCAGCTTTCGTGATAGCTTGAATAGCTACACGATATACATTTTTACGACGACCTTGATAGCCTTTGGCCTGATCGATAACTTTCTTATGTCGCGCATGAGCGACTACACCACGTTTAACTCTTGGCATGAGATAACTCCTTAATAATTATAGATTTGGCAACATTTTACGAACTGATCGATGATCGGCTTTACAAACCATCAATGTCGAACGCAATTGGCGTTTCCGCTTTGTGCTCTTCTTAGTAAGGATGTGGCTGGTAAACGCTTGTGAGCGTTTGAACTTACCGCTACCAGTAAGTTTGAAGCGCTTTGCAGCACCTCTATGTGTTTTTAATTTTGGCATTATTTCGAACTCCGCATTCGTATTTTATTAAATTAATTTATTTTTTACTGGGTGCTAAAACCATAATCATTTGACGTCCTTCCTTCTTTGGGCGCTGCTCGACAATAGACAGTTCTTTAAGATCTTCAGCTACTCGTTCAAGTAACTTTAATCCTAAGTCCTGATGTGCCATTTCACGTCCACGGAATCTAAGACTGACTTTAGTTTTATTACCTTCTTCCAAGAAACGTATCAGGTTGCGTAGTTTTACCCGATAATCCCCCTCTTCTGTGCCCGGTCTGAACTTAATTTCCTTGACCACAATTTGCTTTTGTTTCTTTTTAGCAATTGCTTTTTGCTTATTAGTCTCAAATACAAATTTACCGTAATCCATTATACGGCATACCGGTGGCGTTGCTTGCGCAGAAATCTCCACCAAATCTAGCTCTGCTTCTTCAGCAAGTGCCCTAGCTTGCGCTAGTGGCACTACGCCTAATTGTTCACCATCTGCGCCCGTTAGGCGAACTTCTCTGGCGGTTATTTCACCATTCAGTTTTTTGTCATCAGTAGCGATTGCGTTAATCCTCTAAAATAATTCGGCCGCGGCTAGCTATATCAGTCCTTAAGGTACTGACGAAATCATCAAGTGTCATTACACCCAAATCGTCACCCTTACGAGTTCGTACTGCCACGGAGTTTTCTTGTGCTTCACGATCCCCAAGTATAATCAGATAAGGAACGCGGCGCAATGTGTGTTCGCGTATTTTAAAGCCTATCTTCTCATTTCTCAAGTCTATATCAGCTCTAAAGCCTTTATTTTGTAATTCTTTAGTGATTTTTGTGGCATATTCAGACTGATTTTGACTGATTCCCATTACCACTACTTGGCGTGGTGCCAACCAAGTAGGGAAGAATCCGGCGTATTCCTCTATCAAAATACCGATAAATCTTTCTAAAGAACCAAGAATTGCCCGATGTAACATTACCGGCACTTGCTTACTACCATCGTCGGCAACATAAGCAGCATCTAAGCGGCTAGGCATTGAGAAATCAACCTGTATAGTGCCGCACTGCCACACTCGGCCAAGACAGTCTTTTAATGAGAACTCGATTTTAGGGCCATAAAAAGCACCTTCACCAGGCTGCAAATCCCACGCTAAACCTTTGTCATTTAAAGCACGTTCAAGTGCATGTTCGGCTTTATCCCACACCTCATCACTACCCACTCGGTTTTCAGGCCTTGTAGATAATTTGACTATAATTTCATTAAAGCCGAAGTCAGCATAAACATCTTTCAACAAATCCATAAATGTTGATACTTCAGACTGAATTTGATCTTCAGTACAGAAAATATGCGCATCATCTTGGGTAAAACTACGTAAGCGCATCAAGCCATGTAAAGTACCTGATGGTTCATTACGGTGACATGATCCAAACTCAGCCATCCGTAAAGGTAAGTCGCGGTAACTTTTCAAACCTTGATTGAAGATTTGCACATGACATGGGCAGTTCATTGGCTTAATCGCAAAGTCGCGATTATCAGAATGGGTTGTAAAAATCATGTCACCAAATTTATCCCAGTGACCAGACTTTTCCCACAACGAGCGATCAACTACTTGTGGAGTACGCACTTCTTGATAATCATTTTTTTGCAATACATCACGAATGTAGTTTTCTACTTCGCGGTAAATCCGCCAGCCGTTATCATGCCAAAATACCATTCCTGCCGCTTCTTCCTGATGGTGGAATAAATCGAGTGCTTTACCAATCTTACGATGGTCACGTTTCTCAGCTTCTTCCAAACGGAAAAGGTATTGTTTTAAGGCTTTTTTATCAGTCCACGCAGTACCGTAAATACGTTGCAGCATTTCATTATCTGAGTTTCCACGCCAGTAGGCGCCGGCAAGCTTCATCAATTTAAACGCTTTTAATTTACCGGTACTTGGTACATGAGGTCCTCGACACAAGTCGATGAAGTCACCTTGACCATATAACGATAATGTTTGTCCTGTAGGAATATCTTCTAAAATTTCAGCCTTATAAGCTTCGCCCATACCGCGAAATTTTTCGATACCTGCCTCACGTGATATTTCTTCACGAATAATGGGCAAATCTTGTTTGACCAATTCTTCCATCCGTTTTTCAATGCTGGTTAGATCTTCAGGGCTAAAACCTTTGGCATAAGAAAAGTCGTAATAAAAGCCATTTTCAATCACAGGTCCAATTGTCACCTGTGCTTCTGGGAATAGCTGTTTCACTGCTTGCGCCATTAAATGCGAAGTGGAATGACGAATGATATCTAGCCCTTCTTCATCTCTTTCGGTAATGATCGCGACATCGGCATCTTGGTCAACGACATGAGAGGTATCAACCAGCTGGTTATTGACCTTACCCGCTAAAGCCGCACGCGCTAAACCAGCACCAATATCGTTGGCAATATCAAAAATAGAAACGGGGTGATCAAACTGGCGTTGTCCGCCATCGGGAAGCGTTACAGTAATCATGTGATTTTATTCCGGTTGTGGCCGATACAAAGGGCCGTAAAAACCAAAAAAGCACCTTCAGGTGCCTTCTATATTCGGTTGGTAAACACCAGTGGTTCTAACCACTGCACGCCACCATGTCAAAAAAAGAGGTATAACTCGCGAAAACCTATAGCTGGCGTACTATACTCTCTTTTTTAGTAGTGTCAAAATAGACGGTTTTTGTCATCATAAAAACAAACACTTAAGCTATTGTTGAACCTTCAGACCTATAAATAAAATCCTGACGATTTTATGCATAATTACGTACACGCTCATTTATATATTTTAGACTCGCTGACTGGCTACTTATGTAACAGACCAGATAGTTGACTGATAGATAATCGAAGTTCCTAGGCCAATCGTTAAAAATCCAATACTTATTTGCAAACCACTGTGCAAATAAGTCAGTTTGCTAGTGGCCCGTAAAGGAACAGATATCACCATAGAAAGTGTCGCCATACCAACAATAGAACCAATACCAAATAATAAAATATAGATCATACTCAACGATAATGAATGCACTGTAGTTTGTGTAAGTAAAACCAGTGCTGCTGAACCTGCTAAACCGTGCATAATACCAATAAAAAATGTGCGGTAAGGAAAGGTGTCGTGAGTGTGTTTATGGCTACTTTGACTATGGCGAACTACTCCCGCATGTGAATGAGCATGGAAATGTACCAATGTATTATTGTGACTGTGGACATGATAATGAATACGTTCTTTAATGATTCGTCGTAATACATCAAGCCCAAGTAACGCAAGCATAACTCCTACCGCTAACTCAAGGAAACTGGCTGTTCGTGGGGTAATAATAGTGTTCATAAAAATCACAATGGTTCCAAATAAAAACAATGTGGAGGTATGCCCCAAGCCCCATATTGCACCATGCTTGATACTTGCCTTAAGAGAATGTTGTTTAGTTGATATTGCTGCGACAGCTGCCAAATGGTCAGCTTCCAAGGCATGACGCATGCCCATAATAAAACCGAATAAAAGTAAGCTCATCATGATTAATTCCTCAACATATCCTAGGCAACTGTTCACCGATCAACATATCGATAATGCGCTTACCACCAAATCCGGTATTCAGAATAACTTTACCTTGTGGTGACGCTGCAATTTTGCCAATAATACAACTGCCTTTTCCAGCAGGATCTTGCTGCATCATTTCTACTAGGGCTTGCGAATATTGCTCTGGAACAATCGCAACTAATTTGCCTTCATTCGCAAGGTAAAGTGGATCAAGGCCAAGTACCTCACACACACCTCTAACTTCTTCTCTAACGGGTATTTGCAACTGTTCAAGCTCAATAGCGATACCACTACGTGTGGCAAATTCATTAAGAATTGTAGCGAGTCCTCCTCTTGTCGCATCACGCATACAATGAATATCGGGACAGACTGCAAGCATTGCTTGAATCAGTTTATTGAGTGGCTGACAATCTGTTTCGACACTAATCTCTAGGGCAAGCTCGCCTCGCGCATCAACTATTGCTGCACCATGGTCACCTACATAGCCATTAATAATAACTACATCACCAACCTGCGCACGGCTAGCTAAAATATTAGTTTGCTCAGCAATTACCCCGATACCAGCAGTATTAATAAAAAGCTTATCGGCAGCACCACGAGGAACAACTTTAGTATCCCCTGTGACTATACGCACGCCAGCTTGGTCGGCTGTCTTTTTCATTGAGGCAACTATTCGCTGTAGATCATCAATGGGAAAACCTTCTTCAATGATCATTCCACATGTTAAATACAAAGGAATTGCCCCGCCGACAGCCAAGTCATTTACAGTGCCTGTCACTGCAAGTTTACCAATATCGCCACCAGGGAAAAAAAGAGGATCAACCACATATGAATCAGTCGTCATTGCTAAACGACTACCTAATTTGGCAAGTTCGCTCAATTCAAAACGAGCCTGATCTTCGAGCAATTCTAATTCAGGGCTGGCAAAACCTTTTACAAAAATTTCATCAATCAAATCTTGCATGGCTTTACCACCCGCACCATGAGAAAGGTTAACTTTTTTACCACTAAATTTAGTTGTACGTAATGGCGTATTCATGCTGTTTTCTGCTGGTGATAACCATTATTGAAATAAGCAGCGCATGCACCTTCACTCGATACCATCAACGCACCCATTGGGTTTTCAGGATTGCATTTTGTACCAAATATTTTGCAATCCCACGGCTTAATAACACCTTTAATGACTTCACCACACTGGCATGATTTCGGATCAGCAATCTTTAAATTAGGTACAGAAAATTTCTTCTCCGCATCAAAGGCAGCATAGTCCTCTTTCATCCGCACACCTGAGTGATCGATAGAGCCTAATCCTCGCCATTCAAAAAACTCTCTTATTTCAAATACCTGACTAATTGCTTTCAATGCTGGTGTGTTGCCATTGGCCTGTACAATACGAGTATATTGATTTTCAACCTCACTACGGCCCTGCTCTATTTGTAGCAATAACATCCATAAAGAATGCAAAATATCCAGCGGTTCAAAGCCAGTTACTACTATTGGTTTATGATAATCCTTAGCGATAAAATCAAAAGGTCGCTCGCCAATGACCATCGCAACATGCCCTGGTGCAAGAAAACCATCTAATTTCATATCTGGAGAGTCAAGCACTGCTTTAATGGTAGGCACTGTAGTGATGTGATTACAAAACAAAGAAAAATTAGTAATGCCTTCACGTTCTGCTTGCAATACGGTTAACGCTGTACTGGGCATGGTCGTTTCAAAGCCAAGACCAAAGAAAATAACTTCTTTATCAGGATTTTTTCGAGCTAAATTTAACGCATCCATTGGAGAATAAGTCATTCGAATGTCAGCTCCATCAGCCTTAGCTTGTAATAGACTTTTTTTAGAGCCCGGTACCCGCATAGCATCACCAAATGTAGTAAAAATCACATTTGGCAGTTCTGCCAAGACAACACAATCATCAACCCGCCCCATAGGCAATACACAAACAGGGCAGCCTGGACCATGCACCATTTCAATACTATCGGGCAACATTTGTTCAATACCATAACGGAAAATGGTGTGAGTATGTCCGCCACAGAATTCCATTATTTGTAATGGTTTTACCTGATTCACAGCTAATTTAGTAGCGATACTATGAATTGCTTTAGTCAGTGTTTGAGCTTTTTCAGTATCTCGGAATTCATCAACAAATTTCATAGTCTGCCCCTTTAAATTAACTTACTTGACCGCGACTATCGGCTAGAAGTGTATGCGTTAAATCCCAAAGAATGTGATAACACGCCACATGCACTTCTTGCACACGATGAATCGAGTCGCTATTCACAACAAGGCAATGATCGACTAAACCACTACTTTTCATCTCCCCACCATCACCGCCAGCAAGACCAAGAGTAACTAAACCCAGTTGTTTTGCTTTCGCATATGCCTGCATTAGATTGTGGGAGTTTCCACTGGTAGAAAAGCCCATAAGACCATCTTCTTTTCGTCCATGAGCACACAGTTGACGCACAAATATATGCTGAAAGCCGACATCGTTTGCCACGGCTGAATTCATTGCTGTATCTGCAAGTAAATTAATGGCAGGCAATGCGGGTCGTCCCGCAGTAACTGGATGTTGAAATTCCACTGAAAAATGGGCGGCATCACAACTAGAACCACCATTTCCCATCGCCAACATTCGACCGTTATTCTGGTAAACCTTCGCAATAGCATGTGCAGCAGCCAGTAAGGCTTCAGCATTGTCTGAAAAAAACTGTTGTTTGACAGTTATGCTTTCGTTTGACTTTTGTTTTATTGATTCCAGCAAAGCCTGATGTTCCTTAATAGGATCCTTCTCCTTGTTATGGAGGAAGGGATAGAGATCCATGAGGTGCTGGTCGTTATCGTGTTCACTCATTTTATTGTGCACCCAGTTGCATAGCATCTAACTCCATTTCTACCTCACCCAATTCCTCTAGAATTTGCAGGGTACGGGCAGCTTCATCTGCATCAATTCGGCTCATTGCAAAGCCAACATGGACCAAGACCCAGTCGCCTAAACATGCCTCAACCGGATGTTCATCACTGACGATACAAGCAATATTAATTTCACGCTTAACACCCGACACATCAACTTTAGCTAATAATTTTTCAGTATCTGTAATCGCAATAATTTGTCCCGGTATACCTAAACACATTGTGAATCCCTCATATTTCTTGAAGCCGTAATTACCGCTTGTCCTAAGGCCAGCCCACCATCGTTAGCAGGAACATTACGATGACATAGCACGATAAAACCTTGTTGTTGTAAGTTATTTTTTACATCTTCAAATAGCGTTTTATTTTGGAAAACACCACCAGACAATGCGATTGTCTTAATACAATGTTGTTCCGCTAATTTGGTGGCTAATTGCTGAACTGCTCGTGATAATCCTCGATGAAACCGTGCTGAAATGAGCGATATATCAATTGAATGAATCAAATCATCTAACAGCGATATCCACATCGGGGTAGGATCAAGCACGTCATCATTAAGGGAGAATGGATAGGCTGTTGTTTCACTATCAAGCCAAGCTTTGTTATCAATGCATGCTTCTAACTCTATCGCTGCCTGCCCTTCATACTCTATCCGGTCAAAACATATCCCAATGGCAGCAGCAACTGCATCAAATAAACGACCGGCAGAAGATGCAAGTGGACAATTGAACTGTGTCGTTAACATCGCATTCAGAGTTACTACTGGTTTTTGAACAAATTTCCCAACTAAATCTAATTCATTATATTGCTGCTCAAGCGTATCCCATCCCAAACATGACACGAGATGGGCGAAGCTGTTCCGCCATGGCTGTTTCATCGCGAGATTTCCACCTAATAAAGCAACTGACTTGAAATGGGCCAAACGGCGACTTTGCTTATAATCTGCTAATAAAAACTCGCCACCCCACAGTGTGCCATCATCACCAAATCCTAATCCATCTAAAACCACGCCAATAACGGGCGGGGCATTTAATGGGTAAACATTGTCAGCCAAACATGCTGCGACATGTGCATGATGGTGTTGAATAGTATGTATCGCTAGATTTTGTTGGTGAGCCAACTCATAACCTGCCTTAGTTGACATATATTCAGGATGCGCATCAATAGCGATATGTTCAGGCTTATGTTGAAATAAACTCCGATATAAATCGATATTGTGTTGGTAATCTTGATAGGTATGATAATTTTCGAGATCGCCCATATGCTGAGAGACAATGGCATAGCCATCTTTGAGTAAACAAAAGGTATTTTTTAATTCGCCCCCCATAGCCAGAACAGGTGCAGCATTGTTAAAACCATCTGCTAAAATAAGTGACTGAGGTGCATAACCTCTGCCTCGTCTTAAGAATTGAGGCTCATCAGCCATTAGCCGCAGAATAGAATCGTCAACTCGATTAACAATATCCCGATTATGTAGTAAGAAATAATCGGCGATGCCGGCCAATTTAGATAGCGCATCATCGTTGCTAATAGTTTGCGGTTCGTGAGCAACATTGCCTGACGTTAATACCAGTGGCTGCTCTAATACATTCATCAGTAAATGATGCAGTGGACTATAGGGCAGCATAAAACCTAGTTGATTCTGCCCTGGCGCTACCGAAGTGGCTAAGTCACCATCATCACGTTTTTTTAACAGTACGATTGGCGCTGCTGGACTTGTTAGTAAGGCACGCTCTTGATCATTAATATAACAGTAGCGTTCGATCATAGCTGTATCTTTAGCCATTAACGCAAAGGGTTTTCGAACCCGAGATTTACGCTGCCTTAACTTTTTGACAGCCACATCATCACATGCATTGACTGCTAAGTGGAAACCACCAATACCTTTTATTGCCACAATTGCCTGAGAATTCAGATAATCAACGGCTGAGCCGATTACATCGATAGTGGAAAGTTTCTTTCCACTATCATCAATTAAATATAATTGTGGGCCACAACTATTACATGCATTGGGTTGTGCATGAAATCGGCGATCATATGGTGCGTTATATTCCTGCCTACAATCATTGCACAAAGTAAATTCAGCCATACTGGTATGACTACGATCGTAGGGAATAGCACTAATAATACTGAGGCGTGGACCACAGTGGGTACAATTGGTGAAAGGATAGTGATAACGACGATTATTAGGATCGAGGATCTCATCTATACAAGCATTACATGTTGCTGCATCCGCAGTTATGCCGGTATGAACATGAGAACTAATAGAGTCAACAATCTCAAAGCCATTAGGGGTTTCTACTGTATTTTGCTGTAAACGTTTAATGTTATCGACACGCGATAATATGGGCTTCTCATCGATCAATGTTTGTACAAATGAATCGATAGAACCTTTAAGTCCCTGTACATTAATAACAACACCATCACCATCATTACTAACCGAGCCTGTTAGATTAAAGCGCTGAGCTAAATGCCAGACTGTTGGGCGAAAGCCAACTCCCTGGACGATACCATAAACATGGATTTGTTCAGCTTGCATTGTCATGGTGTAACGATCGCATTTATCATTAACAGAGACTCCCAAACGAAGGGTTCTGTAACATAGTATTACACTTTTCAATAAAAGTGTAATACTTTATTCCTATTTTTCAGATTAATGCACTGTACATACCATGCAAGGATCAAATGAACGCACAATATGTTGTATTGAAACAGACTCTTTGCCATTTTTATCTATAGGTGTATTTAGTAATGCTTGCTCAAGTGCACCAGGGATAGAATTCTTATCTCTTGGTGAAAAATTCCATGTTGTTGGAGCAACAATCTGATAATTTAGAATTTTGCCTTTCTCAATGCGGACCCAATGACCTAGACTGCCGCGAGCTGCTTCTATTAAGCCTTGTCCTTGTGCTTCATCAGGCATACTAGCTTGTTTGCAAAAAGGTTCATCCAAGGTAATTTGTTTACACCATTTTTCCATTTCAGGCACTAACCGAGCAATTTCAATAACCCTCGCCACGATCCGGTTGTAGACGTTACTTTGTCCATTCAAAACAAGATCCTTAAAAAGAGGATGACCGGACATGGTTTGTCTAGCAATCGCTCCCACTTCAATTACATGTCCATCATAACGAGGGGCTTTACACCATGTATAGCCATTTTCTTGATTACTGTCAGGTGAGGTAGTGCCATCAAAAGGATGAGCAGTTTCGTTTTGAGATAACATCCAACTATGACTAATATCTTCAAGAATAAGTGATGGATTGAACGTTTCAATAGCCCTATTCTGTTCACCAGTCCAAATACCTGGCGGAAACAAAAATGTATCGTCAAATCGATAAGCGCCATAGCTCATAAAGTGGGATTTTATCTTGCCTAGCGTATCTAACTCTAAATCTTCAGCAACTAATAAAAATTGTGAGAAATCACTTTGACTATGACTCCGAGCCCATATTTTAAGGTCATCAGACGTGTCTAGTTGACTCATATTCTCTAATGAATCAGCAAACAAATTTGACTCTAGAAACTGACGAAATCCCATTAATATAGCTAATAACTTAACTCTATCCGAAGCACTAGGTGATGTCGTCGTTCCACCTGGTTGAATACTGAGAGTATGTGGCCATTTTCCAGCGAGTATGCCAGTTATATGCATAAACTCAGCACGCGCTTTAAGCATCGTATTTGCTGCAGAACCTGTCTGTGCTCTAAATCGAGGTTCAATGGCGTGATACCAGCTTTTTTCCTGATAGCTATCACGAGCAAAATCAGGCATAAAAAATAAATAAAAGTGCGTTAAATGATCAGCTACATTCTCACAGGCCAAGATAAGATTACTAACCAACTGACCATTTAACTCTGGCTGAATTCCTTGTGCATCGGCCAGTGCATTAGCGGATGCAAGCGATTGCGCAACTGAACAAATCCCACAAATTCGCGGCGTATAAATCAATGCATCGAGTGGGGGCTTACCTTGCATAATTTGTTCAAAGCCACGATAGAGTGGCGAGTTAACCCACGCCTTTGAGACCTTATCATCAGTAATTTCCACTTCTACTTCTAGATCACCTTCAACGCGGTTAAAAGGACCTAATATTTTACGCGTCATGTTGTGTCCTTGGTTTTACCTGGAGGAGAGATGATATGTTTCGCTGTGGCATTCTTTCTTATCCGCTTTGGTGTAGCGGCTTTTGAAAGTGATGCAAGGGCGACGAACCAAGCTTTCGGCATATCAGTCGGTAGTCCAACCGGAATTCCTGCAATTTTTGGCGTTTCGGTAAAATTTAGCCGGGGACTTTCAAATTCAGGTGCTGTGCAATTGATGCATGGGTAACCTCCTTTTAAACAAGAGCCCGATCCATTCCACGGTCGAATATTACAGTCAGCCCGTGCTTGTGTACCTAAACAACCTTTATGTTCCATCATACAACCAATGTCACCTAACTCTTCTGCACTTGCTTTGTATTCATAGTATTCATTGCGTGCACAACCGTGATGTACTAGATGATCGGTATAAGCACGTGGGCGGTTAAGCTCGTCAAGATCTGAATGATGTAAATCACCTAATGCTAACTGCATTAATGTATTGGTTACCCAATCTGGATGGGTCGGACATCCTGCAACATTGATAACGGGAAAACCGGCAAGTGATTGCCATTTCGAACCTAGTAAACCGCCTGATGTTGTACCATCAAATTGAAGTCCGCAGGCATCAGTCGGATTATTGCCCGCAGCGGTAATGCCACCAAAGGCGGCACAGGATCCAATTGCAAGTGTGTAATCAGCCTTTTCAGCTAATTCGCCTAGCCAGGTCATCATGGGTTTCCCTGTACCGCCAAGTATATGAAATCGGCCTGTTCCATTGGGTCCCATCATCACTGAACCCTCCAAACAAAGAGCATCTAAATGGACTTTTCCTGTCAAAATATTATCGAGTAGCCTCACAAACTCATCAGTCGATGCTTCGCTTAAGGATGGGTGCCAAAGTAGATTAATTTGCGCACTCTTAAGACAGGTCATAACATCTGGGGATTCGGCGTTTAACAATGACATGCTGCAACCACCGCAACCGCCAGATTGCAGCCATAACACGTTAAACATTGGGTAATTTCAAAGTAAACATAGCACCGCCATTAATATGATTTTCAACTTCTAAACTGCCATTACATTGTTCGGTTGCCAAACCATAGCTAATCGACAAACCTAAACCGGTTCCTTTTCCGACCGGTTTAGTTGTAAAGAATGGGTCAAATACCGATAGCATATCTTTAGGTGTAATGCCCGAACCGTTGTCTCGAACCATCAGTATAATCACATCATTAACGGCATGAAGAGCAACGTCAATTCTGGCATCTTCGACTTTCTCAATAGCATCCATCGCGTTCTGTAATAGATTGATTAATATTTGATGTACATAGCCTTCATTGGTTTGAATAATCAATTTTTCAGGCAGATCAACAACAAATGTTGGTTTAATATTGGACGAATGGCTGATCCAATGAATGGCATTTTTAATAAGTCCGACCAATTCAACCTTAACGTGTTTATTACTGCCAGGTGTAGCAAATCGCCGTAGCTCTTGGACAATGTTTTTGACGCGTTCTGCGCCTTCTAATGACGCTTCGAGTAATGAGGGTATGTCATTAATCGCATAATCAATCTTGAGTTTGGTACGTAATTTATCTCGTTCTTCGATGCTAATATTTTTATGAACACTTTCCAAATAAATTCGGAAGTTTTTTTCATAGCGTTGTAATGCGTACATATTGCCGAAAACAAAGCTAATAGGGTTATTTAGCTCATGGGCAACACCTGCGACTAATTGTCCCAAAGAAGCCATTTTTTCTGATTGCACCAATTGTTGCTGTGCCATTTTCAACTTATCGTGAGTTTCCTTTAACTTTAGATAGGCTTTACGTATTTCGCCCAATGGTCGCCCCGTTAAAACGGAGCCAATAAGCTTTCCAGTATGATTGTAGTGCGCTTTACAGGTGATCGCCATAGGTACTTTTTCACCGTCAATACTGCAAATATCAATTTCACAATCCGTTAAGGTACCTATGCGAATGTTTTCTATCAGTGTATCTGACAGTTCTGTACCGACAACCGTTGTTTTAACAAATAAGGTTTTTAATGCCAACCCTTTAAGCTCAAAATTAGTTTTTCCAGTTAATTTTTCAAACGCTAAATTGACACGTTGTATTCGACTGTCAGTATCCGTCACCACAAGTATATTGTTCATGGTCGATAAAATACTTTCGATAAATTGGTGGGCTTCTTCTAACTCAGTATTTTTATTTTCAAGTTCAACTTGTGAACTCACCAAATCAGCATAAATGACATCCATATGCTGGATAACTTCTATCCATGCTTTATCATCAGGCCGAGTCAAATTTAAATCTAAACCATCCGTTTCATGTAGCAGTTTAGGATCGGGTTGATGCTTTTTCATGATGAGCTAACGTCAATTCAACTTAGTTCTGATAGGTAGTTGAACAACCTCTTGTTCCATCGGTTCAAGTGAATAACGTTCTAATTTACTGCGTAATCCTACTCTAGAAAGCCCCAATTCCTCAGCAGAGCGTGTTTTATTCCACCGGTGTCGAACCAGTGTTTCTTTCAGAATATGTGCTTCCAACAATTCAATACGATCTTTTAAATTACCTTGTGAACGACTGGCCACTAATTTCATATCCTGACGCATTTCATCAGGTATTGCACGCAATACATGGGGTGACATACAATCAGCACCTAGTTTAGTGTCTTGGGTTAATACCAACATACGTTTGATTTCATTTTCTAATTCACGCACATTACCCGGCCATTGATATTTTTGTAAACACTCTATTGCCTCAGCAGTGAAACCAACTACTTTTTTGCCAAGTTCAGCCTGCAATTTATTCAGAATATCTAAAGCAAGATATGGAATATCTTGCAAACGATCACGCAAGGTTGGCATTTCTATTGTGAAAGTAGCCAGACGATAATACAGATCTTCTCTAAATCGCCCTTCACGGACATCTTCAGCTAGTTTACGATTCGTCGCTGCAATAATACGGACATCTATCGGCCGTCTTTTGTTACTTCCTAAAGGACGGATTTCTTTTTCCTGTAATACCCGTAACAGTTTCAGTTGGAAGGCAGGTGAAGTTTCACCTATTTCATCAAGAAAAATCGAACCGCCTTCAGCACTTTCAAATAAACCCGTGCGATCTTCTACGGCACCAGTGAAGGCACCTCTTTTATGTCCAAACAATTCGCTTTCAAGCAACTCATCAGGTAATGCACCGCAATTTTCTGCCACAAAAGGTTCTTTTTGACGAAGGCTGTTGTAATGGAGTGCCCGTGCACACAACTCTTTACCGGTACCCGACTCCCCCATGATTAGAACATTCACGTCATAGGGTGAAATTTGTTTTATGGTCGCACACACTTTATTCATGCAGCTATCTGGGCTAAGGACAATAGTGTCCATGCTAAAACGTGCTTGTAATGCGGTACGCTGAACATCAATCGCTTCACGAAGTGTTTTCGGTTGTAAGTTCAACTCAATCGCTAATCGTTCATTCTTACGATGTAGATCAAATAATTCAATCGCATTGGTCAGCTTTAAAATAACATCTTCTGGGTGCCATGGTTTGCTAATGTATTGATATATACCGCCTTCATTGATCGCTGCAATAATATCCTCGGAGTCTGTATATCCAGAGATAATCATGCGGATAATTTCTGGCCAGCGTTGGCGAATATCGGCACAGAATTCAACACCTGTCATATCTGGCATACGTTGATCACATAGTACGACTTGAATCCATTCCCGTTCAAGAATGCGATTGGCATCTTTTATATTGGTTGCAGTGTAGACATCAAAGTACTCATTCAAGATCCGCTCAAGCGTCTCGATTGATCGCACTTCATCGTCAATAATCAAAATGCTAGGCAGTACTTCATTCATATTTACACAGATACCTTGATGGCGGCTTCATTAGCAACAAGCATATCAGATCGGCCAATAAGTCTTAATTGTCTTGATGTGCGAATCCATTGATACCAGTCTTCCATTCCTTCACCGGTGGTCGCTGAAACTTGTAATATTAATATTTTAGGATTGACTCGACGGGCATATTCAATGCATTTAGCGACATCAAAATTTAAATATGGCAACAAATCGATTTTATTCAAAATCATAATATCAGCGGCAAAAAACATATCAGGGTATTTTAACGGTTTATCTTCACCTTCCGTAACTGACAATATAGCCACTTTATGCGCTTCACCCAAATCAAAGGCAGCAGGACAAACAAGGTTACCTACATTTTCAATAAAGACAACGCTACCTTCTATCGGAGCAAGAGTTTCTAAGGCACGCTCAATCATATGCGCATCTAAGTGACAGCCTTTACCCGTATTAATTTGCACGGCACTCACGCCTGTTGCTCGAATACGCTCGGCATCATTTGATGTTTGTTGGTCGCCTTCAATCACTGACAAAGCTAATTCCCCTTTCAAAGCAGTAATTGTCTGAGTTAATAATGTCGTTTTACCTGAGCCTGGACTTGATACTAAATTAAGCGTTAACATGCCATTGTCAGTGAAATAGCGACGATTTTCTTGTGCATATTCATCATTCTTACTCAGAATATTCTGCTCAATTTCAACCATGCGTGATTGGCTTAGCCCTGGGGCATGAGAATGTGCCGGCCCTTGACCAAAATGGATATCATGCTCGTGACTATGGTCATGGCTGTGTTCATGGTCATGGCTGTGTTCATGGTCATGGCTGTGTTTATGGTTGTGGTCATCACCGTGAGGGTGAATATGATCATGACCTTCGATTTTTATCTCGCCGCTAGCGCAGCCACATGTAGTACACATTTAATTCACCTCTAGTTCTTTGATCTTGAGCTCATCACCGCTACTTACTTGTAGCTGATAACTTCCACATTGATCACAGGGATCATACCGCTGTTTGACAGTAATCGTCTTTGCACATGGCATACACCATGCCTGTGCTTCAATATTATTAATACTCAGCTCAGCATTCTCTGCAACTGAACCTTGCATAACAATTCCAAATGAAAATTCTAATGCTGAAATTTCAACGCCAGATAGCACTCCCACGTCTAAGATAACCCGCTTCACTTCGGTAAAGTGTTGTTTTTCAGCTTCCGCTTCAATTATTTGTAATATGCCTTCGCAAAGTGACATTTCATGCATTAGTATCTCACCTCATCTTTGATGTGAAGTTGATATTCAACACAAGGGTCAATGGCATGAATGATCAGATCTGCCTGTAAGTGTAATGTATCTAGCCGCTCGGTATTTAAATGACACAAACTGTCCGCCGCAACCCCGTGTGGATGAAAATTCCACTCGGTAGGTGCAATAATACTGAGCTGTTTAATATAGTGGCCTTCGAGTTCGACATAATGGCTTAGACGACCACGGGCAGCATGAGTATGAGCAAGACCATCAACTGTACTTTTAGACATATTTAACATTGCTTCCATTTGAAAAAAGTCCTGCAGCTTTATGATCAAGTCAGCCACCTCATTCAATCTCGCAATCATACGGGTATAAATACCATTACCCCATCGTTCTGTTAAATGTGCGATCAGCGGTGTGGCGTATTGATAATTAAACCAACTCAATTCATAACAACGTGATTGCCAATTCGGTTGTGCAACAAAGGTCGCTTTATCTGTTGTTAATTGTGAAATAAATTCGACATCGTTTATGCTCGGTAATGGGACAATAGTAGAAGCCCCCGCATGCTTCCATGGTTGCTCAGTTAACCATGTAATGAAACGTGCCGGTTGGGTTTTCTGTTGTTCAGCCCACGCTTTTATTTCAACTTCATTAGACGTTTGCCAATGTTCTACCGGCATACCAAAAATGATCTCACAAAGTTGTTGATAACAATTTTGCCATAACTCAACAACGGCATCTGAAAGAATGGTCACTTTTGCATCAATACATAATAGGTATTGCGGCTCTAAAGATTGCATAACAAAATTTATCGACTGTACAACATGTGCTAACGCACTATAATCAACGTCTTCTCTCACGTATTGAGGCCAATCTATTAAAATACGTAGACTATGCTCCCGCAGACTTTCTAGTAATACCAAGGCTTCACGTTGTGATTGAACCTTGCTATCAGCGGGCAATTTCATTGCGCTTTCTATAGCATTAACAGCCGTTATTGCCTGTGCTTTGCCACAAACATTAAATAATAATGGCAAAAGTTGTAATGTATCATCAATCGACTTGCCCGTAAAAATTTTTGCAGCATGGGTAGGTCGTGATGACTGAATGACACTTTTAATAGCAAACTTGTGTTGCATCAAAGCTATTGATATCTGCCCTTGAACGCTCATAGATCTGAGCCCGAATTGAATACATTACCTCGAAGAAAATCTCGTCTTGATGCAGTTTCTTTAATTAGTTTTTGTGGTGACGATTGAACAAGCTCACTTTCTGCCTGTGCTTCTGACTTTTGATTAAAACCATCTTTTTCAGGTGAAATGGTTTTTTCACCTGACCAAATCTCAGCTATTTCTTGAGTTCGATGTTGCGATTCTTGATCAAAGTTCTCTTCGTCCATAAGTGCAGCTAATGCTTCTTGAGCGGTTAAATCTGCCTCTTGCTGATCTTCAAATTCAAACATAGGAGAAAATAACGAACAACTTAAGTACAAGCCAAATTGTTGTTCGTACCCTACGATAAAATCATAAGCACCCGATGGAAAAATATGAGTTTGAATGTCACCCATATTTGATTCATTGCTAACTTTAACCGTTGCAGGCAAAAGCATTAGGTTCATAAACCAAGGTGTGATGAGTATGCCTAATTGATAACCATTCCACTCATGAAAGCCGATAGCTTTAACGCAAAGGCGCTCATTTAAAACAGGCACTCCCTCCATACGTTCTCGTTGAATACAATTAAACGTGGTTTCGAGTCGTTGATAAGGCTGCTCTTCAATCATCATTTATGCCGTAATAACCATAAATTGTTCTCTAGCACCATCACATTCAGGACAACGCCAATGATCTGGAAGTTGAGAAAAAGGCGTATTAACTGGAATCTGCCAATAGTCATCGCCGAGTTCAGGATCATAAACTTTCCAACAGATTTTACATTCCATTCTATCCGAGTCTTTGATCCGTGAATTATCACCACCATAAGAACATTCGAATGGGCTATGTCCGCCTTCGCTACTCATTAGCTAACAACCACAGAATAGACATCCAAAATCTCTTTTAAACGTTCGGCGCTGTCTATTATATCTTCAGGAGCAGCGATGGCTACGCCGGGCACATCCACAACCTCAATCGTATTTAAAATCAATTTATCTTCAGAATTGTAGAATTTAACCCACCATACATTCATTTTATTAGTACTACCTATACGACAATTACCATAGCCACGAGAAAGAATAGTTATCGGCCCAACACCTAAGCGATGTCCCAGAAAATTAAGATCTTCTGTTGATAACGGTAACAAGGTAAGGTTGATCACATGATTTACATCACCCAGCTTCCAATTTTGTATTTGATCTGCTAACTCAATAATCAGTGGAGGCACATTAAGAACACCGGGTGGAATGACGTCTAGACTCGTATCGAGTGGACTACTATTAGCGAATGCCTGCTGTCTTACAATAGAAGGTATATCGGCGACTTCAATCATATCACTGATAACAATGCCATTATCATCGCTGGTTCTTACTCGCCAAATACCCGTTAAAACCGCTTCTTGAATATGTACATTGGTATCACCTTGATACAACACACTGACTTCACCTTCATTAAGAACCTGATTGACCAAATCAATATTAGCAGCATCAAGGGCACTAATATCAAAAATAACGGCCGGTTGTCCTGCTTGATAACTATTAATGGCATAAAATAATTTAGCTAAAATAGCTTTGGCTTCATCAAGATCAGCTACATCTTCAGGTTCAGGAATAATCGGTGTCTGGTAGGTGTACATCTCACCGGGCGGTTTAGTGAAACTAAAATTCTCATCACCCGATTCTAATGGTTGCGATCCTTCACCTACAACTGGAATATCAATTGGTTTACCATACTGTTTTATATCCATTTCTCTCTCCAATATTTAGTGGCTTACCACCGGAATTCCAATCGATTTAGGACGACTGGGTTGTGATGTAAGAATTTGTTTAATTTCAGTCAGATAATCTGACCAATCGTGAATTCCTGTTAGCGCATTCAGATATTTATCTCTTCGCATGAATACCAACGCTGGCCATGCTGTAAAGCCGTACATAGATTGCAATTTTTTCTCATCATCACGGGCGATGAGAGCGGGTTTCAGGTCGGTGAAAACAGCTGTTAATTCAGGTAAGACGATGGCAACATCATTTGTTTCGGCAAATCGATTAGCATCTTCTGTAAAGAACAACACACTATGCTCATTGTCCAGTAAGAATTCTTTGATTGTATTCAACGTTAATAAAGGGTAATTCAGCTCATCTTGAAGACGATCAATTAGAGGCGTTGGCTTTGGCTTTGGCGTAGACATAATTTAATTCCTTTGTTTAGTGTTTTGCTGGGACTTGAGCTTGTAAATGTGGCGGCAATTCTGGTTCACGATTAATCAAATCATCAAAGAAATGGTCAATCTCACCCGTGCCATCCATAATGCTTTTCATTGCAAGTATTGCTTGCTGGATTTTATCTGCATTTTCATCAGTCAATACTTCACGCGCACCCCCTAAAAAATTCAGAATCCAAGTGCCTACAGCTTGTTGTCCGACCAACCTCATATCAATGAGTTCTTGTTTATCATCGGCTTCACACAATGCAAAAACACCGCGTATTTCCAAAACTTTCATCGGGATTCCAATACACATTAATATTGTCCTCGATGATCAATCGGCACACTCCGTGCTTGTTGAATGGGTGACGGTTTAGGATCAAACTTCACTTCGTTATCCGTGAGTACGCGTTCATCGCCTAATCGACAGGCATCAATCTCAGAGGGACGCCCCGCTTCATATTGCTCTAGAGCTAATTCTGATGGCGATAATCGCTCAACTTCTGGCAACGGTTCAGCACGTTCACGTACCATTAGGCCCAGTTTTTCAATGTATTCAATCGCGATGTTAATAGCAGGATTGATTTGTGCTTTTACTGCAGGTCGCAAACTGCCGCCAAAATCTTCTAGTTCAACAGGCTGCACGCCAATTAGTAGTATTTTTTCAGGATAATCGCCGAGTAATTTTGACGTAGCTAATACCTCTTGGAATCCTGTTTGATGGAGACTCATCTTTTTTGCAGCCATGAAATTAGGAACGTCATCATCCTCAATCAGCATAAGTTCACCACCTTCCAAGTGATAATCAATTGCATCAAATACAATTAATATATCTGCGGATTGAACATGTTGAACTAAATAAATTCCCTGAGTACCACCATCCATCAATGTGACTGTTTCAGGAAAAATATAACGGCGATGAATTTCCTCGATACAGCGAACACCAAAACCTTCATCTGCCCATAGTAGATTGCCAATACCCAGCAGTAAAACACGCTTCTCATTCATATTAACTAGCCTCAATTATTAAAAATACCAAGCATAAGGAAGATAGTATTACACTTTTACATAAAAGTGAAACATTACATTCCATTAATTGTAATAACCTGAGGGTAACCGTATAAAAACGCGTAGTTAATCTCAATAAATTCATACCGAAATAATCACATATAACTATATATAACAATAGATTAAATTAAAATAAACGTGTTTAACTAAAATAGTTATAACATCAATATATTTATCTCAACTTCTAAAAAATACTGTGACCACCTCAGTAAATCGGAAACATACTATCCACTTAATCTGTTAATACTGAAAACCATCCTTTCTAAAAAACCACCTCACTTGAACTATAAATCAATATTACTTGATATTTATCAATGATTTACAATCGTGGCATATGTGTTGCAGCTGGTACCTTCGTTAGATTGAAATTACTTCCAAACTCTAATACAGCTAAATGGATAAAAATCAATAAATAAAGGCAGGGATAATAATTATGATTGAGACATTTTATGAGGTAATGCGTCGACAAGGTATTTCTCGTCGGAGCTTTTTGAAATACTGTAGCTTAACGGCTGCAGCCTTGGGATTAGGTCCCGAGTTTGCAGGAAAAATTGCACATGCTATGGAGACTAAGCCCCGTATACCAATAATCTGGTTACATGGTTTGGAATGTACCTGCTGCTCCGAATCTTTTATACGTTCAGCGCATCCCTTAGCAAAAGATGTCGTTTTATCGATGGTGTCATTGGACTATGACGATACAATTATGGCTGCTGCAGGTAAACAGGCCGAAGCTATCATCGAAGAAACAATCGCTAAGTATGACGGTAATTTCATCTTAGCTGTTGAGGGTAATCCACCGTTAAATCAGGAAGGTATGTCAATGATTATTGGCGGAAAACCTTTTACAGAACAATTAAAACATGTGGCTGAACATTGTAAGGCCATTATTTCTTGGGGATCGTGTGCTTCTTATGGTTGTGTTCAAGCCGCCTATCCTAATCCAACTAAAGCAGTCCCTGTACATAAAGTTATTCATGATAAACCAATTATAAAAGTACCTGGTTGTCCTCCTATAGCTGAAGTAATGACCGCAGTAATTACCTATATTTTGACATTTGAAAGATTCCCTGAACTTGACCGTCAAGGTCGTCCGAAAATGTTCTACAGCCAGAGAATTCATGACAAATGTTATCGCCGTCCTCATTTTGATGCAGGTCAATTTGTTGAGAAATTTGATGACGAAGGCGCACGCAAAGGTTACTGCCTCTATAAAGTAGGCTGTAAAGGTCCTACAACTTATAACGCCTGTTCAACTATCCGTTGGAACGAAGGAACATCTTTCCCAATTCAGGCTGGACATGGCTGTATCGGTTGTTCTGAAGATGGTTTTTGGGATAAAGGTTCTTGGTATGCCCGCCTGACTGATATTCATCAATTTGGCGTTGAAGCTAATGCCGACAAAGTCGGGGGAACAGCAGCAGCTGTTGTAGGTACTGCTATTGCTTCACATATAGCTATATCTGCAGTCAAACGAGCACAAAATAAAGGGGACACTAAGTAATGAGTATTATTCAAACTCCAAATGGCTATAATCTTTATACTACAGGTCAACGTATCGTCATTGATCCAGTGACACGCATCGAAGGTCATATGCGTTGTGAAGTAATATTGATGAGAACAACATTATTCGCAATGCAGTATCGACAGGTACCATGTGGCGCGGCTTGGAAGTCATTTTAAAAAATCGTGATCCTCGTGATGCTTGGGCTTTTGTTGAGCGGATCTGTGGTGTTTGTACTGGCTGTCATGCCTTATGCTCGGTTCGTGCTGTTGAAGATGCACTTAATATTAAAATTCCATATAACGCATTTTTAATTCGTGAAATTATGGCTAAAACATTACAGGTCCACGATCATGTCGTTCATTTTTATCATTTACATGCTTTAGATTGGGTTAACCCTGTCAATGCATTGAAAGCAGATCCCAAAGCAACATCTGCACTACAACAAATGGTATCACCTCATCATCCTATGTCGAGTCCAGGCTATTTCCGCGACATTCAGACACGTATCAAAAAATTCATTGAATCGGGTCAACTAGGACCATTTAAAAATGGTTATTGGGACAATCCGGCTTATAAGCTCCCAGCAGAAGCTGATTTAATGGCCGTTGCCCACTATCTTGAAGCATTAGATTTACAAAAAGAATTTGTCAAAGTTCATACCGTTTTCGGTGGTAAAAACCCACATCCTAACTATTTAGTCGGTGGCGTGCCTTGTGCCATCAATATGGATGGTGATATGTCAGCTGGGGCACCATTAAATATGGAGCGATTGAATTTTGTTCTTGCTCGTATTCAAGAAATGGTCGATTTCAATAAGAATGTCTACGTACCTGACGTTATTGCTATTTCCAGTTTTTACAAAAATCAACTTTGGGGAGGCGGCATGGGTGCGTTGAGTGTTATGGACTATGGTGCATACCCTACTATTCAAGATGATAAGTCGACGGATCAACTTCCTGGTGGTGCTATATTAAATGGAAATTGGGATGAAGTATTCCCAGTAGATCCACGTGACCCCGAACAGGTTCAAGAATTTGTCGGCCATTCGTGGTACTCATATCCAGACGAATCTAAAGGATTACACCCATGGGACGGTATCACTGAACCTAATTATAAATTAGGGCCTAATGCAAAAGGAACTAGTACCAATATTGAAGAAATTGATGAAAATGCCAAATATTCATGGATTAAATCACCTCGTTGGAGAGGCCATGCTGTTGAGGTGGGGCCTTTATCGCGATATGTATTGGCCTACGCTCAAGGTAGTGAATATGTCACTGAGCAATTAAATCGTAGTTTAGGTGCCTTTAATCAACTTGCAGGCACTGAGTTGGATATAAAAACCGCTCTCAACTCAACCATTGGCCGTACCCTTGCCCGAGCATTAGAGTCAGAATATTGTGCTGACATGATGGTCAATGACTGGGATTCATTAATCCAAAATATTAAAAATGGCGATAGTTCGACAGCTAATATGGAGAAATGGGATCCATCCACATGGCCTAAAGAAGCAAAAGGTGTGGGTACAGCTGCTGCACCTCGTGGTGCTGTAGGCCATTGGATCAAAATTAAAGATGGTAAGCTCGAAAATTATCAATGTGTCGTTCCAACAACGTGGAATGGTTCACCTCGTGATCCTGCTGGAAATATTGGTGCTTTTGAAGCAGCGTTGATGAACACACCTGTAGAACGTCCAGAAGAACCAGTCGAAATTTTGCGAACACTTCATAGTTTTGATCCCTGTCTTGCCTGTTCAACTCATGTTATGAGTGAAGATGGTGAAGAACTTGCGAATGTGAAAGTTCGTTAACCAAGGAGGCGCTATTATGAATAACAACATAAAATCTAGCCATAACGAAACGTCGGTGTATGTTTATGAAGCACCTGTGAGAATCTGGCACTGGATAAACGCCTTAGCAATTATCATTCTTGCTATAACAGGTTATTTTATAGGTTCGCCTTTACCAACTTTGTCGGGAGAAGCGAGTGATCATTTTCTAATGGGATATATTAGATTTACCCATTTTGCAGCCGGCTATATTGTTTTAGTTGGATTTATTTTTAGGCTGTATTGGGCATTTGCCGGTAATAAGCATGCTAGAGAAATATTCTTTCATAATATTTTAAATAAAACATACTGGCACGGCCTGTGGCATGAAATAAAATGGTATTTATTTATAGCAAAAGAACCTAAACAGTATGAGGGTCATAATCCTTTAGCTATTTTTGTAATGCATTGGCTTTTTGTATATGGAATCATCTTTATGATATTTACAGGCTTTGCCCTATATGGCCAAGGAACGGGAGCAGGCTCTTGGGCTAATACTGTCTTTACTTCTTGGCTAATACCATTGTTTGGTCAAAGTATGGACGTACATACATGGCATCATTTTGGGATGTGGATAATCATCCTGTTCGTAATGATTCATGTTTATGTTGCCGTCAGGGAAGATATCATGTCACGTCAATCAATTATTAGTTCAATGATTAGTGGTTGGCGCACGATGAAATAGTTCAGCTATCACTAAGATGATAGCAAGAGAGCCTCAATATTGACATTACGATATTGGGGCTTTTTTCTTTAGCATTATTTAACGGTTTGTTTTGATCAACACTAAGAATCCCAGTATTCATAACAATAAAATCTAAGCTTAGTATTTAATACAAAACATTAGACAACAGTTGACGAAATTTATATATTTTGATTTTAATCGCCTTAGCCTAATGTTGAATTTTTACAACCCAAATCAGATTACATCTGGCTGAGGCAAAATTACTGATCCTCAGCCGAGTTAACACTGAGGTAATTTACTGTCGTTCATTTAATTAGATGGCATGATTATCTAAAGTGAGCTTGCTGATGTCATGCTCATTATCGGTGAACAAATATTAGCTGCAAGTATCTAATCCCACATCAATACGCTTACATTAATATAATTCTAAAACTGAATACAAATAAGGCACCCGAAGGTGCCTTATTTTTTAATCAAACAAACTTAACGTTTAGATACCATCATTGATCACACCCGTGTCCAATAGTGATTGAAGTGTAGCATTCGCATTAGCACCAAAAGCAAGAGCATCCACGCCCTGCAATTCAATCTCTTGAACGATAGCGCCGCTACCATTTTTGATATTTAACTGCAAATGATGATCAGCTCCTGTCGCAATACCTTCAATAGTATGTGGCACTGATGGATCGGATAATAAATCTGCTAAGTTCAGCTGGTCATTGACAGTATCAAAGTCCATCACTATATCGTGAGCAGGTGTTGCGGTAATACTGACATCTTCTTGGTTCCAAACGAAGATATCAGAACCTGCACCGCCGGTTAGGATGTCATCACCGGCACCACCGATTAAGATATCGTTACCGGCATCGCCATAGAGGGCATCATTTCCACTTGTACCCTCTAATAGATTATCTGTTGAAATAGCCGAATCAATCGCTGTATCAGAAATGGATAGATTTCTGAATGAAATACTGCCCTCGCCATTACCTGCTGGATCATTATCGTCATCATCATTAACAAAGACTAAGCTATTAAACACACCATTGCTTTGATCTAATACGCTCAAATCAACCTCAACTCTAGCCCAGCCGTCACCAAGATCTTCTGATGTATAGGCAGCATTAGTTCCCCATGACTGGGAACCCGCAACTTTAATCAAATTAGACTGATCGATAGCGTTATTATTATCAAGGTTGTTATCAAATAATATGCCTTGTAGCTCACCACCAGTCGTTACTTTAGTTTCGAACGTCAATGTGCCATTAGACCAGTCAAAATCACTCGCAACACCAAGCTGATCTAATGAAACAGCTTTCCATGAATTACCTGCCAAGGTAAGTACATTCTCTGTCACCGTAGTCGCATCGCTTGCTGCTCTATCTTGAGTGGAACCACCCCAGCTAGCAAGTGATAATGCATTGAAATCAACATAGTCAGCCGCAACCTTAGCATTACTATCTGTTGTTGCGGTAGCAGTACCATCTGTAGAAGTCACTGAACCTAGAATTGCATTAACCTCATCACCTGATAACTCATGATCTGAAATAAGCGTTAATTTTCCCGCGTTATACGTTCCATCTTGATTCGGGATCTCAGCAATTGTCACGCCAGTTGGTAGACCTGTTAAGGTTATACCACTCAATATTTCACTACCATCAAGATCAGTCAATGCAGCAATGATCGATAGGTCGTAGCTGTAGCTTGTTTGCGGTGCATCGTTATATTCATAAACACTAAATAACTCGACATTATCAATAGCGATACCCCAATTATCATCACTAGCGCCTACTTCAGCAAAAACTAAACTATCAGTGCCCGTTGCTTTCACATTAATAATGAGCGATTCCCAAGCTTCTGTGTTATTACCTTGGACCGTACCGACCACTAAACCATTCCATAGTATATTCATCACACCAGAATCTTGCCCAGCTTGGCCACTTTCTTGCATGGCAGCTTTATCCCGGAAATCAAATGACAACTGATATATTTGGCCCGAAGCAAGTGAATCAAACGTTTGTTCGATTGAAGTATTACCTGGGCTAGCACCTAAATCCATGTAATGATTGCCATCTGTTGAACCAACACCTGCATGACCTGCTGCATGTGGCTCCATTGGTGCACCGAGGATAGTCTCCCAACCAGTAATAGTTTGCATAGAAACTAGACTTGTCCCATTCAAACTTCCTTCTGCTAAACCAGTAACCAAATTGCCACCGGCCTTCTCACCATTGATATCTTCAAAGCTGCCATTAACTATCAAGTTAGTTGTATCTATTGAACTTACAGGCATTACATAGAAGCCACCATTATTTTCTGAACCACCATTTGCAGCATCGAATGCTACGTAAGCGAAGTGGCCGATATCAGAAATAACGATTGTTCCTGTCGACGTAATAGCACCTTGTCCAACTTGTCCACCATTTAGATCATAAGCAATCCATTGGGCATTTAAGCTAGCTGATTCAACACTAACGGCAAATGTAGCACTCGATAATTCTTGTTGCAGATCAAACATTAAACTTTCGTTTTTATCGATACTATCAACACCACTACCGCCACCGACACCGTAACCTTTATCTTCTACAAAAGTCGTATGTGTTGAGTTAGTCGATGCTTTTAATATACCGCTGTCACCACCGCCAACAAAATAGCTATCACCTTTGTAATCGATTACCTGATAGCCTTCTGCTTGCGTAGACGTCACTGTAGGCTCACCGACACTCATAATCAAAGTTGGTGCATCAGCAACAGCGGTTACGCCGATACTAACTGTAGCTATTGAAGTATCACCATCACCATCTGTTAATGTGTAGCTAAATGAATCAGAACCAGAATAGTTTGCTGATGGTGTATAGGTGAATGTACCATCCTCATTTAACACAACCGTACCGTTTGCAGTTTGAGTATGACTACTAATTGTCGCATTATCTGCACCGACAGAATCATTTGCTAGCACATCGATAATAACTGCGGTGTCTTCATCTGTTGTTACTTCATTATCTGCAACAGCCATTGGACCGTCATCTTCAAACGCAAGAAGCACACCAATATCAATACTGTCACTTGCAGTATCACCATCACCATCAGTAACCGTCGCCGTCATAGTAATTAAATTATCACTAATCGTAGCGGGCGTTAATGCTTCGTCATGGTCTTCAGCATTACCATGAACAACTGCACGTAGTTGAGTCAGTGTAACTTCACCAGTCGCCGTATCAACGGTTAGGGTAAATACCACACCATCAGCAACATAACCTTCTATATCGCCAACATTATTAGTCCTCAATAACACAGCCGCATCCGACAATGTATCTACTACACCTGAATCCGCACCTTCTGAATTTAAGCCAAGTGTATAATCAACAGAACCAAGGCCATCTGCTCCAGGACTAATCGCGAATGAACCGGCTAGAGCCATTGTGGCAGAAGCAGTAGTTGCTTGATCACCATCAGCTAATTCAGTTTCATCTACAGTCAATGGTCTACTATTAGTAACACTCCACTCGACATTGATGTTTACGTCATTAAAGTCACCATCGCCATTTGGAATCGGTAAGTCTTCCCAATTTTGATTACCAATCAAGCCATTATCGGCAACATGATTTTGTGCATCAGTATTTAGTGCTGCATTATCAAAGAACACATTAGCGCCAGTACCAACTAGAGGTGTCGTTCCAGAAAAGGCTTGCCATTGACCATTAACAAGGCTGAAAGTTACTGGCGTATTATCTTCAAGACCTGAGTTCTTATTATCACCATTCGGAATAATAAAGAAGCCGACTTGTTCTGGTGTATAACCTGTCACGGTTACTGGGACTGTGTCTGTATCATGTACATCATCCCAAACAACGACACCAGTTGTTGGCTTGCCAGTAACAGCATCCTTAATATAGTAACCATAGCTGTTGTGATGACCTGCCGAACTCACTTCATCATGATTAGTGATAATGAACTCGTAAGCTGGAGCCGCTGGTTGAGTGGCTGTAACACTTGGACCATCATCTCGGAAACTAATCGAGGCAGTTAGATCAACCTCTGCTGTAGCTTTATCACCATCTTCATCAGTGATGGTTGCCACTAAATTAATTAAACTTGGATTTAGACTTACCACGTCATCGTGATTAGCCGGATCAGCATGTATAACAGCTCGCTGCTGATCTAACGTAACCTTGCCGTCAGTATCAACTGACAAACTAAAGACTAAATCATCACTTGTTACTGTACGTCCCTCAATAGCCCCTGTGTTTTCATTCATAGAAAGTAAAACAGCTTGGCCAGTTGCGGTATCGGTAACGCCTGTTGGTCCTTCACCTACGTTCAATGTATAAGCAATTGAACCTGCACCATCCGCACCAAAACTGCTGGTGAATAAGCTCGAAAAGTCAGCAGTTGCATCAACATTAAGATTGGTTTCATCAACCTGTAAACCAAAAGCATTCGCTGTCATATTGATATTATCAATATAAGCACCTAATGTATTTGATCCACCATTTGCATCTGGTAAACCAGCAAAGCTTAATGTTGTAGCACCAACGGCTAAACCACCGTAATTCAGGGTAATGGTAATCCATCCATTGGCAGGATTAGTGACTTGTGTGACAGTTACGCCATTGTCAGAAGTGATATTAACGGTGCCATTTGATTGTGCGTCCAAAGTAACTGTAATCGCAGATGAACCTTCACCCAACGTGACTTTCATGTCACTACCCGATTTATCATCTGGGCGTGGTTTATAGTCGAAACTTAAAGCGGCTTCAGCGTAAGGTAAGCTAACAGTTGTACTGAGTACTGTTAGGGTCGTATGACCGCTGCCATGTGAATCTAATTCAGCATGAGATTGGCCATCAGAAGCGGTACTACCACCAACATTACCGCGTTGAATCTCAATTCCCGCAACATTCGTTGTCCACTCAACGCCATGATCACCAACAATGGTTGCACCACCTTGACCCTCTACATTCCAACCATCAGAATTTCTGAAGTTTTCAAATGATTCTTGAAGCAACAACTCTGATTGGATTGCTTGGCTGGTGATGACTGGCACATCATCAAGTACATCTACATCTAATATGATGACAGCTTTTACTTTGTCGCCATCACCATCTTCTGCAACCACCGTCAATTTAATATTTAAATCTTGTAGATTTTCACCTTTACCTTCTACTAATACATTAGACAATAAGGTAAAGGTATAAGCACCTGTTTCAGCTGTCACATCTAAACGATAACCATCTGCCTCGACAGTAATAATGCCATCTTGATCAGCTGTTTTACCATTAACACTAACAATAGCTGCTGCTGCCATACCATCGGCACCAAAGCTGAAGTTATCAGCCAAACTACCTGTTGCTGTAACAGAACCCGTACCAGTTACTTCACCATCACGAGCAGCATCAGCATTAGCACCAGCTAAACCATCTTCATCAACAGTGATAGCGTCACTTTTATCAATTAGTATTGGTGAATCATCATCAACAGTAACTTTAATCGCACCCGTCACTGTATCGCCATCACCATCAGTAACCTGATAGTTCACCTTAAAATCTTGGTTATTTTCTTTATTTGCTTTTTGGTCTTTATGATCAATTGGGTTCAATTGTCTAACCGTATAATCACCCGAGCTTGTATCTGTTAAGCTCATTTCTACTACATTAACGCTACTACCATCTTGCAATTGACTTACTGTTAATAGCGTGCCGTCAGCATTAAGCGTATAAGTAAAGCCCTTTGGTGCACCGTTATCAAGCAACAATAAACTTCCTGCCTCATCCGCACCATAACTGTGAGATAAAGTACCGGTTGTTCTAACTGCATCTGGATCATCTTTAACGCCACCAGGATTACCATTGGCATCCGTAACAGCATCGTCATCAAGTTTGACCGACTTATTAGCAGAAACCGTTGGACTATCATCATCAATATCCACGGCAAAAGTGCCATCAACAGAATCACCATCAAAGTCTGTAGCGGTATAACCGATGTTAATAATGAGATTATCTTCTACGCCACTGATCGGATGGTCTATATTATCCAATAGTCTAACTTCTACGCCATATGACTCAGAAAAATAAGAGTTAACATTCTGAACAACGGTCATCGTTAGAACGGCTATATCACCAGCCATACCAGTTAATGTACTGGTATCAGCATCCCACGTATAAGTTAATTCAACATCATTCGAAAAAAGCGGCTGACCATTCTGGTCAACAATACCTGTGGCACTTAAACTAACCGCACCAATATTTGCGGGGCCGTCTGCACCAAAGTTGATTGGAAGATAGACCAAACTTTCAGCATAACCGTCTCCAATATTACTTTCATCAACCGATGTTGTTGGTATAAATGCTGTTGGTAAAGATTCTTGGCCTTCTGATTGCTGACTATAGTCATCGATGTGTGGCACATCATCAACAATATTAAATGTTAATGTTGCTGAGGCAGTATCACCATCTGCATCTTGAATTGTATATTGGAATAATTCTTGGGCAATATCTTCACCTTGGCCACTATGAACGTAGGGTTTGTTTAGTGTGAACGTGTAATCGCCATTTGGTTCGACCGTTAAAGTCCAGATTGGACCTGTTTCTGGAGAATCGGGATCAGCCATTTCTAATGTGGCAACACCGCCAATTAATGTGCCAGTAACACCTGTACTTGATCCTGCATAGGTAACAGAAACTAATCCGCCGGGGCCATTTGCACCAAAACTATCATTGGCAAGGATATTTCCTGTTGTTGTTTGTTGTGGAACAAATTCGCCACGGCTATTAATAAAACCTAGGCCTGTTCCTTCTGCACTATTAAAATCAGCTCGATCTTCAAAAACAGTCTTTGAAGCGTCTAAGATGCCTGCTTCTCCAGCAATCCCATCGTCAATGGCTACAGGCACATCATCAAACACATCTTCGCTAACAATTTCAGGTAGAACAAAGCTAGGACCCGTTGTGTCAAATCCGCTAGTTACATCAACCTCTGGTGCCAAAAACTCTACAGTGACGGCTGCGTGACCTTCATTACCACCAGCTTGTGTTCCTGCTCCTGCAGCGGTTGCTTCACCAACAAGTGTTGGGTCGATGCCATCTAGTAACGCTTGTTGTAATGCTTCAACATCATCTTGCACTTGAGTTGGTGCTTGTGTGACTGATTGTGAATCAAAGACTTCATTATCTAGTACTGCTTGTGAGTTTCTGCCAAGATCCATGATGCTGCCGTCAGCAAATTCGATCTCAACAGCGCCTGCAGCGCCTGTACTAACAATTTCATTCGCGAAAAGTTTATCGCCGATTTGTAATGTTCGTTGTGAGCCGTCAGCAGCTGTCGCAGTTGCTGTACCGATGAGTCCTTTTATAATGCCGATTTCTATAGCCATTATTATTCTTTCCTTAAAATTTGAACATTAGTGAATCGAGAGATTATTTCTACCTCTTCAATACGTGGTGGTCACCATACGGCAATGAAATGTATTAGATACTGTACTTTAGTACTAGTGCTCTAATACATTTTGAATCTAGATCACTTTCTTTCTATAAATTCAGATGCTTAACTCAATATTAAAAAATTAACAATCGCAAAGAAAAAAATTATCATGCAGTATTTATGGGAAATTACTAATAATATTAAATTAAGGCGGGTAATATGAATGGATTAGGGCTTGATAATTCATAAGCTTTTTAGGTATCGGCAAGTATTTTTGACAGCGACAAAGTCGGAGCATTAAACAGATCCAAAGATTGCCAGACACTTGATTAGTGCTAAATTATTTTGATGAGGGTATAAGTCAGATAACAGTTGAAATACTAAATTGAGGTAGTCGTTTTTTCAAACTGTTTTTTTTGATAACTTTCAGAAACCAGTTAACCTAAAAATAATAGAATATTTAGTATTAACTGGTAGGCACGAGTGGATTCGAACCACCGACCCCTACCATGTCAAGGTAGTGCTCTAACCAACTGAGCTACGCGCCTGCCGCTAAGCGATGGAATTATACAGCCCTTAATATTTTACGCAAGTGAAAAATAGCCGGTAAAACTAAGTCAATGAATAATCAGCTATTCTCAAACACGAAACACCAAAGAGACGTTTTTCTCTACTATTTTAAAAATAAATCGTAAGCAGGATTATCGGATTCTTGCCAATATTGGTAGCCGAGTGCATCTAAAAATCCCTGAAAATCGGCTTGTTCATTATCTGGCACTTGTACGCCAACCAAAACACGACCGTAAGCGGCACCATGATTACGATAATGAAATAAGCTAATATTCCAGCGCTGACCGATGCGTGTTAAAAATCGTAATAAGGCACCTGGACGTTCAGGGAATTCAAATCGAAATAGTCGTTCATCTTCAACTTGCGGCGCATGACCACCGACCATGTATCGAACATGCAGTTTTGCCATTTCATTGTCGCTGAAATCCGTCCATTGATAACCTGCCTTATCAAGGCTAGCAAACAAGGCCTGACGTTCGCTATCTCCGCCCGTTAATCTAACACCGACAAATACTTGTGCTTGCTGATTATCAGCATAACGATAGTTAAACTCGGTGATACCTCGATCTGATAATGTTTGGCAAAACAGTTGAAAACTACCTGGCTGTTCATCAATTGTGGCTGCAAACAAAACTTCACGTCGCTCACCTAATTCGGCTCTTTCCGCCACATGGCGTAGACGATCAAAATTGATATTCGCGCCACTATCAATCACTACAATGTGTTCATTTTTCAGTTTTTCACGGGCAATATATTTTTTAGCTCCTGCAACAGCGAGTGCCCCCGAAGGCTCGGCAATTGATCGGGTATCATCAAAAATATCCATGATAGCTGCACATAGTTCATCACTATCTACTAAGATCACTTCATCTACAGTTTCACGAGCGATTCTGAAAGGTTCAACGCCGACTTGCCGCACAGCGGTGCCATCTGCAAACAAACCGACTTGGTCTAGCACCACGCGTTCATCGGCATCTAGTGCAGCTTTTAAACTCGCCGCATCAGCAGGTTCAACGGCGATGATTTTTATTTCAGGCCAGAATGCCTTTATATAAGCAGCGATCCCTGCAATTAGACCACCACCACCAACCGGTACAAAAATCGCATGTATAGGGTCAGGATGTTGTCGCATGATTTCCATGGCGATAGTACCTTGACCAGCAATTACTTCGGGATCATCATAAGGATGAATGAAGGTACGGCCTTGTTCTTTAGCAATGTTGGTGGCGTACACGCAAGCCTCATCATAACTATTGCCATGCAAGATGATCTCAGCACCATAAGAGCGTACCGCTTCAATCTTAATCGGTGGTGTCGTTTTTGGCATAACGATGAGTGCCGAGATGCCCATTTTCTCTGCTGATAATGCCACGCCTTGTGCATGATTACCGGCAGATGCGGCCACTACGCCTTGCACGCGTTCTTCTGCGGACAATTGACTCATACGGTTATATGCGCCACGCAATTTAAATGAAAACACCGGCTGTAAATCTTCGCGTTTTAACAGCATGGTATTATTAGTTTTTTTAGATAATCGCGGCATAATGTCAAGCGGCGATTCAATGGCCACATCGTAAACGCGCGCTTTCAGGATTTTTTCGACATATTCAGTCAGCATGACCACACAATTCTTCACTATAATTAATCAATAATAGTGCTTACGGTAACACTGCCGCTCATTTATCTCTATAATTGGCGGGATAATTTACAAAATTAAATAATAAGGAATATGTAATGACTGCTGATGAAATGAAGAAACAAGCTGCTTATGCTGCTCTAGAGCACATTGATACTAATGGCATCGTCGGCGTAGGTACGGGCTCAACGGTTAATCATTTTATAGATGCACTAGCGACTATTAAACATAAAATTGAAGGTGCAGTTTCTAGCTCTATCGTTTCAACTCAACGCTTAGAAGCTCATGGTATTCAAGTGTTTGATTTAAATTCAGTGGGTCAGATCGCAATTTATGTTGATGGTGCCGATGAATCCAACCACAATTTACAATTAATCAAAGGGGGCGGTGGCGCATTAACACGTGAAAAAATCATCGCAGCCGCTAGTGACAAATTTGTCTGTATCGCAGATGAAAGCAAGTTAGTTGATATCTTAGGCACCTTCCCTTTGCCAGTTGAAGTTGTGCCAATGGCACGTAGTTATGTGGCTCGTGAAATTGTCAAAATGGGTGGTCAACCTGTCTACCGAGAAGGCTTTATAACCGATAACAGTAATGTCATTTTAGATGTTCATGGCTTAGAAATTATGGAACCAATTAAACTAGAAAAAGAATTAAATAATATCGTTGGTGTTGTTTCCAACGGTTTATTTGCAATGCGCCCTGCCGATGTACTGTTATTGGGCAGCGAAAGCGGCACAAAAACAGTTTATGCTAAATAGGCTGAGCCTCTAAGATAGCCCCACGCTTTCGAGCGTGGGGCATCATCTCTTCATAAAGTAGTGATTAAAACGCCATGTTTAAACCTTTAAGTGTCTACATTGGTTTGCGGTATACCCGCGCCAAACGTCGTGATCACTTCATTTCATTCATATCCCTATCTTCCATGCTTGGCGTTGCTTTAGGTGTGGCAGCATTAATCACGGTTTTGTCGGTGATGAATGGTTTTGAAAAAGAATTACGAACTCGAATCTTGGGCATGACATCACACGCCTTTATTACAGGTGCCAATGGCACGCTCCAAGACTGGCAAAGTCTGCAAAACTTAATCACCGATAAACCTCACGTTATTGACTCTGCGCCATTTGTTGAAGGCCAAGCGATGCTGAGTCAAGGCAGTCATGTGCGTGGCACTCAAATCCGTGGTATTGATCCTAATTTAGAAGGTCGTGTTTCGACTATTGGTGACAAAATCGTTCAAGGACAATTTTCTGCGCTAAGCCCAGGTAGTTTTGGCATTATTCTCGGCAAAGATCTAGCGATTGCTATGGGCGTAACAACGGGCGATAAGATAACCTTGATCACCCCCGATGTCAGTCCAACGCCAGCAGGAATAATTCCACGTCTTAAACGACTTGATGTAGTCGGTATATTTGAAATTGGCATGTATGAATATGATAGCGCTTTAGCGGTTATGAATATTGAGGATGCTGCTAAGCTATTCCGTATACCTAATGCAGTAACCGGATTACGCCTCAAATTAGATGATGTCTATAAGGCACCGAGTATTACTCGCGATTTGATGATGACCTTACCTGCCAATTATCGTGCTGCAGATTGGACTTATCAGCATGCTAACTTTTTTCGCGCACTGAAAACTGAAAAAATCGTGATGTTCGTCATTTTATTGCTGATTGTTGCCGTGGCAGCATTCAATATTGTTTCGACCTTGATCATGATGGTTACTGACAAACAATCCGATATCGCGATATTAAGAACGTTAGGTATGACACCCAAAAATATCATGACTATTTTTATGGTGCAGGGCACGTTAATTGGCTTATTTGGCACATTACTAGGCGTAATTGGTGGCGTGACATTGGCACTTAATGTCGAATCGATTATTGCCGGTGTAGAAAAACTGCTAGGCTACCAATTTCTACCCGCCGATGTTTATTACATCAGTAGTTTACCTTCTGATTTACAATGGAATGATGTCACTGTAATAGGCTTGACCGCTTTTGTACTGTCATTACTCTCAACTATTTATCCATCATGGCGTGCAGCTCAAATACGCCCAGCTGAGGCACTACGTTATGACTAAACCAGCGGTTATTCAATGCAGTCAACTTACCAAGCGTTTTTCTGATGGCGGCTTAGATACAGAGGTTCTTAATGACATCAATTTAACGATCACTAAAGGCGATAAGATCGCTATCGTGGGTAGTTCTGGTTCAGGAAAAAGCACACTTTTACATTTATTGGGTGGATTAGATGAACCCAGCGGCGGTAAAGTAGAAATTCATGGTCAAGATATTAATACTCTATCTGTCAACGACTTAAGTAAACTTCGCAATCAGAGTTTAGGGTTTGTTTACCAGTTTCATCATTTATTACCTGAGTTTACTGCTGTCGAAAATGTCGCCATTCCGCTCGTTATCGGCGGTATGTCGCCGAAACTGGCACAACAACAGGCCGAGGAGCTACTCATTAGGGTTGGTCTAGGTCACCGTCTTAGTCATAAGCCTACTGAATTGTCAGGAGGTGAACGTCAACGTGCCGCACTAGCGCGCGCTTTAATCACTAAGCCCGATTGTTTGTTGGCTGATGAACCTACCGGCAATTTAGATCATCGCACTGCACAGGCAATTTTTGATTTAATATTGGAATTGAATGAGTCGCTTGGCACAGCATTAGTGATAGTGACTCATGACAATGAACTTGCAAGTCGCATGGATAAAACATTTACTTTATTAGATGGTAATCTTAGTCATTAGATGTTGGTTTTTTCTTTCTTTGAAGCCAGCTACGTATCACCATAAGACGCCAAAATAATCTAACAAATAATATGGCTAACAAGCCTGCGGTTACACCACAAATAAAGCTACCCAGTAACAAGGGCTGCCAAATAGCTAAAAATTCATGGGTGAACCATTCCCATGTCATCGTAAATGCATATTGTCCTAAGGGAACATCGAGTACCCATGAGCCCAGTTTATAATTAAAGAAATAAATGGGGGCGAATGTTAATGGATTAGTAATCCACACACCCATTGCAGCAATAGGGAGATTAACGCGGAAAAAAATTGCTAATGCTACGGCTACAAACATTTGCCCTAACACGGGCATAAATCCAACGAATAAGCCTAATGCAGCGCCACCAGCGATGGACCGCCGATTTAAATACCATAGTTTGGGATCGGTAAGACGTTGACCAAACTTTTGCAGATGCGGATGCTGCTGCATTGTTTTATGATCAGGCAAAAAGCGTTTAAGGAATTTACGAGGCATAGCGTCTCATATTACAATTAAGTCGGTCGTCATTATAGGGATATATGATTAAAACTGCCATTTCATTTCTGTTGGGCTGCCTGTTGTTCTTACAATCGCCCAGTTTACCTGATTCATTTTGGTTGTGGGTGATGATTGTTTCGGCAATCACGCTACTCTTCTTTGCAAAAACTCGGTTATTAGCCTATCTATTACTGGGTGGATTCTGGGCGCTGATACAGGCTAATAATGTACTCAATGACCGACTGTTACCAGAATTAGACGGTAAAGACCTCATCATCACTGGCATTATTGCGAATGTACCCAAGCATAATGGCCAGTCAATCCGCTTTGAATTTAATCCTGATAAAATGACCGATGTTGTTCTTCCTCGCAAGATCCTTCTCAACTGGTATAAACCTTTGCCACTAGCATTGGGGGCGGGCGAACACTGGCAATTAACAGTAAGACTAAAACAAATTCACGGCATGGCAAATCCTGCTAGCTTTGATTACGAAGGCTGGCTATTTCAGCAAAGGATTGATGCTAGAGGCTATGTTCGTAATCATAAGGACAATAAAAAACTTGCTGCCGCACCCTTTTATTCAGTCAATGCTTTACGTCAGACACTATTGGTCAAACTAAGTAACCATCTAAAAGACAGTCCACAATTAGGTTTAATTCAGGGATTAACTACCGGTATTCGCGACAATATTAGTCTATCGCAATGGCAAGTTTTGCGACTTTCTGGCACTAATCATTTATTAGCAATTTCAGGGCTACATATAGGTTTATCGGCAGCTATTGGCTTTTTCAGTATGCGATGGTTATGGTCACGTCGTGCTAAAAACTTATTGTTATTGCCTGCGACGGAAGCCGCAGCAATCGCAGGTTTTTTTGCCGCTTTATTTTATGCCGCATTGGCAGGCTTCGCTATTCCGACTCAGCGTGCGCTGATTATGGTCGCTACCGTAATGATTGCAATGCTAGTTCGGCGACCAGTGTCGGCATCCCATGTCCTAGCACTCAGTTTATTACTGGTATTGATTTGGGATCCATTTGCTGTGTTATCGGCAGGATTTTGGCTGTCGTTTACAGCCGTTGCCATTATTCTATTCACCAGCCAGAATAGATTTCCATCACCACGTTGGCAATGGTTAAAAATCCATACTTTGATTGCATTTGGTCTTACACCGTTATTGCTGTTATTTTTTATGCAAACCTCACTGATCGCGCCTGTTGCCAATGTCATTGCGGTGCCCTTTATCAGTTTAATTATCGTGCCATTGTTATTGTTGGCAAGTCTAATGCTATGGTTATTTGAGCCCATAGGATCAGCGCTACTTCAGTTAGCTGACGGATTACTATCGCTATTCTGGCCACTACTTGATTATCTTGCTGCCTTACCCTTTTCACATTGGACAGTCGCTCACCTACCTTTTTTTTATTACATATCGGTAATAATTGGCAGTTTATTATTTCTATCGCCTCGTGGGTTTCCTGCAAAATGGCTAGGAATAATAGGTTTATCACCCTTGTTATTATTCGATGCTAGTCGCCCTGAGCAAGGTGAGTTTTGGTTTACTTTATTGGATGTAGGTCAAGGTCTATCCGCAGTCGTACAAACTAAAGATCACACGCTCGTATTTGATGCTGGCCCAAAATATAGTGACAGTTTTAATGCTGGCACAGCAATTATCCTGCCATTTTTACAACAGCAAGGCATTAAAAGTATCGACACGCTAGTTATTAGCCATGCCGACAATGATCATATCGGCGGTGCACAACCACTCATGCAAAATATAGCGGTCGATAGCTTATTGACTAGTATACCTACTCATATTTTGCCTGAAGCCTTACCTTGTCTATCGGGGCAATCTTGGCAATGGAATCAGATTGATTTTTCTATGATGTACCCCTACGAGGGAGATAATGGTAGTGAAAACAATCTATCTTGCGTATTAAAAGTGAGTAATACCGCGGGCAGTGTTTTATTAACGGGTGATATCGAAACTGAGGCCGAAGAGCAGCTTATTCTGAAACACGGCAATGCTTTACAGGCCACGATACTGGTTGCTCCACATCATGGCAGTAAAACCTCATCTAGCACTCATTTTATTGATACAGTACAAGCTGAAGTCGTTTTATTTCCAGTTGGCTATCATAATCGCTATCATTTTCCGGCGAAAAAGATCACAGATCGTTACCAACAACAGAATATCCGCCAATACGATACTGCTACACATGGTGCTATTCAATTTAAAATGGGCATTGATGTTATGTCAGCACCTCACCTCTATCGCGAGAATGCTAAAACTATTTGGTCTGCTTACAATACTGACTAACGACCACCATTAACGTATGATAACGGCAGTTTTTTTAAAATTGAGATTGACATCATGTTAGAGATATTTAAATCTGGTGGCTGGCTGATGATCCCCCTATCTGTCTGCTCTATTATTGCGATCGGTATTATTGCTGAGCGATTTTGGAGTCTTCAAACCAAGCGTATTGCCCCACCAGAATTAATAACTCAAATTTGGCAATGGTTACGCTTTAAACAAGTTGATGAAAGTCGCATTAAAGCCTTACAAGCAAATTCACCTTTAGGTCGAATTTTAGCCGTAGGATTAATTAACCGTAATCATTCCCGCGAAATCACTAAAGAAAGTATTGAAGATATCGGTCGCCATGTCACCTTATCTCTAGAACGTAATCTCAACACACTCGGAACTATTGCTGCGATATCACCTTTATTAGGACTGCTCGGCACAGTTTTCGGGATGATTCAAGTCTTTGCCGTTATAACCACGGAAGGAGTCGGTAACCCAGAAACATTAGCAGGTGGTATTTCAGTTGCATTAATTACTACGGCTGCAGGTTTAATCGTTGCCATTCCAAGTCTTATTTTTTATCGCTATTTTCGGGGGAAAATTAGTTCATTAGTGGTTGATATGGAACAAGAAGCGATTAAGTTAATTGAAATTTTACATGGTGTACGTGAATTTGATATTGATGAGGAACAAGACAAGTGAAACTATCACCACAAAAATCAGATGATCCCGATGTTAATCTGACGCCAATGATTGATGTGGTATTTCTATTATTATTATTTTTTATGGTTTCCACTAGTTTCATCCGCGAAAGTTCGCTTAAAGTTGATTTACCTGAGGCCACAGGTCAGGCATTGACTGAACAAGAAAAGCCTATCGACATCATTATTAACGCTGATGGTCAATTTATCGTCAACAATATTACGATGGCAACACCTAACAAGACCGAATTATCTGCGCAACTTAAACTAGCTGTTGGCGAAAATGCCGACCCACATATTATTATTACTGCTGATGCCAAAGCGGACTATCAAAATATTGTCACCGCAATGGATAGCGCACAACAGTTGGGTTACACCAGATTAACACTTGCGACACGACAAAAAGCTAACGATAAACCATGATCAATAATCCTAGAAACATTAGCGCCGCCGAGGTTTATGGGCGTTTATTAAACTATGTAAAGCCATATTGGCTAGCCTTTACAGCCTCCGTTTTTGCTATGGCAATCTATGCTGCTACCGAGACAGGTTTGGCAGCGATGATGAAGCCATTGATGGATGGTAGTTTTGTTAATAAAGATGCCGAAACGATAAAGTTCATCCCGCTAGCACTTATTGGTTTATTTTTAATTCGCGGCGCTGCAAATTTTATTACATCTTATGGCTTAGGTTGGGTAGCGCGTAACGTGATTAAACAATTACGCACTGAAATGTTTGAGCGACTCATCACTCTACCCGCTAGTTATTATGACAAAAGTACTTCCGGACAGTTAATGTCTAAGCTACTTTACGATGTTGAGCAAGTAGCTGAAGCAGCAACAGACGCCGTATTAACGATGATTCGTGACACGCTTACCATTATTGGTTTGTTAGCATGGATGATTTATATCAATGGTATGTTGTCTTTAATTATTCTATTGACCGTACCGCTAATTGCCTTACTGGTCTACAAAGTAAGTTATCGTTTTCGCCGCATAAGTAAAACTATTCAAGATTCCATGGGTGATGTAGGTCATGTCAGCAGTGAAATAATCGAGGGTCATCGTGAAGTTAAAACCTTTGGTAGCCAAGATTATGAACTAAAACGCTTTGATGTGATCAATCAACAAAACCGCCGCCAACGGATGAAAATGATCACCACTGATGCAATCAGTCAGCCTATTATTCAACTTATTTCGGTATTAGGTTTATCAGGTGTTATTTATATTGCTACATTGCCTGAGATGTTGGATAAAATTTCAGCTGGTAGCTTTATCTCCTTTATCACTGCCATGTTTATGTTGTTGACACCACTCAAACGTCTGACAAAAGTAAATGGTAAAATTCAAGCGGGTATTGCTGCCGCACAGAGTGTTTTTAACTTGCTTGATCAAGATCCTGAGTCGGATACTGGAACCAAAATTATCGGTAGATCCCAAGGCGATATTCAATATCAAAATGTGGGTTTCAGCTACAACTCAAATAATGGTAGCGTTTTAGAAGATATCTCATTTCATGCTAAACCTGGACAAACTATCGCCTTTGTCGGACATTCAGGTAGCGGTAAAACAACCTTAGTCAGTTTATTAGCCCGATTTTATCCCATTACTACTGGTCAGATCACCATCGATGGCATTGATATTAACGAACTTAAGTTATCTGAATTACGCAATCAAATTTCTTTAGTGAATCAGCAAGTAGTTTTATTTAATGACACCGTTGCTAATAATATTGCCTATGGTCAGAAACAATATGTCAGTAATGAACAAATCATTGCTGCCGCCAAAGCAGCACATGCTTGGGACTTTATAGAACGTCTACCTGAAGGCTTGGCTACACATGTTGGCCAAAATGGCGTGCTATTATCTGGTGGTCAACGTCAACGGTTAGCCATTGCACGTGCATTATTACGTGATGCACCGATACTGATTTTAGATGAAGCGACTGCCTCATTAGACTCTGAAGCTGAACGACATATCCAAGCGGCGCTAGAAGCATTGATGAAACAACGTACGACACTGGTCATTGCCCACAGACTATCTACCATTGAGAAAGCAGACCAAATTATTGTCATGCATAATGGCCATATTATAGAGACGGGGACTCACACTGACTTACTCGCTAAAGGTCAACACTATGCCGAACTGTACCGTTTGCAGTTTCAGGAAAAATAATCAGTACTCATGATGCAATGGCTTATAAACAGCTGGTACCAACCCCAGCTCATTCGCTGGTTATTATGGCCTCTATCATTGATCTATCAAACGGTGCTTCAACTACGAAAGTGGCTGTTTGGTATTGGTCTGTTCAAACAACATAATTTAACTGTTCCCGTCATTATTGTTGGCAATATTACGGTCGGAGGTACCGGTAAAACACCTTTTGTCATCTGGTTAGCCAAGCAATTACAACTAGCAGGCTACCATCCAGGGATTATTAGCCGTGGTTATGGCGGTAAAGCCGATCATTATCCGCAAAAAGTCATGCCAGACAGTGATCCGAGCATTGTTGGCGATGAACCGATCATTATCAGCCGTCATACTCTGTGCCCAATGGTTGTTGCGCCAGATCGGTTTGCCGCAGGTAAAGTGCTGTTACACGACTATAATTGTAATATTATTATTTCAGATGACGGCTTACAACATTACGCTTTAGGCCGTGATATTGAAATCGTCATTGTTGATGGACAACGTCGATTTGGCAATCAGCTATGCCTACCAGCTGGCCCATTACGAGAACCACTATCACGCTTAAAACACGTCGATTTTATTGTTGAAAATCATGGCCCAGGTTCAGCTGATTACACGATGACCTTAGACCATCAACAGGTTATTAATTTAGCTGATCCGACAATACAGCATCCCCTATCAAACTTTATGGGTAAAAGCGTTCATGCCATTGCTGGTATCGGTAATCCTCACCGTTTTTTTGACCAGCTCTCCTCACAAGGTATACATGTTATTAGCCATGTGTTTGCTGATCATCACCCATTTCAATCCAAGGATCTCCAGTTCAATGACAACAAGCCAATACTCATGACCGAAAAAGATGCGGTAAAATGCCAACTTTTTGCTACTAGCAACTCATGGTATATTCCCATTGAAGCAACAATAAGCGGTAAACTTGACCAACATATTCTACAAAAATTAGCAGGAATAACACCTCATGGATAAAGCCCTACTTGATATTCTCGCCTGCCCTAACTGTAAAGGCAGCTTAATCTACCGTAAATCGGATAATGAACTGATATGCCCTACATGCCGAGTCGCTTATCCAATTCGTGATGGCATTCCGGTAATGCTGACGGATGAAGCACGCGTACTTGCTGATAATGAAGCGATCTAAATGTCATTCAAAATCATCATACCAGCGCGTTATGCATCAACCCGACTTCCTGGCAAACCATTATTAGACATTGCTGGCAAACCGATGATTCAACATGTATATAACCGAGCCAAGGAAAGTCTAGCCAGTGAAGTTATTATTGCTACTGATGATCAACGCATTGCACAAGTAGCTAAAGCCTTCGGTGCTGATGTCTGCATGACCCGTGCAGATCATATTTCGGGCACTGATAGATTAGCTGAAGTCGCTGCACATCGCTGTTTTGCTGATACTGACATTATTATTAATGTTCAAGGCGATGAACCCTGTTTACCCGCCAGTTTAATCAATCAAGTTGCCGAGGATTTGACTCAACATTCAGATGCCGATATAGCAACTTTATACGCAAAAATTACCGAAGAAAAACAAGTTTTTGATTCTAATACAGTTAAAGTCGTAATGGATAGTCAGGGCTACGCCTTATATTTTAGTCGAGCGCCTATACCGTGGATGCGCGACCATTTTGACAAAGAATCGCCGTTACCGCCTATCTTGCCACATTATCGGCATATCGGCTTATACGGTTACCGCGCAAGCTTCTTAAAGCACTATGCAGAACTTAAACCATGTATTTTGGAACAAGAAGAGTCATTGGAACAATTACGTGCTCTATTCCATGGCAAAAAAATTCACCTCACTGCCGCACTAATTGATCCTGGTCATGGCGTCGATACCGAACAAGACTTAATGGCAGTACGCCAATTATTGAACTAAATTAGGCTTAAAGAGAGTTTTGAGAATCCCAATTTTTAATATATATATGAGGTTTGGATAGTGTTTATTTTAAAGCCAGTAACTGCTGTAGACCAGCAATAATAAGCTCAGGATGCAGCTCACCTTCGCCATCAAACACTGGTAAAGTATAAGTTATAGGGACAGCACGATGACCTTCGCCATATTGGTTTGCCTGAATATTACTCTCTGATGCTAATACCTGTAGTACCAACTCGCGGTCATCTAACAGCTCAATAATTTCACATCGCTGCTGTTGATAAACAAGTTGCTGACCAATTAAGGTCAGCAACTGCTCAGATCTAAAATTATGATTCGCTGGCATCTTCTTTAAGTTTCACTTCCTTAACTATACGTTTTGGTCGTACCACTTTTACTTTCACTTCTACATTATCTGCCACTGCTGCCTTTTTTACCACATTTTCTGCTGGCGCGTCTACCACTTGTGATGGCGCAGCTTTGCTATCATTAGTATTAGCAGGTGCGCGACGGCGACGGGGATTGCTAGCGGTTTGAGTTCTACCACGGCGAGGCTTCGCTTCCTCTGTTGGCTTGTTACCGTCAATTTCTTTAACTTCCTGACTAGGAACATTTCCATCCACTTCAGGTGCGGCTTTTGGAATTAAATTTCCTTCGACCTCTTTCTTTTCAGGTGGTAACTTATTACCTGCATCGTCGGGTATAGTGATTTCAGCTTGAAGTACATTTGCATCACCGTCAGTGCGACCAGTACCAGCACCTGCAGGACGACGACGGCGTCCGCCCCGACGTGCAGGTTTCGCATTTGGATTACGCGTTGCAGATTGTTCGTCATCGTCATTGATTGATGCTGTTGGTGCTGTTGGTGCTGTTGGTGTTATCGGTGTTATCGGACCTGCCGCAGGTGGTTGATTATTATTACTATCAACTGCTTTGGCTGGCGTAGCAATCTGTTCTGAATTGTCCTGGTCGGGACGTCCACGTGGACCACGACGATTGTTATTATTATTGTTATTACGATTGCGAGGACGACGGTTTTGGTCGCGAGCAGGTTTGTCTTCCACTTTTGCTTCGACTTCAGCAGCCTCTACCTTTGGTTCAGGTTCATCTGCTGCTTTACCAGTCAACACATTTAATAATCGTTTTAATAAATTTGGCTTTTTCTCTTTAACAATGATTGCTTGTTCTTCTTTCGGTTTGGCTTCTTTCGGTTTTTCTTCTGCATTGATAACTGGTGCTGGTGCAGCCGGTGAAACACCCGTTACTGCCGCTTGTTCGATGATAGGTTTATCTTTCAAAGCTTCTGGCGTTACTGGTTCAGGCGTTACCATCAAATGATGGCTCACTTTTCCTTGCTCACCACCATCTTTAATCCGCTCAATATCATAATTGGGCGTATCCAAATGTGGATTTGGAATTAACAGTAATTTCACGCCATGACGGCGCTCAATCGCTTCCAATTGACTACGCTTTTCATTCAACATAAACGTCGCGACAGATACAGGTAGTTGCACCACTAATTGCGCAATACCATCTCTCGTTGCTTCTTCTTCTAGCAATCTTAATACCGCTAAGCCTAATGACTCAACACCACGCACATGACCCAAACCAGCACAACGCGGACATACTTCCTCATGCGCGTCGCCCAATGACGGACGAATACGTTGACGCGACATTTCCAATAAACCAAAACGTGAAATACGGCCCACTTGGACGCGTGCTCGATCAGCTTTAAGATGGTCACGAAGACGATTTTCAACTTCACGTTGATGACGACTAGGCCCCATATCGATGAAATCAATCACCACCAAACCGCCTAAATCACGGATCCGTAATTGACGTGCAATTTCTTCTGCCGCTTCTAGATTAGTATTGAAGGCAGTTTCTTCAATATCGCCGCCTTTATTTGCACGAGCAGAGTTTACGTCAATTGAAATTAATGCTTCTGTCGGATCGATAACTAAAGCACCACCTGAAGGCAAACGAACTTCATGACGAAATGCTGTTTCAATCTGACTTTCAACTTGGTAACGTGTAAATAGAGGAACTTTATCTTGATATAGCTTAAATTTACTTAACTCATGCGGCATAACCATGCGCATAAAGTCATAACCTGTTTGATACATTTCAGGTGAATCAACTAGGATTTCACCAATATCTTTACGCAGATAATCACGTAACGCACGGATGATGATATTGCTTTCTTGGTAGACTAAAAACGGCGCTTTACGTTCTTTAGTTGCGCTGTCGATCGCTGTCCATAATTGCACAAGATATTCTAAATCCCATTGCAACTCTTCAGTTTGTTTGCCCACACCAGCAGTACGAACGATCATGCCCATGCCTTCTGGCACGGTTAACGAACGTAAGGCTTCTTGTAATTCAGCGCGTTCATCACCTTCAATACGTCGTGAAATACCACCGGCACGTGGGCTATTTGGCATTAATACTAAATAACGTCCTGCAAGGCTGATCATGGTTGTTAAGGCAGCACCTTTATTACCACGTTCTTCTTTTTCAATTTGAATGACGAGTTCTTGGCCAACAGAAAGTACGTCTTGCACGTTAATACGGCCCGAATCACTATCGCCATTTTTTTGTTTGAAATAACTTTTTGAAATTTCTTTCAGTGGCAAAAAACCTTGTCGTTCTGAGCCATATTCGACAAAAACAGCTTCTAAACTAGGTTCTACGCGAGTAATTTTACCTTTGTAAATATTGCCTTTCTTTTGTTCCCTTGACGGGATATCGATATCTAAATCGAATAAACGTTGGCCATCGACCATCGCTACGCGCAGCTCTTCATCATGCGTCGCGTTAATTAAAATTCGTTTCATGCACTAACCTCTTGTTGAGGTTCTCACGCTGGTTTCTTCCTAAAATATTTTTAGGTTACAGGCTCCTATTCAGTCATAAAAAGCTGACTTTCACAGGACAACATTGTTAATTTTGTGCAATTAATAGTCACAATGCGTCTTACATTTGCACATTGTTTAATCCTACGTGTAGTGTGTGCCTTATAGACACTTTCTACTGTCGCAATAATATTCTGCGACGATCTACTCAATATCGGCGCTTCACCCCCTGGTGTAGCTGGCCGGATATTTATCTTTATTAATTACCTGTCAATGCCCTGCTTGGTACTTTATTTATTCATTATCACCAAGACATGAGAACTACTTAATTTCTTGCTCACTATTGAGCACCAATCACGTCTGACAGAGTCAAACGTGTTAAATCAAAACTTGTTGGGCTTTGCCGCATCAACTTCTTTAATCTATATTTTAAGTGAAGGCGCGACTTTGCCATTTCAGGTTACCTTGTATAAAAGTCGGTATACTGACTCCCTTTAACGCAATGACCACCGACTGAATATAACAGTACGCAATCATATCAGCAATAGCCAACCAGACATTTTTATGACAAGCAGCGATACCAAACCTAATCTCATCTCAAATCCAGTTCAATTCATTGATATCAGTGCCGAACAAGCCGGTCAAAGAATTGATAATTTCCTACTTACTTTGGAAAAAGGTGTGCCTAAAAGCCGTATTTATCGAGCCATTCGAAAAGGCGAAGTTAGAGTGAATAAGGGTCGCATCAAACAAACCTACAAAATTCAAGCAGGTGACTCTGTCCGTGTCCCTCCGCTACATGTTTCAGAAGACACCACGCCGACAACGGTCAGTGAGTTTTTACGTCGCCAACTTACTGAAAGTATTTTACTCGAAGATGATGATTTACTGGTATTAAATAAGCCTTGTGGGCTAGCAGTGCATGCTGGTAGTAATATTCAACAAGGAATAATCGAAGCATTACGAGTTATACGTGCTGAATTACCTTTTTTAGAATTAGTGCATCGACTCGATCGCGATACATCCGGTTGTTTATTACTAGCCAAAAACCGTGATGCTTTACTTAATTTGCAGCAGCAAATGATCAACCACGATCTCAATAAACGCTATCTCACCTTATTAAAGGGAAGCTGGGGTTCGGAAGAACGCCTCATAGAACAACCTTTACTTAAAAACACCGTTTCATCTGGCGAACGTATGGTGCGTGTTGATCCAGAAGGAAAATATGCTAAAACGGTCTTTATTCCCGTTGAATCATATAAGCAAGCACAACTCACCGAAGTTGTACTTTACACTGGTCGCACACATCAAATTCGCGTTCATGCTCATTTTATGGAAACGCCGATGGCGGGCGATGATAAATACGGACAGCGTAATTTTAATAAAGACATGAAAAAATTTGGTTTAAAACGAATGTTTTTACATGCATGGAAGCTAGGTATTACCCATCCAACTAGTGGCGAAGCCATCATGCTACAAGCGCCACTACCTGAACAACTAGAAAATGTACTCGCAAAATTGAGACAACAAGCGTGAATCAATACCAGCTCATTGTTTTTGATTGGGATGGCACATTGATGGATTCGACCGGCCATATCGTCACCTGTATGCAACAAGCCATTACGCAGTTGAATTTGACCCCGTTAGAAGACAGTGCGATCAGTCATATTATCGGTCTAGGCCTTAATGAAGCGGCTTATGCGCTCTACCCTGATATTAGTCCAGAAACCATTGTTTTATTAGCCGATGCCTATCGCGATATTTGGTTGAGCAATCCCATAGATACGCCCTTATTTGCTAATGCCTATAATCTTATTCAATCACTTAATGAACAAAATTATTTCCTCGGCGTGGCAACCGGAAAAAGTCGTCGTGGCTTAGATAAAGTATTGAACAGTAGTAACATGGGCCCTTTATTTCATGCCACGCGATGTGCAGGTGAATGTCATTCCAAACCTCACGCACAAATGTTAGAAGAATTGATTACTTATTTTGGCGTTGATGCTAATAAGACGCTGATGATTGGTGATACTGAATATGACTTACAAATGGCACATAATGCCGGTGCCGATAGCTTAGGTATCAGTCATGGTGCTCATGGCATCGCGACACTGCAAGCCTGTCAACCAAAAGCTATCGTCGCGGACTTGTATCAAGCAGAACAATGGTTAATCAGCTTGTCGTCGCCGCTTTGATATGATTTACTGCATAAAATAAATTCAAATTAAACATGTTAAAAAATTCCAGCGAACTACACTTCAGGACAAAAAATTTATGACCACATTTGGTGATTTTCCACCTTCTAGCGGTAACGCTTCAAACGCTACTAACGAACCCAAGCTGAGCAATGGTAGTTGGGAGCGAAAAGTGCTCGAAGATCTCGCTTTTGCTGCATTAACCGAACAGCGTAAAAGCCGCCGTTGGGGTTATGTATTCAAGGGCTTAATGTTTTTATATTTATTTGCCATATTGATGCTGATGATTCCATCTGGCGATTTACCGATGCATAAAACCAAACACACTGCACTGGTTGAAATTAACGGTGAAATTTCTGCTGATGCTGAAGCAAATGCTGACAGCGTTGTTACCGGCATTCGTGATGCTTTTGATAACAAAAATGCGCAAGGCTTAATTCTCAGGTTAAATACTCCTGGTGGAAGTCCCGTTCAAGCAGGCATTATAAACGATGAAATCAAACGATTACAGGCTACACGACCTGATTTTCCTGTCTATGCTGTCATTCAAGATGTTTGTGCATCAGGAGGCTATTACATCGCCGTTGCAGCTAAAGCAATTTATGCTGATAAAGCCAGTATCGTTGGCTCAATTGGTGTAAGAATGGATAGCTTTGGTTTTACCGGACTTATCGATAAAATCGGCGTCGAGCGTCGCTCAGTGACCGCTGGTGAAAACAAATCATTTCTTGATCCCTTTTTACCAGTCAAAGAAGCTGATTTGCAATTCGCTCACGAGATGTTAAACAATATTCATCAACAATTTATCGATGTTGTTAAAGCGGGTCGTGGTGATCGTCTTAGTAATGATCCGCAATTATTTACTGGCCTATTTTGGTCAGGTGAACAGGCGCTACCATTAGGACTGATTGATGGTCTCGCTAACAGCAGTACTGTAGCAAGAGATATTATCGGCGCTGAAGAGATTATTGATTACACGCTTAGACCTAGTTATTTTGATCAGTTTACAGGCAAGCTGGGGGCTTCAATTAGTCAACTAATGCTGCAATCGTCTGCTGTCAGCATCCGTTAATAACAACAGACACTTAATTCAAATCATACATATTGATAGAGGTATTCAATGAGAACAGTTTTATTAGGCGCACCCGGTTCAGGTAAAGGCACACAAGGCGCAGTGTTATCAGAAAAATATAACATTCCCCAAGTTTCAACTGGTGACTTATTAAGAGCAGCCGTTGCTGCTGGGTCTGAACTAGGTAAAAAGGCAAAATCTGCAATGGATGCAGGTGCTTTAGTGTCTGATGACATTGTGATTGGTTTGATAAGAGAGCGTATCTCACAAGACGATGCCAAACAAGGTTATATTCTAGATGGTTTCCCACGTAATATCGCCCAAGCAGAAGCGTTAGATGCTATGTTAACGGCACTAAACCAACCTTTACAGGGCGTGGTATTACTGGATGTAGCTTTTGAAGAATTATTACAACGCTTAACCGGTCGCCGTACCTGCAAAGATTGCGGTGCGATTTATAATATCCATCTATCACCTTCTAAAGTGGCTGGACATTGTGATGCCTGTAATGGTGATTTACTTCAACGCGCCGACGATAATGAAGAAACTATCGGTAACCGTTTAAATGTTTATTTAGAACAAACGTCACCATTGATTGGTTATTATCAATCACAAGGTAAATTACACAGTATTGCCGGCCTTGGTAACGTTGATGATATTACCAATGCGATCACACGCATTTTCGATACTATTTAAATAGATAAATTAAATCCCCTCTTGTGTCATCATGAGGGGGAATTTGACATCAGATGGCCAATATTCTCGCAATCGGTATCGCAACACTCGACATTATCAACACGGTTGAATCTTATCCCGAAGAAGATAGCGAGCAACGCGTCTTAAGCCAACATCAAGCCCGCGGTGGAAATGCCACCAACACACTAACGGTATTGAGCCAACTTGGTCATCATTGTGCTTGGGGTGGCGTATTAATTGACGAGCCTGACAGCCAAGTCATTCAGCATGATTTACGCAGCCATGATATTGATTTATCCGCATGTAACCGACTAAAAGATGGCAAAATGCCGACGTCTTACATCACTTTGAACAAACAAACTGGCAGTCGAACGATCGTACATCATCGAGATTGCCCTGAATTTAGCTTCGAAAATTTCAACAAAATTGATCTCACACAATTTGATTGGGTACATTTTGAAGGACGCAATGTCGCTGAAACACAACTCATGTTACAACACCTCAAAAAACAGCATCCACACCTACCCTGCTCTTTGGAAATAGAAAAACCTCGTCCTGATATTGAGCTATTATTTGATTGGCCAACAGTACTACTCTTTTCTCAGCAGTATGCTTTAGCACGTGGTTTTGCAGATGCCATCAGTCTATTATCTTCATTAAACTCAAATATTATTGCGAGTTGTACATGGGGAAAAGATGGTGCTTGGATGATAAATCAACATAGAAAAATTTTACATAGTAAGGCATTCCCACCTGAACAAGTGATAGATACCTTAGGTGCTGGTGACACGTTTAATGCAGGTCTAATCCATAACTTAGTCAATAAAACAGAGTTACAATTTGCTTTAACTTACGCTTGCCGACTTGCTGGTCATAAATGTGGCCAACTCGGTTTTGATCATCTTTCTCAATCTTTCGAATATTAACGTTTATGTCTAGCTATTTTCTCTGTCACGATAAAGATATTGCCGAACTTCAAACACGCGGCTTCACCGTTGAAACGGAGCAAGGTCAACTTGAACTGTTTTTAGTCCGCCAAGATAATAAAGTGCATGCCTATCAAAATCACTGCCCTCATCTTGGTATTCCCTTGAATTGGCAACCTGACCAATTTCTATGCCTTGAAGGTATCCATATCCAATGCTCTACTCACGGTGCATTATTTACAGTGGAAAATGGTCATTGTATTACTGGGCCCTGTGCAGGACAAAACTTAACCGCACTGTCACTCGAACATCGTGATGATGAAATATGGTTACAGCTTACTAGCGCGCCTAGCATCTAAATTGTTGAAACCAATCTAATTTCAGAACTACAGCTCACTGCACCATATGAATCATAGACATAAGCGTATCAGAGATAATCTAATTCATCTAAATAGCACTCATAAAAAAGCCCCAGATAAACGGGGCTTCCTTTACCTAATTTAGTCCTAACGATTATTAAGTAACCTGAATCCTGTTTAAGACAAGGGAACTAAAAGCCTGTTAACCGATCAGATCTTTTACGACAAAGATTTTAATGAAAGGAAAACAGGCTCATGAACAAATTAACAGACATATTTTGTGATGTCG
>Ga0209390_10000446_pt1 | contig 81114 bp, 65 predicted proteins | sample BON01_FD_187212 | JGI IMG/M metagenome (GOLD analysis project Ga0209390, IMG submission 187212) | Freshwater microbial communities from Lake Bonney liftoff mats and glacier meltwater in Antarctica - BON-01 (SPAdes) (version 2) | ecosystem: Environmental > Aquatic > Freshwater > Ice > Glacier... | reverse complement strand
CCTCACGCCCAAACTCTTCCCAAGCTTGGGGCGAAATGGTTTTGGTGGCTTTGAGGAAGGGGGCGGTTTCATCGAACTCAAGGACGTCGCCTGGTTTGAGGTGCAGCCGGTTGCGAACATGGACAGGAATGGTGATCTGGCCTTTGGAAGTAAGGGTTGCCTTCATTGCGATAAAGTAAGCGTGAAAAGTAAGGAAAACAAGTATGATTCATGAAAAAGGGCAATGTGTTCCTCGCTCATGGGATGCTTCTTTCAAATCGAAGTGTCCGGAAATCCCGGATTGTTGCCCGCGCCTCGTCGCCGAGTTGGCCGCGTTGCAGAGTGGCAAGAGAGAAGGATGAAGGAAGCGGTGGCGGCAGGGTTTCCGGTTTGAGGCCGCGCTGGCCGAGCACCGCGGCCGCTGGGGGGGGGGGGGGGGGGGGGGGGGGGTCAATCCTTACTGTTTGACATTTATTGAGTGTTGGGGCCGTTCGGGCTGAAGAAGGCGAAGTGGGGGTATATCAAACAGTAAGGATCCCCCCCCCCATGTCATCTTTGGGTTGCCCGCGAGAAGAATGGGTGCCAACAACGGCGACCTTTGCACGGCCTGCGTGTCTCACTTCGCGCGTTGGCCGAATAACGAAAATTGACAATCTTGGACATTGTTAAGAAATCTTGAGCATAAACGTTTCATTAACTCCTGAGATTGAGAAATGGGTGTAATCCAAGGTTGAATCTGGTTTTTACGGTTCCGCCTCAGAAGTCGTTCGGGACGCTCTGCGCCTTTTGCGCCAGTTTGAATCAGAGAAGATTCGGAAACTTGATTCGCTACGATCTGATCTTCAGGTCGGCCTTGAGCAACTTAGCGCAGGCAAAGGGAGGGAGTTCGATAGTGCGCTAGTCGACGAAATCAAGATGCAGGGTAGGGAGCGAATCGGTGCCTAAGAAACCGTTCCTTTCCGAAGAGGCGATAAGCCGACCTTGAAGATATTTGGGCCTACATCGCACCGGACAGAATCAGGAATGCGGACCGATTGATCGACCAACTTTATGGCAGGTGTGTTGAGATATCCGAACTCGATGCAATAGGTCGTGGAAGAGATGAGTTGCATCCAGGACTCCTCAGTCGAGCCAACAAGAAATATGTGATTTTCTTCTTCCGCACAAATGATCGTGTGGAGGTTTTCAGAATTTTGCATGGAAGTGGAGACCTTCAGCGATTTTTCGACCCATAGAATCGTCAATCGGGTAGGCGGAGGTATTGGTCCCGCCTACCGGACCACCCGGCATGCGGGCCCCTCCTTCGCCAAGGCTACGGCGGACACAGCCGCACCGGGAGGTTCCGAACGTTACCGGACCGTAGTTGGATGATGGATATGAGCCCACTTTTCGGTGGGAGCAGAAAAAAGGAGCAGAAAAAGGGGTCAAACGCAAAAGTTAAAGATTGAGGGAGCGGCAGAATTATGGTGAATTCGAAGTTATGCCGAGATATGGGTTGAATATTCAGGTGCGATTTATCCACATCATAGGTCGCGGGAACTACCGCAAAGACTTGTTTACCGGTGGGAGAGAACGGGATTGCCTTTGAGAAGGGGCTTTGTGGAAAGTTAAAAATGCGTTGAAGCTCAGAACGCAAACCACCGCGAGCAATCTATGGATCACAGAAGGCCTTGTGATGGGACATCCGAATTACGTGAGTAATCTGATTCGAGCCGTACGATGATTCTTTATTATTTGCGTTTGACCCCATTTTTCTGTCCCGACGGTGGGGATGTCCGTCAGCCTGAATTCGGGGTGTAAAACCCCTCCTACATTCTACCTTGTTTTTAGGGTGAGAAGTTGGACGGGCTGAGTTCAGCGGACGCAGGCAATCTGGATGCCGGGACTGTGCCCCCCCTTCGATGAGGATGCCTTCGACATCGGCCGTTTTGGACGGGCCCGGGGCCAAGATGATGGAGGGATCGTCGCCAAATAACGGGACCGCTTCGCGGATCGAGGCGACGATGCGCTTGCGATCGACGACGACGATGTGGAGTCAGCGCGCCAAGACGGGCCGAGCCGTCAACACGAGGGTGCCGCTTTCCGCGACGTCGGCGTAAAATTTGTCTCAGAGACAGGCGGTCATCAACTTGCCCCGAAGTGGCAGTCGCCCGAGGGGGGCGAGCGGGCCGGCGGCTTATGGGATGACCGTGGTCAGGCGGAGGGGGGGGCAAAAATCAGCGCCGGGGGGGAGGGGTGGCGTAGTGCTGCTGGGCGGCGTGGTAGTGGAGCCGAGCCTGATGCCAAGCTTCGCCGTCTTGAGGTTGGTAGGTCTCGACGAGGGAAGAGTTGGCTACGATTTGGCGGCCTTCCGGGAGGCTGCCGATGACGCCCGAGGCGAGCATCTGGGTGATGATGTTGCCGAGTCCGGTGGCTTCGATCGGGCCGGCCTTGACGGTGACGCCAATGGCGTTGGCGGCGAACTGGTTGAGCAGCGCATCCTGACAGCCGCCTCCCACGATATGCAGCGTGGAGGGAGGCGTGTTGGTGTAGGTGATCAGGCGGTCCCAGACCTCGGAGTAACGGAGAGCCAGGCTCTCGTAGATGCAGCGAATGATTTGGCCTGGCGTTTCGGGCACGGGTTGGCCCGAGTCTCGGCAATAGTGCTGGATGCGTTCGGGCATCTTGCCGGCATCAATAAACAGCGGATCATCGGGATTGATGAGGGAACGGAAAGGTTCCGCTTCGCGGGCGGATTCGGACATGCGGGCGTAGGGAATATCTTGTCCCTGTTCGAGCCAGTGGCGGCGGCATTCTTGGATGAGCCACAGGCCGCAAATATTTTTGAGGAAGCGGACTTTACGGCCGACGCCGATCTCGTTGGTGAAAGCATCGGCGTAGGACGCGTCCGAGATAACGGGCTCGGGCAACTCCAGTCCCATCAGAGACCAGGTGCCGCTGCTTAGATATGCCGGGGTTTCCGCCTGACTGGGCACGGCGGCGACGGCACTGCCGGTATCGTGTCCGGAGACGGTCACGATGTTCGTGGTGGTGAGGCCGGTCTCGTGTTGCACGCTGGCGCGCAAGGGGCCGAGGACAGTGCCGGGGTCGGTGATCGGACCAAACAACGCATCGGGCAGACCGAGCTTTTGGATGAGGTCCCGGTCCCAATCACGCCTGATGGGATTGTAGAGTTGGCTGGTGCTGGCGATGCATCGTTCCTGGGCAGCTTGGCCCGAAAGCCAGAAGGAAATCAGGTCCGGTAGAAACAGGAGTTGGCTGGCAGCGGTGAGTGCGGGGTTCTTCTGCTCAACTTCCGACAGGAGCTGGAAAATCGAGTTGAAGAACATGAATTGAATACCGGTGGCCTGATAAATGGCTTCCTTGCCCGCTTTTTGATAAGCGAGATCCATCATGCCGTCGGTGCGCTTGTCGCGGTATTGGTAGGGAAGGCCGAGGAGACGCCCGGATTCGTCGATCAAACCATAATCTACGCCCCACGTGTCGACGCCGATGCTGATCGGGTTTGCGGGATAGATGTCTCCCGCCTTTTTGAGACCGAGTAAGATGTTCTGATAGAGATCGGTGATGTTCCAATGCCAACCACTGGGCAGTTCGATCGGCTTGTTGGCGAAACGCGTGAGTTCGCGCATTTCGATTTTATGGCCATCGAATTCACCGGCGAGAACACGACCGCTTCCGGCCCCGAGATCGACCGCGAGATAGACTTGTTTCGGGCTCATACTGAATTGGCTAGCTGGTTGAATTTGGGGAACGATGGGGCACGAAAATTCCGGTCGTTAGGTTGCGCCGAAATGGGAATATCGATCATGGGATTTTCAGGAGGAAGAGTTAAGCGGGGTCAAAAACGCGATGCAGTTCTGCGATGGCGGAAGCGGGCATGGGCACGAGGGGACCGAGCGGTTGGGCCAGGATAATGGCCTCCGCCGTGGCTTCCAGGACCTCGAGTCGGTCGAAAGCTTCGAGGAAGGTGCGGCCGACGACGACGGCGCCTTCGTTGGCGATGAGGACGACGGGGACTTTGTTCAGCGAAATCTGACGGGCGATTTCATCGGCGTCTTCCACGAGCCGGAGGAAGGGGAGTTTGGGGACATTGCGCAGGACCAGGGCACTCTCTGGAATGGTGTGGGAGTTGAACGCCGCAGGCGTCATGCAAAAGGCGGATGCATGCAGAGGTTGGGCGTTGATGATGACCCCGATGTCGGGGTGAAGGGCGTAAATACGTTCATGCAATCGAGCCGCTCGACTCGGTGATTGGTTGGCCGATTTAGTGCCGTCACCCATGCGGACCAACGCGGCAGGTTCGACTTCCAGACGATCGCGGCGCCGAGGGGTGATCAGAAATTCTTTGGCCCCAAGGCGGGCGGAAAATGCCCCGGCCGTGCTGATCAACAGTCGTTGTTCGTAGGCGCGATGAAGAAAGCGACAAAGATCGGAACGGAGTGCTTTTTCGTGATTGTTGATCGATGGAAATTCCGCGTCGCGGTATTCGGGAACCGTGTGGGTATCCAAGGCCTCCGGTGACAGGACTCTGACCTCACCGAGTTGGTGAGCGCGCACGAGAGTTTGGGCGACAAATTCGAGAGTTTCGAACCGTTGAAAAGCGTCCTGTAAATCGACTCCGCCAATGACGACGCCGTGATTTTCCAACAATACGCAGTCCGCGCCGGTCGCGAAAGCGGCGGCGATGTTGTCGCCCAACTCCTGGGTGCCGGGGCAGGCGTAGGGAGCGAAAGCCAGCTTACCGCACACGGCATGGGCATGGGACTGCACTCGCGTATCCGGAAGGATGCGACAAATCGAAAACGCCACCAATGCCCCCGGATGAGCGTGAACGATGGCCTTGATATCCGGTCGGCGACGATAGATTTCGCGATGAAACGGATATTCTGAAGACGGGGGATGAAGCCCTGCTGAAGTTTCGTCGGCGAACACCCTGACCATGTCGCGAGGAGTGAGCGCGCCTTTGTCTACTCGCGAAGGCGTGATCCACATACCGCCCTCGGGATCTCGAATCGAGAGATTGCCCCCGGAGGTGGTGGTCATGTGATGCCGATAAATTCGCGCCATCGTAGTGACGAGTTGTTCGCGCGGATGATGCCAAGATAGGTTCATGGAAAGTCAGGGCTTTGGGGAGAAGGCACGGGTGAACCATGCCGACGGATCAGTTCCGCCGGTGGTAAAAGCGGGAGATGGAGGGGGGGCGTTAAAAGGCTCGGCCGTTGGCCTTGGTGCCGCACAGGCAGACTTCGATTCCGAGCTCAGCGGCGAGGGCCGCTTTGGTGTAGAGAGCGAGGTCGGCGTCGTTAGCGGAATTGGCGTAGACCACCTGAACGTGGTTGGCCTTGTGGCGGCCCATCATTTGGTCGCGAGATACGCCATAGGTGACGGCGTGCATGATCGGCCACTCGGGCGTGGTTTCTTGCCAGCGGCGTTCGGTTTCTTCGCGAGGGAGCTCAATCGCCTTGGCGCGACCGAGGTCCATTTTGAGTTTGCCGCCTTCGACGAAGATGCGACTCCACACGATCTCGCCGGGCCGGGCGATGCCGCGGATAGTGCCGCCGCCCAAACGGAAATACATGGGAGGCTGGCGAAAGGACTCAGTGCCTTTGTAGCCATCGATGTGATGCGCCGGAGGAGCACTGCCGGAGATCAGGAACACCCATACGTAGTCCCGGGTGGTGCCGCTCTGATCGAAGTCGCCCCAACGAAGATCGTGTAGGGTGTTCTCGACGGGTTGGCCAAGAGCCTTGTGGATGCGATAAGTCATCAAACCGTCGAGACCGGCACACTCATCGACCTCGTTAAAGTGCGGCAAGGGCTCGCCGCGGCGAATGATGCGCCCCTTGGCATTTTTTGCCGGTGGTCGGTCGGAGTTATTGAGCAGACCCTCGGTGAGATCGGAAGCGGGGAGGAGATCCTTGAGCCCCTGTTGGTATTGGATGCCGATGGTGTCGCAGCCGAATTCATCGGCGATGCGCAAGGCCGCGATGTAGGTGCGACATTGCGCGAGAATCTGGGCCTCGGTGAGCTCGGTTTCTTCGTCGGTGCCGAGATGGAACTTCATGCCCTTGGCGAGAAGCCAATGGTAGACCGCGCGGCTCTCCTCCTCCGTGACTTGGGTGGAGGCGTAGTAGAGCGCGGACTGGGACAAGCGTTCCTTGTAGACGCCGGTGGGGAAGAGCAGCTCGTCAGGAATGATGGCGTTATACATGCCCATGCAGCCCTCGTCGAAGACCCCCATGATCGCTTTGTGGGTGCGGAGTTCTTCGGCCAAAGTCTTGGCGACACGGAGGGCGCGGGACGGCACTTTCGCCTTGGCCAGTTTTTGCACATGGTCGGTAGGGTGGGTGACGCGGCCTTTAGCCAACCAGCGTTGCAGTCCGGTGAGGAAAAATTCGTCGGTAAAGTCGAGCGACCAAAGGGTGGAGTATTTGACGCCTGCTTTGGTGAGGGAGCCGTTCAGATTTAACATGCCCACGAGACCCGGCCACGTGCCGGACCAGTTTGCGATCGTGAGAATAGGGCCACGATGCGAGATGAGACCGTGCAGGATGTGGTGCGAGTATTGCCAAACGCACTCGGCCACGATGAGCGGCGCATCAGGATCGACGGTGGCAAAGATCTCCATGCCTTCCTTTTGCGAACCGATGAAGCCGTGTTTGACTTTGGGTTTGTAGGGGTGGGCGCGCTCCAATTTCCACCCGAGATCAGCGAGCGTTTTCGTGAGCTGACCTTCCATGGCGACTTGGGCCGGCCAGCATTTTTGATTGGCCGTGACCCGGAGGTCTCCGTTGACGATCAGAGTGATGGTGCGGGGGGATGAAGAGGTCTTCATGGATATAATAGAGCTTTAAGGTTTAAAGGGTGGGTTCGTCGCTAAGCTGCATTATAGGGTTTATCTGGGCCAGATAAATGGACATTGATTCATTTGGCATGGATAAAACTGAAAGCAAGGATTTGACCCCGAGACCATCCGAACGCCGTCTGTTGCATGGGAAAGTTCCCGGTGATTACTTTTTTTTGGAGTTGGGGGAAAGACATCGCGGTCCCCTGGCGGTGGCGTTTGGGGGGAGGGAATACTGCGCAACGGAATATCGCGTCCAGCGTCGGACTTATCCGTTTGTGACTCTAGAGTATGTGGCATCCGGGCAAGGAGAACTCCGCCTGGGAGATGCGGCGCCCGTGCGGTTGCAGGCCGGGAGTGTCTTTGCCTACGGACCGGGGATTGATGTCACCATGGCGACGACGGCTGAAAAGATGACGAAGTATTTCCTGTGTCTGACCGGCGCCGGAGCGAAGAAACTCATGACTGATCCCGTCAACCTGTGGGGGCGATGCCAGCAGTTTGGCGCGCACGCCCAGATTCAGGAGATTTTTGATTTGATGATCAGGGAAGGACAAGAGCACGGCCCCAAGACGGAAGCGTTATGTTTAAATTCGTGTTACCGATTACATCTGAAACTGGAGCAAGCGCAGTTGCAGATTGGACATGCGCCGGATCCGTATCAGGCCTCGTTTCTGCGGTGTAAGTTGATGGTGAATGAAAATCCGGCGCGGTTCGCTTCATTGAGTGAGTGGGCGAAAGCGGGGGGCGTGAGTGCGCCGACGCTGCACCGGCTGTTTCGCCGTTATCAGGGCGTGACGCCCTATCAGTATCTTACCCGTCAAAAAATGAATCAAGCCGCGCAAGATCTCATCGGCACGGATCTATTGGTGAAGGAAGTGGCGGCCAAACTCGGCTATGAGGATCCTTTACATTTCTCCCGCGTATTTAGGCAGGTGCATGGGGTATCACCATTGCAGTTGCGGGAGTCGTTGTGGGATCCGGCGGTCTAATTCGGAGGTTGATTTTCGGTGAGTAACCCGCCCTTGCTATCGGCAGAATTTTTGGCGGCGGGAGTATTCAAGCCGTTGAGATTTTCGTGGATAGAGACGACATGACAGGCCGCGGTGCCGAGGGGAGGTTTGGCGGTTAATTTAAGGGTGAATCTTCACAAAGAAGGGGACATCGGAAGTTTCCGGTGCCGCGATTTTCTCAAGGGCTCCGGACGGGGCGTTGACCGCATAGATTTCAAGGTGGTGAGATACCGGTTCGGCGTAGACAAAATTCAAGGAGGCAGTGGCGGCTACGCTTGCCACGAGGGGCGGTACCTCTTGCAGGGAGAAGGCGGTGGCCGTCGGGAAGTTGGCGGGCACGGTTGGCGTGACGGGTTTTTTAGCCAGCCACTGCAAGGCGCGCAACATGAGCGTCTGGAAGGCCACATCGCGCACTCCCGGAGGATTGTCCTGATTCTTCCAATAGTGGCCGTAAGTCGAGGTGTAGGTCCGCCCGGCACCGTATTCAACCACCCATTCGGTCGGGAAATCCATATCGTTCTTCGGCTCTCGCGCATATGACAGAACGGTGAGGTTTTCGAGCGGACCGCGGGTATAGGAGTAAACCTCGACGTCCGTCGACATCCAGCTTCGCGGTAAGTTCGCATGAATGGGGTGGTCGCCAAATCGGTGGAAGACCGCGTCAAAGCGCGGCCCGTGGCTCGTCCTGTTGCCGACTCCGGCGGGGATTTCCACCAATTGGCCGTCTTTGACCTGAAGGGCCTTCCCGTAGTCGGCGGGCCGCCAGCCCATGCCGATCATCTTGTTATATTCCACCCAGTCGGCGAACGCGTTGTTCGCGCTGTGATAGACATACATGCCGCCGCCGCCGCGAATGTAGGATTCGAGTTCAGTTTTGATTTTTTCGGGCCAGGCAATCTCAAGGTTTTTGATGTTGTTGCAGGTTTGAATGATGACGTCGTAAGTGGCGAAGTTCGGGGCCCACCGCTTCCAGTCCCCGGTATTAAACTCGGGCATGGTCGAAACCGAGACCTTGAAGGCGGGGTCGCTGGCGAGGATGTCTCGGATCTTTTGGGTGGTTTTTTCAACGGAGTGATTGCTGAAGCCGTCGACGATCAGGACGCGGATATTATCCGCATGGGCGGCTGTGGTCCAGCAGGCTGACAGGATGATAATTAAGGCAGAGACGGCATGTCTCCACGGGGCTGATATATATGTGGGGGGCATAAGGCTTTTTTTTGGGGGGGAATACGTTAAAGAGGCGGTGGCTCCCTTTCTGGGCGCCGCGTCGGATGCTGGGGGAGAGACTACAGTCCTTGCCGAAGTTTGATATGGTCGATCCGGCCGCCGCCGAAATCGATCCCAGGGAAGTCGATTTGATGGTGGCCGGTCCCGTCGATCGCGGGGCTATCGAAGCGATGTATTCCCCCGTCAATCGGCAGCAGGATCGTCCCCTTTTCCCTTCTGTAGTGAAAGTACGCGTATGTTTCGGTATGCAACCTTCATCACCGATCCATCATGAATTTGAAAACCAATTAATCCTGCCCGAAAGCCTTTGGGGTCGTGATCGAGATAGTCCATTACCTTGATGCCGTTCAGCCAGTATTCCAAACGGTTTCCACGGGCGCGGATGGTCATGCGATTCCAATCCTCCGGCTGGTAGGCCTGACTAATTCTCGTTTGGTCTGCAAAAATACGAAGGGAGGGTCGAGCATACCAATCACCGAGCGAACCCCAGAAATTATTTTTATCGGATTTGGGCTGACTGGCGTCGAATTCGTATCCTGAAGGTGCTTCAAAGGTCTTGTAGCCCTCGAAGCGAAACGGGTTAGCGCGGAAGTAGATACCCGAGTTGCGGCGATTGTCTCCGGTCAGCTTCAATTCGCAGGTGAACTCGAAGTCGCCAAATTTCTGTTTGGTGTACAGCCACTCCGGTTTATCGAGTTTCTCTGTTCCGGTGGAGCCGACGACGCTTTCGTTATCCCTAAACCAACGGGCCGACGGCACTTTCCACGCATCCAGGGTGCCAGCTTCCAGGAGATTGATCGTGCCCGGGCCCTTGACGCTCGGTTCGTTTGCCTCATTGGCATCCGCGCAAAACGCTGGGTGAGGTATTAAAAAATAGGAGAAGATTAATAGTGATAAGACGTATTTCATGGCATGACTCATTACTGACGGGGGCTTGGGTTGCCGTGCTCATGATCGAAAAATTCAGAGCTTACGGGGTGGGGTAATTGATGGTTGGTTGAAAACTCGCATCTCATGGGAAGGGACTTGGGACAAGGCGGAAACCGAGGACGACGATACGAAAGTCTGGCTGCGGCACGCTGCGGTTGGCGGAGCGGGGGAAGCGGGAAGGTATCGCAACGGTCCTTACCCCCCCCAATGGGGGTTATCGTAGGAGTCAGAATGAGATAGACTTGCGCCCAGGAGCCTCAGAAAGCAGTGAATATATTTCTGCCGAAAGTCTCTCCGTCGCCCCATCACCCCTCGCGTTGAAACCTCTTCTTGTGCTGAAATTTCGACCTATTTCCGCGAATAGATTTACGATTACCCCCCCCTCTTCAGTTTTGAAACCCCCATTGCTTCGTTTTATATTGATCGCCATAATTTCAGCCACTGCGGGGGTATTGCGGGCCACCGATGAAAAGAAGCCCCATGCCGTTTTGGTCGTGGGCACGCTCCACTATTCGCCTGAACTGACCATGCCCGAGTTCGCCACCGAACTGGAGCGATTTGGCTTTCGCACCACGATTGTGATGGGGGAGGGTGATCCGGAGAAGAAAACAGAGAATGTGTTGCCCGGTCTAGCCGCCTTGGCTGATGCCGATGTGGCAATCTTCTTCACCCGATTTTTGAAGCTACCAGACTCTGAGTGGGAGCCGATCGCGAACTATCTGAAATCGGGCAAACCGGTCATAGGGCTGCGCACGAGCAGTCACAGTTTCAAGTATCCCAAGGATCATCCGCGATTCGAGTGGAATACCTCCTTTGGTGCCCGGGCGTTAGGGACGACCTATATTGTGCACCAGAGTAGTGAGACCGAGGTTAAGGTTTTGGCGGAAGGGTTACTCCATCCGATCATGCAGAATGTGACCCAACGTAAGTGGGTTTCTCCCGGGACCGTTTACCTCGGCTACATGGAGAAGGGGTATCTCCCGTTGTTGGTGGGCAGTGGCTCCGGGACGCCCCGCCATTTGAAGCGTGTTTTCGGGGAGTTTCAGACGCAGGAGTTTGAAACGGCGACGGTAGCTTGGGCCTGGGAAAACGAATGGGGCGGCAAAGTCTTTGGCACGTCGCTAGGACACCCGGGTGATTTCGCGGAGGAGTCGTTCGTGCGGATGCTGATTAATGCGGCGTCTTGGGCGGTCGGGCAGGAATTGCCGGGAGCGGATCAAAAAATATCCACGTGGCAAATCAAACGCGTGGACAAATGACAATCCGGGCGGCGATGCATCACAGAATTCTGGTCCTCGGCTTCGCGCTGATTTGCACTGGGGGCGGAGATGCACGGGCGGATACTCCCATTCGGGGAGGTGATCGCATTGCCATCGTGGGCAATACCTTTGCTGATCAGCTGCGCATTCACGGATTTGTGGAGACGTTGTTGCTCAACCATACGCCCGACAATCCGGTGTCGGTTCGGAATCTTGGTTGGGCCGGAGATACGCTGACCATCCGCAATCGGCCCACGAATTTCCCGACCGAAGAATCCACCCTGACCGCGCATCAGACCGATGTGATCATTGCCTGCTTTGGCATGGGTGAGTCCTTTGCCGGTGAAGCCGGAATCGACGCCTTTAAAACTGATTTGCGATCGTTCCGGGAAAGCCATGCGGGCAAGCGTTACAATGGCCAATCGGAGGTTCGGCTGATTCTGGTGTCGCCGATTGCGTATGAGGACTTGGGTGAATTGACCCCGGCGGTGGAGGAGCGGAACCGCGATTTGGAAGCCTACACTGCGGCGATGCGCGAAGTGGCCCGGGAGGAGAACCTGTCGTTTGTGGATTTGTTCACCCCGTCGCGTAATTTGACCAAAGCGGGCATCGGCCCACCGCTGACCACCAATGGCATTCATCTCAATCGTCATGGTCGCTGGGCCCTCAGTCACTCCTTTGTTACCCAGTTGTTGGGTCTCGCCGCCGCTGCGCCGGAATCGCCTTGGCAGATACGGATTGATGCCGTGAATCACGACGTGCAGGCGAGAGGTTTGGCTCCGGTCGAAGTCTTTACGCAGAACGAGCAGCTCACTCTGGTGGTGAGCGAGACCACGGCGCCCTCGTTGCCTCCCCCGCATGAGAGGCCGCTGCCACCGGAATTTGCTCAGCTACGCGACCGGTTAATCGTGGATAATCTGTCGCCGGGAACCTATCAACTTACCATCGATGGTCAGCTCGTCGCGTCTGCCAGTCATGAAGCTTGGGCCCAAGGGGTGGCGATCGATTCGTCCCCAGCTCACCAAGCTGCGGAAAATTACCGCGCAGCAGTCAACGACAAGAACCTCCAGTTCACCTACAGTTGGAAGGCGCTCAACCAAGTTCACATCGTCGGTGAGCGGCGGCATTCCCCCAGTGGAGCCGCGCTGCCGGGTGAAGTGGTGGAATTTAACGAGCTAACGGATCGCGCTGATGAACGCTTGCGGCAGGGGCTTGATCTTAAAACCCGCACCTGGCGACTGACGCCGATAAATCGCTGATCCTCATGATCGGTTATCTCCTCATGCCTCACCTGAAATTTAATCTACCTGTTCTGGCCGCCAGTTTCTGCTTCGTCTCTCTCGGGGCCGCGCAGAGTGCCGATGGCATCCAGAATTTGCTAGATGCGGACGTTGAGCTGCTGACGAATCACGATCCGGATTCGGAGTTGGCCAACTTCGAGTTATTGCCGGGATACGAAGTGAACCTGTTCGCGTCTGAACCCATGTTGGCGAATCCGATTCACATGACTTGGGATTCACGGGGTCGTCTTTGGGTGGCCTGCTCGTGGTCCTACCCGCAAGTCGAACCGGGCGGGGTGGCCAACGATAAAATCATCATTCTGGAGGATACCGACGGGGATGGTCGCGCGGATAAATCCACCGTCTTTGCCGATGGGCTCTACATCCCTACCGGCCTCGAGCTCACCAATGGCGGCTGTGTCGTGGGTCAGTCGCCGGATGTCTTTTTTCTGAAAGACACCGATGGTGATGATGTCGCCGATGTGAAGGAACTCCTCCTGACTGGTTTTGGGATCGAGGATAGCCACCACTCCATCAGTGCGTGGCGTCGCGGACCCGACGGTAAAATATACTTTCAAGAAGGCATCTTCCTCCACTCCCAAGTGGAAACTCAGCATGGAGTGGTGCGGAACTTCAATGGAGGCGTTTACCAATATAACCCCCGGACTCGGAAGCTCCAGATGTTTGCCCGGGGCACGGGCGGTAATCCGTGGGGCCTCGTGTTTGACCGTTGGGGCCAACCCTTCATGGCGAACAATCCGCGCATCCTCTACCTCGAACCCGGCACGGGAGCGATGACGCAAAAGCCGCCCATTGGTCCCTTGATCGTGACCGACAAACAATGTGGTGGTGATCTCATCTCGGGCACGCACCTGCCGGAAGAAATGCAGGGGCAATTTCTGACAGGTCGATTCAAGAGCCGCATGGTCGCGCGGTATGAGTTTATCGACGATGGCGCTGGATTCAGTGCCAATGTCCTGCCGCCACTGATCAAATCGAAGCACCCTAATTTCCGACCGGTGGACGTCAAAATTGGACCCGATGGTGCGGTTTACGTGGCCGATTGGTATAACTCGATCATCAACCATGCGCAGCACGATTTTCGTGATCCCCGCCGCGATCATCAACACGGTCGCATCTGGCGAATTACGCACAAGGACCGCCCGTTGGTGGAGAAACCCGAACTCGTGGGCCGTTCCGTTCCTGAACTGGTTGACCAACTGGGGAGTCTCGAAACGTGGAACCGCCACCAAGCGCGCAAGGAGCTCAGTGAGCGCGAGCCCGATCAAGTGCTAGCGGCAGTCGAGGCTTGGGTGGCGACCCTGGATCCTATGCGGGAGGACTACGACCACTGCCTGGTTGAGGCCATGTGGGCTTGCCAGAATGTGGAGCGAGTCAGCGAATCAATTCTTGAGCGGGTGCTATCGGCCGAGGATGGCAATGCGAGATCAGCTGGCACGCGGGTAATTCGCGATTGGCACGACTCGTTGTCCGATCCGGTGGGCACGATTACGCGGATGGCGAACGATCCTTTTCCCCGGGTCCGCATGGAGGCCGTGTTGTCGGGAAGTCATGTTGCCCGAGCAGAAGTCGTCCCCGCTATGATGCATGTTTTGGACCACGACCAGGATCGCTTTATTAACGCCGTGATTCCGCCGGCGCTGGCGGCGCTTCGTCCCCATTGGGGGCCGCGTTTGGAGAAGGACGAGCTCGCATTCGCCAATCCTGCTCATCGCGAGTTTGTGGAATTGTTGGCGGGTATCAGCTTGGATAAGCGAGTCCGGGCCTTGTTCACGAATCCGGGGCCGCCTCAAAATGAACTGAAGCAAATTAAGGCCATGCTAGTCAAAAGTCCTTCGGTCGAGCTGGTGCAGATCATGGTGGACGGTGTCGCCCAGAACCGAGTTCAATCCGATCTGGTCACGCTGATGCTACTGGAAGTGCTAGGCGACATTGGCCAGAAAGGGAGTTTCGAAGCGCCGCGCCAAATGACGGCTCTGAGCGAGAATTTGGCGGATGAGAACGATGCCATTGCGGTAGCGATCGCGGACACCCTGGGGGCGTGGAAGCTTCAGCAGACGGGCCGCGACTTGATCGCGGTGATGCGCGATATGGGACGAGCTCCCGCGGTGCGCCAAGCTGCCGCCGTGGCACTGGCGAAGTTAGGCCGAACCGAGTTCGTCAATGAACTGCTGACCATGGCGAAGACAGGTGACATTGCAGGCCGTTACCACGCGGCCGCGGCTCTGATTTGGGCCGATCTAGAATATGCGAAGGACGTGTTGGCGGCGTTGCTCACTACAGATCCGGGCCCAGCAGATCCGGTCTCCTTGGTGCAAGGTTTCACGCGGATTCGCCTGGGCGACAGCCAGTTGGCCGCGGCGTTGGAAGGCATTCGCATTCATCCGCGAGTGGTATCGACGGTGGCCGAATGGCATCGCCAGACGGGGCAATTATCCAGTCGGTTGACCGGCTTTTTCGAGCAGCCAAGTTCCGGGTCGCTCAGTGTCGATTTGCTGAGTGAAAATCAGGAGTTACTCGTCGCCGACGTGGAAAAACTGGGGGATCCCGCGCGGGGTGAGTTGATCTATCGTCGACCGGCGTTGGCCTGCACCAGTTGTCACGGTATCGGTCCGGTGGGTCCGGAGACCGGCCCCAATCTCGTTTCCGTCGGGGCGGCGGCCGGCGCCAGTTACATGGTCGAATCCATTCTGTCTCCGAATGCTGCGATAGCCGAGCACTACGAGAACATGATGTTTACGTTGCGGGATAATTCAACGCGGGTCGGCGTTGTGACCTACGAGAGCGCCGAGGAGATTGTCTACCGTGATTCCGCGCAGGGCGGGAAGGAAGTCACGCTGCAGGTATCAGAAATCGAGCGGAAGACCGTCATGCCGACCTTAATGCCGAGCGGCTTGGCCGATCAGCTGGAAAATCGGCAGGAGTTTCTCGACTTGGCCATATTTCTCGCCCGGCTCGGTCGGCCCGGGGCCTACGCCAACGATGAAAGCCCGATCGTTCGCAAATGGAAGGTGGTGCCTTTCGTCGGCCCCGCGATTCCCGATTCGAATGAGTCGTGGCGGACGGTATACAGTTTGGTGGGAGGAGCATTGCCCGCCAGTGATCTTGGTGATGCCGGTATGATTGCGGCGCAGGGAGAGGTCGAGGTGTTGGTGGGCGGGGGCGTCCAGCTCGAGATCAACGACCTCACGGGCCTTAAGCTATGGGTGGATGATCAGGAGATTCCCGATCTTTCCGCGGTCATCAATCTCGGTACCGGTCGTCACGCTTTCACCTTTCTGATTGATCGTGGTCAACGGGGTGAGACGGGTTTGCGGGTGGAGTTTGTGGCGGCAAAAGGGTCCGCCGTGAAACTCAAAGCGGTGGGAGGCACCTAGCCTAATCCTGTGTCTATGAAGATCGCCTATTCATTTCGTCGCCACGCGGTCGCTCTTGTCGCGGTAGCAGATCGGGGTTTGTTCACGAGCAGCGTTTGTGGTCAAAACTGGCTCAGGCCGCGGGTCCCCGGGGAGATTTGAGCACGGAAACGCCGGGGGATTTCCCCAGGAATTTAACGTCGGGAGCGGGGAAGAGGGGGGGGGGCGGGAGAATGCCCCTGCGAGAAAGCGGGCAGAGTGGTATCGTGGTTTGGGGCGATCGACTTCTCCCACTCGGGTTAAAGCCCTACGATCCCGAGGTGCAGCCGGAAGGAAAGACGGCGACGGTGATCGGCTTGTGGATCGATACGACTAGTGGTGACACGATTTGGGAATATAAAATTCAGGGGATCAACCCGGGCGTCTATCGAAGTGGTGTCAGTGGTCCGAGCCCGCCCATGCCGAATACGGATGGGGCGCAGGGGTGGTTCTTCAATGCGGCCGGTCAGTTGGTCTATTTGGATTGGCAGGGGCAGTGGGTTTGGACCCAGGAACGGCGCTTGGCCAGGCGTTGCGAATTCAGGGACGGTAAGTCCAGGGCAGATCAGCTCGATCGATCGTTCCCCGGCCCGCTCGCTGTTGCTGCGGGGGCGAACCTCTATCACGAGATCGAAGGTTTGGATTTGAAGCCTGTGCTGGAAGGCAGGTCGCTGGAACGACAGTCATTGTTTTGGCATTACCCGCACTGCAGTAATCAGGGCGGGATTCCAGCCGGCGCAATTCGACAAGGAGACCTGAAACTGATCCAGCGCGATGGACACGGCAGGGGGCACCTGTATAATTTGAAGGAGGATGTTGGAGACCAGCATGATTTGGCCGTCCTGGCTCCAGAAGTGGTGATTCAGATGCGAACTCGTCTTCACAAATGGGATAAGGAAGTGGCGGCAAAATTCCTGCAGCTGCAGCACAAGGAAGGAGGACCCGAGCCAGGGAGGCCGTAATTTTCATCGATACCAGACGCATCCGGTGGTGAGCTGAGGGCAGGTGGTTATTTCTCATTCTTTTGGTCGCTTGTTCCCCCCTATTGAACAGCGAACCCCGGGGACGTAGTCTCCCGGGGGGCAGACTGGAAAGTGGAGAACTCACGGGCTTTGCGGTGACTTCTCCGGGCGGTTCACGCTAGAACGAAAAGGTGTTCGATCGGGAGAATTGCCGAGGGACGGGGAGTGCCACGCGGGCAACCGAGCCGTCAGGCTGGAATTGAACCGGGATGGGATCCTTGCTCGGGGAATACATGGCGAACATCCAGCGGGATGCTCCAATCGATATCGCGGCCAGACCGCTCGCGTTGGTAGCCCATCCAGAAATCAACGAACTTGTTGGTCTCATCACTGGCGACGAGTTTGACACGCATCCCTTTAATGAGGGATACGGATAGTCGCATTTTTAAGATACGATGAGGCGCTTAACCCCAAGTATTTTCCCGTGATACGACCCCTACTGTTCCCTCTCTTGCTCTCGTTAGTCGCCTCGTTGTGGGGCGCTCAGCCTAATGTGGTCCTCGTGATGACCGACGACCAAGGCTACGGAGATCTTTCTGGCACCGGGAATCCGGTGCTCCAAACCCTGGCAATTGATGCGCTGCAGAAAGAGAGCACGCGCTTTACGAATTACCATGTAAGCCCGACTTGTTCGCCCACCCGAGGCGCGCTTTTGAGCGGGCATTACACGAACCGAGCGGGTCCGTGGCATACGATCATGGGGCGCTCCATGCTGCGCTTGAGTGCCACGACCATGGGGACTGTTTATACGGATAATGGTTATGCGACCGGGATGTTTGGGAAGTGGCATTTGGGAGATGCCTACCCTTATCGGGCCGAGGATCGTGGTTTTCAAGACGTGGTGCGGCATGCCGGGGGTGGCGTGGGTCAGACGCCGGATTACTGGAACAACTCTTACTTCGATGATACGTATTTTCGGAATGGGAAACCGGAGAAATTTGCCGGCTACTGCACCGATGTTTATTTTCGGGAGGCCAAGCGTTTCATTGATGAAAGCATTGCGGCCGAAAAACCGTTCTTTGCCTACATTACACCCAACGCGCCGCACGGTCCGTTTCATTGCCCGCAGAAATACTGGGACATGTATAAGGGCCAGGGCCTGACCCCGCAGGAAGAGATCTTCTTCGGGATGATTCATAACATCGACGACAACGTCGGCGCGTTGCGCGAACTCCTCGAGGACCGCGGTGTTGCTGAAAATACGATCTTCATCTTCACGACCGACAACGGGACCGCTTCAGGCGAGCGGGTCTTCAACGATGGTATGCGGGGAAAAAAAGGATCTCCTTACGAAGGGGGGCATCGGGTGCCGTTTTTCCTCCACTGGCCGGCGGGTAATTTGGACCAAGGTCGGGATATCGACGTCTTGAGTGCGCATATCGACGTGCTGCCCACCCTGATGGATCTGTGCGGGCTAGAGATTCCGATGGACTACAGTTTTGATGGCCGGAGCTTGTCGCCGCTGATCTACGACCACCCCACGCCGTGGGTGGAGCGAACTATAATCACGGATTCGCAGCGGGTGGTGGATCCTATTAAATGGAAAGACTCAGCGACGATGACGCAGCGTTGGCGTTTGATCGATGGCAAGGAGCTCTACGAGATTGCCGCCGACCCTGCCCAATCGAATGATGTCTCCGCGAAACACCCTGAGGTGGTAGCGTCATTGCGAGGGGAATACGACCGTTGGTGGGCCAGTATTTCTCCGAGCTTCGTCAAGGAAGAGCGGTTGGTGATTGGTAGCGCGGCCCAGAATCCGGTGGTGTTGAACGCGCACGACTGGATCACCACCGCCCCGGTTTCACCTTGGAATCAGGGCCACATTCGCCGCGGCGAAAAGATCGACGGCTACTGGTCGGTCGTGGTGGAAGAGGCGGGAACCTACGATGTGGAATTGCGCCGTTGGCCACCGGAGCTGGCGCAACCGATCAATGCCGCGATTCCCTCGGGTGATCCGGTGATTGGACTGGAGGCCTATCGCTCGCCCATCGGTCGCAGTATCGGGGCGATCGCCGCGATTTTGGATGTAGGTGATTTCTATGAGCAAAAGCCCGTCCGGGCGACGGATGAAGGCATCCACTTTCAGTTGGAGTTGCCGAAGGGACCGACCAAGTTCCGCGCGTCGTTCAAGACGGGGCCAGCATACGACGACGTGATCGGAGCCTATTATGCCGTCGTGAAGCGCCGCTAGGAGAAAACTTATGAAAGCATTTCTAGTCATTTTAATCCTAGCGACCGGAGTCGCTCACGCGGACCAATCGAGTTATCCGGAGTTTAGCTGGGATAAGGTGCCCATCGCGTTTCATTTCGGGAAAAGCGATGGGCTCCTGACCAAAGCGGAGGCCCAATTCGTGGCGTCACGCTCCAACTTCATTTGCTTGGAGAAGGGGCATGCCAGCCACACGCTGGGCAGCACGGAGGCGGGGATCGAAGCCGAAGCCCGGCAGCTCAAGGAACTCAACCCCAAGATGAAGGTGATCTTCTATTGGAACACCTTCCTAGATTACGGGATGTATGATGCTCACGACGAGTATGCCGAGCGTCCGGAATGGTGGTTACGGAAGCGTGATGGGGCTCTTGATTTGAAGAACGGGCAACTCATGCGGTATGATCTCTCCAATCCGGACTTTCGCGAATGGTGGACTGATATTGCGGCGAAGGCGGTGCTGGAGGGGAGTTCCGATGGGGTTTTTATGGACGCCTTTCCGCAAGTCATCAGCGAAGCGAACCGTAAGCTATGGGGAGATGTGAAATACGAAGCGATTCAGCAAGGCTTGTTAGATATCATTCGGGAGACGCGCGAAAAAATCGGCGATGACAAGCTGATTGTGTATAACGGAATTCGTTCGACGCCGAGTTGGAGCATGGGGTTGGTGGCACCCGAGCACACCGATGCGGCGATGATTGAGCACTTCGGTAACTTCCAGAGTTCGACCAAGGAAATGATGTTGCGGGACATCCTCGAAATGGAGAGTGCCGGCAAAAGCGGGAAGATTGTCGTGATGAAGGGGTGGGCTGGTTTCACCTTTATCGATCAGGAGGCGATGGCCAAGCCGTTGGAGGTGAAGCAACGAATCGCGAAAGAGAGTTTACTCTTCCCCTTGGCCTGTTTTCTGGCGGGCGCGCAGGAAAATTCTTACTTCATCTACAACTGGGGTTACCGGATGGCGAACGGCTGTTTGGAGTGGTATCCCGAGTTCGATAAACCGTTGGGGAATCCGCTTGGTGACATGGTGCGAAACGGTTGGGAATTAAGCCGCGAATACGCTCACGCGTCGGTGTGGGTCGATCTGGAATCCAAGGAAGCCGAGATTCAGTGGCGGTAGCGAGGGACCAAATGACGTCCTCGGAGAAGGTGGCGATCATTCAGTTCTAGTTAAGGGGAATCAAGTTCAGGTCGCCGTAGATGAACTGAGTGAGATCGCAATTTTCTTAAATACGAAGCCGTTTAACCATGAGTGTTATTGATAAACCCCGAGATCAATCAAAGCCATCGGCCATTGATCGTGTCATTCAGCCACAGTATATTTTCCCCTTTATCTTAGTCACGAGTTTGTTCGCGCTCTGGGGTTTTGCCAACGACATCACGAATCCGATGGTGGCAGCTTTCAAGAACGTCCTGCTGTTGACGAATACGCAGAGTTCCTTGGTGCAAACTGCCTTCTATGGCGGCTACTGTGTGATGGCGATTCCGGCGGCGATTTTCATCAAACGCTCTAGCTACAAGGCGGGAATTATCATGGGGCTCGCGCTCTACGTGGTGGGGTGTCTGCTGTTTGTGCCGGCGGGAAACATGCAGCAATTCGTGCCGTTTTTGGCGGCCTATTTTATCATGACGTGTGGCTTGTCGTTTGTCGAAACAACGGCGAATCCGTATGTGCTTTCCATGGGATCCGAAGCCACGGCGACCAGAAGACTTAATCTTGCCCAGGCCTTCAACCCCATGGGTTCACTCGTGGGGATGTTTATCGCCAAAGAGTTCATTCTGGCCCGACTCGACTCGACGCGACCTCTGAAGTGGATCGCAGGGGGTTAGTGGGCACCGATCGCGGGGAGTTTGATGCCATAGCGAAAAGGGATTTGGATGTGATCATCGGACCTTATGTCACGTTAGGAATGGTCGTGGCAGTGGTTCTTGTGGTGTTCGCTTTCCCCAAGTTTCCGCGGGCGCCTGCATCCGACGGTAGCAGTCTCGATCTGAAAGGAACCCTTGGTCGCCTTTTGCAACGTCCTGTTTATGTCTGGGGCGTCGTCGCTCAGGCATTTTACGTCGGGGCGCAGATCATGTGTTGGACTTTCATAATTCAGTATGCAGGTGCCACGATGGAGATGCGCAGGGGTATAACATCATCGCCATGGTGATTTTTGTCTCCAGCCGCTTCATTTGCATTTTCATCCTTAAATATTTTCGTCCGCGACAGCTTTTGGGCAGTCTGGCAATCGGTGGTGGAATCCTGACTTTGGGCACCATCATCTTGTCGGGAATGTTTGGACTCTGGTGTTTGGTCGGGGTGTCGGCGTGCATGTCCCTGATGTTTCCGACCATCTATGGATTGGCCCTGGATGGGCTGGGTGATGACGCGAAGTTGGCCTCCGCGGGCTTGATTCTCGCCATCGGCGGCGGCTGTTTAATGCCGCCGTTGCAAGCGATGATGATTGATCAGGAGACGATCTTCGGGATCGCCGGAGCGAGAGTATCGTTTCCCTGCCACTGCTTTGTTTTGTGGTGATTACGGTTTACGGATTTTACGCAAACCGGGTCCGACGGGATGCCTAAGGTGACCAGGGAAAGTAGCGAAGAAACGGTCCCAACCCGGTGATGTTAAACCGGCGTCCGCTAGGATTTAAAGTTTAGAAGCCTACCGGCAGACTGATTTTAAACCACAGATTGCGCAGATAAATACCGGATACCAATCCCCACGCCACTGCCTTTTATCCGGATCGGATCCGGGTGATCTGTGGTCAATAAAACTTGGCTGAAGGCTTTGAGTGCGGGTTCCTCCGTCGCCCAGAGGGCGTCCGCCCTCTTCCCCCCAGGGGGGGGACTGTTCAGGGGAACCATTTCAGATTCTTGATGCCCACAAATGTCGGCACCCTCATTCAACGCCCCTCCGCTTCGCTGCAGGACCGAACCCCAGGTTCGTCGATCTTCGGCCGGTTGGCCACCGTCCGCACGCGCTTACGCTGTCGTGGTTAAAGTCTGATTTTTGACACTACTTCTCCGCAAAGATGCCTAACCGATAGGCCTTCCCGACCGCGGACGGCGCGTTGCGCACTTGGAGCTTTTCGTAGATATGGCCGACGTGGGTATCGACGGTCGTGTAGCCGATATTGAGTTGGTCGGCTATCTGTTTTTTGACGAGTCCTGCCGCGAGTAGACTGAGGATTTCGGTTTCTCGCGCCGAAAGTTGTACCCTCGATTCTTGCGAGGGAAGACGTTTTTTCAGATCTTGTAGGATGAATTTGGCGACATTGGGATCGAGCGAAGCTCCGCCGGATCTTACGGTGCGGATTCCAGCGAGAATCTCTTGGACCGTCGCGGATTTTAAAAGGTATCCCGTTGCGCCCAGAGATATCGCGCTGAGCACATCCGTTTCACTGTCGGATTGAGTGAGGACAATTATTTTCGATTTGGGAGAATAGTCCTTAATGTAAGGAATAGCCTCGAGGCCTTTCATGCCAGCGAGACGCAGGTCGAGCAGAATGATTTGAGGTTTCGGGGATGCCGCGTCTTGCAGGAAGCGGAGCCCGATTTCGCAGGTGGCAAAGGACTGGATAAGCGAGAGGTCGTCCGCATCGGCCAACGCGAGTTTGATGACCTCACGGTATTCGCGATTGTCCTCGATTATGATGATGCGAGTTTCGGTTGGATTCGGCATGGGGAGTGAAGGGTGTTAGGATCAGGTGCGATCGAGGCGCATGTTGAGGATGACGGAGGTGCCGCCGTTCGGGGCTTGGGTGACCTTAAGTTTACCGCCTACTAATCGAGCCCGACGTTTCAAGGATTGCGGTTCCGAACTGGTGGTTTCTTGGGAGATACCCTGCCCATTGTCCGTTACGACGAGTTCCAGCTGTGATTCGCTGAGGGTCAGTTTCGAGTGGACGATAGTGGCTTTGGAGTGACGTAGAATATTGATAAGCGCCTCCTTGTAAAAGAGGAAGAGATCGACCCGTTTGCGTGGCCGTATTTTGTGGAAATTCTCTTGCCCTTGAAAGTCGAACGAATGATCGAGGTCCGACATAAGTCGCCGGGAGATTTGCTCCATTTCGACCGGAAGATTTTGGTAGAGCCCCGGGGTTTCCAGCATGTTGGTGCTGTGTTTCACGGCTTGGCTGGTGCGCCCCACCAGGGCCCGAATTCTCTCGATGTTTTGTTCGGATTTTTCGGGTGAATCTTTGGCGGCAAGCGCTAAATCACCGAGTAGGGCGATCGCATGAAGATTCGCACCGATTTCGTCGTGCAGGTCGGCGGCGATTCGTTCTCTGGTTTGGAAAATGGCCTTTTGGCGGAGAATGCGATCGGTGAGGAAGATTATGATCGCTACGGTGCCTAGGGTTGCCGCGATGACCACCCAGAGGCGGAGTTTCGCCTTTTGTCCCTCATAGCGGTCCTGGATGGTCTGTTCGATGAACGGGAGTTGGAATTCTAATTCATGCCGCCGGGCGAGTTGGGAGATCCATTCTTGTAGGTCAAGAATCTCGCCGAAGATATTGTGGCCGTCGGTGAGACGCGTCAGAGGTCGATTGGGATCGTGGTCGGCGGTATCGTAGCTTGCGGTGAAGTTTTTTCCTCGGGCGATATTACGGGCGCCGGAAAAAATTTCAATTTCAGCAAAACCAATCAGACTGCCTTTGTGAAGTTGCCCGCTGTCGGTGAAGCCCTCGTAGCGATAGGGCTCGATGGATCGCAAGCGCACGTAGCGGTAAGACTTGGGGGTGATCCGTTTCGATGCGATGGGGGCGATTTCGAATAGGTTCCGGTGTTGGAAATTCCATAGTATTTCCGCATCCGAGAAATCCGCCGCATTGGAACCCTCGAAAACGAAGTGAGGGGGCACGGCGAAGTTCGGTTGCAGGGCATGAGGAACGGTATCCCCTTGTTCGATGGTGTGGATGCGGATTTGGGTAATCTCCGTGGGGGCATTGAGATCGACCGTCAGACTAGCGTGATCGCCAATGTCGATGCCACTGAGGTAGGGGTTACTTTTCTGACCCTCGGCGGCATCCATGATGTAGGGCAGGAAGCCATCGACCAAGTATTCAGGTTTGTAGGCGCCGATTCCGGCCCGCTGGCTTGAAGAGGCGGTGACTTCTTGGTGCAGCGCGACATTGTCAGAATCGCTGAAAATCATCGCCTCGGCAAATTGTAGAATATGTTCTCCATCGTGAAATCGAGTGGAAAGAAGATCGACTTCGATGCGGATCCACGAGGCTCTGATACCGCCGCCCGGGATTACGAGAGGGGCGACTCGCGGCAGGATAGATTCATCTGCGACCACGGCAGCGATAAGTTGGCCGTTATGATCATCTGAGACTCCGCCGAGGATCCGAAATTTCCGAGGAAATCCGTCGTCTCGGTAGCCGTTTTCGTTGTCCCGCCAGATTGCCGGGATCAGGGCAATTTTATCGATGGAGTATTCCCGATCTAGATTGATCTGTACCCATTGCGGCACGTCTTCGGCGGCTTGAGGCATGGAGCGGAAACAAATGGTGCCGACACCTCCGCTGAGGTTGAAATTGGCGAGGTGATCAAGCTCGGCTTTAGTGACGTCGCGTCTCTGCTCGAGCTGCTCGAGCGGTAGATTTCCGACGCCGACTTGGAATGGATGAAGCACAAGTGAGTTTTTCGATGCCCCAGAAAGGCTCAGGAAAATAACGCACGCAAAAAGTAGAACTGCTCGAGGAATCACTCTGGGTGGGGTAGGGGAAGTAGGAATGTCGTTGGGATTAGTCTACCGTAGAGGGTCCTGTAAACACGGGATACTCGAAACAGGATGTCTGAGCCTATGGCCGATACGGGGTTTCGTCAGCGAGGACGAAAATAATTTGGCAAATCCTCGGGTTTCTTTGGGGGCAAGTCTGCCGGGAGGATGGTGGTGGGAGCCCCGCGGTCTTCCGTGTTGGTGGCGGCGGCAGGTAATAGACAGTGGCAGGTCGAAATTTGGAAGATCGAATGGCCATGGTTTTCCGCGGTCTCGCTCACTGGGAACCGAGCGGAAATGGCTGCGCTGGTTGGTTTAAGCCGTAACATCCTGTGAACACGGGATTTTCGATTCAAGTGGTGTGTGTTAACATAGGGCAAAGCTGAGAGTTCCCCTCTCCGAAGTGACCTCCCCTGCCATCCTCTTACCTCAAAAACAACGTACCCTAGATTGCGCACGGAACAGCCCGTCAGCCCTCTTCTGACGTTCTTAACCCAATTCTGTTTTCCCGAACAGTCTGCCCAGCGACTTAGCACAGACCATACCGAACCTTGATATATGAACCTCAAAACCCCAAAATTAATTCCGCCGTCTATGCGGAGATTGGCACTGTTTCTGACGTTGCCCATAATCCCTGTCTTTCTTTCCGGACAGGACGCCGAAGAAATTATCGAGCTTTCTCCGTTCCAAGTGGATGCCAGCGAAGACCAAGGCTATTATTCTGCCCAAACCCTGGCGGGAGGGCGGCTCAAATCGGAACTCAAAGATGTCGCCACCTCGGTGCAGGTGATCACATCTGAAATGCTCGAAGATATTGGTGCGACGAGCTTGGACGAAGTTTTGGCCTACACGACCAACACCGATGCGGTGGGGGCGATCAGCGGCTACGTGGGAGCGGTGGACGGTGATGGCACCGGCACCTTGGACCAATCAGCGGCTCGCCAAGATCCGTCGTCGGGCACTCGGGTGCGCGGCATGGCAGCACCGACGCGCACGACCGATTACTTCGAAACGGGTATTCCATTTCACAGTTACAATTCAAGCCGGATCGACATCAACCGTGGCGCCAATTCCTTCTTGTTCGGATTGGGATCACCAGGGGGTATCGTCAACAATGGTCTCAGTAAGGCTGAGTTTAGGGACACCTATAAATTCGGCGTGCGGGTCTCGACGGAGGTGTTCGATGGTAATTACTCGACCGAGTTCTCGATCGACGTGAACAAGGAAATTATCGAGGACCGTCTGGCGGTCCGGTTCGCCGCGATGGAAGAGAACGAAGAGTTCATGCAAAAGCCGGCTTACACCGATTCTTCACGTCAGTATTTTGCGGTTCGACTCAAGCCATTTGCAGACCATCGCATTAACATTAATGCCAATTACGAAACCGGCAAAATTACCGCCGTGCCTGTGGACCGTCTTGGTCCTTTGGAGACCCTTTCAACCTTCCTTAATGATCCTTACGGCACGGTTTGGGGCAGCGTCGGTAGCGTGAATAATGCCGCCGGTCGACGGATCAGCGATGGCTTCGGCAATATTAGGCTCAACAACAAGGGCGGCAACGTGGGTTACTTGGGCCGCGATGCGAACGGCGGCGTGGTCAGCGTGGCCAACTATGACAAATTCCTTAAACGCAACGGTTGGATGGCGGTTTACGATGGCACGGAAGATGCCAACGGATTCCCCACCCGGGCCGTGCATACGGGATGGACCAACGGTAGAATCGCGCGGGGGAGTCCGACTTTCGACCCCGACAAAAACCTGACGGGCAACAATCAGGCGGTGCTCAATCGCAACCTTTACATGTCAGAAATCGCCTTGGCCGACTTTGACGGCTTTTCCCGCCAAGGCCTGCTGAATTATGATGTCTTCGATTTCAGCCGGAACCTTCTCTCGGGCACGATCGATAACTACAAAAACGATTTTGATCGAGCGATTGTCTCGGTGGAGGCCATTTCGAAGAGCGGAAATTTTGGGATCGATCTGTCTTACGCCCAGGAAGAGTTCATGCGCGACAGTTACGTTGCCGTCGCCGCTCCTGAGATCGATATCGATATTAATTACAGTTTCCCGATCGGGCCCAACGCGTTGTTTGGCGACACGAACCCGAATTTTGGCCGGCTCTATTTTTACGCGCCTTCATCCGCGCAGACGCTTAATACCGACGAACGCGAAACCTTGCGGGCGACCGCTTTCGCCAAATTGGATATGGCCGAGAAGTTCGATGGCGGACTGCTTTCGTGGTTAGGTCGACACACTATTACGGGTCTCTATGATGACAGCACCCTAGATCAGAAATCATTCCGGAACAATCCGTTGGTTTTCGGTAACGACGCGGGTTTCCACTTGGCCGAAAACCGGGCGAATATCTTTCAGCGGCAATGGTCCGGTATCTTTTACATCAGTGATGCCTTCCCGCAGGCCTTTGAGAATCCGAATTTCCAATTGACTGATTTCCAGACCGGTGGACTCGGTCGGAATATCACGGTCGATTTCCCCGCCGGTCTCCAGATCCCGCTAGCGTATCTAAGTGAAGGTAATGCGGCAACCGACAACGCATGGAATCAACCGCGCGGAGACGAGACGGCCGGGGTGGGGACTTATACACCTGCGTTCTCGCCGTTCTCCGGGGTGCTGACCCAAACGACCACCGAGTCACAGGCTCTCAATTTACAGAGTTTCTTCTTGAAGAATCATTTCGTGGCGAATCTGGGCTGGCGGAGCGATGAGGTAACGCTCGCCCGCAACGGCACGCCTCCGCTCGACGCGGATAATCTCCCAATTCGGAGTTCGGATGTGTTCAACCTCGATAACACGGTGGCCCGCGTCGAGAAGGCCAATACGTTCGCCTATGGTTTGGTCCTGAAGGCTCCGGAAAAACTCCTCCCCGATAGCATGAGCCTCTCGTTCCACTACGGTGATTCCGAGAACTTCATTCCTAATCCGGGTGGATTTGATTTGGACGGAAACTCGGTGCCCAGCGCCTCCGGTTCGACCAAGGAAGTGGGTATCACCATTGGCTTGATGAATGACAAGCTGGTGGCTCGCATCAACAAATACAAAGGCACGATCGAGAACGAAAGTTTTGCCGGCACGAACCGGGCCATCACGCTGATCTCCAACGCCCACATCGCTCGCGGCTACAACGGACTGTATTTGGATATGGACCAGTATGATCGCAATCGGGATGGTAAGTTTGACTTTGTGCAGGACCCGAATGATTCCACCGGTACGGTGTTCATCGATCCTGATTTGAACAAGAACTTGATTCTTGATCGGCTCGAAGCGGGTGGAGCTGATTATGTGGCCGGGGCAAAGTATATGCCTTTGGATCAGTTTATTAGCCTATTCAATGCGTTCGATGCGTTCTACACTCCTTGGGCGCGCGAAACGGCCGAATTTATCGGCATTCCGGGCACGGTGAGTGGATCGAATGATAATGCGGTTGCCCAAAGTGGCAGCGGGCTTTCCGAGACATTGACCGACACCGTAGACCTGGTCGCTGAGGGCTATGAATTCGAATTAACTTACAACCCATCGAAAAATCTTCGTTTGATGCTTAATGTGACTCAGCAATCAGCGAAGCGTTCCAACATCTCGCCGCGATTGGAGAAGATTATCAACGACCTCGTCGCCATCCAAGAGTCCGTTCCGGATGGACCGTTCCTCGTGGGTAGCCAGCAGGCAACCAACCGGCTTAGCAATCCTTTGGCGACCACGCCCTACGAGGCTAACACCATGGCTGGCTCTTGGTTGAGAAACCCCGGGCAAGCCGGAATCTTCTTTGTCCAAAAGGCGCTAGAGGGTTCGGACAATCCAGAAGTGCGCGAGTATCGGGTGAATGCTTTGGGTAATTACACCTTCACTGATGGGCGGCTCAAGGGCTTCAACGTCGGTGGTGCCTACCGGTGGCAAGATTCGGCTGCGATTGGCTATAAAACGGCCTATGATCCCGGCACGGGCGTTCCGATTAAGGATGTGGTGCAACCGTATTTCGATGACGGCAGCGAATTTATCGACATGTGGATCGGCTACCGGCGCAAGATCTTCAACGATAAGGTTGATTGGAGAGTGCAGCTAAATATCCGAAATCTCTTTGCTGACAAAGATCCCGTGGTGGTGCAGGTGCAACCCAATGGTGCTCCTTCGCGAGTGTCGTTCGGTGTGCCGCGCCAGTTCGTGCTCTCGAATACGTTCAGTTTCTAGTCGATTTCGATAGATGCGAGGGACGGCAAGTTCTCTGGTCATCCCTCGCGATATCAACGTCCTGAAATGGTATGCGGGTATCACTCCGATATGAATGTTAGGTCGGTTAGTAGGCTTCGGATCGTGTAGGCGGTCCGGAGCTCACTTTTTTCAGTTCGCAGCATTTGCCCTTCGTTGAATGCGCAGTCGAACACGTCAAAGCGGTCGAAAATCGAACCCACGAAATTTTAGAATAAACCAGTTAAACTAATCCAATATCAGGATGGTAGAAGGATGCTTAGGGGGCAAAAAGGCGGAGAGTCTATGGCTAGGAGGGGAGCGGCTGGGAGTGGATTAACGAATAAAAGAGGAAATTGAATTTGAATTTTATTAAGACTAAACAAATCGCGTCATGGGGATTCCTATTTTTGGGGTTCTCCTTGGTGGGCGCCGCCGAAGAGGTAAGGATGGATGAAATGTGGGGTGGCGCTCGGGCGAGTGAGCTCATCGGCAACGAATCCCGCGCGGCGCTTTTCGCCGACGGCAACTACGGAATGTTCATCCACTGGGGATTGTATTCCAGCTTGGCGGGCCAGTGGGATGGCAAAACGTATTACGGGATTGGCGAGTGGATCATGAACCCGCGGGTAGCGGGCATCCCGCCCGCAGAATATCAGAAAGTGGCGAAGGTCTTTAATCCGGTCGATTTCGATGCGCGGGCGATCGCGCGTCTGGCAAAATCGGCCGGGATGAAATGGATCATCATCACGTCGAAGCACCATGATGGTTTCGCGATGTTTGATTCGGCCCATCCATTCAACATCGTTGATGCCACGCCGTTCAAGCGCGATCCCATGAAGGAGTTGTCGGAGGCCTGCCGGGAGCAGGGTTTGGCCTTCGGATTTTACTACTCGCATAATCAGGACTGGACCACGCCGGGAGGGACCGGTGGTCCCGCGAATAACGCCGACGGGTCCCAGGCTACGTTCGAACGGTATTTCCGAGAAAAGTGTTTCCCGCAGGTCAAGGAGATCTGTGAAAACTACGGTGACCTCGGCTACATCTGGTTCGACACCCCGAGCGGCATGCCGGAGGAACTGGTGCGCGAGATGGCCGATTATGTGCGGAAAGCTCAGCCGCAGGCGATGCTTTGCAGTCGAATCGGCTACGGCCTGGGAGATTACGTGAGTCTCGGCGATATGGCCGTGCCGACCATGAATCAACCGGGGCTTTGGGAAACTTGCGATACCACCAATGATTCGTGGTCCTATGCATGGTATGACAGTAACTGGAAGGACGCGAAAACGATCCTGAGTCGGCTCGTCGCGACGGTGGCGCGAGGCGGCACTTATTTGCTCAATGTGGGTCCCGATGGGCTGGGACGGGTGCCCGAGGCAGCGGTCAGGTATCTGGAGGAATCCGGAGAATGGATACAGCGTTATCCGGAAGTGGTCTACGGTGCGGAATCTTCCCCGTGGGGGCACGCACTCCCGTGGGGCGATGTGACGGTGCAAGACGATACGTTGAATCTGGTCGTATTTGATTGGCCGGCCGACGGTCGGCTACTGCTGCCGGGACTCAAGACCCCGATCGAGTCTGCCGAGCTATTGGTCGCGGGTGAGGCCCATGCGGTGAAGTGGGAAAAGCACGGATCTTGGGTCTCGATTCAGTTGCCCGCGCGGGCCCCCGAGGCGCTTGTGAGTGTCATTCGCGTCAACCTTCAAGGGGCCTGCGAAGTCGATCAAACGATGGGTATCCATCCGAACAACGAGTCCCGGTTATTGGTGGAATTTGGCGAGGTCACTCAGGCTGAAGCGCAGGAACAACGATGGATGGAAAAGTTCGGCGAGTGGAAGCATGTTTACCAAGTCAGCAACTGGCAGGAAGGCGGCCACGTCACTTGGACCGTGGACGTAATGGAATCTGGTTTTTATCACTTGGGTCTGAACTACCGTGGGGAAGGGCGATTGGTCTGGCGCATCGAGACGGACGAGGGGGCCATAGTCCAAAACCAGCAAAATTCGTCCCACGTGTATGACGAATTCCCGATGGGTTTGGTCGAGTTCAAATCGGCGGGCCGACATACGGTGCGGGTCTCCTTGGTTGACGGCGATCCCGCCAAATCCAGTTTGCAGTGGCTGAGTTTCAACCCGGTCAATTTTTTGCGATGAGATTGGCGAAACTACGGTCTCGTCGCGGTTGAATGAACCGACCATGGCAATAGTATTATAAAAGAAATGACCACGCCCCCGCTGATCCGGATCCCTCGTTTATCTCGTTTTTTACAGGTTGTTGCGGTCATGCTTGCAGTGGGGACGGCTCAAGCCGAGCCGACCATGGGGCCATGGAATTTGGATACCCTCTTCAGGACTCCGCAGTGGGAACAAACCGAGATCGCGAAAAAGCCCGGTTTGCAGGGGATTTTGTACGACTCGGTTTCTTACCTCGGGAAGCGGGTGCAAGTTTTTGCCTATTATGGGGTTCCGGAAGGGGAGGCGCCGGCTGGGGGTTGGCCAGCGGTGGTGTGTGTCCATGGGGGCGGCGGAACGGCTTTTGATGAATGGGTTCAGCGATGGAATCTCCGCGGCTACGCCGCCATTAGCATGGATTTGGAGGGAAACACCCCGCTGCGGCAGACGCCGGACGATGCGAAATCGACGCGTATTCCGACCCAAAACCCCGGGCCTGCCCGGGGCGGGGTTTTTAATGATTTTGCGGAGCCGATCAATGAACAGTGGTATTATCATGCCGTTTCACAGGTCATCCTTGCGCACTCTCTCACCCGGTCTTTTCCCGAGGTGAACCCGGACAAGGTGGGGATCACAGGCATCAGCTGGGGCGGCACTCTCACGAGCACTATCATGGGCGTGGATCCACGATTCAAATTCGCGATCCCGGTCTACGGCTGCGGGTTCTTACCCGATGGTGACGGCCACCAAGGAGAGGCGATTAAGCCGGGTGAACACACGCGAGTCGTGCTCGAAAACTTCGATGGATCGGCCTATTTCGAAAACGTCAAGATTCCGACCTTCTGGGTGAACGGCACCAATGACATGCACTTTCCGATGCCTTCGACTCAGGCCTCCTCTCGCGCGGTGAAGGGGCCGGCCATGATTCGCTATGAGTTGGAGATGCCACACGGCCATGGGCCGGGCTGGCGACCCGAAGAAATCTACGCCTTCGCCGATAGCGTGGTCAAAGGCGGCACCCCGCTGGTGCGTTTCTTCCCCCTGCACATCGTGGGAAACCAAGCCAGCGTGAACCTGGAAACTGTCGAGAGTCTGGCCTCAGCCAGTCTCTGGTTTACGCGTGATTTCGGCGCATGGCCTCAACGTAAGTGGCACCGTGTGGCCGCCAAGGTTGCGGGCAATGTCCTCTCCGCCGAGATTCCTGAGGGCACGGTCGCCTGCTTCTTTTCCGCAACCGACCAACGTGGGTTAATGACCACTTCCGAGTTCAAACTGCGCGAGAATTGATCAGTCCTGAAACAATCGGATGAACAGAGGATTTCGCACCGATGAATTTTGACTTAAAGAGGTGCTTTCATCACGGCGTATCCAGATTTAGGCGATAGTCTTGGGCTCATCATTTTTTCAAATTCAATTAACCATGAAACTTACCTACCTATTCTTAGGTTGTGCGCTGCTCACCCCGCTTCATGCCCTCGACTCTCCGGCGAAGTGGGAGCGATTCCCTGATTTTTCTTGGGAACACGTTCCGCGCTACATGCACATTCGCAAGGATACGGCATTCACGGCGGATGAGATTCTTTACCTCGCCACCTTTCCTCTGATCACCTTTGAGAAAAGCACGGGCAACAAAGATCAGGGGTCCACCGAGCAGGGAACGATCAACGCGGCCCGCGCGGTTAAGGCGATCAACCCTACGACTAAGATTCTGTATTACCGGAATGTGATCGTGCATTACGGGGGTTACGCGGCGAACCAGACCTTGGAAGAGATTCCCGGAGCTTTTCTAGTGGGAAAAGATGGTAACGCCAAACTTGTGCGAAACACGGTGCCCGCTTACGATCTCACCAATCCGATTCTCCGCGATTGGTGGCTGGCCAACGCGCAGGAGGTTTGTGCTGAGCCGGCCATCGACGGACTGTTTCTGGATGGGGTAGTCAAAATCATGGAAGAGAGCTACCTGCGCAATGAGATCGGCCCGGGGAAAAAAGCCGCCGTGTTGGCCGAGTATGATAGATTGATGGAGGATACGCGGCGATTGTTGGGGCCGAAGAAATTAATGGTGGCCAATATACTTAGAGCTCGTTTCCCCGATTCGGGGTTGAGTAAAATGCACGCTCTCGACGGTTCTTATATCGAGGGCTTTGAGGGGGCTGTTGAGATGGCTGAAAAAGATTACGTGGCCAAGGGAATAGCAGCCATTCAGCAAGCCGCGCAGCGGGGCTCGATTATTGCCTTCACGGGCGGATTGGAGAAAAACCTCCAAGATGCGGATGAAGCTTCGCGGGCTGTCGGTGACAATCGAGAGACTGTCGAATCAGGAGACCGATTCACCTATGTTTTGGCGATGTTCCTGATCTGCGCTGAGCGTTATAGTTATTTCTATCTTCACGACGGATATGATGCCAAAAAGAGCAAACTATGGCTGACGGGGGCACCTGAATTTGATCGTCCGTTGGGAGCGCCGGAGGGGCCGGCGATCCGGTCGGGCTACACTTATGCCCGTGAGTTTGCTCATGCATCGGTTCGTTTGGATATCGAAAAACACACGGCAACTATCCAATGGCGATGAGCGGAGGGAGGGGCTATCGACGGCTAACGAAAACTCGTTCCCGTTTGTAGAAAATCGTTCCAGGGCGATTTGGCTCAGGACCCTGATTACCAGTCGACATATCGGTAGGCGAATTATCCCGTTGCTCTCAGCATCTACGGTGGAATTTGCCTAGTTTGGAGCTGGCTTGGAGCGGTGAATATTTGGTTTGCGCTGGTCTTCATGCCACCGACCGAAAATGGAATTTGGCTTTCTTTGGTCGATTATTGATTTTCGCAGTAGGATGGGAGTCGAACTCAGGGTTATGCGGGATTGATTTCGGTGATACTACGGCGGGAGCAGGTCACCCTGGAGCCCAGTCAATTCACTCTGCATGCCCTGTAAATACGGGAGGGACGGAATCGTTTTTCCTGCCAGAATGTCGGACCCCACTACAGCGATGCCTCTTTGGAATGGCCTCTGCTTCCTCGCTGTCTCGGGTCCCCCAAAAAACATGCAACTTGGGCAACTGAAGAACCGGATCTCAACCTGCCTCGGGGCGCTATTTTTGGCGATACCGTGGGCCCTGTGCGCGAGTGCCGCGGACCGACCGAACGTTGATCATCGTGATCACCGATGACCAAGGCTATGGCGACCTCGCCTGCCACGGTGATCCGATTGTGAAAACGCCCAACATCGACGCGTTCTATCACGAGGCGGTCCGCTTTACCAATTTCCATGTTTCGACGACATGCGCACCGTCCCGTGGCGCTTTGATGAGTGGGCGGCACACCAACCGGACCAATACCTTCCATACCATTTCCGGGCGCGCTCTCCTTTTGAGCGCCTCGCTGGAGGAGGGGTTTGACTGATCCGGTGACGTAGTCGGTGGGGTCGGGCGAGGAAGAGAGTGAGCCGATCCGAGTGATTTCTATGGGTGAGGTGTGAGGGTTGCGGTGATTGGGATTCCGCATTGAGCGCGAAGCAAGGTCGGTCACGCGATGGCGGCAGGAGCGAAGGAAACAAAGGTTCGGCGGGGAGTCGTCATGAGAACCGTGCGCCCACTGTCACCAGTAGATCGCCCCGTTTGTCGCACCGGCTCTTGCGCGACCTGTTCCGATCTTACGCGAAGATCGTCGGATTCGAGGACCGACCGACCGCCGACCGGCAGCGGTGATGAAGAAGGGAGGGGCGGAGAATGGTAATTGATCGAGCTCGGCGGCGGATTAGGAAACTAACAAAACACGACCTGACCCCCTCGGCATCCTCTTACCTTAAATGACGAATGAAAAAACCGACCAAATCTTCACCGGACGGGTCAACCAGGCCAATCGCAGGAGCATTCGCGACCACTTCAATGCCCACTTCGTCGGCCCGCTGTTTTAACGCCCTCACATGGTTGGGGTGATGTGCCATATGCCCGTAATGAGTCGGCGTCTCTCCCGTTTCACTATTTTGAATAAAGATGGGAGGATCGTCGGCTGACATTAACGACAAATGATCCAGTTGCCTCCGGTAGCGGATTCCTTCCGGCGTAAACAACTCCGCCTCATTCTCGAGCCCGCCTACGGATTTTGCGAAGCCGAGGGCTTGCTCACGGGTGATCCCCAGAATGTCGACCCATTTTAGCACATCGGAAGTTGCGGGGGTAGCCATGGCGCCGGCACAAGCTAAGCGCGTCGATTCTCGCTCGATGGGATCGATGCTTTCGGGATCGGCCCTATCGTTGTTAAAAGCCAACCAGAGAGAAGCCACCGCTCCCGCCGATCCCCCGTAACAGGCTATCCTGTCCTTGTCCACATGGTAGGCTTCCGCGTGATGCCGGATAAATTGTATGAACCGGGCCGTGTCCTCGAGGCTGCCGAGTGTTCCATCCGGGTTCTGGTGAGCGAAGCGGTAATTAATACTCGCCACCGATATGCCAGCGTCCAGCAGGTTGGATAAAATATTTGAGTCGTAAACTAGCGACTTGTCCCCGCGACGAAACCCGCCGCCATGGATAAAAACCACTAAGGGGGAGGGGGCGGCATTGTCAGCGATCCAAAGGTCGAACGTATTTCGCTCATGGTCTCCGTAGGTAACATTGATGTGGTCGGCGCGTTTTCCATTGTTGGCCACTGGCTCTCGTTTGATGGCATCGTTGATTGTCCTGCCGAACTTGTCGTTGGGACCAAAAGTACCGTCGGGCGCCGCTCCGGCCATTGCATTCATCTCTTCATTGGACAAACGCTGGCGACCTTCGTTTGGCTTGTCGGTTTTCCGCACTGCCGCGTCTTGGGCCGGGGCGGATTGACCAGAAGCCAGAACAGTTAATGCCAATGCAAAAACCGCAAAACCTCCGGTTCCAAGGATTCCCAGAGGGAAGGGGCGTCTGATTTTATGGGGTGTCTTTTTCATGAGCCGTAGGGGGTCCTCACTGGCATTGGGGGTGGGTGATTGTTGAGGAATTGGGCTCGATTTTTAGTAAGGAGACGGATTCCAGATTTTACTGATAGGAAATTCCTTTGGAGCGCTTCGCTCGGGGGCGGGGTTTCGATTACTCGGCTGAGACCGGCGCCGGGATGAACTCCACCGTGATGTCATCGGATGGGATTGCATCGGCTTCGATATCACCGAGGGCATACTGAATACCGTCAAGCATGTGCTGAAGCACAACGGTATCAGCGAAGGTCATGTCGTTGTGGCCGAGGTTTGTGTAGAAGAGACGACCCTCGCCGACTTCACGGCACCAGGAGACCGGAACATCGACCGCAGTAGGATCCTCAATTTTGCCCTGCCACCTTTCGGCTTCGAAGGGAACTGCATTTTCGGGCTTCGACATGTCGAGACTGAGCAAGACGCGCAGCTTGTCGCGCCCCTCGAAACTTTCGGCCTTATACCAATAGATTTCGTCTTTATGCCAGAATCCTTTGCCTTGGAAGGCGGCGTTTAGCGGGTGCCCGGGGTCTTCGACCTTGAAGGCCCAGGTGCCTCCTCCGGTCCAGGGGTGACCGTCGAAAATGCCGCCCATGAGCGCGATGCCCTCTGCCCACTCGCCGAAGTTGTCGGCAGCAGCGTGAAGTCCGATGACCCCCTTTCCCGACTGAATGAAATCCATAATCGCTTCGCGCTGGGAGTGGTCAGGCGCGAGATGGGTGGTGTTGTTGAAAAGGATGCCATCGTATTGAGCGAGGTTCTCTTTCGTGAAAACGGAGTATTCGTCAGCGAGATCGACAGAAAAAGCGCCGGTCTCGCGGGCGAGGGCCTCCATCGCATAGTTACCGAATGGGATCGAGCTGTGGACAAATCCATCACAGCGGTAAAAGACGAGTAATTTGCGTTCCTTCGTCGGCTTTGCGGTGGCACTAGGAAGTGCGGCATCAATGGCGGCGCGATGCTCTTTGGTGGGATTGTCTTTAAATTTCGCCACGGCACTTTCAGGCCAAGTGAGTTTCTTTTTCTCTACTGTATTCTGGGCGCTGACCAGGCCGGCCAGGGTCAGAGCAGAGAGGGCGACAAGCAGGAAGATATTTCTCATAGGGATATTTCGAAAAACAGTAGGCGGTGGGGGAAAGTCACAAAAGATTTAATGACGTTCTTTGCCCGCTGAAATCGGCTCATCCGATTGCCGATAACTGCGAGGAAAGTCAATTGTTCAGATTTGATTCGGGGAAGGTTAATCGGTGGGTTGATAGGGGAATGAGGGTTTTAGAATCATCATACTCACGCCGACTCATTCACTTGAATATCCCTCGTTTACCGGTTGGTCGGGGTGACGAAAACTGAGCCATGGAAAGAGTGAGTTCGGGAATTTAGAAAGGACCCAAATATGCGGGCTAGGCATGATAGCGGCGATAAAACAGCAGAATGAAAGAGAAGTGCTTTTCCTTGGCGTTCGCGGGTTAATCTCCCGCTCGTTTTAAGGCTTTCATCAGAGGTGTTTTTGGATGAAGGGCCACGCGGATGCGTCGTGGAACTCGTGGCCACCATCGAAAATCAAGTGCTCGAATCGATCTGACAATCCCAGTCGATCATAGTCACCTGCCGAGATCGTTGCTAGCGGGATCCCGGGCTCACGATGACTGGACCTGTCGTCGCTCCCCGCTTGGATGAGCAAAGGCCGGGGGCAGACCAACGCGGCCAGCTCGGAGTCGTGGAAGAGGGTGAACCGATTAAAGAATTCAAAGTCGGATGGGACTGAGAGCTCGTCCTGCTCATAACGCCCCTCCTGCACTCCATAGTAGCAACTGGACACCACGACCTTAATTCGCGGTTCAAAAGCGGCGGTCATCAGGGCATAGAACCCCCCGTAAGACAGCCCCACGACTCCGACGCGGGAAGGGTCGATTTCTGATCGGGTCAGTAATACGTCAAGGCTACGGCGGTGTTTGAAAATTTCGACGGCTGTGATGCTGGTGCCGACCAATCGTAATCGACGATCGGTCGTCCACCGAATCTCCCGGGGCAGGCCCTCTGAAGGGAATAGCATCTGCGGGGCGAATATACGGCGTAACCGCGTTTGACGGCCCCGCGCACCCTATCGTGATAGTTTCCGCCAAGGCCTTCTCCGGTGAGCCTCCCCCGCCGTGCAGGGCGAGGATCAGAGGCACCGGTCCGGTGCGAACCTTCGGGAGAATGTAGATACCCTGAGTTTGCACGTTTGGCAGGGTCGGAATTAGCACTCGAAAATAGATCCCAATATCGTCTTCTCCGATGAGGGTAAATTCGGCTTCAGCGTTAGAAATCGCCCCGGGTGGAGGATACCCGATGCTCTCCTGGAATGCCTGCCGGTAAGTGGTGGTCGAACGGACGAAGGCGTCGGTTGAAGTATAGTTCGGGTGGAGGATGCTGCGCAGTCGCGAGTCGTCTTGTTGGAGATGCCTGATGTAGTCGTTCAGTTCGTTGGATTGCGTCACTCGGAGGGGATCAGATTCCGTCAGTGGCAGCTCGAAGTAGGACGGGTTTTCGGGCTCCGCTTGAGTCGCGGGATCGAAACCAGGAGGGCTGAAAGAAAGCTGATCGGTCGGAAAAAAGTCCGCATGACGTTTCGGAATTGGCCACATTGTTTTCCAGCCGGGGCGGCGAAGAACGCAGAGGATGATCGGGCGGGTGAGGTCATACGTGAGGGAGGGGCAGGGTGGCGGCGGCGAGAAGAAACAAAGGAGAGGAGGTAGGCAGGTCGATGCCGAAGCGCGGAATGATTTCCGGCATTCGCGCTCGGCGCGGAGTCGCTGCGAGCAAATGGGGAAGGCCGGATGGGATGACTTGAGTGATGATGTGAACGGGAGAAGAGGCACTGGGAGATGCACCGAGGAGTGCGGCGTGCTCCACTAGCGATTAACAGCAAACCCCTGGACACACGTAGTAGCCCCTGTCTTCGCTGACATCGACTTGGAAGGGGGAGAGTTCTATAATTGCTTTTTCATCGACGTCTTCATCGACGGTATGCTGTTGGGCGGGCAACAAAACGGGGATCAAGGGCGCGTTGAATAGGAGTGCCATTCTCCGCCACGAAGGCAGATTGAACTTAAGGTTTTTTTGGGCCATAGAGTTATCTGACTCAGGTTCTAGTTGGTGGTTTGAGGTAGGGGCCGCTTGGTTTTAAGCGGAGTCGAGATTTCGGCGGGGCCGGTTAGTCATCGTGACATGCTCAGGGGTAGCATCCGGAAGGAATATATCCCGGATCGGAGAACCTGCCTATCCACCGTTTGGAGGGTAGGGATCGAATTCGGAATGAGGCTTTCCACGCCGCCCGTTTCACCGGAGATGCAAATTTTCACCTCCTAACCAAAAGTATGGTGGTAGGGAATCGAATCTGCGTTAGAGTCTTTAATCCCCATGAAACCCCTTTCTTTTGTGTTACTCACGATCGTGGGAGCGTGTGCTTCCGCTTTCGCCACTGCCGCCGAATCGACTGCCGATCGGCCGAACATTGTTTTTATCTTGGCCGATGACTGGGGGTGGGGAGATTTGAGTAGCCACGGACATCCGTACGTTAAGACCCCAAATATTGATCGACTGGTGGCGGAAGGGACTGACTTTCACCGGTTCACCGTGGCCAGTGGGGTGTGTTCGCCGAGCCGGACAGCGGTGAATACCGGGCAATTTCCCGCGCGCTTTAATATCGATGGCCACTTCGCCTGGGTGCCCAGTAATGCGAAGCGGGGTATGCCGGACTGGTTGGATACCAACGCGCCGTCTTTGCCTCGGTTCCTCCAGCAGGGAGGATATGCGACAGCTCATTTTGGAAAGTGGCATCTCGCCAATAATATGATTCCCGATTCCCCGACTCCCGCTGAGTATGGCTATGATGAATACGGCGCGTTTAATTGCTCCGGCGAGCAGATGCCGGTGCACGAGGATGCCGAACACGCCATTGCCTTCATCGAGAAATCAGTGGCCGGGGGTAAGCCGTTTTTCGTCAATCTCTGGATGCATGAGCCCCACACCCCGTTTCACACGGTGCCAAAATATGAGTGGCGCTTCCGTCATTTGGAGAATCAGTCCGATCAGATCTATGCTTCGGTACTGTCTCACGCGGACGACCGGATCGGGGAGGTGTTGGATGCACTCGATCGGTTGGGGATCGCCGATGATACGCTGGTGGTTTTTAGTTCTGACAATGGTCCGGCGCGAGCGGCGACTCCGGGGGAGTTGGAATTGATGTATGATACTGCGACCGGTGCGGGGTGGGGAATCGCCGGCGCCAAAGGAATCACGGCAGGTCGAAAAGGTTACAAGGCGTCCCTCTTTCAGGGGGGAATCAATGTGCCGTTCATTGCCCGCTGGCCGGGTAGAATTGCGGCGGGCGAGATTGATCAATCATTGATTTCGGCGGTCGATCTTCTGCCGACGTTTTGCGAAATTGCCGGAGTTGAGTTGCCGGTCTCTTACCAGCCGGACGGAGTTAGTCAGTTGGCGGTTCTGCGAGGAGAGCCGGCGCTCGTCCGGACCAAACCCCTTTTCTGGAAATTTCCGTCAGCGTGGCCGGCGAGGAAGGACACTCCGGATCACTGGGTGTCCTATGCGGTGGTGGATCAGAACTGGAAACTGGTGACCAATCGTGATGCGAGTTACGTCGAACTCTACGACATCGTGAACGACCCCATGGAGCACGAGGACCTGAAGGAGACGAAGCCGCAGATTGCGGATCAAATGCTGGCTAAACTTGCTGATTGGCAGCGGACGTTGCCGGCCAAACCCACGGGCGACGTTTTCTCCATTGAGCGCAGTCAGTAGGGTCGGTTTCACACGATTTTTTACCCCCGACGCAGAACGATTTTACTCATAATGAAAAACCTCCTTAGTTTTCTCGCCCTGAGCCTGATGGTGGCGCTGCCCAGTCAGGCTGCGTCATCACCGGAAGCACCAAACGTCGTCTTTGTGATCACCGATGACCAAGGTTACGGTGATCTTTCCGTGACCGGGAATCCCATTCTCCAGACGCCCGCGATCGATCGGCTCCATGGGGAGAGTGTGCGACTCACGGACTATCACGTGAGCCCGACCTGTGCCCCCACACGGGGAGCACTGATGAGTGGTCACTACACCAATCGAGCTGGACCGTGGCACACTATCCGCGGGCGTTCATTTCTCCGGCAGACCTCCACGACGTGGGGTGATGTGTTCAGTGCCGGGGGATACGCCACGGGCATGTTTGGCAAGTGGCACTTGGGGGATAACTACCCGTATCGTCCGGAGGATCGTGGTTTCCAGGAGGTGGTGCGTCACGGCGGCGGGGGAGTCGGACAAACTCCCGACTACTGGAATAACTCCTACTTCGATGACACGTATTTCCACAATGGCGTCCCACAAAAATACGAGGGGTATTGCACCGATATCTATTTTAACGAGGCCAAGCGCTTCATTACGAAGAGTGTTGAGGCCGGGAAGCCGTTTTTAGCCTACATCGCCCCCAACGCCCCCCATGGACCGTTCCTGTGTCCCGAAAAATATTGGAAACCCTACAGGGATAGAGGGCTGACCGAAAAGGAGGCGATTTTTTACGGCATGATTGCCAACGTAGATGAAAACGTGGGCCTCATGAGAGACTGGCTGCAAGAGCAAGGACTGGCGGAGAACACGATTTTCGTGTTTACGACGGACAACGGCACTGCTTCGGGTGGGCGGGTCTATAATGCGGGCATGCAAGGCTACAAGAATAGCGAGTATGACGGAGGCCACCGGGTGCCGTTCTTTCTGTCTTGGCCGGCAGCCGGCCTGGCCGTCCCTCGTGATGTGGAGCCCGTGACGGCCCACATCGATATTTTACCGACCTTCATTGAATTGTGCGGGTTACCCATGCCGCGCGACTACGCGTTCGATGGGCGCTCGTTGGGGCCGCTCCTTTTTGCGCAACCCACGCCCTGGGTGGACCGCACGATCATTACGGATTCACAGCGAGTGATCGATCCGATCATGTGGCGCAAATCTGCGGTCATGACCAACGAGTGGCGTCTCGTGAACGGGGAGGAGCTCTACCAAATCAAAGAGGACCCTGCGCAAGAAAAGGATTTGGCGGGAGAGTTTCCTCGCATGGTGCGAACCCTGCGCGAGGAATATGAAAAATGGTGGGCGAGTATTTCGCCGGGCTTTGCGATCCATGAGCGGGTGGTGGTGGGCAACGATGCGGAGAACCCGCTGCAGTTGACGGGGCATGATTGGCTGGCGGCGAGTGACACTGATTCTCCCTGGCATCAGGGCAAAATCCGGGAGGCCGTGCCGAGTGTGGGCAAGTGGGCGATCCGAGTGGATCAGAGTGCGCGCTACGAAATTTCCCTGCGCCGCTGGCCCCGTGAGTTATCCCGCGCGATCAATGCGGACCTGGCACCGGGTGATGCCGTGCCCGGAATGAAGTCACCTCGCGAGACGCCTGGCCGGCCAATCGAAGCGAAGACGGCGACCCTACTGGTGGGAGACTACACTGCAACTAAGCCCGTGTTGCCGGACGCTGAAGCGGTAAAATTTGTCGTGGAGCTCAAGCAGGGGGATCACTTTTTGGAAGGCATCTTCCACACCGGTAAATCCGGTGAGGGGCAATTGGGCGCCTACTACGCGGTGATCGAGCGACTCTGATTTCGGAATGCGTGATGGGGGGGGCGGTTGGGCCGCTGGCCCGACCCGAGCAGTCCCTAATCGTTAGAGAGAATGCCCATGCGGTGGGCTTGGTTGATCGCGGCGGGAGCATTCATCACGTTAAGTTTTTCGTAGATAGGCTTCACGTGGTAAGCGACGGTCGTGACCCTGATTTCCAATTGGTCGGCGATCATTTTTTCACATGCCGCTGGGCGAGGAGAGTGAGGATTTCGAGTTCCCGATCAGATAGCGCCTTCTCGGGTTTCTCCTTCACCGGTCGGGACTTCATGCGATCGAGAATGAAGCGGGCCACACTCGGATCGAGGGCCACACCACCATCCATGACGGTAGGGATGGCCTCCTTGATTTGAGTCACTGGGGCTGACTTGAGCAGGTAACCGGAGGCACCTTGAGCGATGGAGTTCAGTACATCGGATTCCTTATCCGATTGGGTGAGCACAATGATCTCGGTTTTGGGAGCGTAGTCCTTGATCCAATGGATAGCTTCGAGGCCGGACATGCTGGGCAGATTCAGGTCGAGTAAGACTAAGTCGGGGGTCGTGGATGGGCTCTTATTTTGTAAGCTGCGCAGGGCGATTTCAGCGGTGCCGAATTGGCTGAGCAACTCGAAGGATGGCGCTAGGCTAATCGCTTGTTCCAAGACTTCCCGGTAGCCGACGTGGTCTTCGACGAGCATGATGGCGGTGGGTTTTTTCATGAGAATAAGGGAAATTTATTGGTTTTCAGCGTGAGGTTGATGCGAACGCCACCATCAGGGGGTTGATCGATATCAATTTGAGCTCCGAGCAAACGGGCTCGTCGTTTGAGGGGAGGCGGAATTTCACTCGGGAGGGTGCCTTCCAGCCCGTGACCATTGTCGGTGATCGTGAGTTCAGCCTGTTGACGGTTGGCGGTGAGTCGGGTGGTGACTTTGGTGGCGCCGGAATGTCGAATGATATTGGTGAGGCGGTATGATGGAATAGAAAAATGTCGATGCGTTTGCGAGGTTTGAGCTCCTGCAGAAATGACTTTCCATCGAAGGAATACTCATATTCGAGATCGGCTAACAAGCGTCGCGAATTCACGCCGAGCTCTGCGGTGAGATCTTCACAAAGTCCCTTAGCTTCCAGCATGTTGGTGCAGTAGCGCGCGGCGGCTCCGCTGCGTTCGGAGAAAGTTCGGGTGCGATCCAACAGTTTTATCAACCTTTAGGGGAGAGTCGATCGACTCCTTCGCTAGGTCGCACAGCAGACCGATGGTGTGGAGGTCGGCACCGAGCTCATCGTGGAGATCGGCCGCGAATCTTTCCTTGAGTTGGGCGAGCTGGCGCATGCGGACGTTGCGCTCGATCAGAATGATGAAGCCGATGCCGATGGCGAGTATCCCGGCCAGCCAACTCCCCCAAGTCAGCGTGGATTTTTGTTGAGCGTAAGGGCGCGCCAATTCACGAGTGACGAGGGGACGGGAGTGAACCCGGGGCAATGGTCGAAGTTGAACTATGCATCGATGGAAGGAGGGATTTGCGAGGTTTTTGGAGAATAGTTCGGTTCCGACATGATTGTGAGTCCGGATACCCGGGAACTTCTCGCCCCGTGATTAAGGGCCCAAGCGACCGTCCGTGACACCCTGCAAAATTAGGGTATCTGGGGGCTTTGAATTTGAATACTCTCCGGTCGAACTCTGCGGCACCGAGCCGGAGAGGTCATTTCTTTGAAATCGCCGCCAACTGATTTGATTTACCCTAAAGAGACGGCGCCGATCAAAAGGCTGGGCACTCGTGAAATGATCGCATGGAATCGGGTGATCGTCGTTCTGGAATTGAGCTCTCGAAGTTGCTGACGTTGGGTCAGCCGGTCGTCGGATTTCGGATTGATCCACATTAATCGTGCCAGAAAAATAGCGGACTAAATTATGAATTCCAAACTGATCCTGCAGATACTGATGATCGCAACCGGGTGGTATCAAGGAGCGCACGCCGACCCGGCGCGCAGGCCCAACATAATCTATCTGATGGCGGACGATCAGAATATCGAATCGGTGGGGTGTTACGGGAACCCCGAGGTGCAAACGCCAGAAATGGATCGGCTCGGGCAAGATGGGGTGATTTTTGACCGGCACTACAATACGACGGCGATCTGCATGGCGAGCCGGGCGAATGTGTTTACCGGAATGTATGAATACAAAACGGGGACGAATTTTGACCACGGAGATATGACGCCGGAAGTCTGGTCGAAGTCCTACCCCGTGCTCCTGCGGGAAGCCGGTTACCTGACGGCTTTTGCCGGGAAATTTGGCATAGAAGTGGCGGGACGAGGGCTCTGTGAAAGTGATTTCGATATTTGGGGAGGTGCCCCGGGGCAGTCGAATTATGTCACGGCGAAAAATCGATCGATGGTGAAATACGCGGATGAATTTCCCCATGCCACGCTGTCCTATGGCGCCTTCGGTCGTGATGTTATCCGAACGGCCGTCGGGCAGGATAAACCGTTCTGCCTTTCCATTAGTTTTAAGGCGCCGCACCGGCCGGTCAGCCCTGATCCGCAGTTTGACCACGTCTATGCCGGTAAGGAATTCACCAAGCCCGCGAACTTTGGGCGAGAAAATGGCCGGCACTTTTCAGATCAGAGTAAGCAAGGGCGGCAATATCCGAGATTCACCGAGTGGAATTACGACACGGACTACGACGGCGTCATGGCCAAGTATTACCAGTTGGTTTATGCCATTGATGTGGCGCTGGGGATGATTCGCCAGGAACTCGATGACCAAGGTATCGCGGATAATACGGTGATCGTTTACACCAGCGATAATGGATACATTGCCGGGGCCCATGGTTATGGCTCCAAGGTGCTACCAATGGAAGAATCCTCCCGGGCGCCTCTGATGATTTTGGACCCTCGCAGTGCGAGTGCCGGAAAGCGACTGCGGAGCGCCGCGCTCACGGGCAACATTGATTTTGCGCCCACTTTACTGGATCTGGCCGGACTGCCCATCCCGGCGAATATGGATGGCGTGAGCCTGCGTCCGCTGCTGGAGAACCCCGATAAGAATGTCCGCCAAAAACTGGCTTTGATAAACGTGTGGGGCGAGCTCGCCACGATGTCTTTGAGCGTGGTCACCAAGAAACTAAAATACACCTATTGGTGGTATGGAGATGATCTCATGGAGCCGGTCGAGGAGCTCTTTGACCTCGAGCAAGATCCGCTCGAGTTGCGTGGTTTGGTTACGCACGCCGATTCGGCGTCGGACTTGCAGATCATGCGCACGATCTACGATCAGGAATTGGCCGCGTGGAAAGACCAAGCGGTGCCCTACAACGATTATCAAAAGTATGGCGTACTTTTTGACCGGGCGGTGCCGGTCGCGGACAAAACCTTCAAACGCGCTCTAGCGAAGTGATGATGAATTCTTTGAACAAGAATCGGCCGCATGGCGGAGTTTAAAGGAAATCGAAATATGCGGCGATTAAATCTATTCCTTGTATCGGGATTATCATTACTGCCGATAACGCAGGCGGGTGCGAAGGCCCCGAATGTGCTCATTCTGTATGCTGACGATATGGGGTTCGGAGATTTGGGCATCCAGAATGGGAGTTCCAAAATCCCCACGCCCCATCTGGACCAACTGGCAATGGAGGGGATGCGTTTTACCGACGGTCATTCTTCATCCGGCATTTGTACCCCCAGTCGTTATGCCCTGTTGACCGGACGTTATCATTGGCGGGATTTCCACACGATTGTGCAGCCGTTTGGAGACAGTGTCTTTGCGGCGGAGCGATTGACGTTGCCGGAAATGATGCACGGAGCGGGCTACCAAACCGCTTGCATCGGCAAGTGGCATCTGGGGTGGGATTGGGCGGCCATTCGCAAGCCCGAGGCTGGGCCGGTCGAGCGTGACGACCGGGGGCATAAGACGAATTTGCAGGCGTCCGATTATGATTGGTCGAAGGCTATCCCAAATGGTCCGCTAGCTCACGGATTTGATCACTACTTCGGGGATAACGTGATCAATTTCCCACCCTATGCGTGGATCGAGGATGACAAGCTGGTCATCCCGCCAGACGCGCAAGTCGACCCGGAGACTTGGAAACCGCTTAAGGAAGGCAATTGGGAGACTCGAGATGGTCCCATGGTGACGGGCTGGAATCCCTACGAGGTGCTCCCGGAACTGACTCGCCGAGCGGTTTCTTATATCGAGGGACAGCAGGACGAGTCCGCGCCCTTCTTTCTTTTTTTCACGTTTCCCTCTCCTCACGCGCCGATTGTGCCGGCGGAGGAGTTTGAAGGCAGTTCGCAGGCAGGCCCCTATGGTGACTTTGTGGTGCAAACCGATTGGAGTTGCGGACAGATTCTGGCGGCGTTGGCGCGAGCTGGTTTGGCGGCTAATACGATTGTTATTTTTACGGCTGACAATGGATCCGAGCACTACGCGTATCCGCGGGCGTTGAATTATGATCATTGGTCCTCGGAGCCCTTTCGGGGCGCAAAGCGTGATCTCTACGAGGGCGGGCATCATGTGCCTTTTGTGGTGAAGTGGCCGGGGCGGATTAAACCGGGCAGCCTATCCAACGCCTTGATCTCGCAGACGGACCTGATGGCGACATTGGGCGCAGTTGTCGGCGCCGAAATCCCCGAAAATGCGGCGGATGATTCGTCCAATCAGCTATCGGTTTGGCGGGGCGAGAACGATAGCGTCCGAACCGAGATGGTGCACAACACCCACGCGAGTCGCTATGCGATGCGGCAGGGGGATTGGCTTTTGATCAATGTCCCCAGTGGTAACCATAACAGCAAACGGGCCGAGGCCTTTGAAAAGCAACGCGGCTATGTTACCGGGGATGGCTCTCCGGTGGAGTTGTTCAATTTACGGGATGACATCGCCCAGCGGCACAACCTAGCCAGGCAGTTTCCGGAGAAAGTGCAGTCGCTGCAGGCATTATTGCTCAAAATCCAGCAGGGGGAATAGCTGGTGAAATGCTAAAGGGTATCCTCTGAATGGGTGGTAACGGAGGATTAAGACATCTGAGGCTACGATCACATTCCTGGCTTTGCCGAACAAGTGGCCAAGACCCCGGCTCAGCGGGATTTTTCGGGCCTGCCAGCAGGCTATGGCTTCCAATTTGAGATCAAAGTTTCGGATGCGACGAGTAATGCGGCGAAGCCGATTCTCGACCAAGTGACGCTTTCATTTGATCCGTAAATTCGAAAGATCGAGCTCCGGGGGCATGAATTTGGATCCTCCTAATGAAGAAGTAGATTGATTTGCAACGGGTATAATCCCCCTTGAGCGGGCTCCAGGGCCGATCGCCTGCAAGCAGGCTCCGACGCATTGGATATGAAACGGGCGGCTTAGTCGGGGCGGCGTCGGTTTGATCAAATGCCCCGTCACAGGCGTCGGGGCTCTCTCTTTTGTTGTTTACCGCGGTTTTCGACGAGCGCTCGTTTTTGAAAGAGGAAGCGGCTCCAATTGCCACCGGTTGCGAACGGCCCCCCTAGTCGCGATTCGCGATCTCGTCTTGCAGGGAAGCGAGATCGGGGTCGTCCCTCGCTTCGGTCTTAAATTGGGCGTCCATCTCGCAAGCTAGCGCTAGGCGGGTCATCGCTTCCTTTTTGTCACCCAACAGGCACGCATAGCACGCGAGATTGTAGTGGAGCACGGCGCAGGTGGTGCCGTGGGTGGGCTCGGCCCGGTGAAGCACATCCTGCGCTTCGGGGATGCGTTCCAATTCTCGTAAGGCGTAGGCCCACGAGATCCAACCCTGTTCGTTGTCGGGGGTTTGTTTCGCCAGGGCCGCGGCGCTCTGGACGAGTCGGCGCCACTGTTTCGATTGGTGATAGAGATCCATGCGCAAGAGCAAGACCTCAGAGGATTTCGTGGCATCTCCCGTGATGGCGTCTAGCTCGGCGGCGGCCTGCTTGAGTAAACCCAGCGTGAGATACCCGGAGGTGTATTCGAGTCGGCGACGCAGGGGAATCATAGCTGAGCAGCCAAAGCAGGAGATACGGCGAGGGCAATCCCGACGGAAGCAGGCGAGGAATGGCGGAATCTGAATTTGGGGAATGCGGATTGGAGGGTTCTGTCGAGGGCCGATGGGATTGTGGCCGTAGGAGTGCGCAGACTGCTGATGGTCTTTTGGTTAACGCCTCGGGGTGATTACATGACGGTTGATTGGGGGGGGCTTTAAATTGGCGTGAAATGCAGAATGTTCGCAATTTGATTGGGATCTTCACTGGTTCTTGGCTGGCGCTTTCTTCCCCCTTAACGCATGAGCGGCGACTTAGGTCCGCGGCGGGTTGTCTCTAATAGAACCAGAGAGCCTGACTCGTTTTACAGCCTTCTCTTACCCCATGTTTTGGTTCAAAATATTATTATCATGAAAGTTTTCTTACTAATACTGCTTGGAATTCTAGGGCCGGTGATCGCTTTATCCCAGCATGCGGTTCCTGATTTTGCGCATGTCCCCTACGGTCCGGACGAGAATAACTGGCTCAATATCTATTTGGCGGGAGGAGAGGCAAAAACTCCAGTATTGGTATTTGCTCATGCTAATGGCAGCACGGCTGACGAGTTCCCCGCGAGCGTGTGGGACGACCTCAAACAGGCTGGGGTATCTGCGATAAGTTGGGAATCGGTGCCTCAATTAAAGAGTCTTTCCGATTATCAGACCTGCCAGGAGGATTTCCTCAGTATGCTGGATTGGATGGCGGAAAATTCGGAAAAATATGGTTTCGATAGGGATAACCTTATTATTTGCGGCCGCTCCAGGGGAACGATCGTCACCTGGTCCGCTCTTCACGCCGATCCCGAAAAATTCAGGGGAGCTTATATGGCGCAGGGCCTGCCCAACGGGGCATGGAGTTTAGGGGACTTCACCAAAGATGTTACACCCGAATCTCCCGCCATGTTTTTTGCCTACGCTGAAAGTCCGGACACAAACGACGGCCATACTCCTCTCAACGGCATAAAGATCCAAAAGGCCTATGAATTAAACGGCATAACCGACCGGTTCGAACTTGAACATAGTCTGGGTAAGCCGGAAATTTTTAAACACTTGGTCAGCTTTATTCAACAAGTCGTGGATTCAAATTGAAGTTCTGATGGCGCCGGATGCCGGAACGAAATAGCGACTAGTCAACGCCATCACCGGCTCGACTGCGGGGACGCCGGTAGCGGGGGGGCCGGAAAGCGGATCACGCTCGTTGATGAGCAGTGAGCTAAGTTTGGCGGGACCGTTAAAAGGTTCAATCCAGCTGGTTTGGTATGCTGGAAGATCTTCCCAGTGACCGAAAGTGGTCGCGACTCAGGTGCGCCCGAGCTGGAGGGGGCGGAGGTAGTTTGACCGTTCGTAGGCGCTGCGAACCGGGCAACGGTGGTCGCATTCACCCTCGAGTTGATCGGCGAAGAGCGAATACATGACGACGGCGGCGACCCCGGCGTCTTCGAGCCGGCGGACGTTTTCGACGAGCGGAGAGGTGTCCGCAGCAGTAAGGTTGATTTTAAGCGTCCGACCCCTTCGAATTGGGTATTCTCCCCAAAAGGACATTGTTTCTTTGGTCGGAACGCTCGAGCATGATTCCTATCGATTTTCATGACGACGTTCCCCCTTGTGCCGGCTGTGGCCGCTGTTGCCATCTCGTGGTTGAGTTGAGGGCAGGGGACGTCATACGGCCTGAGTTGGTGGTCGAGCGCGAAGGCGTGCCTTGTATGGATCAACGGGGTAACGGAGCCTGCGTTGCCTTGGATCCCATGACCATGCTCTGCACGATTTACGAATCGCGCCCCCAAACCTGCCGCGATTTCCAGCGGGGGGAAACGCTCTGCCGCCGGGTTCTTGGCCTGCCTCGGGGAGCAAAAAAAGCAGACTAAAAAATGGTTGGGGATAAACTCTGGTGGTTGGCGTTGGGGAATTTGATGAAGTGGCGATCTGATTCGATGCTCCGACGCGATCAGTTCGCGCCGGCCGAGAGTTTGATGATTTCGACTTCCGGGATTTGAGCGCGATCGAAGACTTTGAGTTTCAGGTGGTGGGACCCTTGGGTGACTTCCACCTCCCACGTGTCGCCTAGCTGCTGAATCTCGATATCCGGTGGGGTTTCATCGGAAGTGAGGGGGCTGCCGGCGAGGATGAAAAGGGCGTCTTTGGTCTTCTTGGTGGTTTGAGCCTGGGCGTAAGGGAAGACGCCGATCGTTTCATCCAAGGGAAGTTTTTCAGCTGACACTTCAAGCGGCTGGTTACTCGCGTAGGTCGCGTAGAATTTCGCGTGCGGACGGTTCATGGTGAACGTGGCGCTTTTGGTCTGAACGGAACCTTCGCCGTCCCGGTTTTCGACAAACCAGCGGGCTGCGATTTGAGACGGGGTTTTTGCTTTGAGCACTTTGTCCAGAATCAGCACGAAAGGGATTTCACGAAAGACGAAGACGGAGCGGGTTACTGAGGCGACATCGGGATCGGCCAAGGCGTGCGCTTGGGTGGCATCACTTGTCCAATGCACATAACCGGGCCGTTCCCCTTTGCGCACGATTTCGGCGGAAGCTTCCGAGGCGTTGGTGCCCTCAGAGCCATCGATGTAGGGGTGGCCTTGGCCATCGATCAGAATCGTGTTGTGCGCTTCGGCGGTGCGGAGCAGCCACCCCGGTTTCTTCGAGTCATAGGTGGGGCGGTTGGTGTCGCTCAGCAGAATCTCCCCGGCGTATTTTAGAATGACAGAATTGCGGTCGCCGTGTTCGTGGTTGGCGGGAGGACCGCTGCGCATGGACACCACGAGATCGTCCAGTTCGTAACCCGTGCGGGTGGTGATCCAGTCGAACTCGAGTTGGCTGAAATGGCCGCTGTCATCCGGTGCGACCGGGGTGACGGATGGATCGTAGTAGACGAGGGAGAACAGGTCGTGTTGGGTGGCGAAGTTGAGGGCCTGATACTGGGTCACACCATCGCGCGATTTGCCCGCCGCCCAAAGGAGGTTGGACGTGTTCATACTGGTGCCGGCATCGCCAAAATTTATACTGCCGGAAGGATCCAGGTAGTGGGGAAACGCCAACTCCAAGTTACGATCCATCATGCCCACATAATTGATCCGATCGAAGAGATCGATGCCGTGCCGCCGCTGCATCACTTCAACCAGATAAACTAAGTAGGTGTTAGCGTAATTGGCATAGGCTATGCCTTCATCGTAGCTGCCGTCGCGGCCGTAGAGTTCGGCGGAGCGATCATAGCTTTCGAGCAATATGGCCTTCCACTCTTCAACCCGATCATCGCGGCCTTCGAGCGCGGTCAGCCCGAGGGCGAAACCACCGGAGAGCACGGCGCGAAAGTTGTTTTTCCCGAGAATAGTCGGCCAACGACTCATATCCCGAACTTCGTAAATATCGGCGAATTCGGGGGTGAACTGCCACTGCTCCACGGTCTCGGGATACTGCATACCGTGAAGAGATCGCGTGAAGGGCACGCAGCCTTTTTCCGCGATCTGGTCTAGGATCTCTTCGCGTTCGGCGGGACTGAGGAGTGGATAGATCCAGTCATAACCTAACGACATCCAAGCGGTGTTACGCCCGCCGCGCAGGAAGCCCAAAGTCTCCCCCTTGGCATTCATATACATGTCCCAGCGCTCTTCCTTCAACATCGCCAACATACCTTGGCGGGCATTCTCGCCCCGCGCCGAATCGCCGGTGATTGCGTAGAGGAAGGCTTCGCGCAGGTATTGATTGTCCGTCGCGAAATCGGCATCCAGCAACGATTGCCAATAGTCCTGAAATAGGGGGAGTTCCGCGTTGGCCTGAATGCGCGGGACATCGGCTCGACTGAACAGGAGATTGAGCGGAAATTCGTGATCTTTCTCCGCCGCTGGCAGGGCAGTGGCAAATGAGAAGAGAAAGGCGAACGCGATGGCGAAGAGAGGGCGTTGATTATTCATCGAAGTTTTTCAAAAAGAGTGGCCGATCCAGGTCGGATTCGGAGAATTAAAAGCGCCATGTTTGATCAAGGGGAGTCCGGGGCAAGGAAAGAGGGGGGGGGCGCTTCGCCCCCTGGTGAGGTCGTGCGCAAAGGTGAGTCATCTGGTCGGCAGTTCCCGGCGCCAAGCGTCGCGTTGCAGTCCGATGGAATCGATGGGCAAGGGAGCAAATCCGAGTGCCTTGAGGGTGGCGCAATCGTGCGGCGTGAATTGCAGGGTAGTGGGATCGAAGGTGCCGGGGGCTTCGGTGGTGAGGTGGTTGTCGGCAAACTCGGCTCGTATTTCGGGGGCGTCGGTGCGCCACGTGCGGTAGCCTTCGGCGCCGTCGATGTTCAGGTAGTAGGGATCCCAAAAATCTTCCGCGACGGCGCGGCGACGCACGAAGTCCGGATCGGCGATCCAGTTGTCCCGCAGGGTGGTGACGCCGTGAAAATCGTAGGCGAAGAAATCATAGAAATCGGCCCAGCGTCCGCCCCATGATACGTTGCCGGTGATGACGTTGCCTTTCGGCACCGCGGGATCGTCGGCCATGATGGTGCGCAGTAAAGGATAGCGATCGGAGTAGGGCGGTTGATCGCCACCGCGCTCGGCGAAGCGCTCGAATAGCCACGGGTAAACCCCGTCAAAATAGTAGCTCGCCCAGCCGAGACCGCGGCCGTCGAGGTGGATGGCGGGGTGGCTGCCGATGAAGAGATTGTTGGTGACGGTGTTGTGTCGTCCGCCGCCGATCTGCACGCCGCGACCAGCGCGGTAGAAGATGTTGCCATGCACGGTAAACCCGCTGGAGAAATCGTCCAAGTAAATGGCGGTGACGCCGTGGAGGCCGGCGCCCTGCAGGTTGTGCCAGTAGTTGTAGCGAATGATGTTGCCCTGCCAGGTGTAGTCGCGACCGGTGTGGATGGCGCCGGCGTCGCCGGTCTCGAGGCACACGCGGTGCACCTCGTTGTATTCGACGATGTGGTCATTGCCGCGCAGATACATGGCCTCGAACGGGGCGTCGTGGATGAGGTTATGGGAAACGACGTGACCGACACCGTCGATGCGCACACCGTATTGGCCGGTCCGTAACCATTGGCTGAAGTGGTGGATGTGATTGTTGTCCACGCGATGGCCGGAGGCGGTGAGGGTCGCTCGGTCGCCGCCGGCTACGCGGATGGCGCCGTTGGCGAGCTCATGGAGATCGCAGCTTTGGATGGTGTGCCCGCGACCGCCGTCGATGGTCACCGCTTCGCCGCCGAGATTGCGCAGGGTGCTGCCGATGAGGGCGCAGTTTTCGCCCGCGGTGATCAGCACACCGGTGCCGCGACCCGCCTCGAACGTGATCCCGGTTAACTCGATGTTCGCCGCATGGTTGAGATGGACCAAGGGCGTCTCGAGCAGGGAGAGCGTGACCTCGCCGGGTTGGAGATCGGAGGGTGGCAGGAAGTAGATCTTGCGGGCAGAGTGATCGAGATACCATTCCCCGGGAGCGTCGAGTTCTTCGAGCACGTTGATGAAACGATAGCGCTGGTTGCGGGTGTAGCCGTAGTGGTGGTGAGGTTCGGCGAGCGTGATTTCGCGGGTGTCCGTATCGATGTGCGCGACCCGTTGGAAAGAGTCGCTCCAGTCCCATGTCCAATACCCGTGTAGAGTGATATTGTTATCTTCGGCCCAATTCGACGGGCGATCGCCGTCATAGGTGATGCGCCCGTGGTGGCGTCCGGCGGGAACGTCATCGAAGCGTCTTTCCCGGTCGAGCCCTTCGTTGATGCGACGGGGACCGGTTTGGGGAATGTCGGCGATGTGTAACCAGCCCTCGTTGGGATACTGCGAGCGGGGCATGCGGGTGCCGCGATAGAACAACTCCATGCCGGGGTTACCGCGTTGCGCGATTTCGCCCAGATCGTCGATGCCCTCGGCGGGTAGATCGATGGCGACGACGGCGGCGCGTATGGCGGTCGGTAAACGGTCGGCGATGCGGGGGTCGGAGATGGGAGCCCAGGTGCGGACGATCTGGCCACCGCTGAGGGTAACGGTGCCGGCTGGCGCGGCTTGCCAGCGGATGGGGGCGTTGGGTTGGCCGGAATCTAGCGGGCCCAGTTCAAAGGTGGCATCGAGCGCGTAGTGGCCCGGGGCGATACGGACGACCGCTCCGGTGGGCAGGCCATCGAGGGAGCGCAATTTCCGCAGGGTGTCGCGCGCTTCCAATAGGGTGGAAATTTCACGATCGGGGCCGACTTCGATCAAGACGGGCGCGGCTTGCATTAAAACCGCTACGAAAAGGAACGGAACCAACCGCATGAGGGTTTTCATGATTCCAATCCGAAGCCGAGGGATAAAGAGGGGGCAATCGCTGAAAGCGTGAAAATTAATGATTATTAAAAATGCCCGGCGGAGAAAGAGCGGAGGGCCACAAAAAGGCTCAAAAAACACCAAGGAATAGACGGGCAAGCAGGATGGGATTTCCGACCGAGGAAACGAAGAAAACCACGCCGGCGGCCAGTCGGTCTTTGACCACTCATACCTGCGGGTGGCTGACGCCCTGAAACGTCAGCTGGTGGCGCTTCTCACCGAGCGCTGGACCCTGGTTTGGGGTGAAAAATCGAAGGCTTGATCGGAGACCAAGATCGCGATTCGATTGCCCGCGGCGCGAACGCGGATGAATGACCGATGAATGAAAAAGGAACGAATCTGAGGAGGTGGTAAGTCGCGGAAAGATCGTGGATTGGAATCGGGTTCAGGGCTTTGGTTTGGGGAACGACGGGAACCAGCAACGCTTTGTTCGCAACCGCGATTTTGAAGAAGGAATCAGGGCGCCGAAACGGGAGATGCGGTGACGGATTGGATCGGCACCGACAATCAGGGACGTAGGTGCATTGAGGACGGTTTACAGGAGGGCTATGACGGGCGAATTCGGTGGGCTGACTGGCAAGTTTTTGCGGTATTGTTGGTCGGGCCGAGGAGGGCGGGATGGAGGTTGGTGCCAGCGGATTCGACCAACTGGGTCTGGGGATGGTTCGGGATCAGTTCGCTGGTGACCTTTGGGCCCTGCGCGGGGGACAAACGTTGTGCAAAGCGTCGGGAGTGGCGCGTGCCCGAACGGTTTATTCATGGCTTTGAGTTGGCGGGCGGATGGCCGGGGGGATTTCTCGCTCAGCGTGGACTACGGCACAAATCGGCCAAGGGTTCCTATCAGTTTACGTTTTGGTGCATCGTCCTGATGCACCGGTATGTCGCGATCGATTGGTCTTCAGGTTGGATCTTGTTCCGGGCCGCGCGCGGATGGCTGACGAGCGTGTTGTCGGGCGGAAGTTTTCGCGATGAGCGCTTACCTGGCTTATTTCGCGTGGGGGTTATCGGCTTCGAGTTTAGGCCTCCATTCGCCGGAGGCGGTGATCTCCAGTCCTTGGTCGTTGGTGGCGCGAATCGTAGCGAAGAGTTTCCGATTGAGTCTCAGCTTGATCGTTTGATAGGCGGGATCGGGGGCGAGATTGGTGAGCTCCCAGGGATCGTTTTTGAGGTCGTAGAGTTGTTCGATCTCCTTTCGCGGGGCGAAGAAATAAGCCTGAGCCGGGGTCAATTTTCCGTGCCGGTTCATCTCACGCAGGAGGGGCAAGATCGGGCGGACATTGTCCTTGTTGAGGTAACTTTGATTCGCATCGTAAGGCACTTCGGGCATGAAGTTGTAGATGTATTTAAAGCGGTCTTCCACGACCGTGCGGCTGCAGTCGACGACTTCATCCCAGCGGTCGCGAGCGGCGAAAATGGATTCGTTCGCTTTATACGATGGATTGGCGAGGAACGCTTGGCCCTGCATTTGATCAGGCAGGGGGACTCCGGCCAGAGCCAGAATCGTGGCGGTGAGATCGATACCTGACACGAGGTCGTTTACGACGCGGTCCCGGCCGATGCCTTTACCCCAGATGATCAAGGGACACTTGATTCCATCTTCGTAAAGGTAGCCTTTGCCGCGTATTTGGCAGCGGCCATTGTCGCCAATCCAGATGATGATGGTGTTATCCAGCTCTCCCCGTTTCACCAGATCATCGATGATGGTTTGAGTGTCGGTGTCGGCCTGTTCGATCTGGTCCAGATAAGTGGCCCAATCGAGTCGAACTTCCGGGGTGTCGGGTAAGTAGGGCGGGATGCTCACGGCGGCGGGATCGACGGGGTCTGCTTTGCTGGCCCGCAGCTCCTGCCAGCGGGGATCTTCGGCTTGGCGATGGGTGCCCTGGAGTTGGATTTGTTGGAAGAAGGGCTGTCCGGGCTGACGCGGGCTTTTGTCGAACATCGTCTCGTCCAGTTTGACGTTGATATCGAGCTTGCCGGATTTGAGGGCCAGGAGTTCAGAACCGAGTAGATTGATGTAGCCGGCCTCTCGCAGGTAGTGGGTGAGGTAGTGCCAGCCGGGGGCTCCCGCGACATTGCTCCGGTGGTTGTGACCATTGGACGAAGTCTGATACATCCCGAGCATCAACGCGGTGCGGCTGGGGGAACAGATGGGGGAGTTGTTGTAGAATCGATTGTATTGGATCCCCTCGCGAGCCATGCGGTCGAGCGTGGGGGTCTCCACGCCGGGGGTGCCGTAGCAGGCGAGATCATTGCCGATGTCCTCTGCCATGATGAGCACAATGTTGGGTTTGGTCGCGGTCGCCGCGAAGGACGGTACCAAACCGGCAAGCGCGAGGAGTAATGCAGTATTGAGCACGCGACTAATGAGGGAGCTAGCACGATTCATGGGCAGAGGGGAGGTGAACTGTTTTGAGACTGAGACGGGTTGATCGGAGCGACTGACGTCAGCGGTGTCAGTGTGATGATAGGGTTTCAAAACTGCCCAGAGATTGCACTCGGCGAGTCCTAGATGGGACGGTTTTTGGGGGAGTGAACGGAAGCGGATTTCCGAAATAGCATTGTAGTCGGGATGGGTTGTTTGGCGGTCTGCGGACTCGACCATGCGAGGGACAGGGCGGGTAATTGGCCGGTGGTCCGGTAGGACAGGGTGAAGGGATGCAGGCCTGCTTTGAGGCGGATGGATCCACTCGCTTCGGATCCGTCATGATTGAAGTCATCGTCGATGACCTGCGAGTCGTGGATGCGAAGGTGGGTTCCGGCATCGGAGCGGGCGTGAAATGTCCATTCTCCGTCCGTGGGCACTTGAAGGTACCCGCGGTATCTGAGTCCGGCGTGGGTCGGTCGTGAAACTTGGTTGGCGACGTCGAACGAGGGGACGGTGGTGGTCCTGACGGGGGTGAGTTCGTCGAAGTTGGGGACCCAAGGCCAACTCCCCTCGTAAGCCGCAACCTCAACGCCGGAAGTCACCTTGAGTAACAAGGCCGGAACGAGTTCTTCATCATAAGGGCGGGGTTGAGTCTCATCGGTGCTGGGGTCGAAAGGATCGTCCCGTTCGACTTGGCGCACTTGGAGCACGCGATCTTTCATGCGTTGCTGAAGCAAAGTGAAGTAGGTGGATTTGCCGGCAGGAGGGGTTTTGAACAGGTTGTGCGCTTCCTTGAGATCGGTTCGGACGTCGTAGATTTCAAAGTCGTCAGCGTGTGATTGAATATCGGTGCGAACGCCCTTGTAGCCATCGAGAAAAATGACCTGCTGATTGTTGCGCTTCTGCCCGGCATGGTGGGTGAACTCCGCATAGTCGGGCACTCGGCCGCTTTGATTGAACTCGATGTAGACGATCCCCTCGCGCTGGACGCCCGAGCCGGTGAGGAGGGGCACGAGAGGAACGCCGTCGCTGCGCGCCGGCGTGGGCAGGCCGGCCAGATTACAGAACGTCGCCATCCAGTCCTGAAACTGGGTCGGGGTTTGATCGATACGTCCGGGGGAAATCGTCTCGGGCCACCAGGCGAAGGTCGGCTGGCGGACGCCCCCTTCGTAGGTATCTCGTTTGATGCCTTCGAAAGGACCGAATGAATCAAAGGCGTCGGCGGCGTATTCTCCGTCGGTCAGGTAGTGAACATTGTGCGGGCCGTTGTCGGCGGTGAAGACGACCAGCGTTTGGTCGGCGATATTCAGATCCAGGAGGGTTTGGAGGAGGTCGCCGACGTTGTCATCCATGCGGCGAACCAAGCCGGCGAAACGCTCCTCTTCATCAGTCCATCCCCGGTTGGTGTGTTCGGGGTGCCGCCACGAATCAACGGTACCGGTCGCGGTGTTGATCATGTGACCGGGTTCACCAGTCCATTGCACGCCGCCGGTGAGTCCGCCGCCGGCGGGATAGGCGGTGGTCGGGAGTTGCAGCGCGGCATGGGGCGTGTCGTAGGCGAGATAGAGAAAGAAGGGCTGCGCAGCCTTGGTGGTCTCGTGGTCGATGATCCATTTTTTGGCGCGAGCGGTGAACAGATCGGGCGTGAAACATTTGTCGAGATCGGCCGAGATTTCGCGCTCGTTTTCATACAGTTCCTTCGGGGCCCGGTGGGACTCGTTATTGCCGAGGAGCCAAGTGTTGCCGGGGTAGTGTTGATGGCCATCGACGTGCCGGACGTAACCGTGGAAAAAATCGAAACCACGTTTGGTGGGGTAGGCGGTCCACGAGGCGGGAGAATCGCCCTCACCCTGCAATCCGTATTTACCGATCAGCGCGGTGGCGTAGCCGGCGTGTTGCAGGGTGCTGCCGAGCGAGTGGTTGTGATCAAGGGCGTTGTCGAAATCGGTGTTGCGGACGTAAGCATGTCCCTGGTGGACCCCGGTGAGCAGGGTGCCGCGAGCGGGGGCACAAACGGGCGCGCCGGTGTAGTGTTGATTCAAAATTATCCCCTCACGGGCCATACGATCGAAGTGGGGCGTGCGGATTTTTTTGTCTCCCTTTACGGCGTTTTGCCAGAGGATGCCGATGTCACCGTAACCGAGGTCGTCGGCCAGAATGAAAATGATATTAGGCCGCTCGAACTTCTCGGACGGATTAGGGGGATTGAGGGCCTTGGCGACTTCCATGCCATCGGAGGTGCCGTCGCCGTCGGAATCGGCCAAGTGAGGCTTCGGGTGATCTGGTTTAAGCTCATCGGCGTCTGATAATAGATCGCCATCGGAATCTTGGGCTGTGGCCAGGGTCGTGAAACCGAGGGTGACGGCAAGGGCGAGGGAGCCGAGGCGAAGGAGGCGACCATACGCGGGAGCCAAACCGGGGGAGGCGGTCATGATCGAAGGGGCGAAAAACACGTTCATGTTAAACAAGGATTCTAAGCAGATCAGGGGGGCGGCTAGGGTGAGTCGATGAGATCTATCAGCATATCGCGGCGAACAGGAATTACTCTTCTACGCTAGCGTTCAATGGGCCTTCGCCGGCAGATTATAAAGGATGAGCGAAGATTGAGCTGGGGGGGGGTGATCGGAGGGAGGCTCGAGGGGCGGACTTTGGTCTATCGGCAATGAGGAAGCGCACCAGCATGGTGGTATGGTTGGTTATGTGCAGACGTTCCGCCGGGAGGGGGGAGGCGATGAAAGGGGAGGACCCCGCTATCCGAGTTTTCTTGAACGATAACAATCCTAACGCGAATCGAGTGGGAGGGTTTTTGACCAATGACGGTGGGACGGCCGATGGGCTGGAAACTCACGGCAAGTGGCTCTACGGAGGTAAGCCGAAGCTGCTTCCCGGCACGTTTAAGGAGTGGCGCGAAGAGGTTCCTTTGCGTGATCGAAAAAACGGAAATCAGTCCGAAGGCGGGCGGGTTTGGCGGGAAGCGGCCGACGACTGCCGGGCCATTGCTGAAGCGGCGGGTCGAACCCTGCTAATCGCCAACAACGAATATGGTTTGGGCAGTGGCGCCAACGTGGCGGGCTTCGACCGCCACCCGACGGGTCCTGCTCCTTTCGGGGGTGGTGATGGAGCATGTGATCTGCGAGTTTATGACCTGTTTCTGGGATCTAACCCGAGGAAGTGAAACCGGACTGCTCGATAAATCGGCCGAGTATCGATTAAACCCCTTTCATCTGGGCATGATCTTGTTGGCTCCAAAGCCGGGAGGCGACTTCATCCCGACACTCAGGACGGATCAACGCGCCGTGCACGAATTTGTCGCGGTGCGTGCCACCCGGATGAAAGATAGTTCCGACGGATTTGGGGAACTCGTCACGCTGGCTCCCGCAGACTTTTCCGACCCACTCTCCTTGCCGCCTCTCACGATGACACAATGGGTCTGGGCTCCCGCAACAACGGGAGGGCGCTGACCCTAGATTTTGCGGTAGGATTTGATGGCAGAGACTACGGGGTAGGGCTAAGAGTTCACGGAGCGATGATTAGAGAATCGGTCACGCCGAGGAGATTTTCGCTTGAAAGGATCATCCCACCTGACGGGGAATGGCTCGCGGTAGACAAAGAAACAACACCCCGACGAGGGGGGGGGGGATTTGATGCCCTGAAATTTCAATCGACTGTTGGTTGAGATGCCTTTGCCCTTGTCGCTTGAGGTATTGGCTTCTAACGCTGGATCTTCTGTTTTGTGCCTGTAGCTCAGTTGGATAGAGCACCTGCCTTCTAAGCTGGTGGTCGTGGGTTCGAATCCCGCCAGGCACACCATTTCTACACTTCCGAAACTTTCAAATTTGCAACATGTCGATTCAACGGTGTCATTTCAAGCCATCCAATTCGGGTAACTGAGGTGATCCGAATTTTTATATGATCGAAGATGTACTAATTTCAGAACGAGACGATGGCTTCGAGCCTGAGGTATGGGCGGATGCAATTTGGGAACAATGCGCGGCAGGCCTTTGTTTGATCGATGAGGCAGGTCTGGTCGTGCGAGTGAATCAGGAATTTGCGACTAGTTTGGGGCGAACAATCGGCGCGCTGGAAGGGCGTTCGATGACCGATCTGCACCCGGCGGACACTCAAAGTGCGATGATGGCATTGCATGAGGCGATGTTTGACGGGAAGCCAGAATTTGTCTGGTCGGCGAAGGACATGGTGTTTTTGCACGCCAACCAGAGGCCAATTGTCGCCTTTGCCCGGAACCGAAAAGTCACCCGGCCAGATGGAGTCACGCTTCGACTGATTACCATGTTGGAAATGAGCCAGTTGGGGCGGGATGATGATCTCGCGGAACAGGTTCATCGGGCGAAAAACTTCGCGGCATTGGCGGGAGTGATTGCGAACGATATCAATAACTTACTTTCGATCGTGCTGGGTTACACGGCACTCTTGCATGACCCAAAAGCCGACGTGGGGCGAATCAAAATTGTCGCGGAGGGGGTAGAGGGCGCCGTGGGTCGCGCTTCAACGCTGGTTCGGCAGACGCTGTATTTGGCCCGCAGACCGGATCCGGTGACCAAGGTGGTCGATTTTGCGCGGTTTGTGGAGCACACGGTGGGGAGCTTGCGGGGGGCGATTGGGAACCGTCCGATCGAAATCGATATTTCCCTGAGTCGAAAACTGTCCGCCGTGCGGTTGGACCCCGGACAGATGACCGATGCTTTGGGCGAGTTGTTTGAACTGATCAGGGCGGCCGAACCCAAAGCGGGTTGGCCACTCAAGGTGACGACTCGCCTGGCTGAAGGTGCTCAGGTGCAGCACCGGTTTCCCGATGCGGACAGTGAAAATTACGCGGTATTCGAGATCATGCATCCGTCGCAACCGCGTTCGGCGAGCCGGTCGCCGTTTTCGGTGCAGACTCCACCCGAGCCCCAAACGGGTCTGAATCTTGGGGTGACCATGGTCGAGCGAATCTTGGATGGTCACCGCGGCTTCCTCGGACGCGAAACTCTCACGGGGGATGGAATCGTGTTTTCCGTCTATTTACCGTTGATGACTGAGCCGAATGAAAGTGAAGCGGCGGTGGCTTCGCGGGTAACTGTCGCCGCCGATAACGGCGGGGGGAACCCGACGGTATTGGTGGTGGATGATGAGTCGGGCCTGCTTGATATGATCAAGTTGGCCCTGGGTCGACGGGGCTACACGGTGCTGACAGCGAGCACCGGTGAGGAAGCGGTGGAAATCTACGGTAAACAGCCGTCTCGCATTGATCTCGCGATTTTGGATTTGGTGCTACCGAACATGAGTGGGTGGGAAGTTTTTGACCAGATGCGCGAGATAAACCCGGGCGTTCGGGTGTTAATCATGAGCGGTCATTTGGAACCAAAGTTACATTCCGCCGTGCGACGATCGGGAGCCAAAGGGTTTATTCAAAAACCGTTTTCGATGACGACGTTCTGCCGTCAAGTGGCGGAGGTCTTTGCTTAAGCAGTCGGGCGATTTCTAGTCGGGGCTGCCGGTGAATTGGTAGTTGGTGTTGAAGATCAATTCGATGTTCTTCGAGACCCAGACCCGCACTTTTATTTTGCCGCTGGTCGGGTCGGTGGGATCGGCCTGGCCTTCGACCCGACGTGGTTCGTCTTTGCTACTGAAAGCCTCCCCGTTGAAGTAAACGCGTTCGCCGGCAGCCAGGCGGCGGAGGTCGTCGTCGGATAAAGTAATCGAGAGTCGCCCTTTTTCGTTATAGAAAAAAAACGGAAACACCTTGGCGGTATAAGTGGAATGGTAGGTCTGCGCCTCTCGTTGGAACGGCGGCATGGTCAGGGTGACGGCGCCGATATAGATGGAGGTCTTGGCGGTGGCGACCGTGGCTTCAGCGTAGATGGCAGCGAGGGGGGACGGGGGCGGAGGTGAATCGACAGACTCCTGGGCAAATAGGGCAGTGGAGCAGGTGAGTAAAGCGACGCAGAGTCGATGCATTGCCCTCACCTTGCGCGGCAGAGCGGGCGCGGCAAATGAAACTTGGGGCGGCAGCGATTGATCTTTCGCGTTGCGCGGGTGGAAGGGGCCGAGTCTGCTCGCGGGCAGTATGGCAAAGAAATCACAAGCGACATGGGGGGGGCGGTTCTCAGCGGGACCGGCGGATTTGATGATGGCGTTCAGCGAGTCCGTGAGTTTCGATAGCCGGCTGGCTCCGTTCGATATCGCAGGCAGCAAAGCACATGCGGCCATGTTGGCCCACGTGGGACTGATCACGGCGAAGGAGCGCAAGGCGATTCACAAGGGGCTCGATACGGTGGACGCCACTATCGCGGCAGGCAAATTTAAGTGGGATGCGGCGTTGGAAGACGTGCACATGAACATTGAGCAAGCGCTCACGAAGATCGAACCGGCGGCGGCGAAGTTGCACACCGCGCGCAGTCGCAACGATCAAGTGGCGACCGATATGCGGCTCTTCTTCAAGTGGGCGTGTGGTGAAGTCGATGCACGGTTGGCCGAAGTGCAGAGGGCATTACTTGGATTGGCGGAACGTGATGGTCACGTGATGATCCCGGGTTACACGCATTTGCAGCGCGCGCAACCGGTGCAAGTGGCGCATCATCTCGCGGCATACTTGGAAATGTTTGATCGTGATCGCACGCGTTTCGCAGACGTGGCGGATCACGCGAATTGGTGTCCGCTGGGTGCCGGGGCATTGGCGGGTTCGACGTTGCCGATTGATCGCGAATTTACGGCCAAGGAGCTGGGCTTTGTGGATGCGCGCGGCCGACCGCGGGTGACGCAAAACTCGATGGACTCGGTGGCGGATCGCGATGTATTCGTCGAATTTGCCACGGCGTGCGCCTTGGTGGGCACCCATTTCTCCCGGTTGGCGGAGGACCTAATTTTGTGGTCGAGCAGTGAGTTTGGTTATATTAGCTTGCCGGATACGTTCTGCACGGGGTCCTCGTTGATGCCGCAGAAGAAGAACCCCGATTCGTGTGAACTGTTGCGTGGTAAAGCGGCCCGTTTGCTGGGCAACCTGACGACCCTGTTGACTCTGACCAAGGGCCTGCCGCTCACCTACAATCGCGATCTGCAGGAAGACAAACCACCGGTATTCGATAGTTTCGATCAGACTGTGATGTCGTTGCAGGTTTTGGCGGGAACGGTTGCGGGAAGTGTGATTCAGCCTGAGGCCTGTGCGAAGGCGGTGGCAGATCCGGCGCTGTTGGCCACTGATCTCGCGGATTATTTGGTCGAGCGGGGCGTGCCATTCCGGGAGGCGCACCACGTGGTGGGCGCGGTCGTCAAATTAGCCGAGACTGAGGCGACGCCGTTGGACAAACTGCCGACGGATAAAGTGCAAAAAATCCACCCTAAATTGGGTGAAGACTGGGCGGTGGTGTTTGATTTGAAGCGGGCGGCGGCGCGTCGCGAAGGCACGGGCATGCCGGGACCACGACAGGTAAAAAAACAATTGGCGCGATGGCGTAAGCGTCTGGCCTCCTAGGGGCGGAAAAGATCCTTGTGATCCCAAGATTGATTCCCACGGAGAAAACCGATCCGGAGCTTGCTCCGTTTCGGTCGGGGTTATTGTTCGGTTTCTTCAATGCGCTGACCTGGCAGATCGGCATTGGCACGCCGATGGTGCTGTTTTGCGAGCAGTTGGGGGCGTCGCCATTTCAGGTGGGGTTGGCCTACTCGTTCGTTTTCCTGCTCACGCCGATTCAGATTTTGGCGACGGCGCTTTTGCCGCGCTATGGTTACAAGCGCGTGATGTTGGGGGGCTGGGCGGCCCGGACGGTTTTTCTCATCGTGCCCGTGTGGTTAGCGATAGTGGCGCAGCGGTGGGGGTTGCAGCCCTGGATGGCCCCGGCGCTGGTGGGCAGCGTGTTTGGGTTCTGTTTCTTCCGCACGATCGGGGCGGCCGCGATCATGCCGTGGCTTTACTCGATCTTACCGCCGAAAGCGCGGGGCCGCTATTTCGGGACTGATCAGTTTATTTCGGGAATTGCGGGAGTCGGGACGTTACTTGCCTGTGCGGGGTTGTTTGCTTTTTTACCGATCTACACGGCCCTGCTGATTCAATATGGCATCGCGCTTTTCGGCTCTTACATGAGTTTCGCATCGCTGCGGAAGCTGCCCAATGCGCCCAAGCCGCCGCCGACGAAGTTGCTGCAACTGGTGAAGGACACGCCGCGGCATATGTTTACGCCGTCCCCGTTTCGCCGGTTCCTTTGGCTGGCGGTTTTTTACGCGGTATTGACGACGCCGATCCCACCGTTTTTGGCCTATTACCTGAAGGTCGGGCCGCAACTTGCCGCTGGCCAAATCATGGGATTCGAGGTTCTACGATTTGGGGGGGTGATCGTGGCGGCGGCTTTTATTCGGCGACGAATTGATCAGAGGGGGGCGCGTCCATTTTTCCTGCTCACGATGGTGCTTTATGTCTTAGTGGGACTGTTTTGGTGGTCTTATTTACAAGGAATATTGTCGGGGTTGCTGGTGATTTATGTTGCTTACTTTGTCCTAGGACTGGCCGCGGCGAGTTGGACGCTCGCCAATCTGAACTACCTCGCGCAGGTGGTGGATGAAAATAATCGGGCGTTGATGGTGGCGGTGATGGGGGCGGTCACGGCGTGTTGTGGCGGATTGGCGCCGATCGCTTGGGGGCTTATTTTGAAAGTGGATGGTATCGGGGTGAAGGCCGCGATCGACGTAAATGCGTTTCAGTTATTTTTCCTCTTTATGCTGGCGGGGGTGGTTGTGCTGTCGTCCTTGTTGGCGCGTTTGGCGGAGGACAAGGAAGCGCAGGTTGATGCACTCGTGATTGGAAACGCGGTGCTTAGGCCCTTCCGGGCGGCGACGTATTTGGTCAGTCTAGTGGATCTGCGGGAGCTGGAAAAGAAGCCACCGGGACCAGGGGAGGAAACATCTGAGTCCAAAACGTGACCCACTTATGATCATGTCGCGCGTTGGAGTCACGTTGGGGTTATGGCTGGGCTGTCTGGTGATTACCGGATGCATGAGTCCGCGGCGGACGCAGTTTGTGGATGTGCCGTCACCGATCCATAGCGCGAAGGTGGCGGTGATTTCGGCTGATGCCGAGGTGGTGCGGTTGCGCATTTCGGGACCGAATGAACTCGTTTTTCTTGCCCTGGTGGAGCCGGAGGTGATCGAGGACGGGCTGTATCTGTTTCCCAGCTATATTTCCAAACCGACGGTGAGTGAGCGACTCGAGGTGCCGGTGGTGGAGCTGGACTTGCCCATCGCGTGGCGCGACCGAATCTTTTGGGTGGAGCAGGACAGGGCACCACGGTGGTATCAGGTGTTTGCGCGTCGGGTGAGAACGATCCAGCGGCGGCAACTGGAGTTACCGTTGGACACCGTCGAGGATTTGCCCGCCCGAAATAGACCGTAATCAAAAACGTTGCCTGACGGGGAGGCGGAGCGTGAATCTGGGGCTTCTTTTAACGCATGCCCAATATCCGAATCCTGTCCGACCGAGTTGCCAACCAGATCGCCGCTGGCGAGGTGATTGAGCGCCCGGCGGCGGTGGTGAAGGAGTTGGTGGAAAATGCGCTTGATGCGGGGGCGACTCGGATCGAAGTGGAGTTTCGGCATGGCGGGCGGTCTTTGATGCGGATCGAAGATAACGGCCATGGGATGAACCGGGACAACGCGCTGCTGTCGTTGGAGCGGCATGCGACGAGTAAGATTAACGAGGCGGTCGATCTCGATCGGTTGAGGAGTTTTGGGTTTCGGGGCGAAGCGGTGCCATCGATTGCGAGTGTCTCCAAATTTACCCTGCAGACGCGAGTGAAAGGGGAGGAGTTGGGCACGGAGATTTTGGTGAACGGCGGCAAGATCGTGCACGTGCGGGAGTGCGGCCGGCCGGTGGGCACCCGGATTGAAGTGGCGCATCTGTTCAACTCGGTGCCGGCGCGGCGAAAGTTTTTGAAACGGGATCAGACCGAGGCCGCCCATATTGTGGCCGGGGTCAGGCTTTATGCGCTGGCGAGTCCGCAGGTGGCGTTTTCGTTGATCGAGGATGGGCGGACCTTGTTCAAATCCCCGGAGTGTCCGGAACTCGTGGATCGGGTCGGGGAGATATTTGGCCGTCAGCTCGCGTCTCAATTGGTGCCGATCGAAGCGAGCGAGGGCACGATGAGTTTGCGGGGGTTAATCGGGCGGCCGGGAGTGGGACGTTCGACGCGGCACGAGATGATTATCTTCGTGAATGGGCGGCCGGTCGATAATCGAACGCTCAATTACGCGTTGATTGAGAGTTATCATGAATCGTTGCCGAAGGGGCGATATCCGCCGGCGTTCGTGTTTTTTGACCTGCCGCCGTATGAGGTGGATGTGAATGTGCATCCGGCGAAAAGGGAGGTTCGTTTCCGCAGTGAGCCGCAAGTGCGCAGCTTTGTGATTCGCACCGTGTTGGAGCGCTTGAGGGAATTGAATGCGGCATCGGCTGCGGCGGAACGCGGGGGAGCCACCCCGGTAGTTTCGCCCCCGGTACCGCTGCCAGCGGCGGATTTACGCACGACTTGGCGGGACGTTGAAGCGCGTGAGGTGACGAGTCCGAAATCACTCCCGCGGCCGGCGATGCCCGGTTCTTCAGCAGGGTCGAATTTGGGTGAGTTGCGGCAGCCCGCGCGAGTGGGCCCGGCGGTGGAGTCAGTGCGCACGACCCCGGCGGGCGTGGCGGCGATGGCGCGACGCTGGAGATATGTAGGAACCGCCCATGCCCACTATGGAATTTTTGAAACCGGGGCGGGGGTGGTGTTATTGCACCGGCGGGCGGCGCATGAACGGGTTTGGTTCGAACGATTGCAGGGGGAGTTTGCGGCGGGCGAAGTGACGGGGCAGCGGTTGTTGCTGCCGGTCCCGATCGAATTGGATCCCGTGGCGTCGGCATTGTTGCTGGATCGCCTCACCTTTTTGAGAGGTCACGGTTTTGAGATTGCGGAGTTTGGGCGAAATTTTTTCCGGATCGAGATGGTGCCCACGTGGATGGAGCCGAATGACGCGGAAGCATTCGTGCGCGATCTTTTGGGAGCGATTCGGGATGGGCGCTTGCCGGAAGATAATCCGGGATTGGCCACGGATGAGTTGGCGAAGATGGCGGCGGCGAAGGCGGTGCGATTGCCCGAAAATGCGGGTCCGGAGCAATGGCAGTCGCTGGTTGAGCAGCTCTTTGCCTGCCAAATTCCGCTCACGAGCCCGACTGGAAAGCCCACTTTTTTCGAAATGTCTCACGGCGAGCTCGCGCGAAAATTTCAGAAATAACTGAAGGTGAGCATACTAGGGGGGGGGAGGGAGGCGTGTAAGCGCAAATTGGTGGCCTGAGTCCCAGTTTGAGAGTGACCACGGGAATCGGGATTGGCACCGTTCTCGCTGCGGGAGCATCCGACACCAGTTAAATTTCACCATGGCTACAGCAAAGAAAAAGACCGCTTCCTCAAAGTCGGTTACCACAAAAGCAACGTCTCGCAAGACGCCCCAGCGTCGTTCGAGCGACGACCCGGTCGCGTCGATGAAGGAATCGATTCTGCGACATCTTAACTATTCGCAGGCGCGAGACGAAACGACTGCCACCCCTCGAACTTGGTTTTTGGCGACCTCAATGGCCGTGAGAGATCGCGTGATCGATCGCATGATCAAGACTCAGGCATCGCACAATAAACAGAATGTGCGCCGCCTTTATTACCTGTCGTTGGAATACCTGATGGGGCGTTTACTCGTCAGCAATCTGCAGAACGCGGCGGTGTATAAAGACACCCGCCAGGCCCTCGATGAGTTGGGCGTAGACTGGGAAGAGCTCCGCCGAGCGGAAGACGACATGGGACTGGGCAACGGAGGGCTTGGCCGACTCGCCGCGTGTTTCTTGGATTCACTCGCGACCCTAGATATGCCGGCGATCGGCTACGGCATCAACTACGAGTTTGGACTGTTCCGGCAGGCGTTTGAGAATGGCCATCAAGTTGAGCATCCCGATAGCTGGATGATCTACGGCACGCCGTGGGAGTTTATGCACCCAGAGTATCAGCAAGAGGTGCAAATTTATGGCACGGTGGAGAACATCTTCGATGACAATGGGGACTACCGTCCGCAGTGGGTGAACACCGAGACATTGATCGGGGTGCCGAACGACATTCCGATTACCGGTTACGGCACGGAGACGGTGAATATTCTCCGGTTGTGGACATCACGGGCGGAGAAACCACTCGATCTCGATGTCTTTAACGCCGGGGGTTACGTTGAAGCGGTCCGGGCCAAGGCAACGAGTGAATCGATCTCGAAGGTGCTTTACCCGAATGACAAAACGGAGAACGGCAAAGAGCTGCGGTTGGTGCAGCAGTATTTCTTCGTGGCTTGTTCCCTGAAGGACATCATCCGCCGGCATTTCCGCACGGTGGCCAACGGTTGGCACAATTTTGCCGATAAGGTGGCGGTTCAGCTCAACGACACCCACCCCGCGATCGGCGTGGCGGAGTTGATGCGCATCCTCGTCGACGAAGAATCGATGAAATGGGATGACGCGTGGGCCATCGTGAATAAGACTTTTGGCTACACAAATCACACTCTCCTGCCCGAAGCGTTGGAGAAATGGAGCGTGCCGCTCTTCGAGCGCGTCTTGCCGCGTCACTTGCAGCTTATTTTTGAGATCAATCGTCGTCATCTCGAAGTGGTGGCCGCCAAGTGGCCGGGCGATGATCGCAAGTTGGAAGTGTGTTCGATCGTCGAAGAGGGTGGGGGGAAGCAACTCCGGATGGCCCATCTTTCGGTGGTGGGTTCGCATGCCGTGAATGGCGTGGCCGCGTTGCACACCGAGTTGTTGAAGCGAAATCTTTTTCCGGAGTTCAATGAACTCTTCCCGGGCAAATTCCAGAACAAGACCAATGGGATCACGCCGCGGCGTTGGTTGGTGGATTGTAACCCGCGTTTGAGTGCGTTGATCACGAAGACGCTAGGCCACACGGATTGGCCGCGGGATTTGGACATGTTGCAAAAGCTCGGCGATCGAGCGGACAACGCGGCATTCCAGAAAGAGTTCATGGCGATCAAGCGGGCGAACAAAGTTGATTTGGCTGCGCTGATCAAAGAGCTGTGCGACGTCGAGGTGTCGCCAGATGCGTTGTTCGACGTGCAGATCAAGCGGCTACACGAATACAAGCGCCAGCACCTGAATTTGCTGCACATTCTGGCGCTCTACCGTCGCTTGTTGCACGACCCGGATCTCGATGTGGTGCCGCGGGTGTTCGTCTTCGCGGCGAAGGCCGCGCCGGGTTACGATCTGGCGAAAAACATCATCCGCGCGATCAACGTGATTGGTGCCCGCATCAATGGAGACGAACGCATCCAAGGTAAGTTGAAGGTGATCTTTCTGCCGAATTATCGCGTTTCGATGGCCGAGCGGATTATTCCGGCTTCGGATCTTTCCGAGCAAATTTCCACCGCAGGTAAGGAAGCCTCGGGCACGGGCAACATGAAGCTCGCCCTCAATGGTTCGTTGACGATTGGCACGTTGGACGGTGCCAACGTCGAAATCGGCGAAGAAGTCGGCGAAGACAATATCTTCATTTTCGGCCTGACGGTGGAAGAGGTGGAGGCACGTCGCGCCGCCGGTTACAATCCGTATGATCACTATTACGCCGACCACGAACTGCGGGCGGTAATTGACTGGATCGGCTCGGATTACTTCACGCCGGGGGAGCATCATGCGTTTAGGGCGTTGCATCACAGTTTACTGGATGGCGGCGATCCTTACATGGTGTTGGCTGACTTCCGGGCTTACGCTGATGCGCAGCTCGCGGTGGATGCGGCTTACCGGGACACGAAGCGTTGGGCGAAAATGGCGATCTTAAATACCGCACGGGTGGGCAAGTTCTCCAGCGACCGCACGATTCGCGAATACGCTAGAGATATCTGGAAGCTTTCACCGGCTCCGGTGGAGTAAGCGCAAGTTTCAGTTCGCAACTCATCGCGCGCGCACCGGTCATAGACGCGTGCGCGCGTTGTTTTTTGGGCTGAGAAGGATGGCCGGTTGGCAGCAAACGGGAGGGAGCGCGTTTGCCCTGATGTTGGCGGCGGTGCTGACCGGGGGCACGGCGGTGGTTTCGGGCGAGGGCTTGCGGCTACAAGGGCAATGGGCGGGGAAAGTTCAGCTCGATTCGCGATTCCCGGAGATTCCTTGGCGGGTCAAATTGGATACGATGGTGGTGGGTGAGGGGGGCACGCGGGTGGAGTTGGTGGCGGACTTGCGGGGGGGCGAAGTGACCGTGCTGGTCAATAGTGGCGATAACCCCGGGGGATACACCTGGGCGTTGGCTTCGCAGACTTTGGCGGTGGCGGCACTGCAGCCCTTGGGGGCCACCCTCTGGCCGGAGTTGAGGGGCTTGAGTTTGGACGGGGAGCTGATGGTTTCGGGGGACGGCACTTGGGCGGATGGTCTGGCGGAGGGGGAACTGGAATTCCAGTGGCGGTCGGAACGACTGGGATGGTCGGAGTATGATCTGGAGTTGCGGGGCTTGGAGATCACGGGAGCGGTGAAGCTACGGAATTCTGCGGTGGAAGACGTCGCAGTGAACCTGAACTGGCGCAGTGCGACGGTGGGAGGATTTGCGCTGGGACCGGGGCGCGTGGAGATCGATTGCCAAGGGGGAGCGGTTTGGGCGGTGAAACGAGGGGAGGCGTCGGTTTGGGGCGGCGGAGTGGCGTTGGCTCCGTTTCGTTATGATCCAGCGGAGGGTAAAGTGCAGACGGCGATCGTCTTGAGTGAGGTCCTGGCGGATGAGTTGGCAAAACTCGTGCCGCGGGCGTTGGCCAGCGCATCGGGGAGGCTATCAGGGGAGATGAGAGTAAGTTGGTCGAAAGAATCGGGATTGCGGCCCGGCGGAGGTTCGCTCGCGATGGTGGCGACGGAGAGTTCGCAGGTGCGGATGGCCGCGGCTCCGGGGTTGTTGTCGAGTCGGGTGCCGAGTCGGATCGAAACGTTGCCGCAGTGGCTGGGACCGATCGCCAAATGGGCGAAGATTGAGAATCCCGCGCATGATGATTTGGTGGAAATCGAAATGGGGCGGCGAGCGCTGGTGGTGGAGCGACTGGAGGTGAAATTCAGTCCGGATGGGCGGGGCGCGATGAGGACGGTTCGGGCCGATTTGGTGGCGCGACCCGTAGGTTCTCCGGCGGTAAAGCGAGTTTCGTTTGGGATCAATGTGATGGGGGCGTGGGAGGACCTGGTGATGTTAACCCGCAGTAAAGGCGCGAGTATTACCGTCAAACCGTGAACGTAATGTGGCCCGGAGGGAACCGGGGGGGGACGGTGGAGTCTGATTGATTCACCCTTTTCTGCCCATGCGACTCCCGTCATTATTCGCCATCTCGGCAGCCCTCGTTTTTTCGAGCGGCTGCGTCCACATTAAAATCGACCCGATTGAGGTCAGGGCGGTCGTCGATGTGAACGTGAGGGTGCAAAGTGCGCTCGACGATTTTTTCGGTGATTTAGATCAAAAGTCTTCTACCATCGTCGCCGCGCCGGCACCGGACGCAGCAGGCTAATTTTTAATCATTGCTACCATGAAAACATTTTTAATTCGTTTCGGTTTTATCTGTTTAGGCCTGCTTGTTTTTACCGGTGGGCTGGCGGCTCAAGATTTGGGCGCGCTGCGCCAACGCATGGCTGATCGTTTGCCGACATTGGATCGGTTTAAGGAGGCAGGGGTGATTGGAGAAAACAATTTGGGCTACGTCGAGATTCGAGCGACGCAGCCCGATGCAACGGCGGTGACGGCGGAAGAAAATACCGACCGTAAGACCGTTTATGCCGCGATTTCACGGCAGGCCGGGGCATCTGCTGAATCAGTGGGGCGGGCTCGGGCTCGCCAGATTGCGGCGGGCAGTGCCAAAGGAGTCTGGCTGCAGAACGAACCGGGTGAATGGTATCGAAAACCGTGAGAGGTGGACGGGCGGTCAACGGTTTCACGCTAAGGTCACTGTCCTCGGTGGACAACTTGGTCATCGCAGCCCAAGATGACGGGCTATGTCGAATTACGCCGCTGCTCCCGATCGTTATAACCAAGTCCCTTACGCCCGTTGTGGGCGGAGCGGTTTGAAATTGCCGCGCTTGTCGCTGGGATTGTGGCATAACTTTGGTGGAGTAGATGCCTTTGAAAATGGTCGAAAAATGGCGCGTCGGGCGTTTGACTTGGGCATCACCCATTTCGATCTGGCCAACAACTATGGACCGCCTCCCGGTTCCGCGGAGGAGAACTTTGGCAAGATTATGGATCTCGATTTGGGGCCGTATCGGGACGAGTTGATCATTTCCACCAAGGCAGGTTACGGCATGTGGGACGGACCTTACGGGGAGTGGGGTTCACGCAAGTATTTGTTGGCGAGCCTCGATCAGAGTCTGGATCGCATGGGACTCGACTACGTGGATATTTTCTACTCTCACCGTCCGGATCCGGACACTCCCCTGGAAGAGACGATGGGGGCATTGGCGACGGCGGTGCACGGGGGCAAGGCGCTCTACGCCGGAGTCTCGAACTACTCGGCCGAACAAACCGTTCGGGCGCATGAGATTCTCGACGATCTGGGAGTGCCATTGCTGATTCATCAGCCGAAATACAATTTACTGGAACGTTGGGTGGAGCCGGAATTGCTGCCCGCGCTGACGGAACTGGGGATCGGATGTATTCCGTTTTCGCCGTTGGCTCAGGGGCAACTGACCTCGCGATATTTAAAGTCGATTCCGGAAGATTCCCGGGCGGCGCGCGCGAGCGGATTCCTGCAGCTGAGCGAAGTGGAGCATAACCAAACCAAGATTGTGGCGTTGGCTGGGATCGCGGAAAAGCGGGGGCAAACTCTCGCGCAAATGGCGCTGACTTGGGTGCTGCGGCAGCCGGCGGTCACGACGGTATTGATCGGTGCGAGTCGCACGAAGCAGATCGAAGAGAACGTGGCCTGTGCCACTGCCGCCGGATTCAGTGACGAAGAGATCGCGGCGATCGACGCAGCGTGCGCCGAGGGATCGCGGTGATGAATTTTGCGACTTGGCTACCTTTTCCTACTCCGTGAGTTTCTGGAAAGAACTCGCGGAGTGGTTTAACCCGCCGGATCCCGAACCGATGACGTTCGAGCCGGGATGGGAAGCTATCTTGCGGGAGACGGTGCCGGTCTACGGTCGATTGCCCGAGACCGTGCGATTGCGGCTGCACGAGAAAATTGTGCAGTTTGTGCAGCATAAGCACTTCGAAGGTTGTGGCGGACTGGAGCTGACAGATCGGATGGTGCTCACGATTGCCGGGCAGGCGGGTTTGCTCGGAGTGATGCATCCGGGGGATGCCTTTCCGAAGCTTCGTTCGGTGCTGGTTTACCCATCGGCCTACCGGACGACGGCAACGCATCGGGATGGAGCGGGAGTGGTGCATCAGCGGGAGACGGTGCGGCTGGGGGAATCATGGAGTAACGGCACCGTAGTGTTGGCTTGGGATGCGGTTCGGCAGGGGGCGCAGAACTGTTTCGACGGGCACAATGTGACGATGCACGAATTTGCTCATCAATTGGACCAGGCGGATGGACAAGGCGATGGGACGCCACGATTGCCAGATGCGCCGCGGTATAGCCAATGGGCGCGCATTTTGGAGACTGAGCGAGCGCTGTTGGATCGTATGGCTGAGGCGGGGCGGCGCACCGTGCTCGATACTTACGGCACGACCAATGCGGCAGAGTTTTTCGCGGTCGCGACCGAAGCATTTTTTGAGAAACCGCGACAGCTCGCGCGAAAACAACCCGAGCTCTACGCGTTATTGCGTGATTACTATCATCTCGATCCGGCGCCTTGGTTTACCAAAGGCTAGGAGGACTCATCGGGGGGCGTCTGGCTGGGCTGCAGGCGATGGCGGACGGCTTTGGCTGAGGCCGGCGGTAGGGAACGAGGCTGAGGAAGGACGACTCCGATACAGAAGATCATCCCGTCGCGTTCGGCATGCGGGTTGGCGAGGGCGAGTTGGCGGTCTCATCGTTCACGTGCGGGGCGAAGGCAGGTCGTGAGTCTCGGGTAACGCGTCGGCGCCTTTGACCGGCTCACGATCATCGCGGCGACGGGCATGGCTGAGCTTGTAGCGGAGGATGGTGCACAACCACGCACGGAGCTTGGCGGGGTCGCGGAGCTCTCCGAGTTTGGTCCAGGCGGTGACAAAGGCGTCCTGTGCGACGTCTTCGCTGGCGCCTAGATCGCCGGTGGAGGAGTAGGCGAGCGAGCAGAGCAGGCGCTGGTAGCGGGATACGATTTGCTCGAAGGCCGACTTGTTGCCAGCCAAGCAGGAGGTCACGAGGTCGGCGTCGCTCGTGGTTTCAGTCAGGGTCATTACGTCGGGTGTTTTCATGGTGCTGCTCAAAGAAGAGCCCGAACGGGGAAAGGAGGTGACAGACTTTCGGCTGTTTTTTTGGCGCTTAGGACATCTCGTATTTCATCCGCAGGGGATGTGGGCTGGATCCGGGTTTCAGGAGGAGGGTCCGAAAGAGGATGAGATGGGCGGCGAGGGCTCCGCCGACGCAGACCGGCGCGATTAAAGCGTAGGGGAGGTGGAAAGCCACGAGGAGAGGCGGTTCGGTGTCCCACGCGAAGGATAAAGGCGAGGACAGGACCGCGACGCGGACGACATTGAACAGGAGCAGAAGACCGACGATATTGAACATCCATGCGAGGCTTCGAAAGCGCGTGGCAAAGGGAGCGATCAGGAGGGCCAGAATTCCCGTGATGACGTCGAGATTGGAGCCGCTCCACGTCATGGTGGCGGGAATAGTGCCTTGCTTTGCCCACTGATGCAGGACGATTTCCAGAGGAAAACGAAAGCCGTGAAACGCGACGAGGACACCCGGAGTAAGGCCGGTGGCTAACCAGCCGCCGAGGGGAGAAATCGCGAGCATGATACTGACGATGTTGATGACCGCGAAGAGGATTATTAGGCGGGGCATGGGGTGGTCCGCGACTAGGCCGGTTTTTACGATCACGGTAAAGATCCCTAGCCAAATGGTGGTGACGATGGCGGTGGTGACGAGGCGGTAGGTAACGAGGGCGGGCGTGTTGCGGGAGGCCCGAGCTACGCCCAGAAAGAGCATCAGCACGACGGCACTCAGGATCGCGCAGAAGACGGCGACGGTGGTGGTTGAACCGGGTTGGAAACTGAATTCAGGAGGCATGGAGGAAGGAGGGGAGAAGTCGCAGGCGGGATTCCGGACTAGGGTTTGGTCACAGAGATCACGGAGCGATATCTGTGGAATCACTCATGAGCACGGTGGCGACGGTGTGGATCAGTCCCGTGAGGTCATGGATCATGGGTGAGTTATGGGGGCAGTTTGGGCGGGGAAGCAATGCTGCAGGGACAACGTGGATTTTACAAAAGGTAATGAAGAGAACCAAGGGGGGGATGCCGGGAGGGTTGATCGGAGGGGCGGGAGAAACAGAGCGAAGCGGAGGAGCCGAGAGGCAAGGGTTTGAATCACGCGAAGACGGTGAGCCGCGAAGGGCTGACGCAGGGGGACGGATTTTAGGCACGGAGGGCACGGAGGAGACAGGGAGGTCACGGAGGGCTGACGCACGGGGTTTTTTACAGAAGGAAACGAAGAGAACGAAGCGGGGGCAAGATGGGTTGACCGGAGGGAATAGAGAAAACCGAGCGGAGAAGCCGGGGGGAGCTCGGGTGGGGCGGGTGGGGCCGCGGGGCACGGGCATCGGCGAGCGCCGCCCGTGCGCCGGGGGGCAACGGAGCGGGTGGCGGCGAGCGCCGCCCCTACACCGGGAGGCAGGAGCGGCGCGCCTTCCCGGTTTGGGACTCGGGGTCTTGGATATTGCTGCGCTCGTGGATCCACATGTCGCCTTCGGGGATGAGGAGGGCGGTTTGGTCTCCGTGGTTTTCTTCGTCGATGGCGAGGGCGCGGAGTCTGGCGATGTTGGCGGGGGAGTCGTCTTCGTCGATCCAGTAGTCGTTGAGGTGCCACTTGGATTGCCACACGAGTTTTTGTTGGAGCGGGGCCACGCATTGGGGGAATTTGGCGGGGGCGGTTTTGTTGCGAAAGCGGTGGCGGTAAAAGTCGATGCGGTGATCGACGGCGGCGACCACTTGGGACGTGGCTTGCGAGGGCTCGAAAAGCCAGAGGGCGAGGTAGTAGTCACCGCCCCGGGCTTGCAGTTCTTTTTCCCACTGATCCATGACGCGGAGCATAGATTCGACGTAACGGCGAAAAAACCAGCCGGGGGGATTACGTTTTATGAGGTCGGAAAACGGGGAGATCCAGAGCTCGTGGGCAGTCCAGCCGCGGTTTGCGAGGTCGACAGGGTCGAGGCGGATGTTTCGCGCTTCAAGGTCTTCGAGTTGGCGGATCAGTTGGGGCCAGCCGCGGATTTTTTTTCGGTTACTGAAGGCGTAGGACATCCGGAGGGAACGGGGGAGGTGAGGGATCTAGATGCCGTCGTTGATGGGGGTGCGGGGGGCGGCGAGCCACGTTTGGAGCTGGGCGGTGAGGTCGGCGACGACGGAGGGGTGGGCGGCGAGGAGGTTACGCTGCTCGGCGGGATCGGCGTCGATGTCGAAGAGCTCGACGGGTTTGCCGTGGAGGGCGAGGAGTTTCCAAGAGCCGTGGCGCACGACTTCGGTGGCATAGGGTGCTGGTTTCGGGTAGTGGCGTTGGAGGCTGCGGTAGAGGTCCAGCTGCCAGAATACGGTGTCACGATCCCACGTGGTGGGGGTGGATGGATCGGTGAGGTAGGGGATGAGGTTTTGTCCGTCGGGAGCGAGGTTGGCGGGAAGGGGAATATGGGCGGCGGCGCAAATGGTGGGGAGCAGGTCGGTGGTGTGGCCGAATTTGGTGGTGGTGGAACCGGCGGGAATTTTGTTTGGCCAGCGAGCGATCATGGGGACGCGGATGCCGCCGTCGTGGAGGTCGGTTTTGCCGCCTTTGAGATTGCCGATCTGGCCCTCCCACGCGGCACCGTTATCGCTGGTGAAGATGATGAGGGTGTTATCGGCGATACCGAGGTCTTCGAGGGTGGCGAGGAGTTGGCCGACTTTGGCATCCATGTGCTGCATCATGGAGCGGAAGCGGTGTTGGTCATCACTGATGCCGGGGGCGGCGGTGTCGGACCAATGGGGCTCGGGCGCGGGTTCGTAGGGGGTGTGAGGGACGAGCCACCAGAGGTTGAGGAAAAAGGGGCGGTCGTCGGCCGCGAAGCGTTTGACGAGGTCGATGGCGTAGTCGCCGTTAGCATCGGTGAAGTGTTTGCCGTAGTAGGGATCGGTGGGGGCGACGTGTTGATCGTCGCGGAGGAGGACGGTGCCGCCTTGGCGGTAGATGGTGCGGTCGGCACCCATTTTGCCGCGGATGGGTTGTTGCTCGATTTCGGTTTGGTAGAAGTCGAAACCGTGTTGGCGGGGACCGGGCTGATTGGTGAGGCGGCGGCCGGAGGCATCGACGTGAAGTCCGCCTAGGTGCCATTTGCCGACATGCGCGGTGACGTAGCCGGAATCACGAAGAATTTCGGGGAGGGTGAGGGCGGACTCGGGGAGCCACAGATCAACGTCGTTGAAGTGTTTGGTGATATTGAATCGAAGCGGGTAGCGGCCAGTGAGAAGCGCGGCGCGGGTTGGCGAGCAGACGGCGGCGGCGGCGTAGAAGTGAGTGGATTTGATGCCCTCGGCGGCGAGGCGATCGAGGTGCGGGGTTTGGACCGCGGTGCTGCCGAAGGAGGATAGGTCGGCGTGGCCGAGATCGTCGGCGAGCAGGATGATGATGTTGGGGCGTTGCTCAGACTGGGCGGCGACGCAGAGAAACGGGAGAAGGAAAGCGAGGAGGGCGAGGGTGGGGTAGAGCCGGCGGAGCATGGGTGGGGGCATGGGAGGTGATAGTGGAGGGCGGGAGTGGTGGGGCAATGATGGACCGGCAGGGTTTTTTTTAACCACGAATGGACACGAAAGGCTTCACCGACCGGTTACGCACTGAAAGTTGATTTTATGCTGAGGGGCAGGGGGGCTGACGCACGGGAGAGGAAGGAACGGAGAAAATAGAGTGGTGCGGCAAGGGCTGACGCACCGGGACGAATTTTGGTCACAGAGAGCACGGAGGAGGAAGGGAGGTCACAGACGGCTGACGCACGGGTGGTTTTTACAGAGGGAAACGAAGAGGACGAAGCGGGTGGGGCCGTGATCCCGGCTGAAGGATTGGCGACACGGCAGTTGAAACGGGCATCGTCAAGCGACGCCCCTACGCTTGCGGAGGGGGCGGGGATTGGATTGGGTGGCGGTATGAAAAAGCCTATCGGACCTGACCAAGTTTCATTGGAGCGTAGCGGACTGACTCGGCGAGGCGCGTTGGGTAGGCTGGCGGGATTGTTGGCGTTGGGCGCTTGGCCGGGAGCACGGACGCTGGCGGCGGAACGAAAGGGGACGAAAATGGGGGTGGTTCGGTTTGTGGTGACGAATGATTTTCATCATGAAAATGAAGTCTGCGATTCTTGGATGGAGGCTCTGTTTCGACAAGTGGCGGAGACGGAGGGGGCGGCGTTTTGTTTTTGTCTGGGAGATTTGGCAAATAGTGGAAAACGAGAGAGTTTGGAGAAGATGGATCGGTTGATGGGGCGGACGGGAATGCCGCATTACGTGACGCCGGGAAATCACGATTTGGATGTGTCTCCAGTAGATGGATACTATGCGGAAATTTACCCGGATCGAAAAAATTACACGTTCACGCAGAATGGTTGGCAGTTTGTCGTGGTGGATACGACGGAGGGCACCAAGTGGAAGGATGTGACGATCGCGGATACCACCTTCGAGTGGTTGGATGAAAACCTGCCGAAGCTTGATCCAAGTTTGCCGATGGTGTTGGCGACACATTTTCCGATCGCGGCGGCGGTGCGGATGTGTCCGCTGAATGCGGAACGATTGCTGGCGCGGTTTCTGGGGTTTAACTTACGGGGCACGTTTTCGGGGCACTTTCACGGTCAGACGAAGGTGCAGCAAGGCGTGTGCGAGATGACGACCAATGTGTGCGTGGCCCGCGTGCGCGGGAATCACGATGGCACGGATTTTAAGGGCTATTGGGTTTGCGACGGGGCGGCGGACGGCACGTTGACGCGGGAATTTGTGCCGTTTGTGGGGCCGGTGCTGGTGGAAGGAGTTTAATCACGAATGGACCCTAATGGCGGCACAACCGTTACGCACGGCTAGGCTTTTTACAGAAGCTAACGAAGTAAACTAAGCGGAGATGCAGGGGGATTTTACAGGAAGGGAATAGAGAAAACCGATTGGAGAGGCTGGGTGGAGCGCGGGGTGGGTCGGGAGGGGCCGCGGAGAGCGGGCGTCGGGGGGCGCCGCCCGTGCGCCGAGGGGCAATGGTGCGGGCGTCGGCGAGCGCCGCCCCTGCGCCGGGAGGCAACGGAGCGGGCGACGGCGAGCGCCGAGGGGCAATGGAGCGGGCGTCGGCGAGCGCCGCCCCTACACCGAGGGGCAATGGAGCGGGCGCCGCCCGTGCGCCGGGAGGCAGGAGCGGGCGTCGGCGAGCGCCGCCCCTGCGCCGAGAGGCAACGGAGCGGGCGTCGGCGGTGCGCCGGGAGGCAGGTGCGGGCGTCGGCGAGCGCCGCCCCTACACCG
>Ga0209390_10000445_pt1 | contig 81120 bp, 33 predicted proteins | sample BON01_FD_187212 | JGI IMG/M metagenome (GOLD analysis project Ga0209390, IMG submission 187212) | Freshwater microbial communities from Lake Bonney liftoff mats and glacier meltwater in Antarctica - BON-01 (SPAdes) (version 2) | ecosystem: Environmental > Aquatic > Freshwater > Ice > Glacier... | reverse complement strand
AAGTGCGCGCGTCTTCGGTTTTGGTTTCGCCCCCGCCGCGCGCGCTCGCTCGCTCGCTCAAGCGCGCGCCGGTGCGAATTTGCAAAACCGTCTGACTCAAACGGCGCTGCAAGACAACCGCTCTCCGTTCCCTCTTCTTAGTGATCACGCCCCTTTGTCAATCAATCCGGCATACGAGGCGCCCGCCGGGAGACACGAGCAAGCGAAACCCAAACCCCAACCTCACAGAAAGAAAGAAGAGAAACCCACGATGCTTCGGCGCGCCGCGGTTTGCGCCGTGCCCTTTGCGGGCGCGGCCTGGTGCTTGAAGCAGCTGACGCAGCAGCAGCAGCCGGGCGCGCTGGCCGCTTGGGTGCGTCGAGTGCTCGTCGACGCTGCAAGAGACCGCGCCGTCGCCGCCGTCGCCTCTGATCGCTGCGCGCGCCGCCGCCGCCGACGCAGACGCCCCCGGCGCCCCCGCCTCGCTCTCGCTCACTCGCCCGCCCGCTCCCCCCCCCAAATAACAACAAAAAAACGACACCACAGGCCTCCGCCGCCGGCGCCGTCGCCCAGGCCGACGCCGCCGCCGACCGCCACCCCTCCGGCCTCGACCCCAAGGGCTGGGTCTCGCTGCCGCTCGTGGCGCGCGAGCAGGTGACCCACAACGTCGTCCGGCTGGTGTTCGGGCCGCTGCCCGCCGGCGCCGACGCGCCCGCCGACCTGCCCGTCGCCTCTTGCCTGCTCGTCAAGGCCCCCATCGGCAGCGACGACGGCAAGGGCGGCAACAAGGCGGTCCTGCGCCCTTACACGCCCACCACGCCGCCGGGAACCAAGGGCACGCTCGAGCTCGTCGTGAAAACGTACGAAAAGGGCGTGATGAGTAAGCACCTCGCTTCGCTGTCGCCGGGCAAGGACAGCTTGGACTTTAAAGGGCCCATCCCAAAGGTGGCGTACGCGGCCAACGAGCGCGCGCACATCGGCATGATCGCGGGCGGCACGGGCGTGACCCCCATGCTCCAGGTGATCGAGCACGCCTTGCGCGACAGCTCGGACGAGACGCGCCTGTCGCTGGTGTTCGCGAACGTGTCCGAATCCGACATCCTGCTGCGCAAGCGCCTGGACGCGCTGGCGGCCGCGCACCCGGCCCGCCTGTCCGTGCGCTACCTGGTCGAGAAGCCGAGCCTGGGCGGCATCTTCTGGAAGGGCGGGGTCGGGCGGGTGACCGCCGAGGAGCTCGAGCGCGCCTTGCCGGCGCCGGGGAGCGGCGGCCTGGTGTACGTGTGCGGGCCGCCGCCCATGATGGCCGCCGTCAGCCTGGGCAAGGCGCCGGACAAGTCGCAGGGGGAGCTCGGGGGCATGCTCAAGGCGATGGGGTACGAGGCGGAGGAGGTGTACAAGTTTTGAGGAGAGGAGGGCGAGAGGGAGAGAGACAGAGAGAGATCGGAATTCGGGGCTTTTGTTTGTAAGACTTCGGCGTCGGCGTCGGCGTCGGCGTCGGCGTCGGCGTCGGCGTTTGCTAACGACGCGTCAAGTGTACACACACACGCTACATCTCGTAGCCCAGCAGCACGTCCGAGGTGCTCTCGCCACGCGCGATCGCGGCAAAGTCGGCGACGAGCGCGTCGAAGCGGCGGCGCGGCAGCGCCCCCGACTCGGGGCCGTCTCCGATCACGACGACGACGGCAGATGAGGCTGCAGCTGCTGCGCTCGTGCCGCCGTGGGCGCCGGCAGGCGCCCCCGTGGCGGCCGCGGCGGGCGTCCCGCGCGTGGCCAGCAGCGCAAAGCGCTCGACGTCGGCCGGCAGCAAGGGCGGCCCCCCCCGCCCGGCGGCGCCCGCGGCCGCCGACGCCACCAGCGCTCCGCGGAGCGCCGAGACCAGCCACGCGCCCGCAAGCGCGCCGAGCGCCGGCGAAGACAGGAGCGAGTGCAGCGGCGACGCGGCCGGGCGCAGCGCGGCGCGCGGGAAGGACGGGTCCGCCAGGCTTGAGACGAGGGCGGCGACGAGCTGGGGCCCGTGCGCCTCGGCGCAGCTCAAGGTGGCGGCGGCGGCGGCGGCAGGGCTGCTCGCGCCGCCGTCGTCGTCGTCAGCGGGAGAGATCGGCGCCGCGGCCGCCGGTGCCGCCGTCGGACCTCCGAATGACGACTTGGGCAGCAGCCCCAGGAGGTGCGACCAGAAGGAGAGAGCGGCGGAGACGGGCTCGCGCTCGCGCAGGGCCAGGGCGGCGGTCGCCCACTGGCAGAGGGCCGAGAGCAGCGGCGGCGGCGGGCGGGCGGCGGCGGCGGCCGCCGCCGCCCCGCCGTCGTTCAGCGCTGGCGGCGCAGAGAGCAGCATGGCGCGCGCGAACACCAGGTAGGCGTCGCCCGCGGCGAGCAGCGCGCGCGCCAGGCCGGCGCCGCGCTCGGGACAGGGGGCCGCCAGCAAGAGCCGCGCCAGCTGGTCCGAGCCCCCCCCGCCGGCGCCGCCGCCGTCCCTCCATCCGACCGCCGCCGCCGACGTCGCCAGCGCGCCCTGGAGCGCCGCGCGCTGCGCCGCCGCGAGCTCGCCCGCGCCCTCGCCCCCGCGCGCCTCGCCAAACGTCTCTATCAGCACGGCGAGCGTGCGCAGGGCGGCCGGGTGGGCGGTCGCCGCGAAAACCTCGCGCGACGTCCTCAGGAGCGAGGGCAGCAGGGGGCGCGCGCGGTGGCGGGCGGCCTGCAGCGCCGAGTCAAACACGGCCATGGCGGCGGAGACGAGCTCTCCGCCGCCGCCGCCCAGGGCGCCGCCGCCGCCGGGTCCGGCGGCGGCGAGCGGCGAGCGCGCGGCGGCCGAGAGCAGCGGCCACGCGCCCTCGAGGAGGCGGAGCGCCGGGTGCTGGACCGGCGGCTGCTGCTGCAAGGAGGAGGCCAGCTGCGAGGGCGGCAGGTCCATGGCGCGCATGAGCGCGCCGATCAGGCGAACCTCGTCGGCGAGCGCGGACTCGCACGCGCGGCGGGCGACCGAGGAAGAAGAAGAAGCAGAAGAGGGCGCGCCGCCGAGCGACCCCGCCGCCGCCACGACGGCCTCCGCGCGCGCGAGGTGGGGCCGCAGGAGGCGCAGGCCCGCGTCGCCGACGGCTCGCGGGCACGGCAGGGCGGCGGCCACCCGCGCCAGCCCCTCAAAGACGGCGGCGCGGTCCTCGTAAGAGAGCGTCGACGGGGCGGCACCGCGCGCCGAGTTGTGGCGGCCGAGGCCGCCGCCGCCGCCGCCGCCGTCGGTGCCGCCGTCGGTGCCGCCGCCGCCGCGTCCGCCGCCGGACGCGGCAGCACAAGCGACGGCCGAGGCGAGGTCAAAGGGCGGCGCGACGCGCGGGGCGGCGGCGTCGGCCAGCGCGGCGATGGCGCCCGGGCCGGCGGCGGCCAGCGGCTCGGCGCAGCGCGTGCAGAGGACGCGAAAGGCGTGGGAGGCCTCGCGGCCGGACTTGAGCGGGAATCCCATGGCGTGGAGGAGCAGCCGGAGGGCGCCCTCCAGAGGCGGGGCCGGCGGAGGGGGGGCGCCGCCGCCGCCAGTGCAGAGGGCGGCCGACGGCGGCGGCGGCGACGCGTTGTTGGCGCCCGGGGACGACGCGCGCGCCCCGGGCGAGGGCGAGAGAGAGTCGGCGGCCGCGCTGCCAAACCATGCCGCGTACGCGGCCAGGGCCTGCGCCGCCTGCCGCGCGGCGAGCGGGTGGTCGGCGACCGCGGCCGAGGCGGGCGTCCCGGCCCCCTGCCCGCCGCCGCACACCTCCTCAAACAGGCGCCGCAGCATGGCGCCGACGTCGGCGCCGCCGCCGTTGGCGCTGCCGCCGACGCCGACGCCGCCGTTGGCGCGCGCGCGCGCGGGCGCAGCCACGACCTTGAGCGCCCAAAGCGCGTTCTCGACCGAGCGCCAATCGCCGCCGCCGCTGCTGCTGCCGTTGGACGCCGCAGCCGCTGCTGCTGTCCCTCCCCCTCCTCCTCCTGCCCCACCGCGCAGCCCCTCGGCGACCGCCGAGAAGAAGGCCTCGGGGCCGACGACGCCGAAGGACGCCTCGGCTAGCTCGGCAAAGACAGTATCGCGCAGCTGCCAAAACTCGTCTTCGTCCTCGTCTTCCTCGTCGTCGCTGTAGCCGCCGTTCTCGTTGCCGTCGTCCGAGCCGCATGCCGACTCGCCCTCCGGCACGAGCGCGCGCGGCAGGCGCGTGTGCCTCAGCAGCCCGCGCACCGCCGCGCCAAACAGGGGCGCGCCGAGCTCCGGCGCGCGAGAGGCCACGGGCGTCTCGTTCAGCGCCAGGAGGTAGTCGGCGGCGGCGGCCGCGGCGCCGCGCTCCCGCCGCCGCACGAGCACATCGGCGACGAGGGACGCCACCGCCAGCGCCACCTCGGCCGCGGCCGCCGCATCGTCGTCGTCTGCCAAGGCAACGCCGCCGCCGCCGCCGCCGCACCCCGCTGCGAGCTCTGGGTCCCGCCCGGCGACGGCCGCGGCGACGAGCGCGGCGGCGCGCGCGGTGGCGGCGCCCGCGGGGCCGGGCGCGAGGGCGGCCGGCCGCGCGGCCGCGCACAGGCCGCGCAGGGCGCCCGTCAGGGCCGCGCGCTCGCGCGAGGCTTGTTGTCGCAGCTGCTGCTGCTGCTGCTCGGCCGAGGCGGACGGGGGCGGCGGGGCGGGGTGGGCGGCCGAGGGCCCCAGCGCCAGGGCGAGGGCGTCTGCTGCCGCGGCCTCGAGCCTCACGGCGGCTTCCCATGCGGCAGGGGACCCGCCGCCGCCGCCGCCGCAGCCGATGCACTGGAGCAGCGCTTCGGCCAGCGGCGCGTGCCGCCCGCAAAACTCGCCGGGAGACAGGCGGCAGCGGGCGCCCGCGCCGGCGGCGCTGCCGCTCTCGAGACGCATCCAAGCGCCGGCCGCGCACGCGGCGGCCTCTGCCGCGGCGGCGGCCCGGACCACGACGGCGTCGACAGAGGCAGCGGCGGCAGCAGCAGCCGCGGCAGCCTCAGCGCCCGCGCCCGCCGGGAGGGGCTGCGGCTGAAGCCCGCGGAGGGCGCACGCCGCGCGGCCCACGGCCTCGGCCGCGCGCTCGGCGACGCCCTCCCACGCGGCGGCGACGGCGGCGGCCGACAGCGTGCGCCTGCGCGCGGCGTCGAGCGGCGCGATCTCGCCCTCGAGGGCCTCGAGCGCGCTCCAGGCGACGGCGGCCGCCTCGGGCGCGGCCGCCGCCGCCGCTGCCCCCGCGCCCCCGGCGCTTTGCCCGCCGAGCGCGCCGAGGCACTGCGCGGCAAAGGCGGCAACAGCCTCGGCCCCGGAGAGAGCAGCGGCCGCCGCCAGGGCCGCGCCCAGGCGCCGCGCCACGCTCGCGCGGCCCGCGGCCACCGACGCCGAGAAGCAGCGGCCGGCCGCGGCGGTGACGTGGTCGCGCTCGGCGGCGGACAGGCGCGACCACGCCGCCTGCTGGCGCACGCGCGTCAGCAGCAGATTTGCCGCGAAAAACGCGACGGCCTCCTCCTCTCGCCGGCGCTCGGGCGGCGGGGGCGGCGACGCCCGCGCCGAGCTCGCGAGGCAAAACGCCTCAAACTCGGCCAGGATCAGTAGGGACGCCTGCAGCGCCTCCTCGGCGCGCGACGATGACGCGTAGGCGTTGAGCCACGCGTTGGCCTCGGCCGCGGCAGGGCCGCCCGAGTGCAGCGCGATTACGGCGCGGCGGAGCGCGGCGGCGGCGGCGGCCGCCGGTCCCGCCGCCGCCGCCGCCGCCGCGCTCGTCGCTCCTCCTCCTTGTGCTTGCTGCTCCTCCGCAGCTCTTTGGGTCTGCTGGGGCTGGTGCGCGATCATGGCGGCGCTCCGCGTGTGATCTATGCGGATCGGTGGAGAAGCAGGAGGCCCCGCGCGCGCGGCCAGAGCAGCAACGCGCGCGCGCCCCGAGAGAGAGAGGCGCCGGGTTTCAAACGCGGCCGAGATCTTGATTTGATTGGTTGAGCGTCTAGCAAGGTGTGTCGTGTGTGTGTGACCAAAGGAGAGGGTTCGCTCTACCGGTCGGAAGGATGAAGGGGGGCGCTCTCGTGCCCTGTGCGCGCAAAAACAACCAATTCCCGAACGACGAAACGACGCCGACGCCGACGCTCTCCCTCCCCTCCTCCCTACCGCTTCGCGCCGTCTCGCCGCCGGTCCCGCGCCGCCTTGCGCCTCTCCAGCTCCGACTGCGGCACCGGCAGCAGGGTCGCCCCCTCCAGCTCCCCCCCACCCGACCGCTCCACCATGCTCCGCGCCTCGAGCGCCATCATCAGGTCTCGCACCTGCTCCCGCAGGTCGAGCGCGTCGGCCTCGGCCCGCCGGAGGGCCTCGGCGCCCGCCGCCCCGTTTTTCCGCAGCTCCGCCGCGTTTTGCCGCAGCGTCTCATTGAGCGTGCGCAGGAAGCCGCGCTCCTCCTCGGCGCGCCTGGCGTCCGCCAGCGCCAGCTCGAGTCGCCGCTCGGCCGCGGCGCGCCGGCGGTCGGCCTCGCGGTGCGCGGCGTCGCTCGACTCGGCGCGCCGGCGCGACGCGTCGGCCTCCTCGCCCGCGGCGGCGATGGCGCGCGCGGCGTCGGCCTCGGCCGCCGCCAGACGGGACTCGAAGAAGAGGCGCTGCGACTCTAGCTGCGTGGTGAGCAGGTGCGTGTACTCGAGGGACAGGGCGTCGAGCTTGGACGCGACGAGGGCCTCCTTGACGTGCTCGTCGGCGCGGCACTCGGGGCAGGCGCCGCAGGGGGGCGGGGGGCCGTGGCCCGCGGCGAGCGCGTCGCCGTAGCCGTACCCGCCGCCGCCGCCGCCGCCGCCGCGCGGGCTTGGGGCGCCGGCGCCGGCGCCGGCGCCGCCGGCGCCGCCGCCGCCGCCGCCGCCGCCCGCATAGTGCAGCGACCGCCGCCGGCGGTGGTGCGCGCAGGCGGCCGGGTGCGGCGGCCGCCCGTCCGCGCCCCCGCAGTAGGCCTCTCCCCGTCCCCCGGGCAAGCCGCTGCTCCCCGCCTCGTCGGCGCCGCCGCCGCCGCCGCGGCCGCCGCCGCCGCCGCCGCCCGACGGGCCCGCCGGCAGCGCCCCGTACGAAAACCCGCCGCCGCCCCCGGCCCCGCCCCCGCCCGGCCCCCCGCCGCCGCCGCCCTGCTGCCGCCGCGCGGCGGGCGACGGCAGCTCCACCAGCTTGCCGTCCACCTTGCTCAGGATCAGGCGGTGCACGAAGCAGTCCGCGCTGTAGCTCCACACCCTCTGCGTCTCGAGCTCCAGCGCGTAGGCGTGCCCCGTCTCGTCGTAGTGGCGGACGGCGTGCGCGCCGCCGCGGTAGCGGCCGCAGCCCGTGCTGCCGCAGATGAGGCACATCCAGGTGTCGCCGCGCTCGCCGCAGGCCTCGCAGCGCGAGGTGGCGGCGGCGTCGCGCCCGCCGAAGGCGCAGTAGCGGCACACGGGGCAAGAGGTGTCGCCCCAGCGCTGGAGGCATTCCGAGTGGAACTGGTGGTTGCACACGGTGGTGACGATGCCGCCTGTTTGGTTTTGGTGGGTTGTCATTTTTGGTGGTGGGTTGGTGTTGGGGGTGGTGCCGAGCGACGGCGGAGACACGCAAAAAACAAACGGCGGCGGCAGCGCGGGCAAGAAAAGCGTGCCTCCGGCCCCCTCCCCCCCCCAACCAAATGCCGAGAAACTCACCCGTGACGTGCTCGTCCAGGCGCTCCAGGCACACGGGGCACGACGGCAGCTCGGTGTGCCCCGGCGGGGCCGGCAGGAAGGGCGCGGGCGGCAGCTGCGCCGCCGCCGCGCCGCTGGCCGAGGCCGCCGCCGCAGCGCCCTTGTCCTTGCTGCCGCCGCCCGCCTTCGTCGTTGCCGCCGCTGTCTTTTGCAGCTGCCCCTGCTGCTGCTGCTGCTGCCGGCGGCCCGCCTCGACCACCTCGACCTCGCGCACGTACACCAGGCGGCACAGGATCTCCGGCTCGAGCGAGCTGAAGGGCCGGCCGTTGTAGTCGGCGAAAAAGTCGTCGGCCTGCGCCTGCCGCTCGAACTCGACCAGCACCATGCAAACGCTGCCGCCGCCGCCATTGCCGGTGCTGTTGCCGCTCCCGTTGCCGCTCTGGCCGCCGCCGCCACCGCCGTTGCCACCGTTGCCGCCGCTGCCGCCGTCCCTCGCCCCCCCGAGTCCCTCGCGCCTCAGGACGCGCAGCTCGCGTGCGTGCTCGAGGTAGGCACCGATGAAGGAGCAGAAGGAGGCGACGGCCATGTCCGAGGGGATGGCCAGGCAGCACACGGTGCGCGAGGTGGAGGGGCCCTCGGCGGCGGCGGCGGCGGCGGCGGCGGCTTTGGCGGCGGCAGCGGACGACGACGCGCCGCCCGCGCCGCCCGCCCCCGGGACCGCCGGCGGCGGCGGGGCGGCCGTGCGCCGGTACAGGTGGACCAGGCCGTTGATGTGCTCGACGCGCGGGTTGCCCGCCGAGAACTGGACCGCCCCGCCGTCCGGCACGGGCGCGCGGAAGACCTCGTCGTACAGGGAGGGCGGCTCGCCGTCGTCGTCGTCGTGGCCTCCTTGGCCGGCGCGGGGTCCCGTCTGCCCGTCGGGCTTGCCCGCCGCCGTTGTCGCCGCCGCCGCCGCGGCCGCTGCCGCCGCGTCTCCGCTGCCGCCGTCCCCGGCGGCGGTCGCGGCGGCGGTCGCGGCGGCGGTCTGGCGCGGGACCAGGGAAGAGACGCGGCGCTCGCCGCGCTCCTCGACGCGGAGGGTGTACATCGGTCGTTTGATGAAGAAGAGGATTGATTGGAAGGACCGGGCGGGGGGGTTGCGTCGGCAAGAAGGGCCGGGGGCGGCGGGCGTCGGGGGCGGCGGGCGTCGGCGTAGGCGGCGGGCGAGAGCCGCCGAGAGCGCTCCGACGATGCTGGTTTTTCGCTCGCCGCCTGCTTTGCGAGCCGGCGCGCTCGGGCCGCCGGCTCGGTACTGGTGCGCGCGAGGCAGTGGGCTGCCGCGCGCTCCTTTATGGGACTGAGGGGAGCGCGATTGTCGTCGGGACTTGATTGAGGGGGGGGGGGGGGGGGGGCGGATATTTGCGCGCGCGCGCCCGAGGCTGGAAACTCTAGAGCGCGAGACGGTGAGGGTGAAGCATCGATGCGGATGGCGGTGGTGGTCGATGTGAACGCTTGCGTGTCGACGTTGTCGGGAAGAAGCTCGCAAGCCGATGCGATCAGCGCCGGACGAGCGCGCGCGCCGCTGACGCGACGCCGCGCAAACCTGCACATGAAGGCGCCCCGCCCGGCGCTGTCGGAAGCGCGCGCCCGGGCGTCTTTTTCAGGATCCGGGCCGACGCGGGCGGCGTCCTGCGGTCGGGCCTCGGGCCCGAGGTGCTCTCGACGCGGCCGCTCCTCCGCCTCGCGGGGGAGTCGGGGCCCGACGCCGGCCGAGAGCTGGGCGCCGCCGCCGTCGCCCGCCTCGCGTCGCAGGCCTTCTACTTGGCCGCGCGAGCCGACGTGCTGTGGCGGCGGGACCGCCTTCTGGCGGGCATGCGCGACTGGGGCGCCCTCGAGGACCACGACTCCGACGAGCCCGACCGTCCGACCGCCGACGCGCTGCGTGCGTGGGCGGAGGCGGGCGCGCTCGAGCGCGAGCGCCAGCTCGCCGACGACGCGAGCCCCGGCGCCCTCTGCCGCTGCCCCTGGCTGTGCTGGTGGGCCCGCGGCGCGCGCGAGTTCCTGCCTGTGATCGACGCCGCGTCGCTGACGCCGCGGGCGCGCGGCGAGGTCGCGCGGCGGGCCGAGCCCGGCCTGGTCGCGGCCAGCGAGCGCGCCGAGGCGCGCGCCGCCGCCGACGGGGCCGTCGCCGACGCGGTCGTCGGCATGCTCGCGCCTGCGCTAGAGGCGGCGTTCGAGGTGCGTGTGTGGGGGCAGGTTTGGGGGGTCCCGCCGCGCTCGGCCGGCTCGGCAGGCGAGGCGGGCGGCAGCGGCGGCGGCGGCGGCGGCGACGGCGACGGCGGCGGTGGCGGCGGCGGCGGGGGCGGCGCGGCCGACGAGCCGATGGCCCGCGCCATGGCGGCCGCGCGGGATCTCGAGCGCGCGCTCGGTGGGTGCGCCGCCGCCTACAGCGCCGCCGCCGCCGGGCGAAAGGTCGTCGGCCGAGCGCGCGACGCGGCCGTCCCGCTCCTCGCCGCCGCGCGCGCCGCCGCCGCGGCCGCCGCGGCCGCCGCGCCCGGCGACGCCCGCAGGGACGGCCGCCTGTCGGCCCCCCAGCTCCTGACCAACGCGGTCAAGGCGGTGGCGGAGATCGGGCGCATGGGCTCGCTCCTGGACCTCGAGCTGGCTGTCGTGCGCGGGTACGTGCGGTGGGTGCCGCTGCCCCCGCTGCCCCGGCACCTCGAGTGGATGAAGGGGCGGTGGCCGGACGAGAAGCTGGCGCCCATGCGCATCCGCACGCGCGCGCGCGTCAACGGGCTGCTCGGCCAGCGGCGGCGCGTGCTCGACGAGTGGCGGGCCGCCTTGGCGGCGGCGGCCGACAGCGGCGACCCGCTGGCGCTGCCCGCCTTGCCGCCGGTCGCCGCGGCTTCCGTCCCCGTCTGACGGACGCCTAGCCTGTATCATTCCCCCCCTCACGCTCGCGCCGCCTCCGTAGTTCATCGCGGGCCACGTCCGCGCGATGACCGCCGCCCCGACGACCGCCAGCAATGCGACGACCAGGTAAAAACGACCACGGCACGCGACGCAAGATGCGACGCGGCGAGCGAGCGCGAAGCGCGCGGCAAACGCGCGCTCCGCCGACGCCGCACCTTCGACAAAGCGCAAACCGCACACACCGCACCACACAAAACACAATTCCAGGATCAGCGCATAGCTCTAGGATCATACTCACTTCTAGCGCCACCTTTTGTCACCGGCGCCGCGCCGCGCCGAAACTCCCCGTCCTCCCTCTTCAGTTTTCGTGTGTGTCGTCCCGGCAAGAACGCCAAACGCAGAGCGCCGCCCTCACGTCCATCCCTCCTTGCAGGCATCTCCGTCCCGCACAACCGCCGCCGCCAACCATGGCGTCCGCGGTCGCCGCGCGCATCAATGCCGCCGCCGAGCGCGCCGCCGAACCGCCGGGCGCCGCCGAACCGCCGGGCGCCGCGCCGCCGCCGCCCTCGCGCGCCGAGCGCGCCGCCGCCGCCGCCGCCAGCAGCCAGCACCACGGGGACTTTGTGCCCGAGTCCTACCGCCGCCTCGTCAAGGTGATGGCCTACACGTTCTACACAGGGCCCTGCCCGCCGCGGGACCACGTGCTCGCCCAGGACCCCAGGCCGGGCGTCGCCGAGGGGGCCGACGCGCCGCCGGACCCGACCGCCGGCCTGACGCCCGCCGCCGCCGCGCTGGCGGCGGCGGCGGCGCTGTCGGCGTCGGCGCCGGCCTCGGCGGCCCAGCTCAAGCGCCTGCAGCAGCAGGACACGTCGGGCTTGGCCGTCGTCGTGCTCACGGCCCTGACCGAGCGCGAGTGGGTGCGCGAGGACGAGCTCGCGGCCGCCCTGTCGCTGCAGCCAAAGGCCGTGCGGCGCGCGCTCAGGTATCTGGAGCAGGAGCAGGTGGTCGCGAGGGAGCACCGCAAGGAGGCGACGGCGAGGACCCAGAGGCGCGACGCGCTGGCGGCGGGGCTGCCGCCCGAGGCGGCGGCGGCGGCGGCGGCGGCGGAGCGGGCGGCGGCGGTGGCGCGGGCCGGGGCCGGGGGCAAGCGGGGGAAGAAGGCGGCGCAGGCGCTGGCCATGGCGCGGAGGATCGACAAGAAAAGGGCGGCGGCGGCGGGCGGCGGCAGGGGCGGCGGCGGCGTGGGCGTCGACGGCGAGGACGGCAGCGGCGGCGGCGAGGACGACGGCGGCGGCGGCGGCCCCGTCGTCGACGACGGCCTCCCGCCCGAGGACGAGGGCGCGGGCGACGCCTTCCCCGCCCGCACCAACATCGTCACGTGGTGCTGCCTGGACTACCCTCGCGCCCTCGACTCGCTCCGCTACCGGCTGTGGGCGCTGGAAAAAGCGGTAAAGCGCGAGGCGGACGGCGGACGCGGCGCCGCCGGCGACGAGTCGGCGGCCGGGCAGCTCTACGTCTGCTCGACGCCCGACTGCAAGCGCGAGTACAGCTCGTTCGAGGTGTTCGACCTCGAGCTGGACCCGGCGCTCGGCGCCCTGCGGTGCGGCATCTGCGGCGGGGAGGTGGGGCAGGTCATCGCGGGCGGAGGCGGCAACGGCGCCGCCGTCGCCGGCAGCGAGCAAGACCGGCGGGCGCGGCAGCGGCGGATGCGCGAGGTGCAGGCGGGGCTGGGGGCTGCGCTGCGGCCGCTGCGCGACGCCGTCGCCGCGGCGGAGACCCTGCGCGCGCCGGACTTCAACTCGCTGGCGGCGTGGCTGACGGCGAAGATGCAGGCCGAGCACCTGGCGGGCGCCTACGGCGGCGGCGGCGGCGGCGGCGGGGGCGCGGGCGGCGCGGGCGGCGGCGCCGACGGCCTGGGGGGCGCCGACGGGCGCGGCGCCGGGGGCTGGAGGCCCGGGGGCGGCGGGCTCACGCTGGACACGTACAGCGAGCACATGCAGGTGGTCGTGGACTTTGGGGCGGGCGGTGGTGGTGCGGCGGCAGCGGGGGCTGGTGCTGGGGGAGCGGGCGCGGGAGCGGCGGCGGGGGCGGCGAGGCCGGCCGCCGCCGCCGCCGCCGCCGCCGCTGCCGCCGCCGTGCCCCTGACGTCCAAGGCCCTGCCCCCCTGGCTGCGCGCCAGCGCCACCACGCAGCTCGAGCAGGCGGCCGCCACGCGCGCCCGCGCCGAGGGCGCGCTCGGCCCGTCGGGCGACGGCGGCGCAGTAGGGGGCGCGGCGGCCGGCGGAGGCGGCGCGGGCGCCGCGGGCGGCCAGCCGATGACCGAGGCCGAGCGCCGCGCCGCCTTCATGCGCGCGCTGGCGGAGCAGCAGCAAAAGCGGCAGGTGGAGCAGGCGGCGGCGGTCAAGGCCGAGGACGAGGCGGCGGCGCGGGCGGCGGCCGTCAAGCGCGAGGGAGCAGCAGGGGCGGGGGGGGGGGGGGGGGGGGGGGCGGCGAAGGAGGAGAAGGAGGAGGCCAAGGCGCCGGCGCGGGTCAAGTTGGAAGCGGGGGCGCCGGCGGCAGGCGCGGCTGCGGAGGAGGAAGAATGGGAGGAGGCCTGAAATCTAGACGCACGCACGCACGCCACTGGCAAACACGACACGCGCAACCTTGCGATCGATCACACTGGGTGGTTCGCACGCAACACGGTCGGAAGAGGAGAAGGGCCCAACAGCGCGGGGGGGTTCCACACTGCCCAAACTTGTGCGCGTGGTCCCTCTCTTGCCGGATCGACGCAAAAAAGACACCCGACAAGCACGCCATGGCCGACCCCTCGAGCGCGCCCGGCGATCCCGCGATTGCCCCGGCGGCCGTCGTCACCCCCTTCCCCCCTCCGCCGCCCTATTTCACCCTCTACGCGCGCGGCGCCGCCGCCGGCCCGCCGCCGCCCCCCGCTCCCGCCGCCGCGCCCGACGGCCCCCTTCTCATCGTCTTTGGCGCCGAGCATCGCGCCTCCGAGGACCCGCCCGCCCCGCTGCAGGTCCCCGACCTCCTGCGCCGGGCGGGCGTCGACCCGCTGGGCGATCCCCGCCCCGGCCTGCACCTGCTGCTGGACGCGGTGCTGGCCGGCGCGCTCGCCTTACTGGATACGCTTGTCGACTCACCGGCTGACTACGCCGCCGGCGCCACGGCGGCGATCGGCGCGCTGCACAACCTTATGCACGCGTTCAACGGCCTGAGGCCCGCGCAGACGCGGTTCGCCCTGGCGCGCGCGCTCGAGGGGCAGGTGCGGCACAAGCGGGAGGCGGCGCGGGCGGTGCGCGAGGCGGCGCGGGCGGCGGGGGAGGAGCTGGCGCGGAGGGCGGGGGAGGTCGAGCGCGCCGCGGCGGCGGCCGCGGCAATGGTGGCGGCGGACGGGGCGGATGGGGCGGATGGGGTCGCTGGCGACGGCGACGGGGACGCAATGGAGGTGGAAGGGGCGGTCGAGGGGACGGTCGCAAAAAGGGCAGCGGGCGCAAAAGCGGCGGTGGGACGAAGCGGAGGAATACCGGCGCCGGCGACGGGATGGTAAGGACAAAAAGACGAAAAACGAAAAACGATTCGTGGTGCCTTTGGAAACAGGGATTTGTTGCCGACTTGTTGCTTTTTTTACACTTGATGATGCTGACATGCGTGGCGGCGGCGTGCGCGCGGTGGTCTGGGCGCAATTACGGGGAGACCGCGGGCGTCTGGTCGTGTGTTTCGTGCGTGTTTTGGTTCCCTCGTCGTTTGTTTTGCGTGCGCGTGCGCGGGGGCGGGGGCGGGCGTGGAGGCCCTCTTTTGTCTTGGTTCTGATTCGTTCTCATCTCCCCTGTCGCGCCTTTCCCCCCCCCTTCTTCGCCTCTCACTTCTTCTTCATCAGCGGCGCCTTCTTGATCCCGCCCTTGGCCCCGAACCCGGCCTTCTGCCCCCCGCCCCCGCGCTTCTTGGCCGCCTCGGCCGCCGCGCTCTGCTTGGCCGCCAGCGAGTCGCTCTGCTTGTGCGTCACAGCTCCGAAGAACGACTCGAGCCGCCCCTGCGACGCCTTGCCCTTGGCGCGGTTGACGCGCGCCACGGCCGCGCGCACGCGCTCCTCGTTAAAACCCTTCTCCTTGACCAGAAACTCGACCAAGCCCGCCTCGTCGGGCGAGGCCCACTTGAACGGCGGCAGCGCCTCGCCCTTGAGGACGTCCGGGACGCGGAACAAGGCCGCCGCCTCGGCGTGCGGGTAGGGGTCGGGAACTTTCGCGCGGTCGACGTGCTCCAGGACGCGCGCGATGCTGCCGTGCTTGCGAATGAGCTCCAGGGCGCGCACGGGGCCGATGCCGGCGATCTTGGGGCAGTAGTCGCAGCCCATGAGGACGCACAGGTCCGTGAAAGCCTCCCCCGTCAGGCCGAGCGCGCCCAGCGCCGCCGCGCGGTCGAACTCGAGCACGGGCTGCTCCTTCTCGCGGGACGAGGGGGCCATGAGGTGGCGGATGACGCGCGGGGCGCCAAAGGTCAGCGTGTCCATGTCCTCGGTCGCGACGCCGTACACCAGGCCCTCGGAGCACAGGGCCGCGCATTGCGCCTCGGCCTCGCCGGGGGCGTCCATCACGGGGACGCCCAGCAGCCGCAGCAGGCGCTTGCACTCGTCGTTGTGCTGCCGCGTGACCTTGACCGTGCGCTTGGCGTACTTCTCCACGGCCTCGGCGTCGCCCGCCTCCTTGGCCTTCTCCAGGTCGGCGGTGGCGTCCGTGCGCCGCTCGCCGCGCGTCGCCAGCAGCGCCGTCTTCATCTCGGGCGGCTTCCCCTCGAACACGTACAGCGGGCGGATGCCGGCCTCGAGCATGCGCACCGTGCGGTAGAACATCCCCTGCAGGTGCGACGTGACCTCCCCGGCCTCGTCCGTCAGCTGCTGCTCGCCCTGCCGCCCCACGACCACCATGAACTGGTAGATGTGCATCGACGCGTCGACGGCGATGCGGCGGCCGAAGTAGCCGTCGAACTTGGCCTCGCGGCTGGCGGCGGGGGCGTGCTCGGCGAGCAGCTTGGTGAGGCCCTGGATGCCCATGGTGCTCCTTTCTACGGGCTTTTTGCTTTTTGCAAAAGAGGTGCGCGCGCTCGAGACGAGAGAGCGCGGGCGGCGAGCGGCGTCGTCGGCGGCGCGGGGGAAATTCGACGGTGGAAAAACAAAACGCTCGCGCTTTTGGTCGAGCGCCTGTGGCTGCCGCCGCGCAGCGGTGCTGGCCGCTGTGTCCGCGGGGTGTGTGCGCGTCGGGCCCTTACGCTCCCGGGAAACGGGACAAGGAGGGAGAGAGGGAACCCGCGGAAGGGGGCACACCCGTTCAAAATCTGTGTGTGTGCAGCGTCGCTCCTTGCGTTGGTCTCTTCTTTGCGTTGACAAGAGGCCGTTGTAGTGGCCGTGTGACGTGTGTGTCTGTGAGGGCGCGTGAAGGAAGAGGCGGAGGGGCGGTCTCGCCCCCTTTTGACACCGCTTTGCGAAGACCGCAGCCGCTCCGCCGGACGCCGTTGCGCCGTTCCGCCGACGCCGAACAATCGTCGCGCGCTCCTTGACAACCACGATCACATTCAGGCCAAAACTTTGCTCCTCTGCACGGCCACGACCAACGCAGCATTCTCCATCGAACCAATGACCACACGTGCAAAGAGCCCTCTTTCTTTGAGGAGAGGAGGAGGGTGGCGTCTCTGACCCGACGGGTACTTCTCTTGCGACACCAACACGCCATCATCCATCAGACCACGAGCCATGGCCCTCTTTGGGCGCTACGTGCTGCTGGCCCTGGTGGTCGGCGTCTTCCTGCTGTGGAGGTGAGGGCGTTGGAAGGATAAAGCAGGGCGGGCGACAAGGGACCCACCAAGCAAGGGAGGAGGAGGAGGGCGCCAATCGGTTGTCTCCTTCGGCTTCTGCCTGGCAGCTGGCGGGTGCGCACAAGGGGGGCGCGTCCCGCGTGCCCTTGCCGTCCACCGTGACCGCGCGGACCATATCTGGTCGGCCAGCCACCAAAGTGTCTCACAGCGTGCCAGGATCCCGGCAGGCTGTCGCGCCGCGTCGCCGTCGCCGCCGTCGTCGTCTTGCGTCGCCGCCGCGCCGCGCGCGCGAGGACGACGCTCGCCTCGCCTCGTCAGGGCAGCAGCTTGAACCTCCAATCGTAAACCGCAAACGACTGACGCCGCGGACACCCTCAAACAACAAAACAAACAACCAACAGGCTCGCCGCCCGAAAGTGGCGCGCCGTCCTCCGCAAGGCGGGCCTGACCGTGTCGGTCGGCGGCCTGACGCCGCGCTCCGTCGCGGCCCTGCGCGTCGGCACGAGCCGCGGGCGCCTGCGCGGCGTGTCCATCGACCACCTGTCCTTTCGCCCGGACGCCGCCGCGGCGGCGGCGGCGGGATCGGCAGCGGCGAGGCCGGCAACGGGCGGAGGCGGCGGGCGCCCGCAGAGCGGCAGCGGCAGCGGCGACGAGGACGACCGCGAGGACGACGACGAGGCGGCGGCGGCCGCGCGGCGGCGGCAGGCCGAGTCCCGTGCCCCTTGGCTGCCGTTGATGCTGCGCGGCGTGAGCATCGCTGTCGGCGGCAAGCAAGCAGCCAGCGGCGGCGCGCTCAAGCGGAAGTCCGCCGCCGCCAAGAAGAGCAAGGCCGTTGCGGCCGCCGCCGAGCAGGCGACGACCGCCGCCGCCGCCTCGTCGTCCGCCGCTGGCCGCGCGCGCCGCCTCGTCTCGCAGCTGCGCGCCTGGCCGCTCGAGGCCGCCTTCAAGGTGGCCCTGCGCGCCCTACCCGGCGCCCCTGTCACCGTCGAGCGCCTCAGCGTCGACCTGCTCGAGCACCGGCTGCGCCTGTCGCTCGAGAGCGCGACGCTGCGCTGCCGGCGCCGGCGGCAGGGCACGCGCCTCGAAGCCGTGCTCGAGCTCACGGGCGTGCGCCTGTCGCCGCTGCTGCTGCTGGCCCCCTTTGGCGTGGCCGCAGGGTCTGGCGATGGCCCGATGGCAGACGCAGCAGCAGCATCAACAACAACAGCAGCAGCAACGACAGCAGGGACAACAACAGCAGCAGCGGCGGCCGCAGAGGGGGATGCAGCGGCAACCGCGCCCCCTCCGTCGCCGCCGACGCTCGCCGACCCTACGGCCGCGGCCATGGAGGCCGCCGTGCAAGCCGCGTTCGGCGCGGCGGGCCTGCTGGCCGCGTACGGCCGCAGCAGCGCGGCAGCAGCAGCAGCAGGAGCAGCAGGATCAGAGCCGTTGCCGCCGCCGTGCCTCGAATGCGCGGCCCTTCGGATCCGCCTGGTGGTGGCGAGCGGGCGCCTGTCCGCCGCGGCCCTGCCCGTCGGACTGGTGGACGTAGATGTGGGGGTCGAGGAGGTGGTCGTGACGAGCGTCGAGGGCCTGGCGCTCGCGATCGGCGCGGTGGCGGCCGCCGAGAAGGCGGCAAAGGCAGCGGCGACCGCGGCGACGGCAGGATCGGCAGCAGCAGCAGCAGCAGCAGCGGCGGCGTCCGCAGCGGCCAAGCAGGCCAAAAAGTCGGCGGCCTCTGGCGGCGGCCACCGCGGCCCCGTCGTCAACCGCGTGCTGCCCCTGCTCCCGCTACTGCCGGACAAGATGCGCGTCTCGCTCGCCGGGGCTCGCGTCCTGTCGCGGCCCGCCTCTGCCTCTGCCTCTCCCTCCTCGTCTTGGCCGGCGGCGGCGGCGGCGGTCCCGTCCCTCCTCGCCGCGCACGTGGGCGCGCTCACCGTCTCGCTGGTCACATTTCCCTCGGCCGCGCACGTCACCTACGGCCGCCTCGCCGCCGTCACGGGCTCGCTCGCGGGCGCGAGCGTCTCGCTTCTCGGCGGCGCGGATGATGGCGGCGGCGGCGGCGGCGGCGGCGGCGGCGGCGGCGGCGGCATTAGCAGCAAGCAGCAGCAGCAGGGCCGCCGGCCGAGCGACCCGCATCCTGACGCCGGTGTCGCCGTGTCCATCAGCCGCGTGGCGATGTCGGCCGACGTCAGCCGCCAAGGCGTGCCGATGCCCTTTGTGTCGGACGCCAACGCGGCGGCAGAAGCGGCGGCGGCTCCCGCCGCCGCCTCTGGGGCGGCGGTGCCAGCGAGCAGCGGAGGCGGAGGTGGCGGCGGCGGCTTCCTGCGCGCGTCCATGCACCGGCGAGCCCCTTGGCTGCGCAGCGCGAGAGGCAGCCTCGGCAGCGGCGGCGGCGGCGGCGGCGGCGGCGACCCCGGCAGCCCCCACCTCCGCGGCGCGGGCGGCTCGTCGGCGGGCGCCCCGGCGTCGCCGAGCCTGCGCACGCTGCGGCCGCCGCTGGCGCCCGCCTCGACCGGCGGCGGAATCCTCGACGAGCTGCGCGTGAACGCCGCGGCCGAGCTGCACGCGCCCCGCGCGCTGGTCCGCGCGGAGCGGCTCGGGCCGCTGACGGCCGCGCTGCAGGCGCTGTCGGCCTCGGCGCAGGCAGCCGCGCGGGCAGCGGCGGCGGCGGCAGGGCCCGCCGCCGCGCGGGCGGCGACGACGGCCTCGGGCGGCGCCGCTTGGTCGTGTGAGCCTGGCGGCGGCGGCGGCGGCCTCCTCTTTTCCGGGGGGGGAGGCGGGCCGCGCGCGAGCGACACCGCAGCCGGCGGCGCAGGCCTCTTCAGCCCCGCGTCTTCCGTCGCGTCGGCGATGGGCGCCGCAGCGGCGGCCGCGGCGGGCACTGAGACGCCAGGGGCCGCGGCCGCGACTGCCGCCGCCGCCGCCGCCGCCGCCGACGCCGCCGCCGAGGCCGCTCGCCCTGGCCAGGCTTCGTCGGCAGCGGCAGCGGCAGCAGGACGAGGCGGGGGGGGGGAGCTCGCCAGCCCGCTCACTCCCACCATCAGCTTTGGTGGCGGCGCAGGTGGGGGCTTTGCGACTCCTGGCGGCGGCGGCGCCGAGGACGGCGAGCAGCCAGGGGGAGAGGGCCTGCTCGCCGCGTTTGCGGCGGCAGAGGTGCGCGCCGCCGCCGCCGCCGCCGAGGCCGCCGCCGCCGCCGCCGCCCGCGCCTCGCGCGCCCTGGCGCTCGTGCGCTGGAAGTTCGAGGTCGCGACCGTCGGCGGCTTCGCGGCCGAGGTCCTCGTCGGCCGGGCCTCCTCGTGGGCGTGCGTGCTCGAGAGGGCCGAGCTCACGGCCGCGGGGCGGACCGGCAGCGCGGCGGCGGGCCACGGCGGCGGCGGCGGCGGCCTAGGCGGCGGCGGCGGCGGCGGCCTAGGCGGCGCGCTCGGCAGCCTCCTGCTGCTGGGCGCCGGGCGGCGCGGGCGCGGGGGCGCGCAGCACCCGGCCGTGGCGCCGCTGCTGACGTGCGGCCTGTCCCTGGGCAAGCTGCGCGTGACCCTCCGCGAGCCTCTGCTGCCGGTCGCCCCGTCGGCCTCGCCCCCCTCCGCCTCTCTGCCCGCTGACGGCGGTGGCGGCGGCAGCCGGGGAGCCGGAGGCGACGCCGCCGCCGCCGGCACCGCCACCGCCGCTTCCAAGCCGCGCCTGCCTCCCGTCCCCGCCGCCGCCCCCCCTTCAACCCGGCAGCTCTTGCTCATTGACGCGCTCGAGGCGTCCCTGGCGCCGCTCGTCGCCGACGAGCGCGCCCCGGCCCCCGAGGCGGCCGCCGCCGCGTCGGCCGTGCGCGCCGCCGCGCGTGCCGCAGAGGCCGGCCTGCCGCCGCCCCTCGCCCCGCTGGCCGCCCTCGTGGCCGTGGGCGAGGTGCGCGTGCGGGCAAGCGAGGCGGCCGTGCGTGCGCTGGCCGGCCTCGCCGAGGTGGTCGCGCCCGCCCTGGCGGCGGCGGCCATGGCCCGGCGGGCCGCCAAGTGGCGCAAAGCAGAAAAGGCGGCGGCGGCGGCTATGGCGGCGGCGGCTATGGCGGCGGCGGCGGCGGCGAGCGCGCAGCGGCAGCAGTCGCTGCTTCTCTCCCCGCCGACGAGCCGGGCGCCCTCCACCATCCTGCTCGTGGCGCAGCAGCAGCTGCTGCAGCAGCAGCAGCAGCTGCAGCAGCAGCAGGGTCACCACCGCCGCACCCGGAGCGCCACCCCAGCCGAGGCGCCGTACCGGCCGCCGCCGCTCACGCTGCCGCCGACGCCCACGCCCCCCGCCGCAACCGTCGCCGGCGCCGGCGCCGGCCTCGCTCGCACGTTGTCGCTGCCGCCCCCGACGCCGCTGCCCGCCTTTGCGCCCCAGCAGCTTCCGACCGCGCAGAATCACGACGACAAGTCCCGCGGGTTCAAGCTCCCGCTCGCGACGCTCGAGGTCTCCTTGCGCTCCGCGAGCGCGCGGTACGCGGCGCCCCTGCCCCTGGCGCCCGAGTTTTGCTCGGCCCCTCGCGCTGGGCCGGCGGCAGAGGCCGGCAGCGGCGGCGGCGGCGGCGGCGGCGACGGCGACGGCAGCGGGCCCGGCGCAGCGGCGGCGGCGGCACCTGAGGCCCCCCCTCCGCGGCCCGTGGCGGTCTACTTTGGCCTGGAAATGGACGCCGTCCAGCTCTCCGTGTGGCCGGAGCAGGGCCGCGCCGCCGCTCTCGTCCAGGCGCTGTCCGTGGATGCGGGCGCTGCAGAGGCGGAGGCGGGCGGGGCCGAGGCTCACGGCGGCGGCGGCGGCGGCGCCGACGCGTCCGCCGCCGCCGCCGCCGCCGATGCCACGGCCGACGCCGTGCTGTCGTGCGTCTCTGTCGCCCCCGCCGCGCTCCTCCTCCCCGACGGCCTGCGCTCGGTGCACGCGTGGCGCATGCTGCGCGTGACGGATCTGTCCGTGCGGCAAGAGATCAAGGCTGGCGGCGGTGCTGGCGGTCTTGCCGACTCCGACGCGGCACAAGACGCCGCCGCCGCCGCCGCTGCCGCCGCCGCCGACGCCGCGTCCGCCGACGCCGCTGCTCTGCCGACCGATCCGCTCGCCCCGCCCCCTCCGCAGCGGCAGGAGCAGCGGATCGTCAGCGTTGCGGCGTCCAGCCTGCGCGCCGACGTGCACGTGGACGCCGCCCTCGCGGCGGTCGGGACGGCGGCGGCCGCGTGTGAGTCGATGGCCGCGGCCGCCTCGGCGGTGGCGCGCTCGGCGGCGGCGGCGGCGGCGGCGGCCGCGACGGCAGCCAAAAGAGCCGACTCGGCGCCGCCGCTTCCCGTCAGCGGCGGCGCGCCCGTGCTGGGGTGGCCCGGCAGGCCGCCGGCGCGCGCGCAGGCGCTGCAGCACCCGCCCGCCACGCCCGTCTCGCGCGGCGCGACGCCGACGCCTTCGTTTGGCGGAGGCGGGGGCGGCCGCCCGTTTGCCTCCGCCGTTGCCGCCGATGTGGCGCAGCCCTCTGTCGCCGCCGCCGCTGCCAAGCCGCCGCGCCCTTTCCTTGTGCTCGACGCGGCGTTCGCCGACTTTGAGGCCTCGGCCAGCGCGTGCGACCGCGACCGCCTGACGGTGCGGGCGGTGGCGGTGCGCGCCCGGAGCGGGCGCGACGCAGGAGTGGCCGCAGACGCCGCGATCGAGACGGCGCCGCCCCCTCCCTCGCTCCTCGGCGGCGGTCGTCGCAGCCCCTCGGCAGCGGCGGCGGCGGCCTACGACGCCACCGTTCGGTCGCTGCTCGCGGACGGCCTGGAGGTGCTCATCAACGGGCGCCCCGTCCTGCAGGTCGCGCACGGCGAGCTGGCGCAGGGCACGCGCGCGGCGCGGAGGGTGGAGCAGCGGCGGGCGCGGCGGCAGGGGCAGGGCGAGGAGGGCGAGCAGGCAGAAAGGGGGGGGCAAGCAGAGCGCGCCTCGTCGCCGGCGGCCGCCCGGGCCGCGGCGGAAACGCTCGCCAGCCGCCGGCCCTCGGGCGGCCCCGCCGCGGTCGCAGCCCTCGAGCGCATGGACGCGCGCCGCCACGCCGTGCGGCGGCGATGCATGGTGCCTGGCTGGCAGGGGGGAGCAGCAGCAGCAGACGAGGAGGAGGAGGCTGCGGCCGCCAAGGCCGCCGAGGCCGCCGCTTTGCCCTCGTCGCCGTCCCGCTCTTCCTCCTCCTCGCCGCTTACCGACGCCTCGGGCGCCCTGTCGGTCGACGTCTACGCCGACAAGCCCGTCTTCATCGTGCCCCACGACGAGGCGCCCGGCCGCCTGCTCGTGGTCGTCGAGACGTGGGCAAAGGCCGTGAAGCAGGTCGCGCGGCCGCACGCGGGGCGGCTGTCCGCCGCGCGCTCGGCGCTGCGCTCGGCGTCCGAGGCGTCGGTCGCCGCCGCGCTGGCCGCTTGCGCGGCGTCGGCGCCGCCGGTGCCGTGGCCGGCTCCGGGCCTGGCGCCGCGGCCGCCGACGACCCCGCTCCTTTCGCCAGAGCCGCGGTCGACGTCGGCCGCTGGCAATGGCGGCAGCGGCGGCGGCGGGGGTGGTGGGGACGACGGCGACGGCGCCGCCGCCGAACCGGCGGCCGCGCCGCCCAAAAAGAAACAAAGCAAGCCGCGCTACCTCGAGCTGTCCGTGGACCTGCGCGACGCCGTCTTCACGCTCGAGGCGCACCCCATGGAGGCCTGGCTCGCCATGCACGGCCCCGCGCTGCAGGACCTGGCCGCGCAGCGCCATCTGACGGAGCAGCTGCTGGGCAGCGTCGCCGACCGCAGCGGCGGCGGCCAGCAGGCCGGCGCGGCGGCGGCGGCGGCGGCGGGGGCGGCGGCCAAGGCCAAGGCCAAGCGCCAGCAGCAGCAGCTGCAACAGCGCTCGCCCTCGCGCGCGCCGACTTCCCCGCCCGTGCGCCCGCGCGCAGGCGCTTCCGCGCGGCCGGCGACGCCGCCGGGCGAGGACGACGGGCCCGACGGAGCGGCGGCGGCGGCGGCGGCGAGCGACGACGACGTGAGCGACGACGAGGTCGAGGTGCTGGAGCGGCCGTCGGCGGTGGGCGGCGGCGGCAGTGACGACGAGGCTGACCTCGCGCGCGGCTCGCCGTCGCCTCCTCCCCCGCCGCCGCCGCCCCCACCAGCCGCCCCTGGCCGCCCCCGAGCGACCGCAGCAGCAGCTCCCGGCGGCAGCGGCGGCGCCGGCGCCGGCGCTGGCGGCGGCCTGATCGCCGCGGCCCTCGACCAGGCGCACCGCGACCTGTTCCGCCTGCACCGCGCGCGCTGCGCCGCCGTGCGCGCGGGCGCCGCGCAGCACGCGCACCCGCGCGGCGCGCTGCTCCACGTGGCGATGGCGCGCGTCGAGGGCGCGCTGCTGGTGGTGCTGCCGGCGGGCGCGGAGCGGCCGGGCGCGCGCGAGCTGGCGCTCGCGGCCGTCCGGCGCGTCGACCCGGTCGCCGCCGCGCCCCTGCCCTGCGGCGGGCGCCTGGCATTCGACCGCAAGATCCAGACGGTTGGTGTCGACGTCGGCCTCTCCGGCACGGTCGTCACGTTTGCGGGCGTCGAGGAGATGTCCGCGACGATCGGCGCCGTCAACGCCGCGGGCCTGCTCGTGCGCGCCCGCCAGGCGGCGCGCCCCCCGAGGCTGCGCGCCATGCCGATGCGCGTGGGGCTCTGGCACAGCGCGCCCGTCCCCGTGGTCGCGAAAGGCACGCGCCCGCCCATGAAGGCCTACACCGACGTCGACGTCGACCTGGACGACCTGGCGGGCGGCTACTGCCCGGCGCTCGAGGCCGCGTTTCAGCAGCTGGCGCCCGGATTCAAGCGCCTAAACACGCCAAGCGCCCTCTGCGCCGACGGCCGCGCGCCGCCCTCCCGGGGGCAGGCCGGCGGCGGCCCCGGCGCCCTGCCCTGGTGGGACACCCTGCGGTACGTGTGGCGCGGTCGCGCCGGCCTGCGCGTGCGCAACCTGGCCCTGCTGCTGAGCGAGGCGCCGGCGTGCCCGCGCGTCGGCGCCGCCGAGCCACGCGTCGCGATCGCCGCCGCGCGCGCCGACCTGGAGGTGTCCGCCGGCCTCGTCGCCGTCAAAGTTCGCCAGATGACGGCCGCCGCCCACGCCCGCGGGCCCGACACGGGCCCCGGCGAGGCCCTGCTGATGCTGCCGCTGTTCCACCTGCCGGCGGTGTCGACGGAGCTGACGATCCGCGCGCGCATGCCGGGCGGGCGGTCACCCCTGGACCACCACGCGTTTCCGCTGCTGGCGGAGGAGGATGAGGCGGCGGTGGGGGCGGGGGCAGACGGCGGCCAGGCGGCCGCGACGTCGCGGTCGCCAAAGGGGAAGGAGCAGGAGCAGGAGCCCGTCAACATCTACGGCGCCGTCAAGTGCGAGGGGTGGGGCCTCGGCATCGACATCGCGGTGTGCTCGTCCGAGCCAGAGGCGCCGCCATGGGCCGCGCGCGCCGCCGGCACCAGCGGCGGAGGGCGGTCGAGGGGCAGCGGCGGCGGCGGCGGGGGGCGGCCGCGCGCCAGCGGCGGCAGCGGCGGCAGCAAGGGCCGCAGCGACGGCGGCGGCAGCCTGTCGGCGGGCTCGGCCGAGGCCGACCTGCTCGCCGCCGCCTGGTCGCCTCCGCTCCCCGCGCCCGGGGCCGGCGCGGCCCTGGCCCCGCCGCTCGTGGACGACGACGACGACGACGAGGAGGAGGAGGATCAGGAGGACGACGACGGCGGCGGCGGCGGCGGCGAAAAGGAGGCTGCGCGGGCGGGGGCGGGCGAGGACGGCGAAGGCAGAGGCGGCGCCAAAGCAGAGAACGAGTGGCAAGGGCAGCCAACGGATAACGGCGTCTCCGTCGCGCCGCTGCAGCGCCGCCGCCGCCTTTCCCGCGCGCAGCGCACCGCGGCGGCGGCGCCGGACGCCAAGCCCGCCGCGACTTCAGCTGCTGCTTCAGCTGCCGCTGCCGCTGCCGACGCCGGCCCCGCCTCGGCGCCGCTGCCGCCGCCGACGCCGACGCCGTCCGCGGGCGTCGCCGCCGCCGCGCGCGCCTCGCTGCGCCGCGCCTTCCACCCGCGCGCCGTGCCGCACCTGACCATCGGCCAGTTCCAGGTCCGCTGCATCCTGGGCCTCGTCGACGCCGTCAGCAACGCCACGCCCGTCCTGCGCGTCGCGCGCAAGCTCAAGCCGCGCCACCTGCGCCTGCAGCAGGCCGAGCAGGCGGGAGACGACCCCTTCCCCGACGAGGCAGAGGCGCTCGCGGCGGCCGCCGCCGCCGACCCCGTCGTCCAGATGCCCGTGCTCAAGGAGCGCGTCGAGCTGCGCGCGGCCGCCGACCGCCTCTGGCTGCACCACGACGCGCAGGACGCCGAGGACGCGTCCGACGGCGTCTACCTGACCGCGGGCGCGGTGCTGTACACAAACGCGTTTTCGTACGCGCGGCAGCGGCGCGCGGCGCCGCGCGGGCGGAGCTGCCGCGAGGCGCTGGCGCTGCCGCCGCGCGTGCGCGACGTGTCGCGGCAGACGATGGAGGCGCTGTCGGTGGAGGCCAAGGACATGCGCGTGATCAAGGCGCCCGAGGGCGGGTGGGCGGGCGTGTGCGCTGCCGCCGCTGCGGCCGCACAGCAGCAGCAGCGGCAAGGGTCGGCGGCGCGAGCGGCAGCGGCAGCGGCGGCGGCAGCAGCGGCAGCGGCGCACGCGTCTGGCGGCAGCGCCCCCGCCTCGCCCCTCGCGGCCGCCGGCCTGGACGCCGCCTCGCGCGCCGCGCCCGAGTTCTCGTCCCGCCCGGCCCCGCCCCTGCCTCTGCAGCACTCGCTGCCGGCGCGGGGCGGCGGCGGCGGCGGCGGCGGCGGCGGCGGCGGCGGCGGCGGCGGCGGCGGCGGCGGCGGCGGCGGCGGCGGAGGCGGCAGCGGCGGCGGCGGCGGCGACCCCGCCGCCTCCGCCTCCGCCGGCGGCAGCGAGTGGTGGCGGCCGATGGAGGCGCCCGACTTTGCGCGCGGCCTGATCGTGAGCGCCGACCGCTTTGTGCTGCGGCAGGTGCCCTTCTCGCCCTCCGCCCCGCACCCGCAGCCCCCCTCCTCGTCCCCAACCCCAACACCGGCATGGGCGGGGGCGCAGGCGGCGGAGGAGCACGGGGGCGCGTCGGCCGCCACGCCCGCGGCCGCGGCCATAGAGGCGGCGATGGCGCGGCCGCGGCCCGACCCGGCGACGGCGGAGGCGGCGCGCGCGGCGGCGGCGGCGTCGCGCCAGCCCGTGCGCATGCTGGCGCACGACGTGCGCATCCTCTGCCCCGTGGAGCTGCGCGACACGGTCGTGCTCATGGGCCGCCACATGCACCAGGCCTTCAGCGGCATCAGCCTGCAGCAGGCCCCCGTGCGGCGCGTGCGCACGAGCGACAATGGCGGCGGCAACGGCAGCGGCAACGACGGCGGCGGCAACGGCAGCGGCAACGGCGGCCGCGGCGGCGGCGGATATGGCGGCGGCGCCTACGACGCCTTCGGCGGTTGCCCCGGATCTCCCGGCTTGCGGCGCGACCCGCGCCACAGCTACGCCAGCATGGGCGGCAGCAGGCCGGGGTCCGAGGGAGGCGGCTTGGTGGCAGCGGCAGGAGCCGGTGCCGGAGGCGGGGCGGGCGGGGCGGGCGGCGCGGGCGGCAGCGGCCCGTACGGCCTCGCCTCGCCCTCGCGCCCCGGTTCCTCTGCCGCCGGCGGCGTCCCGCTGTCTCCTGGTGCCGGAGGCACCGGGGCCGCGGCCCTGACGCCCCGGCAGATGGGCGGGGCCGAGTCGGCCTCGCCGTCGCCTGCTGCTGCTGCTGCTGCTGCTGCTGCTGCCCCGCGCGCGGCGCCGGCGGCCGGCGGCGGCGGCGCCGTCGGCTCGTCGACCGCCGGCGCCGAGGAGGACGCGCTGCTGCGGCTGCTGGTGGCGCAGAACGCCGAGCGCCGCGAGGAGCTGCGGCGCGCGCGGCGCGCCCGCCGCCGCGCGCAGGCGCACCACTTGGCGATGGCTGCGGTGGCCGAGGGGCCGGCGGAAGAAACCGACGACGGCGGCGCCGGCGGCGGCGACAAGGCGGCGGGCGCAGCCAACAACGACGACGACGACGTGGACGAGGAGGACATCCTCGTCTTTGGCGAGGGACCCAGCACCGACGGCGGAGACAACGACGACGACGACAACGACGAGAACGACGACGTCGGCGGCGAGGACGACGACGACGAGGCGGCCCAGGGGGAGGAGCAGCCGCGGCGGCGGCAGCGCGGGAGCGCCGACGGGGGCGCCGCCGCTCTCGGCCCCCCCTCCTTCTCCGCCGCCGCCTCCCCCTCCGGCGCCGAGACCGCCGCCGAGCGCCGCCAGCCCCAGGCCCCCGCGCCGCCAACCCCCCCGCTCCAGCACCAGCAGCTCCTTGAGTACGAGATCGAGTTTGCGGGCGTGCAGGTAAACCTAGTCAGCGAGGACGCGGGCGGCGCGCTGGTGCTGGGGACGGGCGGCGCCCGGCTGTCGGGCCACCTGTGCCCGGCGCGCCGCGAGCGGACGCTCTCGTTCCGCATGGACCACGTGCAGGCCTCGGTGGTGCAGCACGACCTGCTGCCCCCGGCCGCCGCCGCGTCGTCGGTCGGCGGGCTGGGCGCCAGCGCGGGGGGCCTCGCCGCCCAGTTGTTCCGGGGCTCGGGGTCGGCGGGCCACGGCGGCGCCGCGTCCGGCGCCGCCGCTGCCTCTGGCGCCGCCGTCGCCGGCCTCGCGCTCGCGGCGCGGCCGCAGTGGTTTGAGCGGGCGGCGGGCGGGGGCGGCGCCCTTTCCGTGCCGCCCGGCGCCGAGGCGTGCATGCGCCAGGTCCTGCAGCCCTTCCGCGTGCAGCTCGTCTCCACCAAGGCCACGACGGGCGGCACCCCGGCGCAGCTCTCCGCCGCGCTCTCGCCGGCCGACGCCGCCGCCTTTTCGGTGGCCGCCGCCGCCGTCGGCGCCGTCGTCGCGCCCGACCTCCTGCCCCCGCCGTCCTTCCCCAACCCGCCGCCCGGGCCCGCCCGCGCCGCCCAGTCCGAGCTCGCCCTCGACGTGCCCTTTGTCGGCGCGCGACTGGACGCCCGCCAGTTTGAGATCTTGTCGGATGTGATCTCGATCTTGGCCGCCGGCCAGTTCCCGCCGGCGCCGCCGTCCGTGCGCGAGCTCTGGCGCGCGCCCGACGGCGTCGCCGAGGTCGACGGCCACCGCGAGGTCATGTTCGCGCTGGAGACCCTGCAGTCGCTGCGGGAGCGGCTGCGGTGCCTGCAGCACGAGGAGATGGCGCTGCGGGGGGCGATGGCCACGCTGGGCGTGGGCGGGCTGTCGGCCGGCGGGGTCGGCGGCGGCGGCTCGGCGCCGGCGAGCGGCGGCGGCCTCGGCGGCGGGGCGGCGGCGCCGGGGACGCTTCTCGGTGCTGGCCCAGGGGACGCCGACGGCGGCGCTCACGGGCAGCAGCTGCAGCAGCAGCAGCTCTTCTTTACGCGCACGTCGTTCCCGCCCGCGCTCGGCGCCGCTGGCGCGGGCCTGTCGGCGGTGGCGGCGGCCGCGGCCCGGCTGGCCCTCCAGCAGGCGTCGGTGGCGGCGGCCGTCGCGGCGTCCGGCGGCCCCGGCGGCCCCGGCAGCGCCGTGGCCCTGGCCATGCTGCGGTCGCCGCACCTGCAGCCCTTGCTGCGCCCGGCGCCCGCGTTCGGCGGCCTCGAGCGCATCCCCTCGGGCGTGCCCATGCCGCTGCTGACCACATCTGTGCCGCCGCCCGGCGCGGGCGGCGGCGGCGGCGGTCTGTTTGGGCGCCCGACGTCCGCGGCCGCCGCCGCCGCCGCCTCGGCGCTGCAGCAGGGCGCCGAGTTTGCCCCGGTCGACCTGCGCGCCGCGAAAGAGGCCTTTGCGCTGGCCCTGGCCACCGCGCAGGACCTGGACGCGTTGCAGCAGCAGCTGCAGCAGCAGCAGCAGCAGCAGCAGCAGCAGCAGCAGCGGCAGGCGGCAGCAGGCTGCCGCGCCGGCAGCAGCAGCAAAAGCCGCCGCCGACGCAGCAGCGCCAGCGACGACGACGACGACGAGAACGAGGACGAGGACGGCGACGGCAAGGCGGCCGCCATCGCCGACGCGGACGCCGACGCCGACGCCGCCGCCCTGGCGGCCGCCGCCCTCGCCGCAAAGACCGTCCTCTCCGCGCACGTCCGCACGCTCCTGCGCTGGGCGCGCGAGCAGATCGACGGCGCGCGCGACGCCATGGAGGCCACACGCGCCGTGCTGTCGGCCCTGCGGCGCGAGGCCGAGTCGGGCCGCGTGCGACGGCGCGCCGCCTCGTCGAGCGTGTGCGTGCGCGTGGAGCGCGTCGACTGGGCCCTGGTCTCGATGCCCCCGACGGTGGCGGCGGCCGCGGCCGCGGCCGCGGCGGCCGCCGCGGCCATGGCGCCGGGCCCGCCCATGCCGCTGGCGCTCGGGGCGGGCGTCGTGGCGACGGGGGGCGGGGGCAGGGGGGCGGGCGGCGGCGCGGCCGGCGCGGCGGCCGCCACCGCGGCCGCCGCGTTTGCGGCGTCGGTCGCTCCGATCCTGCGCGGCGAGCTGCGCGGCATCGTTTACCAGAGCGTGCGCGACCGGGACGACTCGGGCAACACCAAGATCGCCCTGCGCATGGCCACCTTTTTCGACCCCGTGCAGCAGCAGCAGCAGCAGCAGCAGCAGCAGCAGCAACAATTGCAGCAGCAGCAGCAGGCGCCGCCGGCCTCGCCCGCCGGCCTCGCCACCGCCTCTTCCGCGGCCCACGCCGCCGCCGCCGCCAGCCCCCCGGCCTCCTCCGCCTCTGCCGCCGCCCTCGCCGCCGCCGGCGACGAGGCCGTGCCCCCCGGCCTCGTCTTCGGCCCCTGGAACCCCCGCGGCGACGCCGAGGCTGCCGCGGGCTGGTGGGCCGACGCGGAGGACATGGTGCGGATCTACGCGGTGCACGGCCCCTTGGAGAGGGGGAGGGCGGCCGTCTACGAGTCGATCGAGGTGGGCGTGCGGCCGCTGCGCGTCCGGCTGACGGCGGCGCTGGCGTCGGCGCTCCAGGACTACTTCCAGCTGCGCGAGGGAGGGGGGGCCGAGCGGGGGGACGGGGAGGGAACAGGGGCGGGCAGGGGCGGGGGCAGGGGCGGGGGCGGGGACGACTCGCTCCTGCGGCGGAGCCTGCCCACTGCGCTCGGGGGAGGAGGAGGGGGAGGGGGGGGAGGGGACGCGTCGCCGCCGAGCGCGGCGGCGGCGGCGGCCGCCGCGTTCGCGGCGACGGCGCGGCGCACGCTGTTCCCGCGCGGGCGCGGGGGCGCGGCGGCGGCGGCGGCGTCCGGCGCGGGCGCCTTTCCCACGCCGCCGGCCTCTTCCGTCGAGGGAGACCCCGCGGGCGGCGGCTTTTCGCAGACGCCCGAGGCCGCGACGACGCCGCTGGCTGCGAGCGCCGGCGAGGCTGGCGGCGCCGCGCCCTTTTTTGCGGGCGGCGAGACCGCCGGCGCCGACGCGCCCGCCCCGGCGCCCGGGGTGCTGTCTCCCGCCGGCCGCGTGCCCGCGAGCGCGCCGCGCCTCATGGCGCCCGACGATACGGACGGGTCGCCGCAGCCGCAGCAGCAGCAGCTGCCGGCGGCGGCGGCATCGGCGGGCGGCGGCGTGGTTGCTCCCGCCGTTGCCGCCGCCGCCGCCGCCGCGTCGGCGTCTTGGTCGGGCGGGCGGCCGCACGGCGGCCAGCAGGGCCTCGCCCTCGCGCAGATGCGCGCGGCCGGCCCCGCCAACAGCCTCGTGCGCTCGTCGCTCGAGGACGCCTCGCTGACGACGTACGGCGCCCTGCTGCGCGCGCGGCGCGCGGCAGCGGGGCAGCCCCCGACGGCCGGCGGCTCTGCTTCAGCGTCAGCGTCGGCCGCTGCTGCTGCCGCTGCTGCTGCCGCTGCTGCCGCTGCCGGCGGCGGCGGTCACATCCTCCTCGGCGGCGGCCGCGCCTCGGCGCCCGGCACGCCCCGCGGCTTTGACGGCGGCGGCACGGGCTCGGCCGTCACGGGCGGCAGCGCGCCCTCAGCCCCCTGGGTATCGGCGGGCATGGCGGCGATCGCGGCCGCGCAGCAGCAGCAGCAGCAGCAGGGCGCCGCCTCGTCGCGCAGGAGTGGCCAGGCCGGCGGGGGCGGCGGCGGCGGCGGCCCCTCGGGCCCGTCGTCCTTCTCCGGCCCAACCTCCTCCTCGGCTGCCGCCGCCGCCGCCGACGCCGCCGCCCGCCGCGAGCCCCGCCAGACCATCCGCTTCAAGCACGTGCGCATCAACCGCATGCACGCCCGCCTCACGTGGGACGGCCCGCCCATTCGGATGGCCGGGTGGGGGCTGGTTCTCGACAGCAGGGTGTACAGGGGGTTGGACGGAGGGTGGCGCGCCGTGCTCAACCGCTACAAGTGGGACGTCGTCAAGTCGGTGATCAAGTCGGCGACGGGGTGGCAGGCGCGCAAGCTGGCGGAGCTGCAGATCCCGGCGTACGCGGGCGGCGGGGAGGACGAGGCGGCGGTATGGGTGGGCGGCGGCGGCGGCGGCAGCGGCCTGGCGGGCGGGGGAGGAGGAGGAGGAGCGGGCGGCGGCGCGGGATCGGGCGTCGGCAGCGCCGGCGCCGGAGGGGCCGGGCCCGCAGCCCTTGCCGGAGCCGGCGGCGGCGGCGGCCTGGGCGCCGGCGGGGCCGCGGCGGCCACCGCGCTCAGCGACTTCAAGCGCAGCTCGGCGGCCGCGGGCGCGCACCTGCGCAGCAGCCTCCGGCAGCTCCTGCTGCGGCGCGAGGGCGGCGGCGGCGGCGCGGGAGGCGGCGCGGCGGGCGGCGGCGCCCCCTCGTCGCTCTTCGCCTCGGGCTGGAGCGCCACCTCGCGCGGCCCCAGCTTTGGCGCCAGCGCCACTTGGCTGGGCGGCCCGTCGCCCAATGGTCCCGGCGGGGCGGGGGCCGCCGCCGACGCGGCCGCCGCCGCCGCCGCCCTGCAGGGCCCCGCCCGGCTGCTCGTGGTCGGCGCCGACGGCGCGCCCATCCCCGGCTCGTCGGCCGAGGCGCACCGGCGGCGGCGGCAGGCGGCCAAGCTGCAGATGCTGCTGGGCGCCGTGGCCGCGACGCCGCTCGGGGTGGCGTACGTGCTCGCGGAGCCAGTGCCTGGTGGTGGTGGTGGTGTTGCGCCGGCCGCGGGCGCCGCTGCTGCTGCTGCTCCGCCCGCGCCCGCGCCCGCGCCCGCGCCCGTGCCGGCCCCGCCTCCCCCGCCCACGCTTCCTGCGCCGCCGCTGTTGCTGTCGCCACTGGCGGCGGGCGTCGGCGAGCCGCCGCTCGGGTCCCCAGAGTCGACCTCATCGCCCCGGCTGCACGCTGCGCTGCCTGACGGGCGAAACGCGGCGATGGCCACGGGCGAGAAGGAGGAGGAAGAGGCGGCGGCGGCGGAGGACCGCGCCGACAACGCAGACAACAACGACGGCGACGATGAACGGCGGCAAGAGACGCGCGTCGGCCCCTTGCGCGCGGGCGCCGCGGGGCTGATCAGGGAGGAGTGATGAGGGCATTGAATAGCGGGCGATCATCCACCTGTTTCGAGCTTGCCACGCACGACTCCTTGCGCGCACTAAAAGACACAACCCGACTCTACTCTCGTAGACCGCCTTTCCGTTTATCGGCGGCGGCGGCGACGATGCAAAGCGCCAAACAGCGAACAAATTCGTCCTTCTTCCTTTCGACGCGTCTCACCGCAAACCAAAGCACCGGTCGACTCCTCCACTCTCAGCCACAAACACACACACACAATCGACAAGCTCCGCGCGCGCAGACGCTGAATCTGAAAGCCAGTTTCTTTTTGCCAAAAACGCCCGAGCTCGCGTCGCTCGCGCCGTCACCCGCGTCCGCCGCTCGGCCCTCGCCAAAGGAAAAAGAAGCAAAATGGCCACCGCCACCCTCTCCTGCTTGGCGCCGCCCGCCCTGCGCGACCTGGCCGCCCTCCCCCACGACGACTACGACATCCTCACGCGCGTCACGCGCGACCACGAGGCCTTCAAGGACGTGTTCATCACGTGCACCTCGCCCGGCATGGCCGCCGCCGAGAAGCTCGCCGCCGTGCACGACCTCGTCCGCCTCGTTTCTTTGCACTCGCAGGCCGAGGAGATGGTGCTGTACCCGCTGGCGCGCGCCTTTTTGCCCGAGGGCGCGCAGGCGACCGACAGTGACATCGAGTTCCACGTGCGCCTGCGCCACGAGCTTTCGTCGCTGTCGTGGTCGTCGGCCGAGCCGGGCGCGCTCGAGCAGAAGCTGGCGCGCGCGTGGGCGACGCTGGCGGCGCACATGCGGGAGGAGGAGGCCGCCCTGCTGCCGGCCATCGCGCGCTGCGTCCCCCACGAGCGCCGCGTCGCGGCCGGGCATCTCTTCAGCGGCGTCAAGTTGCTGTCCTGCTCGCGGCCGCACGTGGCCGCGCCGACGACGCCTCCTTTCAACATCGGAGCCAACGCCCTGACGGCGCCCCTCGACTGGGCCATGGACATGTGGCGCTTTGGCAACGCGCCGCCGCTGTGAAATGCCGGCCGCTGTGAACGAGCCGCCGCTGTGAAATGGAGGGAGGGGGAGGTTGATGGGTTTTTTTTCGATTTGAAGCGTTTTGCTTGAGGACGCCCGAGCAGTTACCCCAGCCCCGTCGTGCATGGAGGTGAAGAGCATCATCGCACTGGCTCCAAAGCCGCTGTTTTGTTTTGCGCGCGCACGTAACACCCACAGTTGCAAACAAACCGAGAAAAAAACGCTCTCTCTTTTTTCTATCCCGAGAACCGAAAAAGAGCACGCCCGCGCGCGCAAGCAACATCAAGACACACAAAGCACACAAGCAAATCGACACGAGCGCCTTCATCCGCCCGCAGCCGCACCACACCTTCATCCCAAAACCAACACAACAACCAGCACCGGCGACGCAAGCAACAACCTCTCAAAAACAAAAAATGGGCCGCAGCTCTGGGAGCCCCTCCCCCACGGCGTTCAGCTCGCGCGCCCACATGAGCAGCTACGACATCAGCCGCCTCGTGCGCATCGAGTTCAACAGGAGCAAGGAGATATTTTCGACGTTTGCCCACACGGACGCCCTCAACCACCTCGAGCGCCGGCAAATCGCCCTCGGTTTTCTCCGCTCGGCCTCGGCAACCGTCGCCGCGGAGGAGGCCGTGCTGCTGCCGACGCTGCGCGAGCACGCCGAGGCCGCCATGCTGTCCACCGAGCTGATCGAGCGCGCGGCCGAGCGCCGCGCCGGCCTCAAGCGCGCGCTCGAGCAGCTCGACGCGTCGCCCCGCGCCGACCCGCGCTTCGACGCCAAGGTCGAGCGCTGCTGGATCCTGCTGAGCGCCGCCTTCCACGAGACGGACCAGCGCCTGCTCCCTCCCTTTGACAGGCACGCGTCCCCGCGGGCGCGCGAGGGCGCGGGCCGCCGCTTCTACCTGTTCCGCCTGCTGCTGGCGCCGACGCACCCGCACCCGCGCGCCCCCTCGTGCTCAACCGCGGTCGGCCTGGCGCTCAACTGCGCCATGGCGCCGTTCGACTGGGCGCACGACCTGCTGCGCTTCGGGCCCGCGATGCCGCTGTAGATAAGGGCGCGCGCACGCGGGGGGGGGAAGTGTTCGTTGGCGGGCGGACGGCGGCGCTGCTGTATAAAAGGGGCGGCGCGTGCAGCCTGCTCGATGCAGGCGGCCTTTGGTTGGATGATGGTTCTGACCTGAACCGGGTCTTTGTTGATTCGAGCGTTAGAATTCTTGCATTTGGTTTTTGCGTCGCGAGCGAGCGCGGAGAGGCGGTCGGAAAATATTCGACGTGCGGCGCGCACACAAGAAAGCGCGCGGCGATCGCCTCTTGCGCGTTGGTTGCGCGGCGGCGGCAACCTAGGCGCTCCTTCAAATTGACAGAAACGCACATGCCGCGCACACAGACTTAGCAAAGCAGCACAATTGTACAACACGCACAAAAACTCGATGGGAGAAAGCGAAATGGGCGATCACTCGCTTTTCTTGGCGGCTGCCCCCACAGGCGCCATCGATCCCCCAAACGGGCAGGCGCCCCCGCTCCCGCCGCCCGCCCCACCGCCCGCCCCGCCGCCGCCCCCGCACATGGTCACGGGCCCCACGATCCGCAGCTTGTGCCAAGGAATCTTGCCGTTGCGCGCGCGCCGGCGGCGGCGCGTGCGGTGCTTGGCCGCCCGCTGCGCCAGGCGAGAGAGCTCCCAGCAGCGCGCGACGCAGGCCCCGCTGGCGGCGGCGGCGGCGGCGGAGACGGCTGCGGCCGCGGCCAGGGTCAGGCCCATGGCCGCGGTCAGGCGGGAGTCGTAGGCCTCGAGGCGCGCGCCGCAGATGCCGTTGTTGTTGCTTTGGTGGCCGTTGTGGTTGAGGTCGCCGCCGCCGCCGCCGCCGCCGCCGCCGCCGCCGCCGCCGCCGTTCCCGCCGCCGCAGCCCCCCGGGGCCGCCGCCGCCGCCTGCCAGCTCGCCGCCGCCCCCGAGACGCCCCCTGCCGCCGCCGCCGCCGACGACGAGGCGCAGGCCACGCGCACGCGCGGGTCCAGCATGGCGGGCGCCCCCGCCGCCATGCCCGCGACCGCGCACCCGAGCGCCATCACCGCGGACAGCAGCGCGTGCCCGACCGCCAGCCCGCGCCGCGAGAGCCGCCGCTCGCCCTGCAGGTGCGTCCACGCCGCCGCGCCGGCCAGCGCCACGCCCGCGAGCGCGGCCGCGCGCGGCAGCCACGCGCGCGCCGCCACCACGCCCGCGAACGACGCGACGCCGGCGGAGGCGCGCGCGCCCAAGGCGGCGCAGGCCAGGCCCGCGAGCCCGCAGGCCAGCAGGCAGCCGCCGAGCGCCGCGCGGGCGGGCTGCGGCAGCGCGTCCTCCTCGGCGGCGCTCTCTGCGAGGGAGGCCTGGTCGAGCAGGCTGGCCACGTCCGAGTCCCACGCGCTGAGCTCGGTGTCGCCGACGGACCAGTCCGACGACAGGGAGGAGACGCCGTCGTCGTCGAGCGCGTCGCCGTCGTTGCCGTCGTTGCCGATGCCGTTGTCGTTGTCGTTGTCGCCGTTTCCGCCGTTGCTGCCACTGCCCCCGCGCCGCCTGCGCGGCTCGAGCTCCTGCCCGCGCTGCCGGCGGAACAGCAGGCGCAGGCGCTCGCGCGCCAGGGCGCGCAGCTCGCGGCGCCGCGCCTGGAAGTCCTCCTCGCAGCGCACCTGGTGCTCGTAGAACCACGACGTGGGCTCGCGGCCCGCGGGCGGCGACTGCCCCTTGTTTTTGTTCTTGGCCGTCTTTGCGGCGGCGGCAGCGCCCGCTCCCCAGCCCGCGCCGGCCTGGTCGCGGCCGTCGCTGTCGTCGTCGCCGGCGCTGCTGCTTGTGCTCTGCTCGTCGTCGTCGTCATCGTCGCCGTCGTCCGAGGCGGAGGCGACGCCCCCAAACCCAAAGGGGCATGAGGAGGGCACAGTTTTGGCGGTCTTGCCAGCCTTGCCACCGTCGTCGTCCGCGGCAGCGGCAGCGGCGGCGCCGTCGTTGGCGGCGGCGCCGGCGCAGGCCTCCGCGGCGCGGTCGTCGTCGCGGGGGTCCTTGTCGTCCGGCGGCGCAAACATGACCTTCTTCTTGGACTTGGGGGCCGCGGCGGGGGCCGCGCTGGAGGCGAGGCTCTTCTTGAGGGTGGGGGGCTGGGGATTGGTGTGATTGTTGTTGGCGTTGGGGGGGGAGGGGAGGAGGGAGGAGGCATGGGCGCGACAGACAGAGAGAGAGCCGGGCACAAGGGCGGCGCCGGGGTCGCCCCAGACAACAAACGATCAATCGATCGCCCGTCCCCCTGCTCACCTCCTGGGCGCCCAGCAGCCCGCGCTCGTGCGCCGGGCATCCCGCGGGCGCGGCGCCGGCAAAGGCGGCGAACGGGCAGCCGGACATGATCGGACGATCGATCGCTTGATCGATCGACCCCTCCCTTCTTGTCTTTTTTTTGTGTGCGATCGATCAAAGAGGAGGCGCCGCCCCCTTTTGTTCGTTTGTTTTTTTAAACAAAGAGAGCCTCGGTGCTGATTTACGGAGGGCGGATCGGCGCGCGAAAATGAGAGGGGGGTTCGGTGGTCCCAAAGGGGGCAAGGGCGAAAAGGGGGGGGGCAAGGAGGGGGCCGTTTCATAGGAGAGGAAGAGAGGGACACAAGGGGCGGCAAAGGAGAGCTGTCGGCTGCCGTCCGCCCTCGCCTAAGGGCGTCGTCCTCCTCCTCCCCCAAGAAACAACGCACAAAACCACGCCCCGCCCCGCGCGCCCAAAAACAAGAGACTCGGAGGGCGCCAAGCACGCGCCTAGTACTTGCCGAACCACTTGCCCTCGCTCCGCAGCGTGTCCCACTCCTCAACCCAGTCGGCCGGGCACAGAGAGTCGGCCGCCCGCTTGTAGAACGCGCAGCGCGAGTCGGCGGCGCCGTCGCCGCCGCCGCCGCCGCCGCCCTCGGCGCGCTCGAACAGGCACTTGTGGTACTCGTTGTAGCGCACGAAGCAGTGGCGGGACTGGTTGGTCGAGGGGAAGCGCGGGTCGTAGGGGGCGGTGACGACCTCGTTGGCGACGAGGTCCTCCTGTTGTTTGTTTCAAGGGGGGTCGGTGGTGTTGTTTGGTGTGTGTTTGTCCGGAGGGGTGAGCTCGGGGAGGGCGAGAGGGTGAGGGTGAGCGAGCGAGCGCCGCCGACGGCGCGCGCGGTCGGTCGCCGTCGTTCGCGACGCGGCGCTGTGCCGTGTTGTCGGCGCGGGCCGAGAGATCTCGCGTCATCTTTCAGCCCCATGGCGTAGATGTTGTGTCTTACGCGCGGCATAAGGCCTGTGCGGGGGGGAGAAGGAAGGAGGGAGGGAGGGGCGCGCGGTAGGCAAACCCTGTCTCTCCTTCTCTCGCAAAAACTCACGTCCTCCATCATCTTGGTCGCGATCTCGTCCACCAGCTCCGTCTTGGCCTTCTCGATGTCCTCCTGCGGTTTGTTTTCGGTGGCGGTCAAAGGATGGAAGAGAGAGAGAGGAGAGGTGAGGGGGAGGACCTCGGAAACCCTCGAGCTCTCTCTCTCTTCAAGATCTGATCTCTGCGCGCGGCCTCTCTGTCTCCTCTCCTCTCTCTCTCTGAAACGCGTACCGAGGCCATGGTTGCGTAGTCGCGCGGGGGCGGCGGGGACGGCGGCGGGGGCGCTGGTGCGGCCTGCTCCTCCTCGGCGACAGCAACAACGGGCGACGAGGGTGTCGTCTCCTCGTCCGCGGAAGATGGGTCGGGGGCGTCGACGACGTCGAGGGTCTGGGGCTCTGCGTCTGCGAGCGCGCTGAAACTCGCTCCCATGGGAACGACAGAGGGTGGTTTGTGAATGTGAGTCATTTTTTCTTTCCGTCGGTGGCGCGTTTTTGGCCGAGCGAGTTTCCCAGTCGTTCCCGCCGCCACCAAAGGGTGGGGAGGGAGGGTTTCCGCCGCGTGGGGGCGACGATGGTGCTGTCACCGACCTGTGAGTGAGCGAGGGACACACACGTGTGAATCATCTTGCGCATGCTTGTGTGTTTGCACTCTTTTTGTGTTTCCCAGCCAAACGAGCCGGCGCACAACGCCCCTGCCGCCTCCCGCGCCCCCCGCCCCCCGCCCCCTTTTTCCACTTTTTTTCCTCACGTCATGTCGCCCACGTCGTCGTCCTCGCCCGCCTGCTGGGCCCGCGCCTCGGCCTCGGCCACCGCCGCCGCCGCCGCGGCCTGGGCCTCGGCCGCCCGCGCCCTGCCTCCCCCGCCCCCCTCGTCTTGCGGCGCCGGCGGTGGTGGCGGCGGTGGCGGCGGCGGCGGCGCTGCTCCTGCTCCCCCTGCGGCGCCGGCGGCAGCAGCAGCAGCAGCAGCAGCAGCAGCAGCAGCAGCAGCAGCAGCAGCAGCAGCAGCAGCAGCAGCAGCAGCAGCAGCAGCAGGGGCAACAGCCGCCTGCCGATCCGCCTCGCCGATCGCGGAACCATCTACAGCAGCGGCGACGCTGCCCACGCGCGGCGACGGCGCCGCCTCGGGCTTGGCCGCCGCCGCCTCTGGCGCCAGGCAAGGCTGCGGCGGCGGCGGCGGCGGCGGCGGCGGCGGCACGTTGGCGGGCTCGGGCCGAGCGGCGACGGCGGGTGCGACGTGAGCGGCGGCAGCCTTCTCGGCAGCAGGAGCAGCGGCAGCCACGCGAGCAGCCGCAAGAGCCGGATCGGCGGCGGCGCCGACGCCCGCCTCGACGCACCCGGGGAAAAAGGCGCCGACCCGCTCCGCCGCCGCCGCCCCTGCCGCGCCCCAGGCGCCCGGCGGCAAAGGGTCCAGCACCGCCGCAAGCACGGAGTCGCCCGCGGGGTCGGGCGTCGCGCCGCCGCCCCAGAGCACGGGGGGCAGGCCCGCCGCGGCCGCCGCGCGCGCCGCCGCCGCCGCGAGCACGACGCCGCCGCCGGTCGGGCCGCGCCGCGCCTCGGCCGCCGCCGCCGCCGCCGCCGCGCGCCGGGCCAGCGCGTCGAACCAGCGGGCCAGCGCCGGGTTGGGCGTCTCCTCGGGCCGCAGGAGGGGGCCGCAGGGGACCGGCCGCCCGCCGCCCGCCCCTCCGCCATCGGCTCCGCCCCCGCCGGGACGCTCCAGGTCGGTGCGCGAGACGTAGTCGCGCATGGCCTGCGCCTGGCCTTTCGAGGGCGCCAGGCCGGGCAGGCCCGAGCGCGCCGGGTCGAGAGGGCGAAAGGCGATCTCCCTAAGGTCGTCCGAGTAGGGCAGCGCGTTGAGCAGCAGGGCGTCGGGCGGGGGAGGGAGTCGGTGCGGGGAGAAAGAGGAAGGTGGGGGGCCGGCGGCCAGGGCGGGGGAGAGGGCGGCGCGGTAAGCGTCGAACGCCGCCGCCGCCTCGGCCGCCGCCTCCTCGGCCGCCGCCTCGGCCGTCGCGCCGCCAGGCTCGCCGCCGCCCGCGCCCTCTGCTGCTGCCGCGTTTGCCGCCGCTGCCGCCGCCGGCGACAGCATCGGCGTCAGCACCCCCAGGAACAGGCTGCTCCTCTCCCCGAGCTTGGCCCGCACGACGGCCACGGTCCCCGTGCGCGCCAGGGCGCGCGCGAGCGCGGAGACCGACGCCCCGTCCCCCAATGCGCCCGCCGCGCCCGCGCCCGCGCCCGCGCCCGCGCCGCCACCCGCGCCGCCACCCGCGCCCGGGTCGACGTCCGGCAGCACCGCCCACGCGTCGCGCGAGAACCAGTGCCGCGGCAGGGCCGCGCGCGGCAGGAAGCCCAGCAGGCTGAGCCCCTTGGGCGGGGCGTAGCCCTCGGCCGCCTCCTCGACGCGCGCGAGGGGGACCAGGTCGCGCCCGTACCGCCACGCGCGCGTGCGCTCCTCTGGGGGGACGTCGTTGTCGGGGTCGGCGGCCGAGCGGTACTCGCGCCGCATCGCCACGGCGTGGGTGTAGGCGGGCGGGGGCGGGGGGGGCTGGGGGTGGTGGCCGTCGGGGCCGTGAAGGCCGGCCTGGGCGCGGGGCTCGGCGGGGGCGGCGCCGGGCGACGGCCCGCGGGAGGGCGCGAGGGCGCCGCCGCCGCCGCCGCCGCCGCCGCCGCCGCCGCCAGTCCCGCCGGGCGCGCCCGGGAGCCCGAGCGCGCCCCCGCCGCCGCCGCCCAGCTCGGGCGGCTCGAGCGGGCACGGGCAGTAGGCGCGGAGCGTGGGGACGGGATGCAGCGCCGTCTTCTTGACCACGCGAACGCGCGCGAACGTGAAGCTGCCCGGCGCGCCCAGCTGCAGCGCGCCGCGGAAGACGCTCACGGCCGCGCGAGGCGGCTCGACCGGAGAGAAGGCCGAGGCGAGGTCGGCCGGGCGGGGCAGCGCGCGCCAGCCGCTGCCGCCGCCGCCCTCGCCGCCGAGCTCGGCCAGGAGCTGGTGAACGAGGCGGGCGTTGGCGGCCTGCGCGGGCGTGGGGGCGAAGGAGGGGTCGAGCCCCGCCTCGGCCGCGGCGTCGCCTTTGCCGCCGAGGGCCGCCGCCGCTGCCGCTGCCGCCGCCGCCGCGGCCGCCGCCTCTTTGTCGCCCGCCGCCGCCGGGAGACCGAAACCGCCGCCGGGCCGCAGCGGCAGGGCCTGCGGCAGCAGAGCGCTGCGCCCGGGCATCCCGACCGCCAGGACCTCGAGGCGCGCGCCCATGCCGCGCATCGCCTGCACCAGGGTGCCCCGAAACTCGGCGTCCATGCCTCCCGCCCCCTCGGGCGCCGCGCCGCCACCGCCGCCCGCCGCCGCCGCCGCTGATTCGGGCGCCGCCGCCGCCGCCGCCGCTGATTCGGGCGCCGCCGCCGCCGCCGCCGCCGTCGCAAGCGCCGCCGCCGCCTGCAGCGGCTCCGCGAGCGGCGACACCAGCACGATCGAGCGCGCCACGCGCGGCCCGGCCAGCAGGGGCTTGGCCTCGAGCGCGCGCGCGAGCAGGTCGGCCGCCACCAGCAGGCCGTCCTCCCAGTCGGCGGGCCCGGGCAGCAGCAGCCGGGGGTCGGCCTCGCCGATCTCGGGCGGCGGGCGGCCGCCGCCGCCCGCGCCGCCGCCCGCGCCGCCGCCGCCGCCGCCGCCGCCGCCGCCGCCGCCGCTCACCGGCGGGGGCGGCGAAGGCCGCGGCACCCCCCCGCGCGCGTCCACCTCCATCGCGTCCCGCCGCGCCCCGTCCGCCTGCCCCTTCTCCTCCTCGGCCTTGCGCGCGCCCGACCGCCACAGCCCCTGCTGCTCATGCTGCTGCTGCTGCTGCTGCCGCTGCTGCCGCGCCGCCGCCCGCGCGCGCGCCGGCAGCTCGCCCAACGCCAGCGCCACGCAGGCGAGGTCGACGGGCGCGACGCCGCGCCGCTGCACCACGTGCGCGTACGCGCCCGCCTCCCTGCCCCCCGTGGCGGCCTCGGCCTCGACGTTGAGGTGGTTGCGCGTGGCCCAGCACCCGAACAGCACGATGCCGGCCTCGTCGCGCGGCCGGTGCAGCATCTTTCGCTGCAGCAGCGCGGCCAACGCGCGGCCGGCGAGCGGCAGGTGCGGCGCGGCGGCGGCGCCGACGTCGATCGCGTAGACGGTCACCTCTTGCGCGGGGGCGGCGGGGGTGCGGGACGCCATTTCGATGGCTCTTGTTGGTGTCTTTGCGGGATGCTGTGGGATCGATGGTGTTGGGTGTTGTTGTGCGCGCGGGGGGCGTGTCGGGAATCAGGAAACCGTTTTTTAATTCTGGGGGGCGCACGTGAGGCGGGTGGTGCGTGCGCCTCTGTGAAGACATGGCAGGGTCAAGGTTGGATGAGCGGAATCGGTCTGGGGAAGCTCTGGATCGCAAGCTGCAGAGGGGTGGGTCCCCTTTTTGTTTTTGCGCGCCGCTGCCGCGCTGCCGGCGACGCTGCTGGGCCCGACGCTAGCGCGCGACGCTGCCGCCGATGATGAAAGCGCCCCCATTGCTCTTGCTCGAGGTCCAGCACAAGTGCGCGCCGCCCTACACATCAGCCGTTCTTGGTCCTCCTCCCTCTGTTGCGTCACTACCAACCAGATAGCCTCGACCTCCTTTGTCTGGGCGCGCCAGGTGAGCTGACTGTCCGCCCGCACAGGGGATAGGACCATGGCCGACCGCGCGCGAGGTCAACCGCCCCCGCGCGAGACCTTCCAGCCGTGCAACATCCCGGCGTCCTCCCTGCCGCCGCTCGTGTCGCCCCGGTCTGCGCCGTCGCCGACCGCGCCAGCGCCGGTGCCTCCTCCGCCGCCCGGCCGCCTGCCGCCGCAGTACCAGCAGCAGCGGCCGCAGCAGCAGCCGCAGTACCAGCAGCCGCAGCAGTACCAGCAGCAGCAGCAGCCGCTGCCGCCGCAGCAGCAGACGCAAAATCGGTGGACTCGGCGGCAGGGGCAGCAGCAGCCGCCGATGCAGTCGCCCCCCCCTGGCGGCGGCGGGGCGTACGGCGGCGGCCGAGGAGCGGGGACGGCAGGAGCGGGAGGACGAGGCGGCGGAGGCTGGCAGGGAGCGGCAGGCGCAGGAGGAAGAGGCGGCGGCGGCTGGCAGGGAGCGGGAGGGCGAGCAGGAGGGGGAGGACGTGAAGGGGGAGGAAGGGGCGCGCCTGGCGGCGGGCGCAGCGGCTACGCTGGCCCCCCCCGCCCCAACGGCGCCGGTGGGCGCGGCGTGGCGCCCCGGGCCCCGCCGCGCCCGCTCCGCTGGATCGCCTCTCCCGCCGATGCCGACGCCGACGCTGACGCCGAACCCTCGGCCAGCGGCATCCGCGCCTTCTGGCTCGACCCGCTGCCGCGCACGGCCGACGACTATGCCTTTCGCGCGGCGCTGCTCGCGCTGGCGCCGGCCGCCGCCGCCGCCGCCGCCGCCTCGGCCTCTGCCGCTTCCTCCGCAACGCCGACAGCGCCGCCCCAGCAGCAGCAGCAGCAGCCGCAGCAGCAGCGCGTCGTCTACATCCTGCGCGGCCTCCCGGGTTCCGGCAAGAGCACCCGCGCCCGCGCCCTCTGCGCCCGCGCCCTCGCCGGCAGCGGTGGCAGCAGCGGCGACGCGGCCAGCGGCAGCGGCGGCAGCAGCAGCGGCAACAGCGGCGGCGTTCCCCTCGCCCCTGCCCCCGCCCCGACGCCCGCTCCCGCCCCCTCCCCCACTCTTTGCCCCTCTCCCACGCCCGCCGCCGTCGTCCACTCGACGGACGCCTACTTCCATTGCCCCCTGAGCGGCGGCGCCTACGTCTTCCGCCCCGAGCGCCTTCCCCAGTACCACGACCTCAACTTCGCCGCCTTTGAGGCCAGCGCCGCCGCGGGCGTCCCCCTCATCGTCGTCGACAACACCAACCTGGCCGCCTGGAACTACGAGCGCTACGTCGCGGCCGCCTGGCGCCGCGGCTACCGCTGCCGCGAGGAGCGGGTCGGCGAGTTCACGCTCTGCGCGGCGCGCATCTACGCCGGGCGCAACGCGCACGGCGTGCCCGCGGAGCGCGTCGAGGCGATGCTCGAGGGGTTCCTGCGGGAGGAGGCGGCCATTGGGGGGGCGCAAGGGGGCCGGGCGGGGGGCGGGCGCGTGGCGGCGGCGCCGCTTGAGCGGGCAGGGTGGTGAGACGCCGGGGAGACCGAAAGCGGGCGAGAGCGCTCGAGCGGCGCGACGACGCGCGCTCGTGGACAAAAAGACCAAAAAGGGCGAATTCTGTACTTCGATCGTCGCTCGCGTTCCAAATAATCTAGCTCTATGTGTTTACGCGCACCATCCCGCCTCCAATCGCGATCGCGTCTCGATTACAGATTGTGAATCACAATCACGCCCCCGCGGCCGCGGCCACCGCCGCCCCCCCCGCCTCCCCCCCGGCGGAGGGCGCCTTATGGCCGCTCGAGCACGTAGTGGGCCACGCCCCACTCGTCCCCGCCGCCGAAGGCAAACAGCTCCGAGCACGCCAGGTAGAACAGCCGCCACATCACGAACCACCGAAGCGCCTGCGCCGGGCCGTAGGTCTCCCGGAACACGCCCAGCACGGCGGGGCGGGCGGCGTCGTGGCGGGCGAGCCAGGCCTCGAGGGTTCGGCTGTAGTGCCGCCCGTTGACCCAAAACACCTCCTTCACGGGGAGGTCGGGAGGAGCGTAGTGCAGAAAGAGGTCGAGCGAGGGCATGGTGCCGCCGCTGAAGAAGTGGCGGGCCATCCAGTCGGTCTCGTCGCGCGCCTCGAAGTGGTAAGGGAAATCGCGGTGGGCGAACACGTGCGCAAACATTCGGCTGCCGGGCAGCGGGGAGAGCCAGCGGGCGGCGCGCGCGAAGAGGACCGCGTAGTTTTTCATGTGCTCGAGCATCTCCACGCTGACGATGCGGTCGTAGGCGCCGTCGCCGTGCGGGGGCTGTTTTTTGGTTGGTTGGTTGGTTGGTTGAAAAGGATACGTTTTTGTGTTGTGTTGTATTTTGGCAGCGTGTTGGCAGCGCGCGCGCGCGCAACGGGAAAAAAGGGAAGAACGCCATCCTTCCCCCCCTCTTTTTTTTAATTCCTTCTCGACCCGCTCTCTCTCACCTCGAAGTCGGCCATGTCCGCCGTCACCACCGTCACGTTGCCCAAACCCCTGTCCAGCGCCGCCCGCTCGATGTGCGCCCGCTGCGTGCGCGAGTTGCTGACGGCGACGATCTCGCTGCCGGGAAAGGCGGCCGCCATGAAGAGCGTGAGCGAGCCCCACCCGCACCCGAGCTCCAGGACGCGCTGGCCGTCGGCGAGTCCTGCCCGGGCGCAGGTGAGGGCCAGCATGGCGCGCTCGGCGCGCGCGAGCTCCTCGGCGGCGCGCGAGGCGGGCGCGCGGGAGAGCTGGCGGGCCGCGGCCGCGCCGGCCACGGGCCCGTCGTCGGACGGCGTTGCGGCGCCCCTCCCCGCCCGTCCCCCCGCCCCCTCGTCCCCGTACAGGCAGCACGAGTACTTGAGGTGCTCCCCGAGCGCCAGCAGGAAGTAGTCGGTCGGCAGCTCGTAGTGCTGCTCGTTCGCGTCGGCCTGCTGCACGGCGACGGGCATCCTTCGGAGCTCCTGCACAAAGGCCATCTTGGCGCGCGTGCGCTCGGTCAGGGAGCGGGGCATGCTGGCGAGGCGCGCGCGTAGGAGGGCGCGGATGACGCGGCGCAGGATCGCGTCCGGGAGGAGGTCGCGGTAGGTGAGCCACTCGAGGGCCGAGGTGGCGGCGGCCAGCAGCGCTGCCAAGGGGAGCAGCGCGGACAAACGCCGCGCCGCGGTGCCGGCGACGTCCGAGAAGCGCATCGGTGTCGCGGCGTGTTTTGCGTCGGTGCGTCGTCGCCAATGAACGGCGCGCGACTGGGGACCGCCCCGAGCGATCGAGTCGGCGTATCTGTCCCCTGTCCTGTGCGCGCGTGGCGCGCCCCTCTGCTTGCGACCTCGCCCCCTTGGCGATCGCCGGGCAAGGACGAGGAGGTCGTCGGTTGGTTTGTATCGAGACCCCAATGGGAGAGTAGCGGGCGCGATCTAGGAGCGGTGTGGTATCCTGATTTGATGATGAGGTGTGTGTGTGTGCGACGAGCTTGCGAGAGAGAAGAGAGGCAGGGGCACTTGTTTCGCCACGACGGCACGAGAGTTTGATCGCGCGCGCGCCGACGCCGACGCCGACGCCGACGGCTCGCCTTGCACGCGTTTCGCGCTCAAAGAGAGGGGCCCGCCGCAGGGGCAGCTCTTGCCCGATTCATGCGTCCAATTCCCAACACGGACGCCTCGTCATCATGAAACCAGCAACAACGATGAGGCGACCGTAGAACAGCGAAGGAGAGCCTGCAATCGACGCTCCCCTCCTCTCCCGCCCGCCCCCCCCCATTGGCCCGCCATGTCGGTGCTGATCGAGACGAGCCTGGGCGACGTGGTCGTCGACCTATTCGTCGACGACGCGCCCAACGCCTGCAAAAACTTCCTCAAGCTGTGCAAGTGCGTCTGTTTTCGTGTTTCGCGCTTGACCGCCGCCGACGCGACGACGGCCCGACGGCGCAGCGATGGAAAGCTCTCCTCCCTCACCGCGCACGCCCCTCGAAACATCCCAAAGCAACAACAGAATCAAGTACTACAACAACTGCCTCTTCCACAGCGTGCAGCGCGACTTCATCGCCCAGACAGGCGACCCCACGGGCACGGGGAGCGGCGGCGAGAGCGTCTGGTCCCGCCTCGCGGGAGGCAGCCGCTTTTTCGCGGGCGAGGCGGCGCGCCCGGGCCTCGCGCACGACCGCCGCGGCCTTTTGGGCGCGCCTTCCGCGAAGGGCGTCAACGGCTCGCAGTTTTACGTGACGCTCGGCGACGGCCCTTTTCGGTCGCTGGACGGGCGCCACACGCTGTTCGGGGAGGTGGCCGAGGGCATGGACGTGCTCGAGCGGCTCAATGAGGCGCCCGTGGACGGAGGGGGCGCGGCGAACGGCGGCGGCGGCGGCGGCGGCGGCGGCGGCGACGGGTCGGCGGCGTGGCGGCCGTGCCGGAACGTGCGGTGAGTTCCTTTCGCTTTGCGTTTTGTGCTTTGCGTTTTTTCGTTTGCGTTTCTGTGCGTCTTGCTTTTGCACGATCGTGTCGACTTGATCTTGCCGTCGTTGAGAACGCCGACAACATCGACAGCCCACGACGACAACGACACCCCAAACGACGCCTCCCGTCGCTCACTCTCCCGCCCTCTCTCGCTCGCTCCGACCCCTCAAATCCCCCTCCCAAAACAAACACCACAGCATCCGCCACACCATCGTCCTCGAGGACCCCTTTGACGACCCCGAGGGCCTCGACGCCCTGGTGCCCCCTGCCTCCCCGCCGCCCGCGTTCGACGCGGGCGGGCGCCTAGAGGACGACTGGCGCGCGCCAGGCGGAGGAGCGGACGGCGCCGACGGCGACGGCGATGGCGGCGACGACGACGACCCCGAGGCCGCCGCCCGTCGCGAGGCGCGCCAGCGCGCCGTCGTCCTCGAGATGGTCGGCGACCTCCCCTCCGCCGACGCCGCCCCGCCCGACACCGTCCTCTTCGTGTGCAAGCTCAACCCGGCCACGGCGGGCGACGACCTGGGAACCATCTTCTCGCGGTTCGGTCCGGTGGCGCAGTGCGACGTCGCGCGGGACGGCCGCACGGGCGACTCCCTCGGGTACGCGTTCGTCGGCTTCGAGACCAAGGAGTCGGCCGAGCGGGCCTACTTTCACATGGACGGGGCGCTCGTGGACGACCGGCGCATCCGGGTGGACTTTTCGCAGAGCGTGGGGCACCTGTGGCGGCGGATGCGGGCGGGGGCGGGCGGCGGCGGCGGACGGGCGCAAGGCGGACCGGGCGGCGGCGGCGGCAAGGCGCGCCACGGGGGGGGCGGCGGCGGCGGGTCGGGCGGCGGGGGTGGCAGGTACGGAGGCGGCGGCGGGCGGGGGAGGGGCAGGGGTCCGCCGCCGATGCCGGTGCCGGTGCCGCCGCCGGTGCCGGCCGCGGGAGCGAGTCGTCCAGGGAGCCGATGGGGGCCGCCGATGGGGGCCGCTGCCGCTGCTGCTGCTGCTGCTGCCGCTGCTGCTGCTGCTGCTGGGTCCGGTCGGTACATTGCGGTGGCGCCCACCTCTACTCCGGCGCCGGCTGCTCTTCCTCCTCCTGCTCCTGCCCCTGCCGCCACCGCAGCAGCAGCAACAGCGGCAGCAGCGCCGGCCGACCAGGGCGACGGCGGCGGCGACGGCGAGCGGCGGCGGCAGCGGCGGCGATCGCGATCGCGAAGCCGCAGCCGCAGCCGCGAGCGCCGGTCGAGCCGGGACAGGGGCCGGGACCGGGACCGGGACCGGGGCAAACCAAAGCACCATCGGAGCAGCAGCCGGCGCGACCGGTCCAGATCGCGGGAGCGCGGGCGCGAGCGCGACCGCCACTACCACCACCACCGCCGGCGGCGCAGTAGCAGCAACGAGAGGGGCGAGAGGCGCGAGCGGGAGGAGTTGCGGCGGCCGGGCGGCGGCTCGGGCGGCGGCGGCGGCAGGGCGGGCGTCTCGCGCTCGCGTTCGCGCTCGCGCTAGAAAGGCGAGCGGATCGAAGACTTGCTCCGGCCAATCGGTATTGCACGCATCCTTGTTCCTTCACGCGCGGCGCGCCGCTGACATTCGATCAATCCCCGCAACCACATCACTAATCGGGGGGGGGAGGATGCGGTGAACGCGCCCCGTCTGCCATCATGCTCCTCCGGCGACCCCGCGCGGCGGGGGGATGCTTGGCCGGCGCAGCGCATCGCGAGCGTTGCCCGGTGATGGTCGTCGCGCCGTCGGCATCCAGGCGCGATGGAGAACCGACGGAGGCGCCCCCGCCCACGACGACGGCGACGCGCCGTCGGCGGCGAGGAGCGCGAGAGCAGGATGACGACGACGAGGTCGCCGCACCGGCATCCAGCTGCCAGTTCGAGCGGCCCATCACGCGCAAGGAGATGCAGCGGCGGGCGCGCCTCGCCCGCGAGAGCGCCATGTACGGCCTGCCCGGCGCGCGCGTCGAAGGGGCCGACCTGGTCGTCGACCTGGGGCTGGCAGCGGCGGCGACAACAGCGAGCGGCCTGGGCCGGTCAGCCGTTGCCGCCGCCCAGACGCCGCGCGAGGCGGCGGCCGACGCGGCGCGCGCGGCCGGCGCCGTGCTCAACGCGCGCCTGCGCGCGCGCGTCGCGCGCCTGCGCACCTGGCGCGAGGCCGCCGCCCTGGTTGCCGCGTCCGGGCCCGACATGGACTACCTGACGGTCGCGGCCGCGGCCGTGCGCGTCGGCGAGCTGCTGGCGCCGCCCGGCGTCCTGCTGCCCGCGCCGCCGCCGCCGCCGTCAAAGAGGGGCGGCGGCGCAAGAGAGCCCGGCGGCGGCGGCGGCGGCGGCGGCGGCGGCGGCGGCGGCGGCGACGCCGAGCAGGACCAAGGAGGACAGGAGGACGAGCAAGGCGCCGCCCTCGCGCGCGACCGGCTGCTCCTGGGTCCCCTGGCCGCCCTCGCGCTCGAGCGCGCCGACTGGTTCCAGGCGCCGCACTTTGCCGCCGTGGCGTCGGCGCTGGCGCTGGCAGGGTTTGGCTGCGGCGGCGGGGGAGAACAGGGTGGAGGGGGAGGACTGGGGGGGGCGGGCGGGGGCGGAGCGCAGCGGCAGCAACATGAGCAGGAGCAGGAGCAGCAGGACCTTCCCGTGGCCGCGCGCTTCTGGCGCGAGTTTGCGCGGCTGGCCCGGCGCAAGGCGCTGCGGTCGATGACGCTGCCGCAGCTGTCTGCGCTCTGCTCGGCGCTGGCGTCGGCGTCGTCGGCGTCGCGCCCGGCCCTCTCGTGGTGCGACCTGGTGTCGCGGGCCGCCGCGCGCCGCCTGGTGGGCCAGCGCCTGATCGGACGCCACCTCAAGAGCAGCGGCCACCTGGGCGCGCCCGACCCGCGGCGGCCGAGCGAGGCACGGCTGGCCGGCGGCGCGCGGCGCGCGGCGGCGGCGCAGGCGGCCGACCTCGGCGCGCTGCTGTGGGCCTTCTCGCGGTGGGGGTACGCTCCCGCGGGCCGGGCCTGGGCTTCGGACGCCCTGGTCCAGGTGCACGTCTCCGCCCAGGCCGTGCGCGAGGCGCGCGTGCGGAACGCATCCCGCGGCGGTGGTCTCGCTGCCGTCGTCGGCGTCGGCGGCGGCGGCGGCAGCCCCGCGGGCGACGCCGGCGACGGTGCGACGGCGGCGCGGCGGGCGACGGCCCAGGCGCTTGGGTGGCTCTCGTCCGTCGCCGTGCTCGAGGCGGCGGCGGGCGGGTCCGGCAAGGCCTCGCGCCGCCTGGCGCCGCGCCGCTCCTGGCTGGCGTCGGCCGCCCGCGCGCTGACGCTCGGGACGGAGGAGGGAGGGGGGGGGCAAGGCGAGGCCGGGGCGGGCGGCCGCCGCCTGAGCCGGAGCAGCGACGACGCCTATCCCGCCCGCGCCGTAGTCGCGGCCGACGCGCCCCTAAGCGCCCGCGAGCTCGTCGAGGCCTACGCGTCCCTGGCGCTCCTGGGGTACACCCCCGCCCCTCTGGGCAGCAAGGACGACGCGCGCGCGGCCATTCGTAGGGCGCTGGCGCCGGCGCTGGGCGTGCGCGCGGACGACCCGAGGCTGCTGCCGGCGCTCGCCGCCGCCTCGCCGGGCGCGGGGGAGGAGGGGGCGTCTTTGGCGGCGGCAACGCTGTCGTCGGGCGAGGAGGACGATGGCGAGGGGGGTGCGTTCGAGCAAGCGGAGTACGGCGGGTCCGAGGACGAGTATGGCGAGGATCGGGGCGCGTGGGAGGACGAGGAGGAGGAGGAGGAGGAGGAGGAGGAGGACGAGGAGGAGGACACAGCGGAGGAGCAGGAGGACGACGGCGGCAACGGCGGCGCCTCGTCTCGTCTCGTCGCCGCCCCCGGCCGTCCCTCCTCTGCCGTCTCTGGGTCCGACCGCCCCCCTGTCCCGGCGGCGCCCCCGGCCTCGGCCTCCACGGCGCAGCTGCTCGTGTCGGCCGCGACCTTGCGCGAGCGCCCGCCGTCGGACGCGCTCGCGCCCGACCTGCTCGCGCGCCTGGCCTGGGCAGAGGGGGTGCTGGGCCGCGGGGCGCCGCGGGGCGGTTCCGCCGCCGCCGCCGCTGCCGCCGACGATGCCGACTCGCGGCGCCCGGGCGCCGACGCCGCCGAGCCGAGCGGCGACGACGGCTGGATGCGCCTTTCCGGCTCGGCCGCCGCCGCCGAGGCCGAGGCCGCCTGGCTCGATGCGCTCGCGGCGCGGCTCGAGCGCGCGGCCCCCGCGCTGTCTGGCGCGGCCCCGGCCGCCGACGCCCTTTGGGGCCTCGCCGCCTGCTGCCCGCGCGCCCCCTTGCCGCTGACGCAGGGCGTCGCGACCGCGAACGCGCCCTCGCGCCCCTTCACGCGCGCTCTGGAGGCGCTTGGACGGCGTCTCGCCGAGGAGCTCGATCGTCCGGACGCCGCGCGCGTGCCGGCGGCGGTGGTCGGGCGTGCGGCGGCGGCCGTCGTCTGCCTCTTTGATGCAGGGAAGGGCGGCGGGATTGACGGCACTGGCGGCGGCGACTACAACGACAACGTGGCCGTCCGCCTGGCCGCCTTGCTCTCGGCGCCCCTGCAGCGCCGGCTCGGCCTGCTTCTGCAGGACGATCCGGCGTCCGTGGGCGCCCCCGAGATCTCGGACGTGCTGGGGGTAGCTGCCATGGCCGCCATCGGCGCGACGGCGGGAGCGGCGGCGGCGGCGGCGGCGGCGGCGCCCGCCGGCCGCGGCCCTCGCGCGTCGGCCGCGCCTGCCGTTCCGCCTGCTCTCCTCCCGGCCCCGGCGCTCATGCGCGCGGCCACGGTGCGACTGGCACAGGTCGCCGTCGCGTGCGCGGCCGCGGCCGACTTTGCCGGCGGGCGCGCGGCGCGCGCGCGCCGGCGGGCGCTCGATGCCCAGGAGGAGGAGGAGGGCGAGGAGGAGGGCGGCGAGAGCGGCAACGGCGAGAGCGCCGTCGTCCCGCCCGCTCCTTCCTCGTCTGCCCCCGCGCCCGAGGACCTGGCCCCGCACCTGGTCGGCGCGCTCTGGGCCTGCGCCGCCCTGCGCTACAAGCCCGAGCCGCGCCTGCTGCACGACGTGCTCGCGGCGCTCGGCAGCGGGAGGCGCGCCCCCGCCCCGTCGGCCTCGCCCGCCGCCGCCTCGTCCTCCTCCTCCGCCGCCGCCGCCTCGGCCGCCGCCCCCCGCGCCCTCCGCCGCCTCTCGGGGCGCGAGCTCTGCGACCTCGGCTGGGCCCTCGCCACCCTGCGCCACCGCCCGGGCGCCGCCTGGCTCGCCGCCTACGCCGAGGAGGCCCGCGCGCGCGCCCCCTACCTTCCCGGCCGCGACCTGTCCGACGCGCTGTGGGCCCTCGCCGCCTTCGGCGCTCAGCCCCCGCGCGACTGGCTGCGCGCGGCCGGCGCGGCCGTCGCCGCGCGCCTGTGCGACGGCGGCCTGGGCGCGCGCGACGCGGCCGTGGCGCTGTGGGCGCTGGAGGCGCTCGGGTGCGCGGACGTGTCCGAGGTGCTGGCGGTGGGGCAGGGGGAGGGGGGGCGGGAGGAGGCCGCCTCTGGCGCCCTGGGAAGTGCCAAGCGGCTGCTTGTCGGGGCGCTCGGCGGCGGCGGGGGCCGCGATTGAGATTGAGACGAGATTACGTCCACCCCTCTTTTTTACATCTTTGCTCATTTTGCGTGTGTTCTTGTTACATCAGAGCGTGGTGAAAAAGAGTCGGCGACGAACTCGCGAAGCGTCCCTCTCTCCCGGATGGTGATAAAGTGGGCGGGGAGGAATCGCTCTCGCTAACTCGCTCTCGCTCTCGCGCAAAAAAAAACAATCACGCACGCCGCTGCAGCGCCGGCTTTTTTTGGTGTGCGCGAGAGGCACGGGTAGGATCGCGCAAAACCGCTAGGTGAAATGTTTTGCGGCGCATCCTTTGCGTGTCATTCTCATTCTGCGCGCTGCGCTCAAGATAAGGAGCGAACGGAGGAGAAAAGGCAGGAACGGGCGATAGCGGGGGGGGGCGGCGCCGGCGGAGAAAACATTTGTTATCAGCGGCTGCCGGCCCCTTGTGCGCTCTATTTTCACGAAAACAGGGGGGCCGCGAATGGGATTCTCTTTCTCTGGGATATTGGGTTTGTGCATGACGGGGTGTGGCGCGCGCGTACGAATGAGATTGCGGCGCAAATTTTTTCTTTTTTCGGGTGGTGGGGAGGGGGGGCGCCCAATGCTCTCTCAATTTGAGAAAAGAGGCTGCGGCGTTTCTTGCTTTTTTTTCTTCGGGTGGTGGGGAGCGGGGCGCAATTTTTTTCTTTTTTTCGGGGGGTGGGGAGGAGGGGCGGCCGACGCTCTCTCAATTTGAGAAAAGAGGCTGCGGCGTTTCTTGCTTTTTTTTTTCCCTCCCTCTTTCTCAGAAAAGACGGACGGACGGCGCATCACAGCGCCGCCCAGGAGTTGTTTTTTTGTGTGTTCCGCGCTGCATGTTGGTACGATTCCGAAAAAAAGCAAGGGGGTGGATCACGCGCGCAGCTCTCACGCGTCGGCGCTGCTGCCGCCCTCGCCCTCGCCCTCGTCGGCCTTCTTGCCGCCACGGCCGCCGCCGCCGAGCGCGCCCGCCAGCAGGCCGCGCGCGGCGCGCCGCGCGCGCAGCACCAGCCGGCGCCGCTCGCGCCGCGCCGCGTGCGCGGCCGACACCCGCGTGGCGATCGACAGGACCGTGCGGCGGCACGCGACGATCTCGTCCGCGCCGCCGTTGGCGGCGTCCCAGGTTGCGCCCGCGCCGACGGCCTCGCCCAGCAGGGCGCGCGCGCCGTTGGGCGACAGGCCCGCGCGGCGGCCGAGGCGCCGCAGGGCGGCGGCGACGGGCGCGTTGCGGGGGGCGGCGGCAGCGGCCTCGGCGTCGAGCGCCAGGGCGCCGGCGCCGCGCCACGGGACGAACGGGTCGGCGGGGCCGGCCGAGGCCGCCGGCGCCGCCGCCGCTGTTGTTGGCAGCCGCGGGACGGTTGGTAGCCGCTGCCCGTCGCGCACGGGCGCCGGCTCCATCGGCGTCGCCAGGCACACCGCCTCCTCCTGCGTTAGCGAAGCGGCGCTGCCTCGGCGCTCCGGCGAGCCGAGGAGCGGCGCGCGGGACGGCAGGCGGGAGGCCGCCGCCGCCGACGACTCCGCCCCGGCGGTCGGCGGCGCCGCGGCCGCCACCGCCTGCTGCAAGGACGACCCGTAGCGCTGGAGGCAGGCGCCGAGCTGCGGGCCAGACACGTGCAGCGCGCCCTCGAGCATGATCTCGCGCCCCAGCTGCTGCAGCGGCGACGCCGCCGCGGAGCGCGGTGGGGGCGGGCTCGGGGGCTGGGGCGAGAGGCCGGCGCCGTGGGCGGGTCCCGCCCCCCCCGCGATCAGAGCGGAGGCCGCGCTCGAGAGGGCGGCCCGGGCAAAGCCGGCGATCAGGTCGGGGCTGCTGCTGCCGCCGTCGTCTGCGGCGGCCGAGGGGGCTCCGGCGGCGGCTGCGGCGGCGGCGTGGTCGGACGCCCGGCGAGACGGGGCCGGGCGCTGCTGCTGCTGGGGCTGCGCCGTCCGCTGCGGGCGGGCGCCGGCGCCGCTATAACGGGAGGGCCTGCTGAGCATGTTTGCCGCTGTTGTTGTGTTTGTTCACGACGGAGTGCTCTTGTCGCTTGCTTGCTCACGGGAGAGACGCACGGGAAGAAAAAAAGGGGAGGCGGGGGGGCACCTTCCGTGCTGTAATCGTCTCGTTTTCGCTGAGGGTCACGTCCACGCAGAGGGCGCGGCGCGAGGTCCAGAGGAAGTTGCAAGAAACACTAGATCATAAGGCCACAGAGAGCCGCGCCAGAAGCGCGCCTCGCGCGGCTCGCTCGAAGCCTCGCGGCGCCGAGCGTTTTTTTCGGTCTCTGGTCTTTTTTTATCTTTTTATCCAGATGTCCAAGAGGGGCTGCGTGTGTATGGGGGAGTGCGTGTGTCTAAGAAGGATGCGCGTGGTTGTTAATAGAGCTGCTTGGTTGAGGTGTTGTGTGTGTTTGAGACCCTCGTTCGGGCGTCGAGGATGCATGACCGCCGCCGTCGCGCCGCCGCCGCAAAGGACAGGAGGGCGGGCGGTCGGCAGCGCCTCTCTGCGAGGTCGCGCGTCGGCGACAGGCGTGACAGCCCCCGTTGAAAAGAATGATCGAAATAATTCAGTCGTCGAACACTTCCAGGTCCACGTCCGGGTCGTCGTCCGCGTCAAACAGTCCTGAGGCCGGGCCAGCACGAGGGCGAGCGAGAGGAGGCGGAGGAGGCGCGGGCGCTGGCGCGGGCGGCTGCGGCTGCTGCTGCCGCCGCTTGGGCGGGCGCGCGCTGTCCGCTCGCCCTCCTCCCGCCCCCTCGCCCTCGCGCGCCTCCTCCGCCTCCTCCCGCCCCGACGTCGCCGTCCCTGCCGCCGCGCGCGCGCGCCGCTGCTGCTGCGAGCGCGCGCCCGGCGGCAGCGTCGGCGGCTGCCACGGCGGCGGGACGGCGCCCGTCAGCCAGCTGCCCGCGGGCTGCGGCTGCGGCTGATGCTGCGGCTGCGGCTGCGGCTGCGGCTGCGGCGGCTGCGGCTGCGGCTGCGGGCGCCGCCGCTCGAGCTCGTCAAGCGTCTGCTGCTGCTGGTGGGGCGGGACGGGCAGGGGCGCGTAAAATTTCGGGGCGGGCGGGGCCGGAGCCCGCTCCGGCTGCCGCGGCCGCTCCGGCTGCTGCGGCTGCGGCTGCTGCTGCGGCTGCTGCTGCTGCCTCGTCTGCGGCTGCCGCTGCTGCGTCGGCGGCGGCGGCGGCTGGTGCTGATGCTCCGACGGCCGCGGGTCGTAGTGTCGGTAGCCGTACGCTTGCTGGCTCGGGGGCGCCGGGGTCGTGCTGTCCGCGCGGTGGTGGTGGTGCTGCTGTTGTTGCTGGAACGGCGGCCGCGGGGCCGCAGGTTGCGACGGCGCCGCCCGCGGCTGCTGCTGCTGCCGCTGCTGCTGCTGCTGCTGCTGCTGCTGCTGCGTCGGCGGCGGCTGCGGCGGCGGCGCGGCAAACAGGCCGCCCCCGCCGCCAGACTGCGACTGCCAATGCAGCAGGGAGGCGGGCGGGGCAGGGGGCGCAGGAGGGTGATGAGCCGGCCTGTCGAACGCGGCCGGGCGCGACGAGGGGGTCGCCGCCGCCGCCGCCGCAGGGACGCGCAGCGGCCCCTGCGGCTCCTGCGGCGGCCGCTGCTGCTGCCTCGGCCCCCCGCCCCCTTCCGCCGCCGCCGGCAAGCTCCATTCCGAGCACGAGGGCGTCTCGGCCGCCGGGTCGCCGCCGAACGCGAGGCGCGCGGCAGGCCGCGGCGTCGCCGCCTCGAACGGCCCCCCCTCTCCGCCAAAGTCGACGCCGCCGCCGAGGCCGCCGCCGCCGCCCGACCCGAAACCGTCGTCGTCCGCCCCCTCGGCCGCTCCGCCCCCGCTTGCCCCCCGCCCGCGGACGGAGCAGCCCAGCAGGCCGGGCGCGAACGCCGCGACCAGGTTGTCCTCGTCCGCGCAGACGTAGTGGCGGCCCGGGTACGGCTCGAGCACGCCGGCGTTGCGCAGCACGAGCACGGTGCCGCGCCTCAAGGTCAGGGGCAGGGCCGAGGCGCAGCGGCCGCCGTTTCCGCCGTCGCCGTTTTCGCCGCCGCCGCCCTCGCCCTTGGGCCCCGCCCCGCCTCCGGCCGCCGCCAAAGCCGCCGCCCTCCCCACCAGGCCCGCGCACAGGGCCGCGCCCACGATCGTGCCGAGCGGGTCCTTCAGGCGCGCGAAGACGTCGCCGCACGCGCCCGACGGCTCGGCGTCCACCACCACCGCCACGAGCTTGCGCGCGCGCCTGCCCAGCGCAACGCTCGCCGCCGCGCCGACGGCGACCGCGTCGGCGCCGCCGCCCGCGCCGGCGCCCAGGCCCGCCGCGCGCGGCAGCGGCTCAGGCGGCGCCTGTCCGCCGAACGAGGCGGCCGCCGCGAGGCCCGCGCGCCACTCGGGGGTATCGAACGCCGGGTCGCGCGACGGGTTCGGCGCCGCCGCCGAGGGCGTCGTTGACGGGCGGCGGTGCGGCTGCTGCTGCGAATGCGGCAGGCCGCCGCCGCCGCCGCCGACGACGCCGCCGTATCCGCCGCCAACGGCGACGGCAAACGCGGCCGCGCGCGCGCTCGCAAAGGCTCTGTCCCACAAGAGGGGCGCGGGCCCGGCGCCCGAGGCGCGCAGGCCCAGGGCCTCGGGCGTCGCCTCGTCGAGGCGCCCGGCGTCGGCGAGGGCCTGCAGGCGCCCGGCGGGGCCGGGCAGGCGGCGCGCGGGGCGGGGGAAGGCGCCGGGGGCAAAGAGGCGGGGCGTCGGCGGCGGCGGCGGTTGGCGCTGGTGGTGGGTCGCGGCGGCGGGCGCCGGGGTCGTGGGTTTCGGCCGCGGCGGCGGCGGCGGCAAGGCGGCGATCGTCGTCGTGGTTGTGGTCGTAGTTGCCGCTGGGGCCGCGGGCCGCCTAGGCTGCTGCTGCTGCTGCTGCTGGGTCGGTGGCGGCGGAGCAGGCTTGCGCGGCTGCTGCTGCTGCTGCTGCTGCGAGGGGGGCGCAAACAGGGGTGCCTGCTGCTGCTGCTGGGACGCGCCGACGACGTCGCCGAACACCGCGCGCGCGAGCGCGCCGCTCCCCGACGACGGCGGCGGCGGCCGCGGCGCTGCAAACAGGGAGGGTCGCTGAGTCGCAGCGGCAGCAGCAGGCCTGGGCGCGGGTGTCTGCGCGTACTCCGACTCGATCTCGAGCTCGTCCACGTCCATCGTGACCGGCGCGGGGCGAAGACAGTTGCCCCTATCCTCCTTCTTTCCCCCTGCTGTCTCCTGCTTCTTCTTCTTTGCGTCGCCGTTCAAGCAGGCGTCTTCATGCTGTCGAGGGCGTGTGCTTGAGATGGCGATCCAAAGCGCGGTGGTTCTTGTGAGAAGAGAGGAGGGGGGGCATGAGCTCTGAAGAAGGACCGCATGCCTGTCTCGGCGCCTTTTTTTTGAAAAAAAAACGGAGGGCGTCGGGCGCCGCGTCCTTTTCTCATCGGCCGCTGTGCGTTGCCAACCGGTCGATGCAGCGTCGCCGGTTTGCGATGAGGAGGCGCTGATTCTCATGCGCCGCGAGAGCCTGATCAGCGTACATCGCTAAGCAAACCAGTTTCCCGCCCTTGTGCGCGCCGCTCAGGCGTCGAGGCTGCGCGGGCCCGCCCCGATTAACGTCGTCGTCGCACCCGACCCCCGCCCCTCCTCCGGCGAGCACACCACGACCAAATCCTCTCCCTCCCCCGCACGAACCTTCGCGTCGACGCAGCGACCGCGTTGCATTGCGCGAGAGATTCCGAGAGAGAACTTACACACTGCAGTGGGAAAACTTCCATGATGACGCGATGAGTCGCTCGCACGCGAGCGCAGCGGTCGACCGAAACAGCCTTGCGTCCGCGCCGCCGCCCCCGCCGACGCCCCGCGCGCACGTCCCGGCGTCCGCAAGGGCGACTTGGGGTCGGCCGGCCGGCGGCGGCGGCAAGCGCGCTCTCGTCTCGCAGCGCTCCCCCTTTTGACAGACAAGGCGTGCGCGCGCGCATGACGCGGATACTGCGACACACGCCAGCGTCTCTACTGCAGTCTGACCAACCAAGTCTCGTGCGGGGCACAATAGCTGCGTGACTTCCCGCGTTTCCCAGCAAGAGACAAAAAATAACCGGAAAGCCCGACCTTTCCCGTGGCGCCCCATTCCTTAACCAAGGGTTGCCGCGTCGGCCAAGACGACAAGACTCGCGCGACGATGGCGACGCCAAAGGCGACCCGCGACGGCGCGCGCGCCGCCCGCGGCCTCGGCGCCCTGCTCCTCCTCCTCGCCCTCCAGCAGTTGTCCGCAACCGCCCAGGCCGCCCCTCCCGCAACTGCTTTCGCGCCGGCCCCGCTCCCCCTCCCCCTCCAGCGGTCTTCCGCCACCCCCGCCCAGGCCGCCGCTCCTCGCGCGAGTGCTGCCGCCCCTGCCGCAACCGCCGTCGCGCCTGCCGCAGCAGCCGGCCCCCGGAACCCCTTTCCCCTGCCGGCCGACGACCCGCGCTGCGACTACGCCGGCGACGGCCCAGCCCGCGCCGCCCCCGACGGCGCCAACGCCACCGCCGCTCCCGCCGCCACCAGCACGTGGGCCGGCGCCAACGCCTTTTTCCTGCACACCCTGCCGCCGCGCGACCGCGACCGCGTGCTCGACGCCATCCAGGACGCCGGGTTCCGCGTCGTGCGCATCTTCTTGCAGGCGCACACGGCGGGCCTGAAAAACTCGACCAACTTGGCGTCGCCAGACGTCGAGCCGCGGGCGGTCGGCGCCTACGACCCCGCGCAGCTGTTGCTCGTCGACGGCCTAATGGTTGCGTGCGCCGCCCGCGGCCTGAAGCTAAACATCGCGCTGCACAACCGCTACTCGCTCGGGTGCTGGCGCGCCGACGCCTACGCAGACAAGTACCGCCTGCCGCGCGCCAAGGACCTGCTGTGCAACCCGCCGCAGCAGAGCGACGCCGCGCCCTTTTACGCGAGCGCGGCGGCCGCGCGCGAGATCGACCGGCGCTTTGCCTTCGTGCTGAGCCACCGCAACGCGCTGATGAGCAACACGGCGTGGTCGCAGCTGCACGAGGTGGTGTTCGGGTTCGACGTCCAGAACGAGAGCCAGGCCTACCTGCCGGACGGGGTCGCCGAGCCGTCGTGGGTGTGCGGGCGGGCACGCGCGCTCAGGGCGGCGGCGCTGCACCCGAAAATACTGGTGCTGACGGGAGGAGGCGCTCTCGTCGCGGATTCGTCGATCCCCGAGCACTTTGCCTGCCCCTGGATCGACGTGGTCGCGCTACAGCGTCGCCGCCTGGGAGGAGCTCCTGCCCTGCGTGGTCCTGCGGGCCAGGCGGGCGGGCAAGCGGCTCGTCGCGCAGTTTGGCGCCAGCGGCAAGGCCGCCGGCCCAGGCGCCGTCGCAGGGGGCTACGGGTCCAAGGCGCCGGGGCTGAAGCGGCACATCGACGCGATCGAGGCGCACGGCTTGCCGTGGATGGTGTGGCAGGTGAGCTCGCCCAACTCGGCGACCGACGAGGAGGTCTACACGGAAGATGCGGCCGCGTGGGCGCTGCTGCGGTCGAGGGCGAGGGGCGGCGGCGGCGCGGGCGGGCGGGCCCGCAGCGTCGGCGTCGGCAGCGCCTTTTCGTGGCCCGAGCTGGCGCCGTGATTTTTGAATTTTTGAATTTTTGAAATTTACCTATAGTGCTGCTTGGCGCTGCTTCGTGCATGGGTTCGCATGGGCTTTGTTAAAGAATGAGAAAATACAGGTGTCGCCAGGGCGAGCGCCGTGTGAAAAAAATCAAATTAGCGACGACGACGACTGCGACGATAAAACGAAATCGAGCGAGGAAAAGGGAAAAAAAGGAAAAGCCTCTTCTGAAGGTGAAAAAAAGGCGGCGGCGAGACGCGACGATCGGGCCGACTTGGCGCAGTAAGGGCGCGTCACGTGGAAGACGCGGAGTGACGACGATCGACCAGGTCAGCCCCGTTCACCGCCCCGCAGGCGCCGCCGCGAACGCCGTGCCGATCGCAAACGTCGCCCCCATCGCGAGCCACCCTCCGACCAGCACGCGCAGGCTGCCGCGCCACACCCTGGCGCCGCCCAGCCTCGCGCCCACGCCGCCGATCAGCAGGAGCATGACCGTGGTGACGGCGGCCACCGCGCCGATGCGCGCCGCGCGGTCCAGCACAAAGCACCCCGCCAGCAAAGGGACGCCCGCCCCGACGCTGAAGGCGCCCGCCGAGGCCGCCGACGCCTGCCAGGGATTCGCCAGCGCGTCCAGGTCGATCCCCAGCTCGTCGCGCGCGTGCGCCCGGATGACGTCGCGCTCCGTGAGCTCGCGCGCGACCTGCCGCGCCGTGGCCGCGCTGACGCCGCGCCGCTCGTAGATGCCGGCGAGCTCCTCGAGCTCGCGCCTCCTGGCATCGGGCCCTTTGGCCTGCTCGAGGCGCTCCTTCTCGACGTCGGCCTCCTCGGCGTCGCGCTGGCTGCTGACGCTGATATATTCGCCGACGGCCATCGACAAGGCGCCGGCCACCAACCCGGCGACGCCGCTCACCCGCATGGCCTGAAGCGCCTCGGGGCCGGACGAGGCGGCGCCGACGCCCAGCATCAGGGAGGCGACCGAGACGAGGCCGTCGTTGGCACCGAGGACAAAGGCCCGGAGCCAGGGGGCGCGGTGGGAAAAGTGCTGGTGCTCGTCCTCCTCCTCCTCTTCCTCCCCCTCGAGCAGGGCGGTTCTGTCCGACGCGGCGGGGCCGTTTCCGTCGGCCGTCGCGCGCGGCGGCGCCCGCGGCGAGCGCGGCGGCGAGCGCCCGCCGGCCTCGGCGTCGTGCTCGCTGGGCCTCACCCGGGCGTGGCGCTGCGCGTCGCGCGCCATGATGGACGCCATGGGGGCAAACCCCGCGGGCGGCGAGCCCTCATGCGCGATCGACCGCTCGCGGCCCATTCTTTGTTTTGGACGGCGTTTTGCGAGGGGGTCGTGATTCGCGGGGTGGTGACGATGGTTATGGCTGAGGCTGTGTGAGACCGGTGTATCGAGCGTAAAATGGCTTGAGTGTGAGAAGCCGAAGAGAGAGAAACGTCGTCTTGAGCATCGACCTCAAATCTCTGAAGCCAACATTCGTGGATCACATTCACTCCCACACATGCATGCAATCTCTCGCGTCAAACTAAGTCGACCACTACCTCAATCGCCATCGCACCTATCACCCTTCCACATTCCTTGGATTGGTCGATCAGAGACTTCGTCGCCGGCGGGCGTCAAGCAAAAGCTTTCTCTGGACCCCGATTCGTCATCCGCGATGGTTTCGCCCCCCGCGCGCGCCACATGAGGCCAACAAGCGCCTGATCGCGCGCCGGCACGTAGCCCTCTCACTGGCGCCGCCCAGAGACGAGCTCGACACGCTTGGAACCCCCCGAATCATGCCGCCCACGGTGCCGCTGCCGACGGCGCCGACGCCCGCACCGGCCCCGCCGCTCCCCTCGGCCGCGCGCCGCCGCCACCCCTCGGTGTCGCTGCTCGTGCTCGGCGGGGGCCACGCGCACGTGGAGGTTTTGCGCGCCCTTCCCACCTTTGACGCGCGCGTGCGGGTGACCTTGGTCGCGCGCGAGCTCCTCGCGCCCTACAGCGGCATGCTTCCCGGCTGCGTGGCGGGGGCCTACAGCGCGCCCGAGGCGCAGATCGACCTGCCCACGCTCGCGCGCCGCGCGGGCGGAGGGCGCTGCTGCGTCGTGCGCGGCGAGGCGGCCGCCATCGACGTCCCGAACCGCCGCGTGCTGGTCAGGGAGCTGGGGCGTGGAGGAGGAGGAGAAGAGGGCCATGAGGACGGCGAGGAAGGGCGACAGGAAAAGACGGGAGAGGGGGACGACGGAGAGGAAGCAAGACGCGAAAAGGCGGGAGAGGGAGGAGACGACGGAGGCGACGGAGAGGAGCGGGGCGGGCGGCGCTGGCTTTCCTACGACCTCCTGTCGGTGAACGTCGGCATCACGCCCGACGCGGGCGGCGTGCCCGGCGCCCGCGAGCACGCCACCCCCGTCAAGCCGATCGACTCGTTCCTGAGGCGCTGGGAGGAGGACGTGCTCCCGACGGCGCGGCGGGCGCTGGCCGAGCGGGCAGAGGCGATGAAGCGCCGGGGGCGGCGCCGGGAGGCGGGCGAGCCGCCGGGCGAGGAGGACGGCGGCGGCGGCGGCGGCGGCCCGGACGGGGGGCCCTTTCGCGTCGCGGTCGTCGGCGGGGGCGCGGGCGGCGTCGAGCTGGCGTTCGCGGCGGCGCAGCGCCTCGCGCGCGAGTGGGAGACGGAGTGGGGGCGGGAGGAGGAGCGGTCAACGGCGGCAGCGGGAGCAGCAGCAGCAGCAGCAGCAGCAGCAGCAGCAGCAGCAGCAGCAGCAGCGTCGCCTCCCTCGTCGTCGCCGCCGCCGCCGCCGCCGCCGCCGCCGCCGCCCGTCTGCGTTTCGCTCTACTCCCGCGGCCGCATCCTCCCGGGGGCCCCCGTATCGGCGCGCGCGCTCTTCTTGCGGATGGCGGCCGACTCGGAGGGGCTGATCACAATCGAAGAGGGCGCCGAGGTGGTGGCCGTCGAGGCCGGAGCGCTGCTCGTCGGCCGCCGGGGCCAGGGCGGGGCCAGCGGAGACGACGCGGCGCCGCGGTCGCCCCCGCCGGAGCCCTCCCACCGCCGCGCCCCCTTTGACGCGTGCCTGTGGTGCACGCAGGCGTCCGCGCCGGCGTGGTTTGCCGGGCCGCAGAGCCGCGGCCTGCCGCTCGACGCGGGCGGGTTCCTGCGCACGCGCCCGACGCTGCAGCTGGCGCTGGAACCGGCGACGGAGGGGGCGGTCTCGGCCTCGGCCGCGGCGGCGGGGGCGTCTGCGGCCGGCGGCCTCCTCGCGGGCGCCGACCGCGTCTTTGCGGCCGGCGACGCGGCCGCGATCGACGGCCTGCCGCGGCCCAAGGCGGGCGTCTATGCCGTGCGCGCGGGCCCCTATCTGGCCGAAAACCTGCGGCGGCAGGCGGCCTTTTTGGCCGACGCGGCGGATCGCGAGGCGGCGTCGCGGCCGACGCCAACACCGCTTGTCCCGCCGCCCGCGCTGCTCAGCTTTGTCCCTCAGAAAACCGCCCTCGCCCTCGTCAGTGCGGGCGCCGGGCGCGCCGTGGCGATCCGCCCCCCCGTCCCCTTTTGCGCGAGCGGGGCGTGGGCGTGGCGCTGGAAGGACCGCATCGACCGGGCGTTCGTGCGGCGGTTCAGCGCGACGGACGATTGAGAAGTTGGTCGCCCGATCGATCAAACCACAAACAAAAAATGCTTAGTCGCTTCAGTCGCTTTACAAACCCGTGCAAAAAGGGGGGCGGCGCGCGCCGCACCAAAGAGGGGTGCGATCGCTCTGTTCATAGCCCTTTCCCCCACCCTCGCTCACAGGTCGGCGTCCAAGAACCCCGCGGGCACGGCGATCCTCTCCCCGGGCCTAAAGGCCGGCAGGCCGCGGTAGGGGCAGCCCGCGCAGCGGAAGGCGTCACCGAGCGCGCACGAGCCGCAGCCGCCGCCGCCGCCCGCGCCGCCGTCGGGCCCGGCCTCCAGGGGGCGCTCGAGCATCTCGGCCGTGAGCTTGGCTCGGGGCGGAGGCTCGCCGCGGGCGGCGGCGGCGGCCTCGGCCTCGGCGCGGCCGCAGGAGCAGTTGGCGCAGGCGGCGCGCGCCGGCGCGCAGCCTCCGCCGCCGCCGCCGGCCGCCGCGCCCGCCGCCGCCGCCGCCTCGCGCTGCGCCGCCTGCACGCGCCGGTCTTCCTCGGTGAGCAGCTCGGCCTCGTCCAGCTTGCCCCCGCCCGCGCCCATCGCGTCGTCGTCGTCCGCGTCCAAGTCCACCTTGACGACGGCAACGGCGGCGGCGGCGACAGCGGCAGGCGCCTTTCTGCGCCGGAGCAGCTGCGAGGCGGCGCCGACCGCATGCGAGGGCAGCGCGGCCGACAGCAGGTAGGGCGACGGCGCGCCGACGACGCCGGCGTCCTGGCCGTTTGACGCCGCGGCTTCTGCCCCCGCGCGCACGTCCGCGAACCCGCCGAGGACGAGTGCGCGGCGCGCCGCGTCCACGTCGTGGCTCGGGGCCAGGTGCACGGCCAGCGGGGCGCCGGGCCTCAGCAGGCGCGCGAGCGCGCCCATCGACTCGGCCGAGGGGGGCCCTCCCGAGGGCGCGCCCTCCCCGCCGCACACGACCACGGCGCGGTCGTACAGCTGGTGATTCGTAACCGGTGGTGATGATGATGCCGCCGCCGCCAGGAGGAGCGCGGGCAGGCTCACGATCGCGGCGGTCTCGAGGGCGACCCCCCCAAAGCTCTGCCTGAGCGCGCGCGCGAGCCCCGCCCCGTGCGACACGGGCGCAGTCAGGGCGACGATCGTGGTCATCGGTGCTGGTGGTGGTTGTCCGGAGGCGGGCATCTTGATTGGCTGATTGGCTTGAGAGTGGTGATGTGCCTCGGATGCATGCAAGCAACGCGTGAACGACTTGGAACGGCGTCGGCGGCGACGTCCTGACCGCGCCGACGGAAAGCCGCTCCGAGCGATCATCGCACGATCAAGAACGAGCTCGCCCTCACTGCGCCCCGCCCAATGGCGCTCCATTTGCTGACCCGCGGAAGAGCCATCTGCCGCCACCGACGGACTTAGATTCCCCCAGCCCAATGGCCGCGTGACGATTCTCCCATATCATAAATAAACCCCATCAGGCCGCCGTTTCTCCTCCCTCAAAAGACAAGACGACGATGGACCGCACCAAGCTCGCCCGGCCGAGCATGGCGGCCACGGCCTCAGCCCCTGTGGCGGAGGCGGCCGGCCTGCGCAAGTCGAGCAGCGTGAGTCGTCGGCTGAAGAGAGAGAGACAGAAGGAGAGAAACCTTGCTCCATCACTCACGATCCGCGATCGACATCCCTCCTTGGTCATGCGACACTCGCACCCCCCCACCACCACCCACAACAGGCCTCCGACGTCAACAAGCTCGGCGAGCAGGGCGGCGCCGGCGGCGGCGCTGGCGGCGCCAACAGCAACGCGGCCGGCAGCGGCCCCGGCGGCGCGGCCGGCGGCCCAAAGAACGACACGCGCCTGCGGCTCGGCATCGTCGCGATGGACAAAAAGGCAGGGTCCAAGCCCATGCGCGAGATCGCCGCGCGCCTCGAGGCCTCGGGCGACTTCCGCGTCGTGCGGTTCGGCGACGCCACCCTCCTCGGCAAGCCCGTCGAGGAGTGGCCGCTCGTGGACGCCGCGCTCGCCTGGCACAGCTCAGGCTTCCCTCTGAGCAAGGCGCAGCGCTACGTCTCCCTCCGCCAGCCCTTTTCGATCAACGATGTGCACGCGCAGGACCTGCTGATCGACCGGCGGCGCGTGTACCGCGCGCTGCAGGACGCGGGGATCCCGGTGCCGCGGCACATCGTGGTGAACCGGGAGGGGGCACCGGAGCCGCGGTGGGAGATCCTCGGGCAGGAGGGCGGCGGCGCGAGCGGGGCGGACGGGGGCACGAGCGCGGGCGGCGGCGGCGGCGGCGAGGGCGGCGCGAGCACGAGCGGGCGCAGCGCTGTTGGCGGCGGCAGCAGCCTGGCCGGCGCCGGGACGGGCGGGGGCCCCCTGTCGGCCGACAGCAGCGCGGGCGGCGCGCCGCCCCCGCCCGCCCCCGCCCCCGCCCCCGCCCCCGCCGACCAAGCGGGCGGCGCGTTTGCCCGCGCCACCGCGGCCGCCGCCGCCGCCGCCGCCGCCTCCGCCTCGGCCGCCCCGCCGTCCTCGGCCGCCGGCGACGCCCCCCCCGCCGCTGACGACGACCCCGACCCGCCCCCCGTCTCCTACCCCGACCCGCCCGGCTTCGTCGAGTCGGACGACTGGGTCGAGCTCGGCGGCACCCGCGTGCACAAGCCGTTTGTCGAGAAGCCCGCCTCCGGAGAGGACCACAACGTCTACATCTACTACCCGCACTCGATGGGCGGGGGGGTCAAGCGCCTGTTCCGCAAGGTGGCCGACTGCAGCGCCGAGTACGACCGCACGCACGACGGGCGCGTGCGCCGCGACGGGTCCTACATCATCGAGGAGTTTCTGACGACGGGCGGCACCGACGTGAAGGTGTACACGGTGGGCCCGAGGTACGCGCACGCCGAGGCGAGGAAATCGCCCGTGGTCGACGGGCGCGTGCTGCGCGCGCCCGACGGAAAGGAGATGCGCTTCCCCGTGCTCTTGTCGCCGCAGGAGAAGGAGATCGCGCGCATGGTGTGCCTCGCGTTCGGGCAGCGCGTCGTCGGCTTCGACCTCCTGCGCAGCGAGTCGGGCGTCTCCTACGTGTGCGACGTCAACGGCTTGTCGCTCGTCAAGTCGTCGCAAAAGTACTACGACGACGCGGCGGGCATCCTGCGCGCCATGGTGCTTTCGGCGCTGGCGCCCGCGCGGCGCATGGCGATGATGGGCGGGGGCGGGGGCGGGCGGGGCGGGCGGCGCGGGAGGGGGCGGGCGGCGGCGGCGGCGGCGGCGGCGGCGGCGGCGGCGGCGGCGGGCGGAGCAGCAGGCGGGCCGCCTCTGCTGGCGGCGGCGCGGCGTCGCGGCGCGGGCGGGGCGGCGCTGGTGGCGGCGGCGGCGGCAGCGCGGGCCGGGGTCACGCCGGCGGGCGGGGCGGCGGCGCACGGCGGCATCCCCAACGTGGCGTCGCTCGAGGACCTCACGGCCGACGAGCTCACGGCGGCGGCGGCGCGCGGCGGCGGCGGCACGCCGCTCCGCCATTCGCCCGCGCCCGACGGCCCCCCGGGCGCCCTCTCCGCCCCGTCCTCCGCCCAGCGGCCCCCCGGCGCCCCCTCCGCCCCCTCCTTCGCGGCGGCGCCCCGCGACCTCGAGCTCCGCTGCGTCCTGGCCGTCGTGCGGCACGGCGACCGCACGCCCAAGCAGAAGCTGAAAATGTCGGTTTCTCAGCCGGCGCTGCTCGCGCTGTTCGAGCGTCACTGCGACGCCAAGCGCAAGCAGGCCAAGCTCAAGTCGCCCGGGCAGCTGCAGGAGCTGCTGGACGCGACGCGCACGCTGCTGGCGGGGCTGGAGCGGCGCGAGTCGCGGCCGGGCGCGGGGGCGGGGGGGCTGCCGCCGGTGGCGCCGGCGCTGGCCGCGCCGGGCGCGGGCGCGGGCGCGGGCGCGGGCGCGGGCGCGGGCGCGGGCGCGGGCGCGGGCGCGGGCGCGGGCGCGGGCGCGGGCGCGGGCGCGGGCGCGGGCGCGGCGCCGGCGCAGGGCTCGGCGGGCGGCGCGCCGTCCGCTCCCGCCTCCCTTCTTCCCTCGCCCGAGCGCGACGACGAGCGCGAGGAGCTGCGCGAGAAGCTGCGCATCATGCGCACGGTGCTCGAGCAGGGCGGCCAGTTCAGCGGCGTCAACCGCAAGGCGCAGCTCAAGCCGACGGCGTGGGCGCCGGCGCCGACGGCGCCGACGACGCCGACGGCGGCGGCGGCGACGACGACGACAGCGACGGCGGCGGCAAGCGGCAACGGCGGCACTGCCGCCGGCGGCGACGCCCCCTTGCCCCCCGCAGCGGGCGCGGAGACCGACACGGACGGCGCAGACAGCGCCAAGGAGAGCAAGGACGGCAAGGACAAGGGCGGCGACAAGGGCGACAAGGGCGACGCCAAGGACGCCGCCGCTCCGCAGCCGCCCCGCGCCGTCTCGGAGCTGCAGCTGGTGCTCAAGTGGGGCGGCGTCCTCACCCACGCCGGCCGCGCCCAGGCCGAGGCCCTGGGCGGCGCCTTTCGCGCCACCATGTACCCGCGGGCCGCCGGGGGGGGACTGCTGCGCCTGCACTCGACCTACCGCCACGATTTTAAGATCTACTCCTCGGACGAGGGGCGCGTGCAGATGTCGGCGGCCGCGTTCACGAAGGCGCTTTTGGATTTGGAGGGCGCCTCGCTGACGCCCGTGCTCGTTTCTCTGGTGAAGAAGGACGCCTACATGCTGGACGCCTTCGGCAAGGGGGCGTCGGAGGACATCCTGGCCGCCAAGGACGCGCTGTACCGCGCGATGACGTGGGACGCCGAGCGGCTGGCCTCGTGCTGCGCGCGGCCGCCCGCGCCGCCGCCCGCGCTTCCCACGCCGGCGTCGCACTCGCCGCCGGCCTCGCCGCGCGTCAGCCTGGCGGCGCTCGGCGGGGGCGGGGGCGCCGGCCGCGCGAGCACGGCCGGGGGCACGCTGGCGGCGGCGGCGGCCGTGGCGGCGGCGTCCGCGGCCGCGCGGGGCGCTGTTGCCGCCGCCCCTGAGCAACAAGGTGAGAGTTTGTTTTTGGTTTTTGGTTCGTCGAGCGTTTTCTTTTTTCGTCAGTGCGTGCGAGCGCGCGCGGGGGCGGAGCGAGCGCTGCGCGCGTCCCGCCATACGACGGTCCTTTGTGGGTCTTCCGCCCCCCTGTTTCCCCCCTGCCAGCCACTGCCGAATGACGAGACACACAAATTTCCAGTTCTGCTTCTGAGTACCAAAAACCAAATGCTGATACTGTTGTCATACCTAGACCGACGGCACGCGGGCGACCGCAGCGCTTTTTTTTTTTCCTTCTGTTTTTTTCCCGGCGCTTTGCTCCTCGCGCCCCCGCCCTTTCTGACTGCAGCCCAGCGCTCACCCTCGCCTGCCCCCTTCCTCGTCCCCTTTAACACCACCACGGCAGAAGGCACCACCACGGCCAACAACAACGGCCCCTCGTCGGCCAAGCCGCCCCTGGCGCCCGGGTCGTTCGCGGCCGCGGCCGCCGCTGCCGCGAGCGGCGGCGGCGCAGGCGCAGGCGGCGCGGGCGGCGGCAGCGCGGGCGGCAACGGCCGGCCCGCCGCCGCCCCGCCCGCGCCCCCGCAGCTGCCGCCTGGCGTCCACCTGCCTGACCGCCCCCTCGAGCTCCTCCGGCGCCTCGTCGGCCACATGCGCCTGCTGGTCGATGAGCTGCGCGACAAGTGCCTCGAGGAGAAGCCGACGGCGGGAGGAGGGGGCGGGCAGCAACAGCAGCAGCAGCAGCAGCCGCAGCCGTCGCTGCCGCTGTCGGGCCGGCCGAGCGGCGCCGCTGCCCTCGCCACCGCCGGCTCGGGCGCGCCGCCCGCCGCCCCTCCTTCTGCCCAAGCGCGCGGCCTCACGCCGTCGGCCTCGATCATCTCGATGGCCGCTTCGGGCGCGGGCGGAGGAGCAGTCGGCGCGGGCGGAGGAGGCGGCAGCAGCGCGCTCGGCCCCCAAGCCAGCAGCGCGCTCGGCCCTCAGGCAAGCAGCAGCGCCGCCGCCTCCGCCGCGGCCGCCGCCGCCGCCGCGGGCGCCTACTCCTCCCTCTCCCAGGCGCCCGAGGAGATGCAGCTCGACCCGGCGCGCCCCTGCAGCGGCGAGCGTCCCCTCTTGGTGTTCGACCGGTGGCGCAAGCTGCTGAAGTCCTTCTGGTCGGAGAAGAAAGCGACGTTCGACATCTCGAAAATCCCCGACATTTATGACTCGGCAAAGTACGACGCCATCCACAACGCCCACCTGGGGCTCCGGGCGCTCTTCCCGCTGTACCGGGACGCGCGCGCGGCCGCCAACGCGGTCATTCCGAACGAGTACGGCCTCGCGCCCGCGCAGCGCCTCGACATCGGCGGGAAGATCGCGGCCGAGCTGCTGGGCAAGCTGCTGGCCGACCTAGAGTCGATGCGCGAGGAGTCGCTGGCGACGGCAGCCATCGCGGCGCGTGCGGCGGCGGCGCGCGCGCAGCGTGCGGCGCGGCGGCGCGAGGCGCGGCGGCTCGAGCTCGGGGCGGCGGGCGGGGGGGGGGCAGGGGCGCGGTCGGAGGGCGGGGAGGACGAGGACGGCGAGGGCGACGGGGACGGGGGCTGGGGCGAGGAGGACGAGGAGGACGAGGACGAGGACGCTGACGAGGACGAGGACGCGGACGACGAGGGCGGCGAGTGCGGGTATGGTGGCTACTACGGCCGCGGCGGCGGCGGCGCCGACTTTTTCGACGACGAGTTTGGGCGCATGAGCATCGAGGACGGGCGCCTGTACTCGGCGGGCGGGACGGCCGCGGCCAAGGTGGCGGCGGCCTTCCGGCAGCTGCAGCAGCAGCCGCAGCAGCAGCAGAAGCAGCAGCAGGAGGGCAGCGTCGGCGGCGGCGGCGGCGGCGGCGGCTCGGGGCGCCTCGAGCCGCTGTGTGAAAAGGGCGGCGGCGCCGAGGCTGGCGGCGACGCCCCTGCCGGTGGCGCTGGCGGTGGCGTTCGCGTGGAGGGCGAGGGCGGCAATCAGGGGCAAGGCAAGGAGGGGGCCGAGGCGGAGGAGCAGCAGGACGAGGACGGCAGCGGCAGCGGCGGCGACGGCGGCGGCAATGGCGGCGGCGGCGGCAATGGCGGCGGCGGCAACGGCGGCGAGCACACGCCCGAGCGCGAGACGCTGCACCGCCTCTGCCCCACGTACGCGGCCGACGTCAACTCGCCCCTGCGGCACGTGCGCACGCGCGTCTACTTCACCAGCGAGTCGCACATGCACTCGCTGATCAACGTGCTGCGCTACTGCCATCTCGGCCAGGGGGACGCAAAGAAGGAGGACAAGGAAAAGGAGCGCGCGGCGGCGGCGGCGGCGGCGGCGGCAAAGGAGGCGCCGGCCGCGTCGTCGGCCGCAGCGGCCTCGTCCGACGTCGACGGCGCCGCCCCCCCGCTCCCCCCCGGCTCCCCCGCCCCCTCCCCCCCCGTCCCCCTGCTGAGCGACGCGGGGCTCGCCCAGCTCGAGGCCGCGCCCGAGCTCGACTACCTCACCCACGTGGTTCTCCGCATGTTCGAGGACAAGGCCGCCCCGCTGGGGTCGCCCGACCGCTTCTTCGTCGAGGTGCTCTTCTCGGCCGGGGCCAACCACGATCCCACGGCCTTTTTCGCGCCGGCGGCCGCGGAGGCGCTCCCGCCCGCGGTGGTCGGCGCGCCGCCCCCGCACGCGGAGGGGGCCGTTGCCGCGCCCGCAGAGGGCGCCGACGAGGCGGGCGGGGGCGACGACGCGGGCGCGTCGGGCGAGGCGGCCCTGGCCGCCGCCGCCGCGCAGGCGGCGCCCGCGCCTCCCGTCGGCGGCCCCCCGGACGTCGCCCTGCTGCACGTCCTCCCGCCCCGCGCGCGCGTTGCCCTGCACCCGGGCCGCGGCGTCTCCCTGGACCGCGCGAGCTGCTTGCTCTCAAAGTATGCGGCGGCGCGGGCGGCCTCGCAGCCGGCGTACGCGCTGAAATCCGCTCTGCGCGCCGACCCGTCGCCGCGCGACCGGCAGAGCATGCCGACGGGCTGAAGGGATGCCGAGGGTCGCGCGCTTGTGTACACTAGTAGTATTGACCAGACTCTTGGAGAGTAAACTAGACAAAACGCTGTGCACGGCCAAGCGCTTGGCGGCCCGGCGTCGGCGTCGGCGCCGAAACCAAATCGCACAAAACAGCGGCCGCTGCGCGATCATGGTCTCCACCTCCTCTCAGAACGCCAAAAGAGCGCGCGCGCGCGTGCACGTAGCCTTGAATCCTCTCCACAAGCATCGATCAGTCGCACGGCCAGCGCAGCAAATCAAGAGATAAGGGAAGCCTCACCTGTCGAAAAGAGGGAGGCCCCATCCATGGAGGCGCCGTCGCCCTTCGGCGGTGGCGCGGCGGGCGGCGGGAGGAGCCTCAGCAACATCTCGCAGGGGGTGCAGCCGCAGCGCACCAGCAAGACGCCCGGAGGAGGGACCGCCAAGCAAAAGGTGAGCGAGCAGAGCTTCTAATTTTGGCCCGAAAAGTAGCCCGAAGAACGGGTCTCTCTCTCCTCACGCGCGCCATGCCAAATCACCGCCAAACCGAACTATCAAAAACAGTTCGACCGCTTCATCCCCAACCGCGGCGCACTCGACCTGGACGGCGGTCACTTTGCCCTGACCACCAAGGAGAACACGCTCGAATTTGGCGGCGGCGGCGGCGGCGCAAACGGATGCAACGGCGACGGCGCTAACACGGGCGGCGTCGGCGGCGGCGGCGGCGGCGGCGGCGGCGGCGGCGGCGGCGGCCCCGCCTCCCTCGAGTACCAGCGCCGGCTGGCGGCCGCGGCCGCGGCGCAGGACGACCTGACGGCGGACCTGACGGCCAACCTGACGGGGGCACTGATGGCGGGGGGGGACCCGGACGGCGCGGGCGGCGGCAGCAACACCACCGGCGGCCTCGCGGCGGCGGCGGCGGCAGCGGCGTCGGCGGCGGGGGCAGACCTGACCGGCGGCAGCGGCTTTGCCGGCCCGTCTTCGTCCGCCGCCGGCGCGTCCGCCGGGGGCAGCCGCATCCTCGCCTTCAAGCACAAGGCCCCCGCCCCGCCCGCGGGGCACGCCGCGGGCACCATGCTCGCGGGAATCTACTCCGCCGCGCTGCCCGGAAGAGGCGCGGCGGGCGGTGTCGTCGGCGGCGGCGGCGCGGGCGGGAGCGGCGGCGGCGGCGGCGGCGGCCACTACCACCGCTCCGTGCCGCAGACCGCCGAGCGCGTCCTCGACGCGCCCGACTTGCTGGACGACTACTACCTCAACCTCCTGGACTGGTCCCCCACCAACACCATCGCCGTCGCGCTCGGACCCGCCGTGTTTCTCTGGAACGCGTCTACAGGCTCTGTCGAGGAGCTCTGCTCCTGCGACGGCGAAAACTCGAACGGGAACGGAAACAGCGGCGGCGCATCTGGCGGCGGCGCCTCCTCCGCCTACGTGACGAGCGTGGCCTGGGCCCCGGACGGCACGCACCTGGCCGTTGGCACCTCGGACGCGCGCGTGCAGATCTGGGACGCCGCGCGGGCCAGGCAGGTGCGCGAGCTGGCGGGAGAGGCGGCGCCCGGCTCGCACACGGCCCGCGTGTCGTCGCTGGCCTGGAACGGCGGCCCGCTGCTGAGCAGCGGCGGGCGCGACTCGGCCATCGCGTGCTGGGACGTGCGCAAGCGCAAGGACCAGGCGTGCGTGGCCACCCTGCGCGCGCACGAGCAGGAGGTGTGCGGCCTCAAATGGAACGCCTCGGGCTCTCAGCTCGCCTCCGGCGGGAACGACAACCTCCTCTGCCTGTGGTCGGGCGGCGATTTCCGCTTGCAGCACCGCATCTCGGCCCACTGCGCCGCCGTGAAAGCCCTCGCTTGGTGCCCCTGGCAGGCCAACCTGCTCGCGAGCGGCGGGGGCACGGCGGACCGGCACATCCGCGTGTGGAACACCGCCACGGGCGCCTTGGCGGGGGGCGTCGACACGGGCTCGCAGGTGTGCGCGCTGCAGTGGTCGCGGCACGACCGCGAGCTCCTGTCGAGCCACGGGTACGCGCGCAACCAGCTCGCCTTGTGGCGCTACCCCTCGCTGACGAAAGTGGCCGAGATGACGGGGCACGCGGCGCGGGTGCTGCACATGGCGCAGTCGCCGGACGGCTCGAGCGTCGTGACGGCCGGCGCCGACGAGACGCTCCGGTTCTGGCGGCCCTTCGGCCCGGGGCCCGCGGCAGCGGCGGCGGCGGCGGCGGGCGGGGGCAAGGCGGCGTCGGGCTTGCTGGCGGCGGGGGCGGCCGAGGGCAAGCTGGGCCCTGGTGGGGGGGCGGGGATCATGCGGAGCAGCGCCGTTAACATTCGGTAAGTTTGTGAGGGCTTGTTTTCGCAGGCCGTCGTGTTTTGGTTTTCGGGTCGACGCTTGGCGTCGGGCGCGGCAGAGGCTGCGACGACGCCGTGTTTTGGCTTGGCGGCAGTGGAGTGCGCTTCTCCTTTTCCTCCTCTCCACTCGATCTCGGAAGAAACTCTCCTTTGTAAATACAACCCGCGGAAATAACAAGGGAGGATGACGGCAAAAAGAACGAACACGCCGCGTCGCCAACACTCTCACACCTTGACGCCGGCCATGGCGGCGCTCAAGCCCCCGTCGTCGCCGTCGCCGTCCCCACCTCCCTCCTCCTCGTTCTCCTCGTCTTCGTCCTCGTCGGCCCCGTCGGCGTCGTTGTCGTCGAGCGGGCCCAGCACCCCGTCGCCCCCAAACGCCCCTTTCACCACCGCGCGCAGCAGCTCCACCCCGGCCTCGCTGATGGCGTTCTCGTCGAGCGCCAGGCAGGCCAGCGGCGGGCGGGGCGAGGCCGACGCGAGCGCTCGCGCCACGCCGACCGCGCCCGCGCGCCCGAGCTGGTTCCCGCAAAGGTCGAGGTGCTCGAGCGCCGGCAGCGCGCCGCCCTCGAGCGGGCCGCGCAGCGCCAGGAGGACGCCCTCGTCCCCGAGCTCGTTCTCACGCAGGTTGAGCCGGCGCAGCCGGCGGCCCGAGCCTGCCAGGGCGCGCGCCACGGCAACCGCGCCGCGCGGCGTGATCTCGTTGAGCGCGAGCTCGAGCTCTTCGAGCCGCGGGGCGGCGCCGTCGGGCGCCAGCGCGCCGCACACGAGCGCGATGCCCGCGTCCGTCAGCGACGTGTCGTTCAGGTTGAGGGCGACGAGGCTGCCGGCGTGGTGCGCGACGCACGCGGCCAGGGCAGACGCGCAGGCCGCGGTCAAGGGGTTGTCCGACAGGTCGAGGCGCGCGAGCGCCGAGGGCGACGCCGGGAGCGACGCCAGGGCGCGCGCGAGCGCGCCGCCGCCGCGCGTCCCCACGCGAGAGGAGGCCATGCGAAAGTCCTGCATGCGGCGCGCGCGCGCGAGCACGCGCGCAATGTGCTCGGCGCCCTCGTCCCCCGACATGTTGTTGTGCAGGTGCAGTCCGCGCAGCTCGCCGCCGACGACCAGCTCCTCGACGGCGGCGCACGCGTGGACGCTGCACCCGACGTTCTTGAGCGCGAGGTACTCGAGCCGCGAGCCGCCGCCGCCGACGACGCCGCTTCCGTTGGCGCCGCCTTTGTCCCCGCCGGCGCCGACGACCGCGCCCGCGTCTCCCCCGTCCCCCCCGCCGCCGCCCCCGAGGGCCGCGGCCAGCGCGCGCACGCCCTTCTCCCCGAGCGCGTTGTCCGACACGTCCAGGTGCCGCAACCCCCGCGCCCCGGACAGCGCGGCGGCGATCGCGCGCAGCGCCGACAGCGCCTCGTCCTCGGGCCGGCCGGCGATAATGTCAGAAAGGTCCGCGTGGCTCAGGTGCCCGGCCACGTTCCGCAGGGCGTCGGCGGCCACGGCGGCGGCGGCGGCGCCGAAGGACTTGGTCGAGAGGCGGACGCGCGCGACGGCCGCGCCGGGGGCGAGCAGGGGGGCGAGCGCGCGGCGCGCGCCCTCCTCGTCGAGAAAGTCGCGGCCGCCGCCGCCGCCCGCGGCCGAGAGGTCGTGCCAATGGCCGCCGCCTCCCGCGGCGTCGGCGGCGGGCGCGGCGTGGTGCGGGTGCTCGGCCGGGACGCCCGCCTTGACAGCCTCGACCACGAGCTCGCCCATCTTGCGAGCGTAGGCCGAGGTGGTCTCGGCGGCCGGGCGGCAGCCCGTGGTCGTGCGGGCGGACACCTGAGCCGCAGTGTAGGCTCGGCGTTCGATCGCGAGCGCGGCGGCCTCTGCGGCGTCGGCGCCGATGGCGCGGTCGCGGAAAAAGGCGAGCGAGGCGAGGTTGGCGGCGAGGCGCGCGACGGTCTCCTGGCGCTGGGCGTCGGTGAGCTGCCATCCGTCCGCGACCGCGGTGGCAGGGGCGGGTGCCGCGGAGGAGCCAGGGGCGGGGGGTGCGGCGGGTGCCGCCATCTCTCTCTCTCTCTCTCTTTTGTGGCGTTTTTGAGTGCGCTTCTGTTTTGGCTCTCCTTGCTTTTTGAGTCTTTGGCTGATCAAGCCGTTGTGTCTGTGTCGCCGCGATGCAAGTGAGGTCTTGGGGTTGTGCGAGCGTGTGAGTGGGAGACCGATTCGACAAGAACGAGCTCCGCAAAGCTCGACCGGTGTTTTGCCGGCCTCGCCGCCGCCGACGCGCGCGCGCGAGAGAGAGATAGGGTCGGCGGCGGCGGGCGCACCAAATGTCGTGCTCCCACGGGCGCACGCACCTCCACACCTCCCACCCGTTGGAGCGGGCTATCCTGACCCTCCTTTTCATTCACTATTGACCTTTACTGAGACCATGGCGGCGACGGCCTTCGCGATTCTCCTCTCCCTGCCAAAGGCCGAGACGCTCTCCGAGCTCATCAGCGATACCGCGCGCTTCTGGTTCGCGCTCGCGTACCTCTTGCTGACGACCGTGCTCTCGGAGGTCCGCCAAGCCGCGTACGCGCGCTCCCTCTATCTCGAGCGGAGGCGGCGTGCGCGCACGGCGGCGAGGCGGCGAGGCGGTGATGGCGGCACCGGCGGCGGCACCGGCGTCGGCGGCGGCGGCGAGACGCCGGCGGCGGCACCAACCGACGCACCCGTCGCGCCGGCCCCGCGCGTCCCCCGCCCCCAGGAGGTGAGCGCCGCCCTGCGCCACGACGACGAGGCCGCCGCCAACGTCTACAGCATCTACGTGCACCTGCGCGACTGGAACAAGCCGCACTACCGCGCCCCGACGTTTGGCGAGGACGTGCGCGCCAACCTCGCAAACGTGGCGGCGCCGGGCACGGGCGTGGCGCTGTCGGCGCTGTGCCGGCCCGTGGCGGCGCAGGCGCGGGCGGGGGCGGGGGCAGGGGCGGGGGCTGCCGGCGCGGCAGGGGCGGGATCTTCCTCTCGCCTCGCGCACTCCGGAAAGGCCGGGGGCGCCGGCGACCCCCTGGGCCTACCGCCGCCGCCCTCGCTGCTGGCGTCGCTGCTGGGCGCGCTGCCGCCGGCCCTGCCGACGGCCGCGGCCTTTTTCCTGCTGCCGCTCGCGTGCCTGGTGTCGGCGCGCCGGCTCAGCGCTGAGCGCGGCGGCGGCCTCGCCCGCTGGTACCGCCGCCAGCTCCTGGCCCCGCGCTGCTGGTTCGCCGTGTGGCGCGCGAACTGCGCCCTCGCAGCGCTGCACGCGCGCGTGGCGGGCGCCGCCGACGGCAGCGGCGGCGTCGCTCAGCAGTATGCCCTGGAGAACAAGGGCGCATTCCTGCGGGCGGCGCTTGCGCGGGGGCTGCCCGTGGCCCCGGCCCTGGCGTCGCCCGCGCGGCTGGTGGCCAAGCACGTCAACGTCGAGGGCGGGCTCGGCATCCACGTGTTTGACAACTTTCTGGCGACAGGGGGGGGCGGAGGAGGAAGGGGAGGAGGAGGGGGAGGAGGCGGGGGAGAGGGCGGCGGCGGCAGCGGCGCGGGCAACCAGGGCGGCGGCGGCGGCGGCGAATGGATTCTCCAGCCGTGGATGGACAACGCGCGCGACGTGGCCGCGATGCTGCCCGAGGGCGCGCCGCTGAGCACGCTCCGGATCGTGACTTGCAGCTCGCGGTGGCTGGACGCATACGCGGCGGGGGGCGGGGGCGGCGGCAGCGGGGGCGGGGGCAGCAGGAGAAGCAGCGGCAGCGGCGACGGCGGCGCCGGCGCGGCGCCCCCCTCGCCCCTGCCTCCTCGGGCGACGGCGCCGCCGCTGCCCCCCCTGCCGCCGCGCCCGCCGCGCGGCGGCGACTTGGCCGCCGCCGCGCCGCCGCCGCCGCCGCCGCCACGAGCAGTCTCGCCGCCGTCGCCTGGAGCGGCGGCTGGCGGCGGCGGCGCGGACAAGGACGCCGTGGCTCCTGCCGCCGCCGTCGACGCGCGCGACCCGAGGAGTCCCTTGCTCCCCGGCCCGCCGCCCTCGCCGCCGCCGCCGCCGGCCCCCCTCGCCGCCCCCCAGTCGCCGCCGCTGCACGACGACGCCAACGCCCTTCCCTCCCCCTCCTCCGCCGCCGCCGCCGCCGCCTCCTCCCCCCTGGCCTCGGACGACGGCGCCGTGCACGTCGTCACCGCCGTGTGGCGCGCCGGATTCGCGCGCGCAAAGACCGACCACAGCGCCGTCTGCTTTGGCGTCGACGTCTCGACAGGGCGGCTGCTGCCCGGCGCCAGCGCGGCGCACTGGTACAGACTCGGGCTCGGCCGGGCGCTGGCGGGCGCGGTGTTTGGGCGAGCGCCGCATCTTGGACCCCCGGGCCCTGCCTCGCGCGCACCCGGTTGGTTTTCCGGGCGGGGGTGGTTTGGCGGCGGCGGCGGCGGGGCGGCGGCGGCGTCGGCGTCGTCGGGCGGAGGAGGGGGCGGCGACCCGACGGCGGGCTCGCCCCCGGGGGCGCGCTGGAGCTTTGTGCCCGAGACGGGCCGGGTGGTGGCGGGCGCCGAGTTTCCGGGCTGGGCGCGCGCGTGCGCGGCGTGCGTGCGGGCGCACGGGAGCTTGCTGCGCGACGTGCCGCTGGTCGGGTGGGACGTGGCGGTGGTGGACGATGCTGACGAGGACAAGGAGGACGGGGCGACGCAACCGCCGCCGCGGGCGGGGCACTTGGCCGTCGCTGGCGGGCGGCCGGGCGGCGGGGGCGCGGCCGCCGCCGACGCCGGCGGCGCGGCGCACGAGCCGCGGGAGGGCGACGGGGGCAGGAACCGCCCGCTCTTGCTCGAGGCTAACCTAAGCCTCAACTTCTTCGGGGGCGCGTGCGACCGCGCGGCCTACGCCTCGTTCGTGCTGGACGTTTACGCGGCGCTGGCAGAGACCGAGGAGCGGGCGCTGGCGGCGGCGGCGGCGGTGAACGGCAGGGGCGGTCCGTGAAGTGGAGCGATCCGTAGGACCGCTCCTATCCCGCCCCCCCCCCCACCCATCATGTGTCCCCTTCGCTGGCGGGTGTCGCGCTCCCAACGCGACGCGATCTGAGCGGCTGTGGTGATTGCGTGGTCGTTGGTTGGGGGGAGGGGAGAGAGGGAGGGAAGAGAGGGGCAGAGGAGGAGCAGGAAGAAGAGGGCGAAACAGGCGACCGAGGTCCTTCGTGAACGCAGACTCCTTTCATCAACAACCGACAGCAGCAAGCTACCCCGGAAAGCCAACCCCACCTCAACACGCACGCACCCACGCACCCAAACCTACACGACAGCGGTCCCCTGCGAGGACGACCCTCGAGCTTTACGCGAGAGCACCACCACCCACCTCTTCTCCTCACGCGCCGCCGACCCACAACGCAATGGAGGGCGGCGCTCGTGAGAGCCAGCCCGAGCTGTGCGCCAGCGGCTGCGGGTTCTTCGCGTGAGTCTTTTGCTTGGCGCAGAGAGGAAAGACGTGGGGGAAGGGGGAGCAACCTCCCTGAGAGGAGGAGAGGCTCGCAAGCGCCGGGCGGCATGGACGCTTTTGGTGCCTCTCCAGCCCCTATGGGGCCCTCGGATGCGCGCGCACGGTCAATCCCATGCGCCTGCAGCGTCGGGACGGCCCGGAACCCGCGCATCCAGGGAGCTTTGGGCGCGCGGAGGAGAGGATGCAAGAAGTGGATGCAAGAAGAGACCTCTTTCTGCGAGTCGCTGCCTCTCCCTCTTTCTCTCTCTCCACCCGTGGGCCCCTCCGGTCATCTTCCCCCCCTCCCGGCCCCCGCCCACCCGACGCTGCACGCTCATGCTCCGGCGCCGGCGACCCGATGCGTCCGCATAGGTTTCGGGGCGACGTCGTCTCGTCTCTTTGCCGTCGGGCGTCGTCGCGCGTCGTCGTCGTCGCGCCCGCCTGGCGTGTGGGTTTTCTTTGCGTCTCGCGCTGCCGCCGCCTACGGTGGCTCACCCCCTCCCCCTGCCCGAAATCGCAACAACAAATGACAACAGCAACGTCGGCACGATGAACATGTGCAGCAAGTGCTACCGCGACGTGGTCAAGGAGGAGGCCGCGCGCACGGCCGTGGCCGACTCGATCGCCGCGCCCGCGCCCGCCGACGAGGCGCCGCTGCCGCCGCCGGCGCCGGACGCCGACGCCGCCGGCGCCGCTATGGCCGCCGATCTCGCCGCCGCCGTCGAGGAGGACCGGCAGCAGCACCCCGAGCCCGCCTCGGCCGCCGCCGCCGCCGCCGCCGCCGCCGCCGCCTCCGCCGAGCCCATGACGGGCGTCGACGCCGCGCCCGCGGCCGCCGCCGCTGCCTCTGCCGCCGCCGCAACCGCCTCGTCCTCGCCGGCCGAGGCGCCCGCTGCCGCCGCCGCCTCTGCCGCCGCCGAGCCGCCCGCCCCCTCCGCCGCCGCCCCCGACGCGCCCCCCCCGCCCGGACCAAACCGCTGCCTCTTCTGCCGCAAGAAGGTCGGCCTCACGGGCTTCAAGTGCCGCTGCGGCGGCACCTTTTGCGGAGGGCACCGCTCGGCCGAGGACCACGGCTGCGCGTACGACTGGCGCGCCGAGGGGCGCGAGCGGCTGGCGGCGAGCAACCCGGTGGTGCAGGCGGCCAAGGTGGAGCGGATCTAGAGGGGACTGGATCTTGGACTCCTTATTTTTGGCCAGGGGAAAGGGATGGGGCGGAGAGAGAGAGACAAGAGGCGCGTTGCACCGCCGGGTCCGGCGCCGACGGACCGACGGGCGGGAGGCGGCCGCCGCATCTTTGCGCGCCGCTTGCCTGCAGGGGACGGGGGCCGGCACGGGGCCGCGCGGCCGGCCCCCGTCGCCCCCGCTCCCCCGTCGTCCTTCCCCCGAGTCGAAAAGCGCACACCTCTGCCCCACCCCACCAAACCCACCACCAAGAAAAAAACACGCTCGCCCGCGCAAGCACACAAAACAACCCAACACCCAACACGCGCGCTTGCGCCGTCCGCCCCCCCCCTCTACT